>Ga0065711_1046626_pt1 | contig 12784 bp, 14 predicted proteins | sample Hoacrofraction12_FD_59098 | JGI IMG/M metagenome (GOLD analysis project Ga0065711, IMG submission 59098) | Hoatzin crop microbial communities from Cojedes, Venezuela - Epithelial fraction 12 v2 (version 2) | ecosystem: Host-associated > Birds > Digestive system > Esophagus > Crop | place...
GCCGGGGCCGGGGCTGTGCACGGGGAGGGGGAGCAGCAGCAGGCGGTGAGCCCGACGGCTGGGAAGCCCCGAGGGGGCAGGGAGCCCCAGGAGCCGGGGGGACCGGGCTGCCCAGGAGCTCTGAGGGCAAGAGAACCCTGCCAGCCTGGGGGCACCACCGGGCAAGGAGCAGACAAGACCTTGCAGCACCGCTGCGATGGGCATACAGTGTGGCAAGGTCCACCTCAGTGCTGAGATGCATGTGGGCTGGAATTGTGGGAACTGGCGAATGCGTGAGGAAATTTTATTAGAGCTTCCCTTGTAGGGGAAATGTTTTCAGAGGCAGGACAGCCTGCAGGAAGCCCTGGTGTGGCACAGAACTGGGATGCACAGGGAAGTAGTGGAGTTTGACTGCATCCTCATAAGAGGATGGTCACCACCACCGCTGGTCACTGCTCAGAGCTGAGAGAGGTGAGGCTGTGTGGCTGGGCTGGGAGCAAGCAATAGGGTGCTGGTCCTGAAGGGCTAGGTGGAAGGTGGTAGGAGAGCCAGGAGGCAGGGAGATGACTGTAGGTAGTGGCAGACTAAGTAGAGGTTGAAAGTGAATAGTTAGCCTAGGGCTGGTTCTGAGGGTGTATAATCTGAAACTCTTGAGAGACATCTGTGAGAAAGTAGAAGAGAAAAGCATATTCCAGGTCAGTGACTGGTGCTCAGCAAAGATTAGACGGGCTTCTGAATCCTTCCTCATCTGAACCAGAGTCTCAAAAACATCATTACATGAGTCATGGCCTCTCATGTGAGACTCTGGGTATGGCATCAGCAGCATCTGCAGTTTTGATGGAGCTTTTGCACAAGCAAACACTCTGACATCTGTTTGTGGCATGCACAATGGGTGCCGTCTTTCCAGCTTCGCTGCTGTGGGCCTGCTTCCCCTTCCTCATGGCTGATATGAGATGCGAGGTGCCACTGGCTGGCAGGCAGGGATGAATTCAGTGGTCCCCTCTGTAACTCCGTATCTTTTTTTTTCTAAATGTGACTTACCTGCTGAGTGTAGGCTGGGCTCTCCTGGTGCCCTGCCCTGTCAGCCCTAGGCTTGGACATGCTTATGTATATTGCAGCTCACTCCATTTTAGCTGCCTTTCTTGTCAACCTCCTTACTATGGCTCTGGACCTCCCAAGTGCCTCTCTGGACAGATTCTTATGATAGCAGCTTTCTTCAGAGGCTTCTGCTGCCATTTTTTACCAGGGAACTCGGTGCCCAATGGTGGGAGGGACAGAGAGGGAGCAGGGCAGTCTGGCTCACATTACACAGGCTGGGCCTGGACCAGTCAAGCCAGCCCCTAGCGCTGAGCTATCTGCTAATTGGAAGCAGCTGTTCAGATTTGGTGACTCTGCATCCACTGAGGTCACTGCTGTCTTCCTCTGTGACCCAAGCCTGCAAACTTCATAGGAACAGAGGGCTGCTAGTACCATGGATGGCCTCCTGCCCATTCTGGACTGGTGCAGTCTGGCAACCTGGCAGTTGCATCTCTTACCCAAGAGGTAGCTAGGCTCTGAAACTACCCACTTGTATTCAGGGAGGATGGGAAGAGAGAAGTTTACACAGACTTTCATCACCAGTTCCCCACCTCAAGGACCCTAATTTCATTTCTCTGGTTGCCCCAGTGCTCTCAGCTGCTCGTCACACCCCCCATATTTGCTTTTCAAGTTTCTGTCCTCCCTGCCGGCAGCCCACAAAGCCTTGCTGTGCTCCCTTCTGCTCCTCAAGAGCCACATCACTAATCAAACCAGGTGGGTTTTTTTTTTCCCAATATCTGTGCCTTGATCTGTTCCTGGCACTACCCAACACCTTTCAGCTTCATCCTGTCCTCAGCCACTGCGATTGCCTCAGGGAGCCCTGTTTCTACCTGTTTCTCTATTCTCTTTTTTATTTAGTTTTTGTCTAACCTCCTGCCAAGGCTTTAAACCATCTGCCCTGTACCTTCCCATAGACCTGAGAAGCTGGGGCACAGTTAGGATGGTCCAGTTTCGTCACAGAAATTTGGACCCCATTCCTCCAGCACTGCATGTTCTGATGTATGCAGTTACCCCTCCAGCTGGGGAAATTTAACTAGCACCAACAGAGAGCGATAGGCCTGTCTAGGACCACTGAGTTAGTGCACTGAGAAATGCTAACTTTTTTTGATTTCTGCACCTGAGAGATAATGAGGATTCATACTTGCTAGGTGCAAGAATAATGTGTGGATTTACTTGCCATAGACCTCAGATGCTGGATGCCCATTGAAGTAAACAAACACTTCTTTATATGTAGAAAACACTTTTTAATATTTTTCTTTCTGTCACTAACCCAGGATTTCCACAGGGAAAACCAGTCTAAACAGCTGACTTGCGGTGGGAAAGAGAACCCAGGAATAATCATCCTACGTCCCCCAGAAAGGGTTAACACTGCTATAGGATTCTTTAGATCAAGGGCTGACATTCTTAGTCCCCAAACTGGGCAATGTCAGCCACCTCCATCCCCCAAGACAGGGAGGTTCCTGCCATCCTGTGTCTGACATGAGCGGCTCCTGAGTGTGGTTATGGGACCAGCAGCAAATGCTTTCAAGAGAGTCCAAGTGTGAGCTCATGCTGCCGCCATCCCTGCAGACCACTAAGCCTCGTTTACCGAGGGCTGAAAGGAGCACTGGGGCTGCTGCTCTTCACAAGCTCCTTGAATGCTGAGTTTCTCTGGCTATTCACAGGGAGGGTGTCCAGAGCCCTGGGGGGGCTGACAGCCTTTGGGCACTGGGAGTGTGTCCAGCATGTCCAGTAGTGCTGTTGCTGCTGGGAGCTGCTCCTCCCTGCTCGTCCCTCCCCCACTGCTGCAGTGAAGTGAAGCTACGGCAGGGGGAAATGGAGTGAAGGAGCCAGAATGAGCAAGGAGCAGTAAGAAGGAGACAAAGGAGGAGAGTGAGCAGTGGAGGGTGTGGGACCGTGAAGGAGCCAGAGCAGCTGGCATTTCACACGGAGTTGCTGCGTTCCTGCTGTACTGCCACCACCCTCCATGGTACCAGCTTGGGGCATCCACAGACCTCTGTGCCAGCCCAAACAATGGGCCCTGTCTGATTTTATCCTGGGCATTCCCAGCTGCGGGTACATCCTTTGCAATACAGCCATTCTGATTTATTGTTCACTGGATGTAAGCCTGCTCCAGTTCTGCTGCTCCTTCTCAGGGACACCAGATTTGCACTTCATGGGGTTTTTGGCACCTATATCCCTGTGGTCCTGAAAGGCATGCTACTGGGGGCGGGAGGGTCTCAACACCATCGCTTGTTGAGCTCGCTCCCAATCTGAGACCAGATTTCTGCAGGGTGGAGAGGTGCTAGGCTGCTGTTTGTTCAAAAATCTCTGCCGTCTTGCAGACAGCCTCTCTCGGCCTCACAGGAAGCATTCATCTGTTAAAGGTACAGGAACACTCTGCTCTAGGGCAGCTGGCTCCAGCGCTGCCATGAGGGTGGGTGGTTGGGAAGAATGCTTGACTACGTAGGAAACAGCCTATGTGATAGGGTACTAGATGCTAACCTCAGCGAACTGTCAGATGTGACTTGCTTGGCTGACTTTAGGTGCTGTCCCAGGCCTTCATTTGGGGCACTCTCCGCTCTGACACGTTTTCACCTTCGCTCCTTGCGAAGGATAGGTGATACAGAGCAATTGGGCAGCAGGTACGTGGAAGGCCTTCCCTCTCCATGTGTTTTTTTCTGTACTTCATTTGTTGCTCCTTCTTAACCAGCATCCTCTGGTCTGCATTCCATGCAGGATTAAAGCGCACACTGCAAAGAAGATTGAGCCACCCTCTGCTCTGCAAGTCACTACCAATGGAGCAGATGAAGGGGTCAGCCATGCTTCTGCTGGAGTTGCTAATTCTTGGCAGCCTGAGAGCAGGGAAGGGCTCTGCCGTCCTGGGTACCCTGGATCTACAAATAGATGAGGAGCAGCCAGCTGGCACCATCATTGGGGACATCAGTGCTGGCCTGCCCCCTGGAACTAGTGCCTACATGTATTTCATCTCAGCACAGGAGGGCAGCGGTGTTACCACTGACCTGGGGATAGATGAGAACACCGGTATCATCAAAACAGCTCGTGTCCTGGACCGAGAGACTCGGGACCGCTACAGCTTCATTGCTGTTACCCCAGAGGGCATCACAGTGGAAGTGAACATACAAGTGAATGACATCAATGACCATGCTCCAGCCTTTCCCAAAAAACACAGCACCTTCCAGATCCCAGAGCACACACCCATTGGCAGCAGATTCCCCTTGGATCCAGCCTTTGATGCCGACAGTGGCGTACTCAATACACAAGGCTATGTGATTAAGGGAGAGAATGTGGGGCAGGCCTTCCGCCTGGAAACACGTCGAGGACCCAATGGGGTCCTGTATTTGGACCTGGTGGTCAGCAATGTCTTGGATCGGGAGAACCGTTCATCATACTCACTGCTGTTGGAAGCCTATGACGGTGGCTCTCCTCCCCGGAGTACCCAGATGACACTGGATGTGTCCATCCAGGACATCAATGACAATGCTCCCAGCTTCAACCAGAGCCGCTATCATACTCTCATCTCAGAGAATTTGAAACCTGGCAGCAGCATCCTGCAGGTCTTTGCCTCTGATGCTGATGAAGGTGACAATGGGGATGTGATTTATGAGATCAACCGACGGCAGAGCGATCCTGACCAGTACTTCACCATTGACTCCCGGACTGGAGTCATCAAGCTCAACAAGGGTCTGGACTATGAAGTAAGGAAGGTGCATGAGCTGGTGGTGCAGGCAAGGGATAAGGCTGTACATCCTGAGGTCACCACAGCCTTTGTCACTATTCATGTACGTGACTACAATGATAACCAGCCCACCATGACTATCATCTTCCTGAGTGAAGATGGCTCCCCTCAGATCTCTGAGGGAGCCCAGCCCGGCCAGTATGTGGCTCGCATCTCTGTTTCTGACCCAGACTATGGTGAGTATTCCAATGTCAATGTCACACTGGAGGGAGGGGATGGCAAGTTTGCCCTCACTACCAAGGACAACATCATCTACCTGATTTGTGTGGACCAGCTTCTAGATCGGGAAGAAAGAGACTCCTATGATTTGCGGGTGACAGCTACTGACTCAGGCACACCCCCACTCCGGGCAGAATCAGCCTTTGTGCTGCAAGTGATGGATATCAACGACAACCCTCCACTCTTCGACCAGCAGGAGTACAAACAAAGCATCCCCGAGGTTGTGTACCCGGGCAGCTTTGTCCTACAGGTGACAGCTCGTGACAAGGACCAAGGTCCCAATGGGGAGGTGCGGTATAGCATTGTGCATGGCCATGACACCCACTCCAGCTGGTTTGCCATTGACCCTGCCACAGGTATCATCACCACCGCTACCCCACTGGATTATGAGAAGGATCCTGAGCCTCAGCTGACTGTGCTGGCCACAGACAGGGGAACCCCTGCCCTCTCTTCTTCAGCTGTGGTGCGTGTGGCCCTGCAGGATGTCAATGACAATGAGCCAGTGTTCAGGAGTAATTTCTACAATGTGTCCCTAAAGGAGAACACCCCTGTTGGGACGTGCTTCTTACAGGTAGGTACAACTGTCAGGCACTGAGCTTGAGGGGAGCACGGCCAGGACTGAGAGGCTGGGATGGGAGACCTGCCACTGAAGGCTGTTTGGTGCAGTTGTCAGGGCTTGGATGGGTAACGGTTGCAGCAGGAATGCTAGAATGGAGATCCTCGTGCTCACTGTGAGTCGGAAGTGGGGCAGAACAGTGTTACACCGTTTCTCTGCAGGCAGGTGTTGGGTGATATCACGATAGTATGGGCATACCTCAAGGATGTTCTTTGTGCAAAGCATGGTGTTGACCTCAGCTAAGACTGGGACCCACTCTGCCAGGCCTTGCTTGCACAAGTGTGGAGCTGCCTTCCTGGCCAGGACACTCAAAATGGTGCTCAGGAACATGGGTAAGGCCTCTAGCAAGATGCTTGTAGCCAAGCTGCTAACTTCTTTCTCGCTCTGTGAGGTCATTAGCCGAAGTTCATTAGTGTTTGTAGGGCTGCTTGTGAACATTAGCATTAGTTATGCACAATTGGTATCGTTGTATTACCTTGGAAACAGCACCTGTGGGATTTGAGCTGACACACATGCTGCCTCAGCCTTTGTCTAGTGAGAGGTCACAGGTGAGGCCTGGAGAGATGCTGCTCCTCTGACAGGTTCTGCGGATCACGAGATGTGCCAGTGATGCCATTTGTATTTTGTATATTTTGTGTTCCCTGCATTTACTGTTTCAGTTGCAGCTCAGCCCCTGGAGCTCTGGTTGCTGGAGACAGGCGATGCAGCCGTCTGAGTCAGGATGGGGAGATGTGGGGCTTGGGGCTGACAGGGGAGAACTGGTGCGGTAGTACAGCAAGGCACTGCCAGCCAAGGCAGCGTCCAGACTGTCCATCAGGACAAGCACCTGTGAAGCTTGGAGCACTTCTTTGCTGGAGTTGTGGGGCACTGGGATGTCTGTTTGGGACTGTAAGGGGCTCTGGGGCCAGGTGGTGAGCAGTGCCCATGGGGCCAGAAGGAGGGGGCAAGGGGGAGAAGGAATTCTGGGGCCCATGAGACAAGGCAGGAGGAGGTCCTGCAACCTGACCAGGGAAAAGGGCCTCCAGATGGGCCTGGAGGAGGGAGTGGAGCTGGCGAGAAAATCCTGACTATAGGTGTGCTGTGGGTGCACTGCTGGGGCATGGTGGGGAACATGAGCATGTGGACAATGTAGGGTGGATGAATGCAGGGGATTGATGGGATGGGAGTGCTGGAGAGGGGTGTCTGGGGTGGGTGAGTGCAGGGGACAGGGGTTAGGACTGTGGGGGAGAGTGTAGAGGGGAAGGAGGAACTGGGTGGGAGCAAGGGCCAGGTGTAGAATAGAAAAGAGACATGGGACAGGGGCAAGTTTAGGATGGGGCAGATCTGGGGAGATAGGGGATGATCATCATGGGATTGGGGGGTAAGTCTAGGCAGAAGGAGTGGGTGGGAGATGATGAGCAAGATTTGGGTGGGGGAAGATTTGGGTTTGGTCTGTGCAGGGCAACACTCCACACAGTCCCAGGTGGTTGAGGATGGTGACAGGGACAGGACCAGGGCTGGGGATGGAGATGGGGAAGGGGTCAAGGGTGGGGGTGGGTTCAGGGACAGGGCTGGAGCGGAGAAGCCATGTGTCCCTGGGGGAGCATGAAGGCCCCAGGCATGTGCAGGGATGTCTCTGCTGCAGCAGCCCCCGAAAGGGAGGCCCCCCTCTCTCTCCTCCGTGCCTTCCTGCTCAGTGCCGCTTGCCGTGTGGGAAGGCGTTCTGGAATTGCAATCGGAGATGGCGTCTGGGCTCCTGAATGTGAGAGCAGGGACAGGCAGGAGGGAGAGTGGGACCTGTGGAGGAGCTGGGGTGGTGTGGGGCCATGGGGATGGCACAGAGAAGCTGGTCCAACACGCGGCTGCCTGGCCGTGCTGAGGCCAGTGTAGTGCAGGGGCCAGCCCAGCTCCACACTGCACTGGGGAAGATGCTGGCCCAGCGGCCGGCAGCGACTGAGGGTTTGGCCAGATTTCGATGGTCTTGGCTCAGCCCTCATGTTTCATTTGGAAACGGCGCGTCTGGGCTGAATGCAGGTAACTCCCGCGTGGCCTCGGCACAAAGCAAACAGCTCACACATCTGCTGCTGCTTCCTCTGAGCCGGGAAACGTGAGAGGATGGGAAAGGAGGCTGGCCAGGCTGCCGGCTCGGCACTGGGCTGCAGCAGGAGCGCGCCAGGTCGGGGAGCCGGGTAGAGCTGGGGCAGGGAGCCCAGATCTCAGAACACAACAGCCTGGTGTTGCCACCCCTCAGCCACAGCACCCCTGTTGGCCCAAACACGAGGGCTTCAGAGGTGCTGTCAGGGTCCACGGTGGCCAGCAGCTGGCACCGTGTCCCACAGGGTCACCCACGTCAGGTGTGCTGCCCCACAGCCCCTGTGTGCAATTGCTCCCGCTTGAGTCCATCTGTCCGTGGCTTCTATGCATCAGAGCTCATCCTGCCCTGAGAGGTTAAAGGGTCTCTGTCAAGGTCTGAATTTGGCTCAGACCCACATGATGGTCATGACAGCTTAGGCCACATGCAGGCCATGCCAGTGTGATGTGCAGGACACAGGACAGCCTCCAAGGGCAGCACAGAACTGAATGGGTTCGGTTCTCCATCGGACTGCCATGTGTCTGAGCAAAAAGTCCTGGGAGGACCAGGCCTATTTTGAGATGATGTCTGCTCTCTGTGGGCAGGGCAGAACAGTGGGTAAGTGAGGAGTCCATGTGAGTGACCAGAAGAAACTTGAAGCATGGCTGCAGGTCTCCTGCTCCCTTGCACACCCCATCCTCTCTGCCAGGTTGGTCCTTGTGTTTGGTGTATGAGCAGAGACGAGCAGAACAGGTTGCTGGCCTTAGCTCCCAAGAAAGAAAAAGGATCTCATAACATCTTTGTTATTGATTACTCATGTTTGTCATGGGCCAGGTCCTACAGTAGCACACTCTGCACAACCACTAAAAAAAAGGAAATAGCAAACTCACAGTTCAAGTCTGAGATGAGAGAGAAACACCAGGGGAGAAGGAGCCCAGGGAATCAGTGAACACGACACTGGCAGAAAATAGAGTGAGGGATAGTCACTGGTGGGTTGTCTGTTTCTGTGGCCATGAACTGATAATGTAGAAGCTTTTGGGCTCATCGGACTACATTCAAATATTATGGTTATGTGATGTGAAGCACTGTTCTGGTATATATTCACCCTGCTGGCTTAAATTTGTTTTAAACATTTGACTTTGTACCAGCAAGCTGCATGCATGGTCAGATATTGTCTTTCTGGGCCTTTCCAACTTTTCGTGCTAAATCAAATATTGTCTATCCTCTGGCAGCCAGCATAAAACACAGAGAGCTGTGTAAACCCCATGTTGTGAGCACAGGCTGATTTGACAGAAATATGAATGAGATGGTGGATTATTGATTCTTGCATAGATCCAATATTAATGATTTTGGAACAGGAGTTCACATATTTCCTTTGCATCCATACACACAATTTTTGGGGAACAAAAACATCAGAAATCAAAAGGTGACCAGCAGAACACCTAATGAATAGTCTTATCTTGTAGTTTTGACAACACATCTGATGAGTTTTGAAGTTTGAGTACCGCTTTGTGATTCTGTAGGACTGGCTATGCTGCATGCACAGCAGCAGGACAGCCTTTTGGGCTGTGCCCCAGATAGGAAGACCTGCATGAAGTGCCGTAGGCTAGACCAGACCACATATACTGTATTACTGAGAGAGTCTTGACAGATAATCCTGAGCATCGGTTATGCTACTGAAGGGGGTAGCTGTGAGAGGACATGGGGAGTAGGCATGCATGGGGACTGGAACAGCAAGAGGACTAATGCTCACTGACTTTGCTGCCAAAGAGAGTCGCGGGAGATGAGGAGGACATTACTACATGCATTCGTTTTCTTGGGACAAGGGATTTAGCATTAACCTATTTTCAGACCTTTGCACGACATAAAACAGGCCTCCACCTTCTCAGAAACAAGGTGGCAAGCTTCCTGAGGCAAGAGGGGGAGATGCCTGTGAGCTTGCTGGGGAGCAGTGTGAGGGGATGGAGTGCACCATGCTCCTGGGAGAGCAGGCAGTAATGTCGGAGAGTCTGGGGGTACACAAGGAGTGGGGACATGGGGGAGATGCTGGTACTTGGGGAGGTTGTGGGGGAGGTGAGTGCTGTTGTTACCGCCAGAAGAGCTGCATTTGTTCCAAATTCCTGTGAAAGTTATTTCCTTGCACTGCCAGCAGCCTCCTCCTGGGCTTGGCACAGCAGCCAGCGCCATGATTAATTCAAGTAGCATTTCCCCTGGAGCTGCAGCAGCTTTTCCACTGCAGCCGAGAGGCCCCAGCCCCTCACGCTCCTCTCCCCCCATGCTCTGCTCCTCCTCCCAGCCCCCTCGCACGGCTCCCTCCTTCCTCTGCACTAGTACCCAGCCCCCTCACAGCTGCCCCTTTTGCCTCACCTCTGCTTCAGCCCCAGGCCCCTTAAAACTCCTCTTCCTCCCACAGTCCTTGCTCACACCCTCCCTCTTCCATGTCCACCCACAGCCTCACGCTTTCGCGCGCTGCCCTCCACAGTGCCAGTCCCTGTACCTCCCCTCCCGGAGCCCCAGCCCGCCAGCACGCCCCCCACACCCGTCCCGCAGTGTCTGCTCCCTCTGGTTCTCTCCACACCCCTTGGTTGCTGCCAGCTGCTGCTCCCTGCTCGCCCCAGGGACCCTCGCTGTTTTTCTCCCAGGGCAGCTCTCACTGGCAGAGCTCTCCCTCACCCGCATGGCCCTTGGGACACTACAGGCTCCTCCTGCTCTGCACCCCTGCCTCATTCCCCAGGGTCACCCTGCTTGGCATGCCCGATGTCGTGCTGCCCTGAGCTCCAGTCTCGCCTGCATGTCTTGCCCAGCCGTGTCCCATCTCACTCTGTAGACCTGCTCTATGAGCACTCTGTGCCTGAGCTCTGCACAGCCAAAAACCAGCCCAACACCCTGGTTTGGAGCCCTGCTTGGCATCAGTGCCCCGCAGGAGGCCGTGGCCAGACTCTGTGACTTCCCACCCTGCATTGTTGCTGCCCCACTTGAGCCCCCCACCTTGAGCACTCTTTCTTGGTGGAGGCCCAGCTTCCCTGCCCTGGTCAGCTCCTGACCTCCTGCACGCTCTGCTGGGGCTCCCATTTCACCTCCCTGCCGCTCCACCAGAGAGGACACCTGGGTGCCCGCACGAGAGCCTCGCTTCTTGTCTTCCTGTGCTTTACTCTACCCCTGCATTCAGAGGCACCAGGACTCCCGGAAAGGCAGTGCTCATCCCCTGGCTCCTGCAGGCTGCTGCCCAGCCTCACCTTCCATGGTCCTACCTCTGTGCTGATGTCTGTGATCAAACTGCTCCCCTCCTTCTCGAAACTGGGCCCATCCCAGAGCAGTGCTGGGGGCCCTGTTCTCCATACTTGCTGTGTATGACTGTGGCAGCCCTGTGCCTGTCCATGCCCAGGCCATGGCTGTGCGGCCGCCAGCCAGAGCCCCTGCCCGTGCCCTGGGGCTGCTGGGCGGCAGGGAGCTGGCAGTGCAAGCAGACAGTGCCTGCGGCGGTGCCGAGGGCTCCCCCAGACGTGGCGGTCCCGCCAGCCCCAGGGTCTGACCCTCGCCTCAGCCGCGTGTGCTGGACAGTCGCTGGGGCCGAAGCCTGACCCTGTCTGCTCCCCCGAGGCCGGAGCGTGCTGGAGGCTGAGATGCAGCCCGGGAGCCAGAGACAGCTCCTGAAATAGCAGCCGTGGCCACTCCCTGGCTGCTGTTAGCTGGTCAGCAGCTGTGCCAGGGCTGGGGAGGGCAGGATGCCTGGCACACACTCAGGCGAAGGGAGCCGTGCGTGGGATCGCTGACCACACTGGCGCCAGCCTCCCCTCCTCTCCCACCAAGAGCCGTCACTCTGAGGGGCGGGAGCCCAGAGCCAGATGTTTGCCAAAGCCACAGCATAACATGTGCGTAGCAGAGATCCAGCCAGGGCAGGGCTCCAGATGAGCTCCCTGCCTGCTGACTGCGCTCGCTGGAGGTGGGGAGGACAGCCAGAGAATGGAGGCCCGAGCTGCTGAGAAGCACTCCATCTCTTTCCAGCACTGTGGACTGTGTAGGGGGCTATATGGGTTAGCAGTAAGGCTGGGAGGGCAAGTTATGGCTGTGTTTGACAGCCTCTGCTGTTGCCCTATAGATGGGTCTGTGGGAAGGAGGAGCCTTGACTCCTACAGATGATGCAACTGAGAACCCCAGTGTGGGGCTGTGCTTCTCTGTCCCTCCCTGACTCTGGGGCATATAAGACCTTTGGGGTGCCGTGGCTCCACTCGTGCCTCCTGTGTTGCTGGGGGACTAGGAGGAGGGCATGAAATAACATAGCCTCAATGCCCATCTTTGTCCTCCCGATTCTCCATGCAATGGGGAGAGGCACACTTGCCCAGCACCTGACTTCTTTCCCTCACAGCAGCAATCTTGCTGCTCTGCTTTGTCATCCACTTCTGCTCTACTTTCACAGCACTCCCATGAGGTGCTCTTCTGTCCAGCTGCAGTAGCTGCAGGGTACACAAGTGAAGTCTTCTCACCAAACCTGCAGGGAAGAAGGGGCAGGTAGCAGATGCTGCTGCACAATGCTGTCAGGGCTGTGGTGCAGGGCTGGTGGAGCAGATCAGTTCTCAGAAGGATTGGAGCTGAATGGGGAACTGGGAGGTTCAGGAGAGCCTTTGACTGGAGATCACAGAACGGTTGAGTTTGGAAGGGATCTCTTGAGATAATCGAATACAACACCCCCTGCTCAACCAGGGTCACACAGAATCAGTTGCCCAGGACCATGTCCAGATGGCTTTTCCATATCTCCAAGTGTGGAGACTCCACCACCTCTCTGGGCAATCTGTGCCAGTGCTCAGACACCCTCACAGTGAAAAAGTGCTTACCAATGTTCAGAGCGAACCTCCTGTGTTTCAATTTGTGCCCCTTGCCTCTTGTCCTGGCACTGGGCATCACTGGGAAGAGCCTGTCTCTGTCCTCTTACTGTCCTCTTTCATGTATGTATTATATCCCACCCTGAGCCGTCTCTTCTCCAGGCTGGAGTCCCAGCTCCCTCAGCCTTTCCTCAGAGGAGGGATGCTCCAGTCCCTTCATCATCTTTGTGGCCCTTCACTGGACTCTCTCCAGTATGTCCATCTCTCTCCTGTACTGGGGACCC
>Ga0065711_1046627_pt1 | contig 12784 bp, 5 predicted proteins | sample Hoacrofraction12_FD_59098 | JGI IMG/M metagenome (GOLD analysis project Ga0065711, IMG submission 59098) | Hoatzin crop microbial communities from Cojedes, Venezuela - Epithelial fraction 12 v2 (version 2) | ecosystem: Host-associated > Birds > Digestive system > Esophagus > Crop | place...
TTTTTTTTTTTTTTTTTTTTTTTTACTATGTGCCCCATAAGTTCTTTTATTTTTGTAAAATAATCTCAACCTTATGTTTAGGGTTTTTTGTGAGATGTTTTGTAATATAGAACTTCTGTAAGTTTGTTACATTTACTGTTACAACTCTGGTTTGGGAAGATTGTTTTGTTTTGAGATACCAGTAGGGTTTGTCTTAAGAAGATAAGAAAAGAACATGCTGATGTCATCTTAGTTTTTGTGGTATTCTAATGTAAAGTTTTGTGGTACATTTTCGTAGCTTTCCGGGAGGCAGTAGTCTGAAGCAACATTAGGCTATGCTTGTCACTATGTGGTCTATGTATACAAGCCAGGTAGCTGCAAATGGTTGATTGTGTTTTGAATTAACTAATTTGTTCTTAGATGAATATTCAAGTCTGCATCCAAGCCTGCCTTCTGTTCCACACAAACTGTGTCCTGGTGAGTTAGTTCCCAGCACCATAGCGTATCAGCTGAACAGAATGGTATCACACATAATTGCTAACTGTGGTTCTTGTTTTTCACTTTACTATGCTAAGCAAATAGTTCTAGGGCCAAAGCTGCAAATACTGAAGAGATCAACATCCAAAGGAAGGATTAAGACTTTCTTTGGAAAGCATGTAAAGGAAATATTAGCATAGATTTTCTTTATTGTAATTAATCTGTGAGTCCTCATTCATAGACTCTTAGTTAAGGTTTTTGGTTTTGCCTTTTATCTCTTTTTTTTCAACCAGGTGTAAATATTTATAAATTTCAATGTAGACTGATCAAATGGTACAAAATAGATTTTACTGCCTGCACTTTTCATGAAAGATAGCTCAGAATAAAGAAAACATACTCTTTTTTTTCCTTCAAAAAGGTAGTATTTTGCTATTGAGATGTAGGAAATTGGTGGTATCTTGTTAATTTTGAGGTTTTGACGCAGTCTGTGACATCAGAAATTTGCAGAGTTTATTACCGGTTTGATGCGTTTCTCATGTTCAGTATGATTTTCTGTAGTTCTGTCAGGTGGTAAAATGTTTGGGGCATAGAATCACAGATTTTGCTATCATTTTGCTTTAAGCCTCTGTTAAAAATAAAATTATTTGTGATAGGAAGCTAGTGTACCGTGTTACTAAAATACACTGACCTAATAATTGGTATTTACTCTAAAATAGTTATTTTTTTTACCTTCTTAATCTCTTTCTGATAGGTTTTATTTTCTTTTGATACAAGTTTTCTGTTGACTGAAGTATTAAAAGGGGGGATTTTCTAAAGCATATGAGAGCCAGCTCCCACTGATTTTTACCTGGGACTAGGAGTTTAAAAATCCCATTTAGATTGATCAAGTAACTTAAAATCACTGTCAAAATCAGTGGCTGAACATGAATTAGGATGAGGATCTGTTCTGTTTGGTTTTGACGCTCTGGTTTGTCAGGTGACATCTTATCCTTTCATGTAGTTTTTGAAAAGGTAGAGTTTTTGGAAATGGAATCTCAAAAGGAACGTTATAGGATATTAATATGGCAGTGGTGAGCGTTACACTGCAGAATGGTAAAATTTGCCTATTAAACATTAGAATAAATCTCTTATATAGTGCTAAACCATTGAGCTTGATTTTGAATCAGTATTTTAACATGACCCTTTTGATCACTCATACTATTTCTAACTTGTAGCTTACACTTACGTTTGTTTGGTTTACACCATAATTGTTATTTTAACCTAGTGGACACAGCCAGTAAAACATCAAAAAAGGGGGAAATGAGGGAAAAAGAAAAAAGAAAAAAAAAGTCACTTTTGAATTTTCCCTGTCACATTACATCTGCATGAAAAACTTAATCAGCACTGTTGAAGGACTAATGAAAAGGAGAGTGGCAGCCACTCACCCAGAAGCTCTTCTGCCTTTAAAAAGTTTTACTTTAGGTGTTGGTAGCTCTTTGTTATATTTCCCGATTTTCCTGATATTACATCTTTCCACTGGCCCCTTCCCTCTGAATCATTTTCACACATATATTCTTCTGCTGATTCAGTTGTGCTAAATGCCATGTGAACTATTTGTATGGTTCTGGCAGAAGGATGCCCAGAAGGGTCTGAAGGGATGAACAGCTGCTGGAGGCAGTAAACAGATTATTGTTTTGAAAATGGTGAATTGGTGAGTTGATTTCCTTTGAGACTTATCCTTAGCTTATAACCACTTGGGCTGTGCCTTATCCTTATAACTGTACTTATCATTTGAATAAACGTTATTCTTCCATTTGTTCTCCTTTGCAAAGTACTTTTCAATAGCAGTTCGCCCGTATTTTCATAGACTGGCTTATTGACTCTCTCCTGAAACATGCAATCTCTTTTTCTTACCCTGGTACACCCTATCTGTGCCTTTTCCATTTGGAATGCACTTCTCTTGCACATGGATAACTGAAATCTTTGAAAGTTTAAAGATGTAATATTGTTGAAGGCTTGATTTTTTGTATCATTAGCATTAGTAATTCTCCAGCTGTACGAGGATAGTATATTCTTACTCTTTCCATAAACTTCTTTGCCTTTGAAACAGCTGCATTTCATTGGGTCTTCATAATAATTCCTTGATTAATTAATACACATATGTATTTTTCTGCTGGATAGAATAACCACCCTTCACAGTAGTCTTTGGGCACTTTACCATGTGCTTTTTACAGCTGAGACTTCTCTTATTTCTGTCTTTCATTACTCTACATCCAGTTCCTTTAATGTGATATGCAGATCCTCCTCTATGATGGCAACACCTTTGCCTATGATGAAAAATAATTGCTTTTAGCTTTGTAGCATCATTAGCACATTTCATTAGCTAATTCTGTTTTTGCAGCAAAGCGAATAATTACAATTCTTAACATCCCAAAGCTGATCCTGCAGGAATAATGTTACAAATTCCATGTAGCTTTATACTGGGGTTTTTTCAGCTCAGCTCATGATAGTTTTTTCTGTGTTTTGTAGTTCTTACAATAATCCCAGTTTGTTTTGATTTTCACCATCAATTTCCCACTTCATGCATGCTTTACTGAAGAGTACTAGTGGTATCTCAATACAAATAGATCAGTTATATCTTTTTCCCTGTGTCTATAAGCCAAGTATTTTATCAAAGAAAGATAACAGATTCATTTAGGGTAGTCCAATTCTGATCAATCTCCTTTCTAATTTATTTTGTTTGCATTTTTCTTTGTGTCTTTGTAATATTTATTTCAAAGCTCAGCAGTAGTCAGGCTGTGTTTATGTGTATACATACAGCATGTAAACAGCGTGATAATTACATGAAGTATTTCTTATTTGGACTGACAATTACATGAAGTAAAATCTTTTACTGGTATTCAAGTTCTGGCAATGTTATGATAATGGGTTTTATTATATTATAGATAATCAGGCATTCTTGGTATCATTGTGAACAGATATAGTGTAGGAATACCTTTACCTTTTGTTATCTACTTAGCTTTGTTAAATGTTTTTCTGATACCAGATGTTACAAGCTAAAGCTCTCTGTCAGTAGGCCAAAGGCTTTAAAGGATAGCTTTAAAGAATCTGTTTTAACTTCTTAAAATGTAATTTCCAGCTGGATATAATCTGTTGCCTAAATTCATATCTGAGGGATCCTACTGAATTCAGTGGGATTCAGCTGTGCTTCATGTTAAATGCCTTTTAAAATTAATTATGCCTGTATTTGGTACAACAGCTGGAATCCTGTGAATGATCTCTAGAATTTATTAATGCTTGTGTACTGTGTGTAAAGGTTAGTCTAGTCTTTTCATTCTTTAGTTCTGTAATAGTATACACATGCATTCTGAATAGATTTTAATGTCTCATTTCAGTCATAATTAGGAAAAAAGGGCACCATTGTCTTTACTGAAAGAGTGGTCAGGCGTTGGAACAGGCTGCCCAGGAAAGTGGTGGAGTCACCATCCCTGGCGGTGTTCAAAACGTGTAGATGTGGCATGTCAGGATGTGGTTTAGTAGGCATGGTGGTGTTGGGTTAATGGCTGGAAGTGATGATCTTAGAGGTCTTTTCCAACCTTAATGAGTCTATGAAGATAATAAAGCTGTTCAGAAAAATTACTATTATCAGTGAGTTGTATTGTTATGATAAGTGTGGTGGGTTAACCTTGGCTGGCTGCCAGGTTCCCACCCAGCTGCTCTGTCATTCCCACTTCTCAGCAGGATTGGGGAGAAAATAGCATGAAGAAGCTTGTGGCTCAAGATAAGGGCAGGGAGTTCACTCGACAATTACCATCGTAAGTGAAGTAGACTTGACTCAGGGAAGATTAATTTAATTTATTGCCAATTAAAAATCGAGTAGGATACTGAGAAACAAAGACAAAGCTAAAACCATCTTTCCCCCACCCCACCTTCTTCCCACGCTCAACTTCACTTTCGACTCCTCTACTTCCTCCCCTCTGAGTGGAGCAGCGGGGGATGGGGAGTGGGGGTTGCAGCCAGTTCACAGAGCTTCCTCACTGCCACTCCTTCCTCCTTAAACTTTTCCCCTTCTCCAGCGTGGGTCCCTGGTAGAATACAATCCTTCATCAACTGCTCCAGCTTGGGCCCTTTCCGTGGAGTACAGTCCTTCAGGAACAGACTACTCCAGCCTGGATTCCCCACCAGCCTCAGTTCCAGACAGAAAATGGGCTCCTGCATGGGCTTCTCTCCACAGGCTGCAGCTCCTGCCAGAAGCCTGCTTCTATGTGGGCTCTCCATGGATGACAGCTGCTTTCAGGGCACATTCACTTACTGCATTATGGGGACCTCCATGGGCTGCAGTGTGGGTATGTGCTCCACCATGGGCCTCCATGGGCTGCAGGGCGACAACCTGCCTCACCATGGTCTTCATCACAGGCTGCAGGACAATCTCTGCTCCAGTGCCTCCCCCTTCTTCTTCACTGACCCTGGTGTATGCAGGGCTGTTTCTTTCACATGTTTCTCACTTGTCTCTTTTAGCTGCTGTGCAGCGTTTTTTACACATTCTTAAACGCGCTATCACAGAGACACCACCAGCATCACTTACAGGCTGAGCAGCATCCTGCAGTGGGTCTGTTGGAGGTGGCTGGACCTGGCTCTCACTGACATGAGGGCAGCCCCTGGCTTCCTCTCACAGAAGCCACCCGTGCAGCCCCCCTGTTATGAAAATCTGTCCATGTAAGCCCAATATGGTATCATCTTCCACTTTAGTTTTCATAATATCGTAAAAATCTTTGTAATAAACCAAGTCTAAAAATTCTAAGTAGAAAAAAACCAGTTTAGTCAGATCTTGGAAGAAAAGCATCAGAAGGATTTTTCATGTCCTACCTGAAGAATTCATTTTCTAAATGTTGCTCTCATGCACACTCTCAATTTGAAGCCCTGAATATTTTTCTAAGATTTTAGAAGCAGTGGCTGTTATCTGTCAATATCAAATATTTACCTTAAGTGTAGTTTTAGTTTTACAATATCCTGTCTGTGGCTGGTCCCGTGCTGCATGACCATGTACTCTGGAGAGTGAGAGTGTTTCAGAAGAGTAAGTAATATGGCAAAGTGTTAGCTGGCTCTTTGGATCATGCAAAAGATAGCTCTTACCAGAGAAATCACCACTGAAGTGCTACACAGTAATAACTTTATTATCTGAAAAGTTGTAATTTTCGTGTGTGCTGCAGGTCAAAAAACTTTTTTTTTAAGTGTTCTTCAAAATTTTTAAGAAAATCTTCTGAGAAGAGTCTCATGTTTGTTATTTTTGCAGTTTTCATAGCAAAGTCATGCTGAGAAGCCTAAAAATGTCACTTCTCAAATTAGCACTTGAAGCTTATGTCAAAACATCGGCAGACCAGCTGATCATAGTTTTTGGGTCTAAAACATTTGTTGGGTGACCACAAGCCACACTGAAGTCTTGTAAGAAAACAAAAATTTGGGAATTTCAAAGGAGGCAAAAAACTTGAGCTGACCTTTTGGAGCTAACTGATAATATCACTATAAAATTTGAGTTTACAGACACATAGTAGGTGATTTCTCTAGCAGTGAAAATCTCTTGGATTATGGTAAAGTGATAAGCATATCTTCTCCTTTTAATTTCCTTAGATGTTTTCAATTTCAAAAAATCATGGAATCATAGAATCTAATAGCATTCAGGCCTGTTACAACCCTTGGGAATAATGAAATCCAGTTTTTACAACCAGCCTTCTTTTTCCTTGTGAAAAAAGACACATTATTAGTTTTTTCAAATGAAAGATTTAAAAATTTCCATAAGAAATTATTTTTTTAAAGACCTCATAATGAAATAAATGTTCAATCACAGCTTCTTTGTCTGTTCTTCATTCCACTCCATTTCTTTTATTTCAGGCAACAATATTACTATTTAACTCATTTTAGGTATAACATGAGCACCTTTATTTTGTCATTTACAATTTGTTTCAGTCTAGACTGACATTAATATATGCAGATATATACTTTGCTATGTGGATATGTATTTTGTAATTTCAGTCTCCACTGAAGTGTGTCTTCATGTTTACAAAGCGTAGTAACTTTTTAAAGTTCTACAATCAGAAAAATCAGTTGAAGCCAAAAAAAGTAGGGAAGTCCAGAAGGAATTTTTTGCAGGACATCAGGTCTACAGTTCTTCCATTTTTAAGAAGAAAGAGACCTTCAACAATTACTTTTGTCAGGTGAAAGCTGGAGCCACCCGTGGTGCAAAGAAATTCAAGTGTTGCAGCTTTTGTCTTTTTTTCTCTCTCTTGTGTTATTGTTGTGTAGGTTTAAGGTTTTTTTAAACTTCTGTTACTTCCTGGTTACCACATGAGCCTAATCTCAATAGTAATAGATGTTCTTGGGATCTAGTCAGATTAGTAGTTACAAAGTGTATTTGTGTGTTTCAATGAACATTTTATTGTACTTACTTTAGGAGATGTAATCACAAAAAAACCTAACAATATTTCATGCAGTCTAAAATTTCTTCTTACTTTTCATAGCCATTTCCTTCATATGAAAAATTATCACAAAATTTACATCAGTTGACAGAACAATATTTGTTAGCTATACTTTTTTTGGTCTTTAAATTCAATAATGATAAATTTTACCCTTTATGTATTGTAGGAAGCACAGCAATCTCTTCGAACAGTAGTCTTAATTTTATATTAAAACAATGTGTCTTTGACTTCCTCTTTTGATTTATTCCTTATAACGACACAGTTAAAGTTGACCTTCAGAAAGTGTTTAATCTTACCGTTTTTGTTTGTGTGTTCTCCCGAGTTTCAGTAATAAATAAAGGACATTTAGTTAATGTGGGGGAGAGGATGCTGAAACCTTTCTCGTATAAATTTTGTTAATAAGATATGTCAAATAGTTTTGAGAAGCAAAGATCTGGGAAGTACTTTGTGTCAGGTTATTTGAAATGTTTAATTATTCTCATCCCACTTGATTTAAACATCTTTTAAAATTATTTGAAACTCAAAATATTTACCATTCTTCCCTAAGAATCTAAACCAAAGGGAAAGCTATTATTCTTGTAAATTGCATGGAACATTTAGACAAATTGATCCTGCCCCTCCTGCCCCCCCCAATGGGATTCTGGAAATCTGCCCCTTTCTCTTTTACTTCTTTTTGTGTGTGAATGTGCGTGCATGTGTGTAGATTTTCACCTGCTGAGTAAAATTTTGCATTTGGCACTTAGAAAAATACACAAAGCTTCAACCAGTCTCTGGTTACTAGAAACGAGATTTAATGATAGCTTCTGGGTCCTTCTGTCTTGCTTCAAGGTCATTACTACTAGGTATGTATTAGAGAATATCAGAGAAAGAGTCCTATATTAGAATTTTAAATAATACTTAACATCTGACTTCCAGTTCTTGGTGAGAAATTAAAAAAGGTATTAAACAAAATATCCCAACAAACAGCTCCGTGCTTACATTGTCCAAATAAAAATTCCAGTTTCCTTATTGTGGTGTTTGTAATGTCACTGTTCTGGTAGTATTTTTGTTACCACTGAGTCTTTTCATGTAAAATCTGTCATGCAACCATTGTTGTCTGTTCTTTATACATATGTTATCCCTTCTATGTGATTAAAAAAAACCCACAAACATTCAAGAACAGTTTGTATTTGTAGGGCCCCTTTACACAAATTATGAAGTTTTTGACCTGATGATTTTGTGAAGAGCATCTTTGCATTTATTTAGCTTTAAAGCCTTTTCACATGTCTTTGTCGAGAAATGTGTAGGAGGATACAGGTTATTAGGCTTATTAAAAGGATTTTTAACATATACCCTCTCCATTTCACTATCATCACAAGAATCTTCTTTTCCACCTTCTACTGATTCCATGTATTTGTATGTCTTTCTTTTATCTTCACAACTCTAGAAATGTTTTGCCTTGTAAATTTCAGGTAGAGGTATAACTTTTAAGTGCTCAGGCTGGTGTCTTGCAAAATGCTACAGAGGTTGTTTTGAAGTATTGGAAATAAAGGTAACTCAGTAATCAAAATCATGAGGAGTAACAAACAAAGCTTTACTTACAGTATACAGCATTCTTTTTTCTGATTCAGGGACATGTACTTCTGATGTTAAGAAGTTGGCATTTATGGCAGTCTTAATGTATGCACAGTAATTGTCCACAGAGTACAGAAAAATTCTCTGAGTGAAAACCCTATTGTGAATACTTGAATGAAGTTATCATTTATAAGGGCTCTTTAGCATGACTGCAGTTCCTAACCCTTGGATCAAAACACAGTGCAAATGTCAAGATGGCTTAAAGTGTGGAGTTATGGTTAAGAAGTTGTATGTCTATCGTGTAGGACAGATTTTTGATATAGGTTTTTTCTGCTTGCTGTGGATGTGGTTGTTCTTTACCAGATTCTTTCGCAAAATTCTATGACGGCATATTTTCTCTTCACATTTCATATTGCTTTAGAGGAATGAAAAGTTGTAGCTAGCTCAAATTAATTTTGTTTCTGTTCCTGTAATTTTGGATAAGGATTTAGAAATGACAAGGATGTCTTTTTGCCTCTTCATGATGAAAAAGTATGAATTCTGATTGAGTGAGCGGAGAAGCTTTTCTCAATTTGTTAGTCAGCTTGGCAATGATGGAACTGAACCTAGACTGTGTACTGATGGCATTCCTGCAGTAGAAATTTGAAAGAAGTCTAGCTTGCCTGTTTTATGCGGATGTTTAAATACAAGTTAGCCCCTCTTCTACATAGGAAAGATGTGAGGTGTTCCTCAGCAATTGCTTTTGCAATGTTTGCTTTTGATTATCATGACAGATTTCTGCTGTAAGCAGAGATGACTGGTTAAACATTTATTTCAGGTGTCCATCTCCTTTGATCATACACTTTATAAATTAAACTCAGCTACTCTTCTGAAGATCTGTTTTATGTAAACTGGAGAAAAATTGCCTAAAACGATTATGAAAAGTCTGGTCAGAGTATAGTGGGCATTGGGAACAATGTGAATTTTATTTACAGTAGGATTGCTGGACAGTGTGGCAATGAGGGTAGGTAGTTCCACGATGAGAGAGAAACGTTTTAGGACTGATAAAATATATCAATGTTTTAAAGTCTCAGACTCATTGTAAATATACTTAGTTCAGCTGAAATCGGTCACTCATATAGTTGTATCAATGTTTATTAGATCCAACAAGGAGAGGAGCATCAGACTTGAAATTCAGACAGTAGTGTTCTTTGCACTATTGTCATGTTTCTACTCACATGTTTGCCTACAATAAGTCGTTTTCTTTCAGAACTGATGTCTCACACATTATAGGAGAGATCATGGCATTAAATGGAAATGGATCTGTATAGGAATCAAGGAAGCAGCAGGCATTCTGACTCAGTGCATCCATCACAATCCAACTCCAGCACACAAGAGGGATCTCACAGTGACTACAAGTCAGCTAGTACCCAATGCCTTAAGTACTGCCCAGATGCATGAGGTCCTAAACAGCTTTTGTCCAGTCTCTCACACTCCAAAGCACCTGCTTATGAAGTTTCATAGTCTTTCTAAACTAATATTATCATCATTTTTCTTTGGACAGCTACCAAGGAGAGCTTTGTATCTAGTTGTGTTGTTTTTTCTCCCAAAGGCATCACACATTGCTGTGGAAGTTACTTATATTGTAACATTGACTGCTTGACTCCAGTTGTGTCGCTAGTGCAATGGGTGGCGTCTTGTTGTGCGATGCGGGAAGGGCCCATACTTGTAGAGAGCAGTTATTGTTTGCTGGGAAATGCTAGGTAAAGCTTTGGACAATATAAGGGGGGCAGTGAGGGCAGGTACTTCTCTCATGAGGAGGACTTGTGGCTGTATACGATCAACTGCAGAGCAGCTGCAAATTTCTGCCATCCTTTCAAAATACCATGCACATGAGAAAATTGCTGTAGTTCTGGCAGAATGGTCACTAGTAACACTATATCATCTCCGCCCAGACACTGTGTGTGAGTAAGGAACTTCTCATCCAGAAACCTTTATCATAATTAATTAAGACTCAGTCAAATTCTTAATTTTTCATACTAAATTGGGACCTGGGAGGAACCATCAGCAAAAGCTGTTGCATCTTTTTTTTTTTCTTCCTTTGGAGTACAGGCTGGATTAGAAACTGAATTCTTTCAGAGACTTTCTTTCTAAGCTGTTTTTTAGAGATGATGAAGTTGGGAAATGCAAGCTGATGGTGAGGGGCTTAAGAATATCTTTTTAGTCTGAAGGAGACAGCTTCCAATATTTGCTGTTTCTAGGATCTGGATGTGCTACTTGATAGCTTTTTGATACATTTCAGAGAGTCAGTCACGGGTTGCATCTGCACATCTATCAAGATGGGGTAACTGGGCATCCAGCTCAACAAAAAGTAAGGGGAGAGTTAATGGTCTATTTTTTACATGGAATATAGGAACTGGCAAACAAAATTTAAGTAACTTAGAGATATGCTAATATATTCTGGAAACTATGAACTGTTTCCCTCCCTATATTAGTCTTTTTTTAAGATTGTTTTTCCCCCGTCCTGATTTTTGTCTAAGGCACCCATTTTGCTATTTATTCAGGTGTGTACATGTGGTTTCTCAGAGGTAAGGTAAATGATGATTACCACTGCTTGGTACATCCGCATGCTTTCCCCAGGGTACAAGGTTAGAATGGGTTCATTGAAAGAGCCCTTTCTTTTAGTAAAGACTAGGGCTTGTCTGGTAAGTGTTTGTCCTGTTCAAAATCTGAAGAGGAAAATAGTGGCTGGAGAGTAGTCCGTGACTTGTTTTTATCGCCTTCATAACATCAGCAGAAAGCTGTGTTTTGTTGGGGTGTATAGGTAAGTCTGAGGAGCTTTCCAACAGGCAGTGTTGGGTGTGGTTAGATGATCAAGTTGCCAGTACTTGGAGTTAGGGGATGGAGAGTGCTAATGAGCCTTTAGCCTCAGCAGGAGGTATAGGGGTGTTAGACAATAGAACCTGAGTGGTGGGAAAGGAGATGGGGGCCATCAGGTTGCCCCCACGTTGCCCAGCAGAGCACATAAATGGATCACAGTACTGAGCCACAGGGTGTCTGGGCCACCAGTTGCTGCATTGCTAACACAGTGCCTGAAGTGTAAATTAATGTCTGGAACTCTATAGGATGTACAAAGTGACTTTTTGTTGGATGGTATACCAAAAGGGCACAAAGATAATACTTCTTCTGGGTCTCGTGATGAGAGTGTATGTTGTTTGAATTATGCAGAAAAAACCAACGTCCCCCAAACAGCTGACGTGGTATTTAAAAAAAGTGATTGCTATGTAGGCTATAATTTTGAACGGGAACATGAAGCTTCATTATTCTTTTGATGAAAATAACTGTGGCTAAACATACAAACTAAACATGTTTTACTAGTGTATCGATTGCATTGTTGAAAGTTGATGTGAGAATGTAAATAAATAGTAAATAATCAAAAGCCTGGTTCCTGTTGCTAGGAAAAAATGGGCAATTTTTTCCTTGAGACTTTTTGTCCGTTTGCGTTATCGTTTGTTTTTACTGGTTGTGGTATTATATTTGCAGGTGATAATGAAGGCAGAGTCACGTAAAACAAAAATTCTGACCAGAATAATAAGGTCTTGCTTTAAGCATTGCGGCACTTTACTGATAAAACACTCTCCACATATGTATATGATGAGAATTGTATTAATTATCTGAACATAAGGTTCAGTCTTCTTCCATGAGTAGCCCTGGTGTTAGTTACATAGCAAGGGAAACTTGTAGCAGTATGAGAGTAAGAAAATCGGAATTCACTAATAATTTACTAATTTTTTTTTAACATTTCTATATATACACACGCATATATATTTCTTTTAGATCAGGTACCTTTTGCACCTTTACTTCTTTAAATGGGCATATTTTTCTGACTTGCGTTATTGAGAAAAGCTGTACTGAAGTTTTACACTTGTGTCTGTTCCTCTGTGTATGTGAGAGAGAAGAAAAGATGGGGAAGGAGAGCTTGTAGGCATTGTTAGTTATATGTAGGTTTGTGTGTAGAGGTGGAGGGTTTGTGGGGAGAGGCCTGTTTATTCTTGCAAGCTCCACTTGCAAATTGCTTAGTTTTTTTTATTTTAGTAAACAACCTGACAAGGGCATATACAAGTTAAGGAAATAAAGCATTATTTGACTACGAGAGCTTGTGGGTTAGAATTAAGGGACAGGCTCATAAGGGTGACATTACAGTGGGTGTCTACTACAGGCCACCCGACCAGGAGGAGGAAGTTGATGAGGCCTTCTACAAGCAGCTGCAAGCAGCCTCACAGTCACAGGCCCTGGTTCTCATGGGGGACTTCAACCACCCTGACATCAGCTGGGAAGACCAT
>Ga0065711_1046628_pt1 | contig 12784 bp, 4 predicted proteins | sample Hoacrofraction12_FD_59098 | JGI IMG/M metagenome (GOLD analysis project Ga0065711, IMG submission 59098) | Hoatzin crop microbial communities from Cojedes, Venezuela - Epithelial fraction 12 v2 (version 2) | ecosystem: Host-associated > Birds > Digestive system > Esophagus > Crop | place...
GGGTTTTTTTCCCCCTCTAAGAACAAGGCGGGGGGGGGGAAGGTCACCATGTTTTGATGCAACTACTAGTCATTCTCCGGTACCCAATCATTCCAGTTTTAAAAATCATCATCTTCTGATTTCATAAATAGCCCTATGTCAAATAGTTTCACACACACACACAAAACAGTAAACTCTTTGATGAAGTTTCATCAACACTTAAAGACAGCAGATATTCTGTGTGTACAGAATAAAGCCTTGACCCCTATGTAACTAGTACTGATAGCTCAAGAACAGTAGAAAGGACAAGCAACCCTCTCCTCCCGACCAAGTAAACTAAGAGAGGAAGACTAGGAGAGCATTCACTTCTGATGACTGTATGAGGCGGGAGCAAGACATTTCCACACAAAATTCTGAACCGAGTTAGAGCTGTATTTGAAAGCACTGCTCAACAAGAAAGTAGTTTAACCACCTGGACAAACAGATTTGATTTACTCAAACTAAACTCACCATAAAGCTAGCTTTTAGGTTTCTGTCTCCATCTGCTAAAAGAAGATCAAGTACACTGTCTCTCAGCTAACTCACTTAAAGATTTGTCTTTTTTTGCTTCCATTCAACATTGAGGCTTTGAAACCTAAAAAGTAGGTTTTTAGAGCAAGTAGAAAGTGGGACTTTTACTTATCTACCAATCATTACTCTGACGCTTTCAGCCTTCATGTGGGAAAACCACTAATGCATCAAGAAAGTCAAGATTATAAGCAAGATTTATGACCTAACATTCTGCAGCTCTTTGTTACGTTGACTATGACTTTTGGTCAGGTAAACGTATAACAAGTTATTCCCATAAGCGCTTTGATGACTCAAACATAATAATCCATTTTAAAATTGAGTCATTTCTTAAACACTACAAGAAATTTATCTTAACAAATATTTAGTTTATTAGATCACTAGGAGTAGAACAGCAAAAACTTTACATAACTTTTATATACAATTATGTGCTGTCAAAGGCTGGTCTTCAAATACTCCAAAATAAGATTTTCCAAAAAGGAAATTATTGCTTTAGATTATTAATTTTGACAGAAACTCCTTATGACACAACATTGTAACACTTGACTTCAATATTTAACAAGGACATACAAAGACTAAACCAGATACTAATTTTTGCATCCTCAGTTAGCAGCTCTTGGTTCCATGTAGCTAAGTCACCTGGTAAAACCACTTGTAAAAGCTCTGAGGATCTCTAAGGCTCTACTGCTATCATAAAAGTAACACAGACAGCCTATACTGTAAAGGAAGTAATGAAAAAAAAAAGATGTACTTACAAAGCTAGGCTACTCAATACGTATTGTACATGCTCACATTCAGCTGGGAATGATACACAGGCAGACGTGAAACAACAGAGAGCTGTCTGAAGCACCTGAAGCTGAGGCAAAGGAACCTGCCATCTTCCAGCATAGTCTTCAACAACCTAACAACAAAAAAAATGAAATGCATATTACAATGGAAAACTCTCTTTAGTCAGAGATAATAAGTAGATAATACTGTATCTGCTTTATTTCCCATCCTTCTCCCTCAGAAGTAGGGTTTGTAACAAAAAAATTTGACCATTTTGTGTCATGAAACCAAAAAAATAAATAGAAATGTTATGTCCTACTCTCTGAAAAGAACAGTTGGAAGTCTTTTACATGTCTTTTATAGAGTAAGGCAGGAAATACTTTCTTCTTGCATAGTATCACAGTACATATTACACTCTGCATTTAAACACAAGTTTTTATTTTGCAGGAGGATACAAATTAGGGAGTCTATAACAATATCCAGACATTCCATTCTAAAACTTTCAAAGAGGGGAATGACTAGCCTGCGCTCTTCTAGCCTTTATGTCAGCAGAGAAAGGCACAAACATACATGCACTCTTTCTTATCTGATCAAATAAGTAAATTTGGCCTTTTTTACATATAAGATGGAACTAAAGCTAGTTCTGCCCTGAGCTACAGTTACAGAACTGTGTCACTACTTATAGAAAAGCATGAAGGTGAAAAATAGGTGTTTAATGGAGAAAAATCCTGTTTGTATTAATAAACGCAAATTTATGGCACTGCCTCTGCCCACACTGGGCGGCTCAAAAACCCAGCACCATCTGATATTTCTACCGGGGTACCCCCGCACTGAAGTCCTCTGAAAGGCCAAGTCCATTCAGAGCACTCCATGTATAAAACACGCAGCACCAAGGTCAGCATGAAGCACAGCAATAGAACAGATGTCTGTAAAGGCACCCACCGATTCTGTGACAGACCAGCTGTTACGCTGCAGTCTCCCAGCAAGTAGCAGGCCAAGGGCTTTCGGTTGTCTCTCCTTTAATCAACAACTAAGACATGACTCACTGGCAGTATTCTAAGCAGAGACTGAAAACCACATTTCTTTCATGCTCTGGCACACAGCACTGCAGTCAGGCTCCCTTTGCTCACTTATTCTTGCCTTATTTTTTTTCATCATAACAGCACAGCTTCAATATAAGCAGAAGAGTGGACTAGCTACACTTCAGGGCCTAGGTCACTCTTCTCCAGCTCAGGAAACCTAACTGACATCTCCTACATCCTGAGAAAGCGAGAACCAGGTGAGGAAACACAATGCCATCAGCCATATTGTAAAGAGAAAGGTAAAGCACTACACAACATACATAAGAGACAAGTAACCGGCTTCAAGCTGTGAAGTGCCAATCCTGGTTACACCTGGCCACTTATCTCAAGAGCCACACTGGCCAACAAAGCATAGATTAAACCAAAAATCAGATATATCCCCCTTCAGGATTTCTTTTTTGACATAAAAGTCTGTGAATCCCACCTCGATTTCTCCAGTTCCCCATGAACTATATAAAGGGCTCACCTGGCTGGTGAGCCTAGATTTTTAGTTCCAAAGCTGTAGGCCCAGCTTTGTTTAAGGCTTTACAACACGAACAGGACAGCGTCCCATTTCTGACAGCTTGGTTATAGCTGCTCCAAAGCAAAGCAGTTACTGATAATGGGACTGGTAACTTTTACTCTTCACCAACAGCAACTGAGACTGATCTATATTTTGTAAGTAGATTGTGACTTTCCACCAAATTTATTTTAATAATTCCTGCTTGAAAATCTGTTAGCTTAATGCAGCAAATATCTAGGTCAACTGGAAGAGAATTAGCAGACTTGTGGATAAACACACTTGCTCTTACAAGGAAGAATATATACTTTGTAAAACAGTACTGCCTCACACATCTATTGCAAGTTCTCTGAAATACTTCTAACAAGATCCCTTGTATAGGAAAAGACAAAAGCCTTAGGAGAAACAAAGTAGAGAGAGACAACAAACATCCTTTGGTGATTTTAGCCTCCAAATGGTCAAACAAAGGTAGAAATAAAACATCAGTTCCCACCATGGTGTTTCACAACACTTTGACCTTAGAGGCACGGTACACATACATTCATAAATGATTTCAAGCAATGAGACAGTATTTTGTGATTATACTGTTTTGATTTTTTCTTGGTAGCATAAAGTGCTAATTGTAAAGAACTGCAGAAAGGTTTTATGACAGTTAATGATGAAATTCAGCACAGACAAGCGTGCCGTGGTACCTGGGGAACAAAACAATCCAAACATGTAATATGATGGCCTTTAACCTGATAATTACCACCCACAGGCAAGCCTGTGTTATTATGGTAGGTGTTTAAGATCACCTTAATGCTCATCGCAATGGGCAGGAACGCAAATTAAATATTAGGACGGTAATAAGATACAACAAAGCAGAGTGTTAACTGCTCAAACCCATAACATATCCCCACATCCATAAAATTGCATGCAGGTTTGCTGCCTACCCATTCCTATCTCAAAAGGGAATATAGAAAGCCTAAAAAAAGCTTTGAAGGCAAGAAATGCTAAGTAGCAAAATAAATTTCACATAAAGATCAATGCAGCTAACTAGGACACTTTAGGTTGTAAAGAAACGACAAGTGCAGGGGACACACACCAAATATGCTTGGCAAGCAAGGTCAAAATAAACTACAGGAGGCAGTTCTTCACACAATGTCCAGTCAAGCTGTGGCGCTCCTGAGCAAAGGGGTGCTGTGCATGCTGAATGGCTACATGAGTTGAAAGAGGCTGCGCGAGCTGAAAGACATCCACCAAAAGTTACTAACTACAGTAAATTAGCTGAACTGAAAAGAGTGAGGGGGGGGAAAATTACTGTATTTGCTTGTCTCACTCTTTGGATAGGCATATATAAACTTCTGATAAGATTCTGGTCCTAATGTCAGTGTATTGTTTCTGCAAATAATCAGCATTCAAAAGTAATACCACAAAGGGTTGTGCTGAGCATAGTAGTTACACACTGCAGTCTCTGAAAGGCGCAGTCCTACTGGCCACACTTTATAAAGGCTTACACAGTCCTACTAGTCGTGCTTGCTGTGCCTACAGTGCTCGCCTGAACCCCAAGCTGGTTCAGGAACTAACTGGCAGACAACAGCCTCCTCTCCCCAAAAAAGCCATCAGTCACTGTCTGCATCAGCTCTCTGAAGCAGCCTGCCACACAAGCATCAGAAGCAGCACAGAGAAAAAGCCACTACAACAGCAGCATTGCCTTAGTTAGGCAGTTAGTCTTCAACTCATGTATCCACAAAAGATTCACAGCAACAGCCCACCCACCCCAAACTGGCCAGGAAGAATATGAACAGCATACTTTTTCCCTGAGTATAGATACCTGAAACCACATATTCGTCAGTTCCAGGAAAGAAAACAAGACGTCTAAAATCAGTCAGCTCTCAGCAGACTTGCAACAGGCACCAGTAAAAAAGAGAGGGGGGGACACCAGGGAGAGAAAAAGCTGAACTAAGTAGGAAATAAATTCCAAACCACAGTCCACACACATTCTACAGGGGGGAGAAACTAATGCATGTTTGTTGTACAACTTTACCTATACTTCAATGTCTGTTTTTAAATGATCTCATGGAATAGCTTTGTCTACAACAGAAACTAACACTTTTTTTTTTTTTCAAAATACGCAACATGCCATGCTTTGAAACAGGACTGTAAACCAGAACACAGGTAAAGATTTATACCAAAAAGAACCCCCAAAACAAAACACACCCAAAAACCTTTACCACTTGTGACATTATTCAAGCAAAACCAAAGTCCAAGGGACACACATATGTTCACCCTCATGTTGTGAAGTTGTGTAATCAGAGCACTTCAGAAAATCAGGCAGATTATGCTGCTTGAGCCCTAAATGCTCTATTTGAAGTTTATGTTTATCAGCACATTTTTAACAAGCACACTAATTTCAGCATAGTGAAGTCAGCGAAACAAGTACATAACATTGTCAAAACAAAGTGGCCTGTTCCTTGTCGAATATACAGTGCAGAAAACCAGAAGGGAGGTGACATTTTTATGTGACTTTCTGCAACGATTCCCTTCAAGAAATCTGAGAGGGTGCAATTTTTATATACTTGCAGACTCTCCATGCATCATTTGCCAGTCTTTCTTTACCTTTTAAATTACTACCATCCATGAAGAGACCCTGGGGCCTTTTGTCTTCCCTTTCTCATTCAGTGCAGACACAGATACTGAAAGGGAAGGCTGAAGCATCTTTCTGACAACTCCCCTCAATTCAGCTCTACCTTTCTCCCACACTAATACACTACTTCCCCTTCTTTCATATGTTTGAGTAACACAGAGGAAAATCCATTATTTGAATGTGTCCTATTGAGTGCAAAATCAAGACCAGACTTACCAATCTCCTGTAAGAAGTTTCTAAGCACACAGCTAATGCAGCTAACCCCCAAAATAACATGGTAGTAATTACAGACCTGAACCAATGTAAAAAATATGTTTTCCTGAAATACTATGTTTTAACTGATAAAATACACACAAACATTTTACGTGACTAAATATATATATAAAGCAATATGATTATATTCCAAACATTTAAGAGAAATAACAAGACTTGCAAATATGTAGGACACGAAACAAATATTTTATGCAGCACTAGGCCTGAAGTTGCTACAACTTTTCCTGTCCCTTCCCACAATAAAAAAAGAAATTAAGAAAAAGAAACAAATCCCACCAATTTTAAAGTTTTGTCATGACTAGGATTTTAAACGAAGTTATTCCCATAACTTTTTGTGAGATTTAACACTCAAGGAAATCACCACAAAATTAAAACCACAACAGTTCTGCAAGCACTGCTGTTTATAGTTTTCAGAAAAAGAAAGCTAGTTGGCAAATGCAGTGGTTGCCATTTGTTATAACAAGCAAATATAGTGGTTATCACAGAACAGCACAAAACAAAAAGGATTTAAAATGCCAAGCAAAAAAGAGGCATGTTTTCTAAAAAAAAGTTTCCTGAAAATCAAAAACTATAAATAAAAGCAACACCTACCATGACTGCCTGTTCAGCAGAAGTACCAGAGAAGCTAGGATAACAAATTTCGGTTCTAGAAAAGAACCTGAATAACACTAAATTTACTTTACCTGGAAATATCTTGAAGAAATAATCACATCTTTTTTACTGTCTTTTTACCCTATTTAGTGGATGTCAAGCATTTTGTTCTGTTTCTGCATACAGTCAAGCTAATTATGCCCTTACAAAAAAGGATTCCATGATCCAAATAGAGATTAAAAAAGGCCTTAAGGTTTTAAGATAACATAAAACATTAACACATGCAAGTTTAAAATTTTCTTATATCATATAACTAAAAGAATGGACATAAGTGATTGCTTTACTGCAATTCACACGTGAATATTACATAAGGAGTAACCAAACATTATCACACTTCTGGCAAAAGAAAAAATATCACTCAGCAACAGCATGACACATCCTATGAGACAAGTTTCTGCCAAAGCTCTACCCTTAAAGCTACATGCTTCCCCCCACCCTTAATCACCAAAATTTCATCCATTTCCTCAGCCTGTTCAAGGCAAGAACAACATCTAAGACTGGGTTCCATATACCCATTACATTTAACTACCCAAAGAGCCAGCTGACAAACATACTTACAGTCTGTCACTTGCACAACAGTGAAAACTATATATTAATCCCAGAAAAGCAGCATTGGCTACTCGTAGCACTGTAGTAAATGTGCCTGTGTAAGATTTTATGACCGGAAGATAAATATTTATATTGAAGTGCAGTAATATTCCTCCTCACCTTTTGATTAGCCCCCCGCTAGAGTTAAAGTAAAATAATTTAAGGAAATGTTTTGATTATATACAGAAGAGAGAACTGACACTGCTATGAACACACACACTGTGCATATGTCCATATCAACAGTGATATTAGTAAAACACAACTTAAGATGCATTTCAGGTAAAAAATACAATTACTTCTTTCCCTCATCTGAACAACTGCTACACAAAAGGACTTAACCTTTTGATTTTTGCATTACCTAATCCAATAAGCGTGCCTTATTTCTAACTTGAAAAAGCCTGTATAGCAAGGCTATCAGATAGACTATGCTACAGAAGCATCACTCAGAGTAGACCCTTCTTTTTAGGTATAAAAACCTGCAACTCCTTTATAAGTTGCAATGTTAATACATTTTTCCAAGCAAAACTCAAAAGCTTATTTTCATAGAATCGCTGAACTTTGAGACAAGGCATTAAAAACTGCACAAGTAGCAATACCAAGAAGTTTGAGACTGCGAAAGAGAAAAGTTCCAAAGAAATGGAAGGAGAAAAATGCTACAAGGATCAAGAAAAGTATTGAACGTATTTGTACATTTGCGCAATGTTTCCTTTTTTAAATACTAACTCCTTAATGACACTTTGAAAACAGGGAGATAATTTCTCAGGGTAAAGCTAAAAGGACAGCAGGCACAAAAGCTGAGGAGAAGCCAGTACAAAGAGAGAAGTGAGTGTGTGAATAAGAATGTTAATGGCAAGACAAGAGGACTGAAGACTGCCTCCTTCAGCCTTCGATCGGCAATAAAGAGGTTGCAAATCAGCTACTATTGTGGATTCTCCCAAGATGCTGACCGAAAACAGCCGAATGCACTACATATACACCACAACCTAATCTTGCACGATAGTGGCGGCTTTTCAGGTTTCCCACCAGCGCCAAAGGGCAGAGTGCCACCCCCACCCCAGGACACCCTTCCTGGCAGACCGGTAACCCTCGACAGAGCTGAACACTCGCACTCAGCTGAACGCCTTCAGCGCCAGAGTAAGCACGACCCGGTGCTGGCCACAGCTATTTTGTAAGGATTTCCTTTAAACCTTAACTTCACTCGCATCCCAAGCAGCACTATACTAAACTGCTAAATAGCGAACTGAATATGCTCTTTTTCACCTGTCAAGCATGGAAAAAAGGCCCAGTAAATAGTGAACACAACGACGGGTTCATTTTTAAATTTAAACCACTTCAAGTAGTGATGATATTCTTCGATACACAGGTAAATTTAGTTACTGCAATGTAGTTTGCCCTTTACAAGCTTTCACATTACTAGCAATGTCACAGATTTAAAAACAACCCGAAAAACATCAATCAAACGTCACTTTCAATGGTGGTCTCAATCTGAGCCATTAACAAGTATAAAGCATATTTATTCAGGAAGGTACAAAAAAAAACAAACCCCTAGAACACCACAAATCATTAGAAGAGAAAATAGGTTGTTAAAAATTACAAATTACACCTTCTCAGAGAAATAAGCTTCAAAGCGACTGAAGAGATCACTTTCCGCTACTACTACTACTCACATGAGCAAGATATCTCTAGCTAAACTTTAAAACTGTTTACAGAGATCACATATGGATCCCAAAAGTCCAAAAAAGTAGTAAAATAAGTCTGGCATAACCTAAAGGGGTTGGGGATTTTTTGGTATAAAATGTAAAAGCAACTTAGTAATTACGGACTTCAAGCTGAAAGTAAGAATCAAAGGCAAGTACTTTTAATTAAACACATCACAAGAAGTGTGAAAATAAAAGAAATCAGAAGAACAAACACTGAAAAACATGTATATTTTTCTACCTTCATCCCCCCAAAGAAAGACAGACAACCGTTGAGTCACACACCCCAGTATTTTTTTCTCTACTAAAATAAATCCAGGAAACACTTTCCCTAGTGTGTTACTAAATTTTACTTCTTAGCTTTCCAGTTTATAAACAGAGGAATAATTTTTCTAGCAGTGACTCAAGATACCACCAATGAATGTAAGCAAACTTGGTAATCTTTATTTAAGGAAATCAGATCAGTGGAAGGCCGTAAACTGATGCCACAGTAAGAGCAGAACAAGTAGTGTTCACCCCTCACAGTATTACCTTGTTACTTTAGATCAGACTCACCTTGTGTTTATTTCAATCAGTACCAATCAACATAAAATAACATCTAATACAGTTATGCAGCCATGTGGACATCTACAGAAATGCTGGGAGTCACCTGTAATATTTTGATAGTACTTTATGTTATGAGAAAAGATTCTGAAAATTTCAAGCTAGTTGATAAAACTATACCCACTTCAAGTCCAACGAAGTAAGCAATATACATTTTCCAGCTCACTGTTAATGGTCTGTTTTCAAATCAAGTAAATCTGAAAATTCATCCTTCTAATTATAAAAGTACCCCCTCCACCCTCATACCAAAAAGAAACCATCTATGCTATTTTCTCTGCCTTTCATTTGTATTTCACTCACACAGAAACCTCTCAATGGCTCTGGTCACCGAGAAATCTCATAGAAGAATTTCAAATTCTGCATATAACGTAAGTTGAAATTCATGAAGCTCTTACAAATGTTTAGACTGCAGGGGTCTCTGCTAGGTACCACCTTTCAAATTTCTTTAAATCATTACAGATGCCTTGTTCTTTTGTTTGTGAAAGTGGGGAACAGGAGACTTGCTTTTCCCAGTGTTTAAGTGGTTTCAACACATGGCAAACTTCACCAACAGGAAGAAACGCCAGACCAGCAATTTTTAGAAAGTAGCAACAGAAACAGCTGGTGAGATGCCTAAGCTGGGCACTTATTTTCCAACTGTCTCTTTTCATTCCCAACCACAGAAATCTTGATTTTTGTTTTCCCCATGTCACCAATCTCAAATAACAATCTAACAAAGCATTTTATTCCACTTTGCCTTGGAAGTATCAGGCTGTAATGACTCTGTATGACCATGCACACCTACAATACAAAAACGGATCCCAGAAAGTACACATGGGTTTAGAGATTCCACACTGACTTCATCTTGTATCATCAAATTGTGACTATGCATATTATTTAAGGAAAATTCTCTGACAATCCAGTCATCTTTTCTAACTGTTACTTAATCTGGTGTCTGAAAGTGAAGTTCATCTGCAATACTCCAGGCCTCAAGAGTACTGAACCTGGCTGTTTACAACAATACTTTACCTTTCTAACATATTTCAAGGATGAAGGACATGTGCACACCAATGCTTTTCAAGGTCTAAGCCACCCTCTTACTCTTTCAGATCAGTCAAGAAGACTGTGCTGCTATCTACAGAAAATGGCTCTACAGACCAAAAAGGCTTTACACCTTGCTTCATCTTTTCTTACTGTGAGATGTGGATACCCGCATACTTCACACAGCAGCATCACTATAAGCAAGCCAAACCGTATTTTTTTCATCTGGCACCAAGCTTCATCACTATGATCGAAGCACAGCCACCTATTTTAATAGGTTGTTATTCTGACAACAAAAATGTTTCTTTCGGGTAGTTCAAAGTCACGGTATTATCACTAAGCAGCTATTTCTACAACTGCTGTTCAACTTTCAACACAAAAACAGGAACATAGGAGGCAAACTAGGACATTCAGAAGTGCCAAATAACCATTAAGACAAGCAAAACCACGTTACCAATGTGGAGTGGAATGAGGTGGAGAAGCTTGATCTGCACAATAGTCAAACATGAAGATCTGGATAAAAAAGTGCAAAGCAACAGGCTCTGACAAAAACTAGAGACAAAGGGAAAAACTGCACTAAAAAAATACATATGGGGTGGGGGTGGAGAAGCTAAATCTAATAAAGCCACACAGTATTTAAGTGAGAAGTTATGTTCTGTAACAAATGTTATGAGAAAGAGGTGACCTAAACTTCATGCTACTTTCTGAAGAAGAAATATAAATATGCTTCATCGTTTATTAAATAGGCTGAGGGCCCCTCTATGTGCAGGTATGTATACCTCTGTACATACAGGTACATATAGACCAGTACAATTTCACCACTGTCAATCTCATGAGGGTAAATGAGCTAATGTGGAGAACACACAACTTCATTTGTTGTCAAACCACAAATGTCATACAGCTGCTAGCTTTTTTATACCAGCACACTACACCAGCTAAGATCTTGTATTTATACAGCTGAATCAGTAGAAGAATCCATTACTAAAACACATGCTTAAACGGAACATGGAAGACTATATTATGAGTGAGTACATGACTGCTGATCACACCAGGCCAAATTTAAACAAAAAAAAATATCCCTGGAGACAAAGTGTTAATATATTAACTCACTTTCATCAGGATTATTTAAACTACGCACTGTTAAAAAAAATTAAGATAAAAGAAACAGAGCCTTTGATATACTTAGAAGAACACTGGCTGCTCATGTGGAGAGTTCATAAACTTGAAGCAAAACAAAACGAAGTAGGGGAGAGGTCTGGGCAATCTTCCTACACAGAAGAAACTGCAGAAGTCAACGAGAAACGATTTAGATACTCCACCATTAATAACTGTGATACAACAATTTCACAGGAAAATTCCTTCCCTGGTCTTGTCCTCTTCTGTTTCCTACTAATTCCTAGTTTTGTCAGGGAAACGGGATTGCAATTAGTATATGAAGCTATTACCCTGCCCATGCTTCCTCCTTAATACAACAAATTCAACACACGGTAAGTCTAGCTAGAAAAATTTAAGATAAACCTCTCAGTGTCCAGCAGAAGCAAATGTCTTTCCAACCTGCCAACTTAATCAAGCAGGGTTGTGATTTTTTACAGTTGCAGGTTACACCATACTTCCAAAAACCTTCACCACTTCTTTTACTTCACAATTTTTTTTCACACATACTAAGTTTAGAGAAATCACTAAACAGAAGAAAACCTAAAAGGGTCGGTAAAACCAGAGTGACCTGTGGACTTACTGAGCAGTATACTACCCATGATGATCTTAAACAAACCTTATAGTAAATAATCTTTCAAATACATGTTTTGTTGAATGTTAAAACAGGAAGAACAAACCAAGAACATAGAAACTCATTTATTCAAATGGAAGAAAACAATCATAGTGGTGAGTTAAAAAGCCAAGAAGTCGACGAAATGAAGCAAATCCATACAAAAAAACCTCTGGATCATGTTTCTGAACGCAGCACGCTGTGTGGCTGAAACATACCCAACGGAACTAATGTTTCATCAACACCTGCTGATGAAAGCAACTAGGAAAAGGAACCCGTTGTCGCCTGTTGCTTCGCAAGGCATCCATAAAGAGGCCGCAAAGAGCCCAGCAATGCCTGGCCCGCGTGAAGAAACGCTACTTTCCAAAGAAAAAAAAAACAACCCAAATACCCTGGTCTAAGTCAGCCACCGCCACGGGAACCGTTTCCGAGGCCCTCCCCGCCCAACCCCCCAGCCCCGGCAAAGCCGCCCGCAACTGCCGTGCCCGCAGCACCAGCCCCACCGCGGCCGCGCGGCTCCGGTTCGCCGGGCCCAGCAGCGACCAAACCTCCCGGCAGCAGCAGGGCAGGGCCGGGCCCCGCCACCCCACGGCGCCCCCGGCTCCTCCACCCCCATACCCGCCGGGAGGCGCCTTCCCTCCCTTCCCCCACGCAGGCCTCCCCACC
>Ga0065711_1046629_pt1 | contig 12783 bp, 10 predicted proteins | sample Hoacrofraction12_FD_59098 | JGI IMG/M metagenome (GOLD analysis project Ga0065711, IMG submission 59098) | Hoatzin crop microbial communities from Cojedes, Venezuela - Epithelial fraction 12 v2 (version 2) | ecosystem: Host-associated > Birds > Digestive system > Esophagus > Crop | place...
TCTGGAGATATTCAAGCCCCGCCTGGACAAGGTCCTGTGCAGCCTGCTGTAGGTGACCCTGCTTCGGCAGGAGGGTTGGACTAGATGACCCACAGAGGTCCCTTCCAACCCCTGCCATTCTGTGATTCTGTGATCAGTCAGAAGCACCATATCCGTATGTTCTGCTCTTGTGACAAGTCCCCCTGAACCCACTGCTTTCTGTAGACAAAAATGCCACTTTGAAACAAATACAGAGAAAGTGTGCTTGAGGAGGAAGAAGTAGTAATTGAAGGGCGTGAAGAAATTTATCCCTTTTCATGGAAGTTTGTGGGCCTCCAGCTTGAAGGGCTTGTTTTGAGGCCATTACACTCCAGAATGGTTTAACTACAGATTTGATGTAAAGTTGGAAGCAGAGTTACTGCAAGTTTTGAATGCAAATTCCCAAATCTCTTTTCCTAGTTTTGCTCTGCTTTGATGGGCTAGAATTTTATTTTTTGCCTCATTTGGAATAAGATGTGTCTACGCAATTTGAGGAATTAGAAGAGCAGGGAGTGATAGCTAGAATGTCTATTTATAATTTCTTTTGTACTCTACCAGTTTTGTCTTTTTTTTAATATGATCTGTAAGGCTTTATGCTGTTTACAAAGACTTTTCACTTGGCAACAGTTGTGACAGTCTGGCTTTGGATAGTTAGAAACTCGTGGATGAGAGTAGAGAAGGGCATGTTTCTTTGCCCAAGAATTCTAATTCATGTAACTTCCTACAGGTGTAAGATCCATTTTTGTGCCCAACCATGTTTTACTTCCTAAATATTTGAAGGTAGAATAAAGGTGGCCCTTCAGATTATTATTCTTTCTGTCTAAGATCAGGCCAGCAAGACGTTTCAGTTCCGTATTTTTGAAGGTCAGGTCTACAGCTGTCATTTAGGTTGCCTTAGGCATCGTCAGCTGAAATTGTAATCAGTTAGCTCCCTTACAAGAACAGACAGCTTCGATAGTCTGTGGTGGATTCCCATGCCCAGAGGTAGCAGCATCCTCTATCTTAAAAGACATGCCCAACTTTTCAAGGCTTTCCTCAAAATTATATTGTGGGAAAGCTTGGACCCGATGCTTTCATAGTAGTCCTTTTAGTCTCAAGTCATATAAAACTTACTAAGGAGAGGCTGCTGCTTCTTAAGCTTTGTGGAATTGTCGAGTTCTGGGTATTTCTTACAATGGCCAAAGATCTTTTGGCACCATGCCTGTCACTGAAATGGTAGTGCATTCTGAACTGTGCAGACTTGGTCCTTGAGTTGTCAACAGTTATTTTTCCTTCTGTGAAGTGTGTCTAAAGTTCTCGGAGAGTTTCAGTGTGTAATGCAGTTGCGCAGGCTATGGCAGGTGAAGCCGTGTGGTAGTTACTGGAGGAATTGTTTTTCTGTCACACAAATACTGTGGTGTTGCTCAAACACACAGTTTTGTACTTCTGATCCGCACTGTCTGTGCTTTTCCTAACTTGGCTTATGGTGTTGTAGTCTTCTGTACCTGAGGTGAAACCGAGAAGTGATCTGAGCCCTCTTTCTCACCTATACCATGTCAAAAAATGAGAGAGTAACCATTCTCTTGGTGCTTATTCTGTCAAAGGAGACTATGAAACATTGAGTTTATACTTGTAAACTGTTTTGTTACTAGCTTTCTCAGTAGCGTTTGTTTTCTCAGTGCCAGGCAGCTTGGAATAGCTGGTCATTGCCTGTCTCATGAGGGCTTTGGAGTTCTTTTTGTCTGAATTGAGAGGAGGTAGGACAGGATCTAAAAGTACTGGTAGCTAACCTTTTTTGTTTGATTCAGGTGCCTGTTAAAGGTCATGGCTTTAGTGCTTCACAGTTGATGGCACCTTATTTGCGTAGGCAGTTTTCCTGCTTAAATACCTTTACCGTAAGCTCCTAGAGATGTGGACATACGTATAAACATATCTGCCATCTTAATGGTTTGCAAATAATACCTTTCTTCTTCTTTGCTTTGCAGCTATGGCTCAACAGACTAACCATGCAATTGCATAATGTGTGACGTGCTGTGCTATTCTAAGGAAGTGTTTTAGTCATTTTATTTTCAACTCCTACAATACTCCTATGGAGCTGTTAAGAACCCTGAGTTTATTTTAGTGATGGAGTTTAATATTAAAGCTATAGCCTGATGTTTGGACCTTGCTCTCTTGTCTTCTTTAGACATAATTTTTCCTGTATTTTGCTCTGTGTGATGAGCTGTAGCTGTTAAAGAGTGGATGGTCTTGCTTGTCATGGCCTCAGTTTTCCCAGGTTGTTGTTCTGCTGTTCTGTCTCTTGGCGTTTGAATTCTAGTATGTCTGGATAATGTTTTTTCTTTTTCCCCTCAGGCAGCGTGCTTATTCTCGTCAGTCTCTTATTCAGTGATGCTTATAAGCATTTTTTCATTTCCTTGCGAGAAAAAGATAGCTTTGTGCATGCTCCCTTGCTAGATTTATGAGAGGGAAATTATTGCTTGCTCTGCAGATTTTATGTGTTGTGGTCGTATCTAGACTTCCTTGAATTAGTACAAGTCCATTATAGCCAGAAATATTTGGGATTCTCACATTCCATAAGAAAAACTAACTTCTAAAACTTGCTTCTTTCTCACATTTTCCCAGAAATACAGCCTGTGTTTCCATTTGTATCAGTGTAGTTTGCAAGGTATTACATACATGACGTTATGCAAATACCTTTTTTTTTTCCACATGAACTGGAGGGGTGTGAGGTAGAAGTGTGCACTGAGAGCTGTCTCTTCCTTTTTGACTTTTGTATCTAATTCTGTTCTACCCAAATAGACTTCTTGGGAGACTGTAGGGGGAAAGAAGAAAAGCCTTGGAAAGGAAAGTTCAGAAAACAAAGAGAACAGAGAAAAACGAGGGGACAGAGAAGTGAGTCGCGGACGGGGAAGTTCCAGCAGACGGGGAAGAGGAGGCAGCCGTGGCCGAGAGTGTACGTATAGGGGTTCGTTTTTCAAGATTCAGACACTTTTCTTGCAGCTGAAACTGGCTGAGTTGGGAGCGAATAAAGTCCATCCGAGCTACAGCTCAGTCCTGAAAGGATTGTAACTTGTTTCTACAACAGGTGTGCTTGATCTGTCTACGTGACTTGGTTTTGGGATTGTCTGTGCTTATTTAGAGACACTCAGTTTAATTTAAATCTCTGTTCTTTTTTAATTAATTGATCTTGTGCAAATTGCTGTTTTTATGTAAGTTTTAGAATTGAGTCTTCGTAAGACTGCTTGAGAGCAAGTGTGTTGCAGCACAGCTGATACACTTTTTTGTTTATTTTAATGAAAAAATTATCCAGCTTTTACTCCATCTTCTTTTATGAGTAGGAGAACCTGAAGATGTTCTCATCTTCTCATAAGGGAATGAAAAGACTGGGATCATTATTAATCTCTAGCATGTATAACATAAGCCAACCAAAGGTGAGTTTCTACAACAGAGAACATTCTTTGTGAGTTAAAACATTTCAAACTTTGCTACAGTTTATACAGGTGCAGTAATACATTGTATAAAAGCAAACTGATGTTCCAAGTTAGGTAGCTCACATGAGATCACCATTAGATACATGTTGCTTTTTTCACTCAATGTGTTGTCAGCAGTATCGAAGCTGTGTGTATTGCCTGTAAAGGCCCTGCACAAGGCTGGCAGATGAGCAGAGAAATCTGGGTGAAAACAGTATGTTTAGCTGTTCACTTAAAAGCAGGAAAAATATTTACAATAATAGACAACTCTTCTAATTCGTTATTGGAATATACTCAAATATTGTGTCAGTGAAGACATTGTGTATCTTTGTAGAACAGAGTAATGTCAAAATAGGAAAAAATATTAATAAAACTTGCAGCTATGCTTAGAACAAAATAAAATCAGATCCATCAAAATGAAAGTGGGGGGCAAAATTTTTGCCAGAGCCAGATGCTGCTTGTCACTTTTTGTAAACTGGAATTAAAGATTTTTCAGATGGTTACCGAATCTTGATATTCTCTTCCCAGCGCTATGTCCAAGCATTAATGATTTTGTTGCTGCTTTTAGAAGAGGTGGTGCAGTACAAAATCTCAGCAGTGTTCTAAGTGGCCAGTCTTTTTTTTTTTTTTTTCCCCTCCCTTCAAGGACCCATCTGTCTTTGGGAGTACGTCCTCAGGAGTTTTCCACAAAATAGTTAAGTTGCAGTGCTTTTCTAATGCCTCACCTTCACACAGTTGTTGTCTCTCTAATGAGAGTTCCTTTGAAGTTTGCCTGGTTGTACGGGGATGTGGTACAGTCAGACAGGAGAAAAGTTGGTGTTCTTGGTTATCTCTTATTCTTTCACTGTTGCCACCCAGCGCATTGTCAAGGAAGGACAGTGCAAGGCAGCTGTATTTCCTGTCTAGTTAAACAGGCAAGGCCATAATTAATTTAATAGTGTAGGTTGCAAAACACTCTACTTTTTTTCTCCCCCCCAAAAGCAGAAGTGTGTCTGCTGGGGGACGTTTCCCTCTTATCAGATATTTTGATTCCCAGTTGTCCAGAGCGTGGTAAACGTAACTTGCTTGTAGCTAGGCCTCCAAAGAAGAGGGGTGACTGAGGTCTTTTGACCAGACCACTTTAAAATCTTGCCTTTTCTTTTGAGGTTCAGGTTATATACAGATGCATATACAATACAGATGGCTGTGTTGTCTCACGTATGAGTTTCTAAAGCTTCTCTTAAGCTGTCCTCTCTCCACAGTTAGAGCTGAAGAGAATGGAGTGGACAACAATCAAGGAGACAGGCCTTCAGACCGTGGGAAACGTGGCCGTGGGAGAGGTGAGGTGGTGGCACTGGTGTGGGACTCGCACTGATTTCATGTCGTGAAATGGAACTCTCCCATTTATTTCTTTAAACACTTCTTCTTAAGCATTTGTTGGTTATCCTTCGATTCTGTAAGCACTTCAGCCACCTTTAATTTAGGTACATCTCTCTCCCTTATCCATTGTCATGTCTTGGTCTCAGAACAACTTAAAGGAATTGTCGCGAATCGCCTTTATATTAATTGCCTGGGTGGTAGGCTGGTGTGCTCTGCCTATGGAGAGCTGTTTTCCCAGATAACTCATACCAGCCTCCTGTGAGTGGGAGTGCGCTGGGCTCCTCAGGAAGTACCTTGGCAGCAGGAGAGTACAAGATTCCATCTGTAGGGCTCTTGGGGAGGGGTTTGGTATGTACTTGTGCCTTTCTTTGGGGTGGATCTGGTTGTCAGGCTTGCCTTCTGTTTTCAGTAACCAGTCAGAGAAAGTACAAGCCACCTTAGAGACTTTTTGGCAAGAGAAGGAATTTGGTGTGGAAGAGTTGATGAGGAGAACTGTGGAAAAAGAATACTGTGGAGTCTTAGGTACAACTTCGATCCTATCATGCAAAAGTGATAGGAAAAATGTTGATAATGGATTTGATGTGGAGTCAAGGGATGTGTAGTTGGTTTGGATTTTCAGAGGTTGGAGTGGAAAGAGGTTTGTTTTTTCTTAAAGCAGGAGCAATGAAAATGAGTAACCTAGGTACAGTACAGATGGTGTGGGGAAGTGGGTATTAAGTGAGTTAAATTAATGAAGTGCATAGCGGAGCTAATGTGCTGAAGTAATGTCTGACTCATGAAAAATTCTGCCTTCAAAGGGCTCCCTTCTCTTTGGAATATCCAGTAACGAGGCATTCGGAGACAGACTTCATGGTCTCCAGATCTGCATCTTGAAGGAGTGGAAAGATGCAAAGACATGTAGCTTCTAGAGGGTTGCGAGAATGGCTCGGTTGTGCCTGTGAATCAGCAGATACCAACTGATGTGTGCAAAGAAGAGGTAGCTTTGCAAGGGAGGTTGTGGTATAGTTCACAGCTACAGTTTTTGGTATGTTACCATTGTTCATATATGAAATGTAAATCTTTCAGTATTTGTTTTATAAAATAATCCTTTATACTTAAATTACAAGTGTCAAGGTAGGATTTTTTTAAATTGTTGGGTGAAACTTAAGAGATTAGTTTTGAATGCAGTCTATTTTTTACTTTGTGACCTTGTGAACAATACACTGCTTTTGTTGTCAACACTGTAGCTCTCTAGATGAATATCGTATGTCTCAAGCCAAAGCACTTAATCATCAGATCAAACTGGCATATCTGACTGAAGAACTAGGAACAACTTCAGCCACTTTTTGTTCACTGGCTTAGTGTACGTAGTGTTACTGTATCACTCTACCAAATATTTCAGGCTGTACATTCATGTGAGCAAAGTATCTTAATGAATTGTTCTCAACTGTCTGTGATAAACCTGTTGAACAACTTCAGGATCATTATTTTATGAGTGTGTATTCTGTGGCAGGAAATACATAATTTAATTTTATAATGAAAGCCCTTGAAATCTGCAGGGAGTTGTATAAAGCTGTGTAATTCGCTTCTCAGTATTTCAGGGGTGCATGACCTTCTTTCTTTGGATATTAGTAGAAATAATAATAAAAAAAAAGCTTCCTGCCATTTCATTCAAAAATATTTTTTTCTGTTACATAGGAGAGTCAAATGTGGGATAAAGTACTTCAGCTGACAGTAAATGGATTGCTGGTGATTGCCACAGAACGCTTTTTTTAGAAATGTTTCATGCAGAGTGTGTGTGTGTGTAGGAATCTAGACATTGGATATAAAATTAGGGGTCAGCTAACATCTGAGCAACGCACTCTCTCTCTCTATTTTAAGCTACCTTCTCAGGCTGGAGTTATCTTACGGGCTGCTTTCTAGGGGGATGTTTGCTGGGCTGTTTTATTCCTGCTTCACTGTAGAACAACATAATTTTAAGAGATCATATGCACTGAAAATAGCAGAAAGGGGATTCACACTGAGGTGATAATGTGCTGTTTACTGAGTGGGAAAAGCCCTGGTACTGAGTGTTTCAGCCTTGGTGCAGTAGGCACTAGCTTCCTTGTGCAGTAGATCTTCCATTAACGACTGTGTGACATTTGTTACAACATTGTAGGGTAGTAGGTGTACAGTGTACAAACACCACTGGTTGCTGATATGCAGGAGATCAGGAATTTGAAGTAGATATGTGTTACTGACTGATTAACAGAAAGCAAAAATATGTCACAGGATGTGCAAGGGTGGAAACTTTGGGTTGTAAAGGAGTCAAGGAGTTTCTTTTAAGATGGCCTTCCCATCTGTTTCTTTTCAGAACTGAATTTCTTGAATGAGCTTGATATAGATGTAAAAAATACTATAATGTTGATGAATAGTAATTGCATCAGTGATTATATTTGTGTGTCAGTGTTGCAAGGATTTGTAACTGTCTGGAGTGGAATCTAGAAGTGTTTCTGCAATTGTGTTTTAATGAGCTGCAGTGTTATACACAAATTGACAAACTTTACAAGCACCTTTTTTGTTTTCGTGCTGTTGGTTTTTTACTATTCTTACATCTTCAGTTTAAAGTGCAGGTCTGGTTGTCTCACTGTCCTCCACCCCATATTGAAAGGGATGTGGTAGAGCTAGAAAAGGCCTTTGAAAGTACTGTGAAGACTGCATTTGTGGGGTGTGAGGAACAAGCAGACTAGGACTTCTCTGCCTACAAAATAGAGGGCTGAGTGGGTGTGTGGTGGAGATCTGTAGAATTTCTGTGGGAAATCAATACATCACTCCAAGCAAGTGTGGAAATGAGGGAATATTAAATGAAATCAGTAGGTTACAGGTTCAAAATGAACTTACGGAGGTGGTTCTTCATATATGCAGTTAACCTGAGGAATTCCTTTCAGTAAGATGTGTGGGTGCTGAAGATTTACACACAGAGGAACTTCACAGTTTCATCCTAAAAATGAACCACCTTAAGAAAGGAAAAAACTTCTGAGGGTTTTGATGTGTATAAGTTATGTTTGGCTGAGCAAGTCTGAGCAACAAATGGTTGAAGACCAGGAGAGCGTCCAGAGGAACTTCACTGTGGTTTTAGTTTGTGTACTCTTCCCTCGATATCTAATTGACCATAACTGGTAATGGGATAGCAGGTAGATGAACTTTTGGACTTATTTCAGAATGTAAGTTGTTACAGATTCATGTATAGCAACGCTGGCTTGCAAAAAGAAAATGAATTTGGTGATTTTACTTCTATTCCTCTATTCTTTTCCTCTTTGTTCTTCCAGAGCAGCATGAACATGCCATAAATGTGGATGCTGACAGGGAATTTCTTTCCAGCAAAACAGAAATGAAAAGGAAAGGGAAAAATATTGTGTTTTAGTTTTTTACTTTAAACAGTGTGACAAGGAGCCTTTCAAACTCTTGTTTTTTTTCTGCTGGCTCTGTAAGAAAGCAAAGCAGCTTACCCTTTTTGTAGATATCTGACTATAGTTCAGCTTGTATTCTTTATCTCTTTTTTTAACACTTTTTAGATAAGTATGCTATCCTTGAAAAAAATGAGCTTTTGTAATGAGAATTGTATGTCTAAGCATTTTCTTGTTTTAAAAGCTTTGTGCAGTTGGCACAGGATATATTCTGGATTTCCATTGCCATAACTAGTAAGGATGTTGGTTTTTCTAAAAGATGAGTATAGAGCAGACCTGGAGGTCACAATCTGAAGTCTGTTTAGTTTTGCTGTAGTTGGTTCCGCATCGGTTAAGAAGCTCTGTGTGTCATGTAAATTTTTTTGAGATTAACCAGGACTTAGCTTTAGCATGAATTATTTATTTTCTTTTAAACATAACTTTAGAGTTGAAAGTTTTTTGCACATGCTTCTAAAAAAGGTTACCAGAGTACATGCGGTATATAAAACTGATCCAGTGCTTCTAGCTTTATGATGACTAATAAGACAAAAGTGATTTGAATTATAGGTATAACGTCAGTGTTTGTTTTGGTAGTATGGAATACCTAGAATACGAGCTTTCTATACTTAGCCTCCTTATCTCTTCATAAGGCTTAAGCCTCCGTCACCTCATCGTCTGCTGGGAGGATGGGTGGCTCTGCTTTTCCAGAACAGAGACAAGGCCTGTTTAGTTACTGTGTAGTCAGAGATAAGCACAAATCTAGGGTGTTGCCTGCCCTTCCAGTCTGTGTTTCCTTTTCCTTTCAGCAGTTCTTAGGCCTCTTTCTTAACCTTGAAGTGTCTTCATCTAGTTTAAACCTGTCAGTGTGAAAATCTGAGTTTTGAAATAAAGCCACCTGTGTTGCAGTGGAAGGATTTAGGTCTTCAAGCTCAGCAAACTGGATTTTCTACAGAACAGGCTATTAAGTTAATGGGCTAGGCCCATCTGGGTTTGGTACTATGCACTTTTCTCATGCTTCCACATAGTGTGCATTTATTTTAGGGGCAGAAATGTTGTGAATGAGATGAAGAATTCTCTCCATGCATGGACGGTACCATAGTGAAGACCTGATCATGTATTTATGAGCGTTTTGAACTCCCAATGGTTTTTAGTGGAAGTAGAAAATCTCATCACCTGCCTGGATATAGGTATTGACTTCTCTAGAATTCATTTCAGAAAAGAAAAATGTAAATTGAGTGTGATGGGTAATGCGAACCCAGTAACCTGAGGGAGATGAGGTGGAGAGCAGGAAAAAACCCCAACAATACACAGTTGAACAGTTGAAATATTAAAGGAAACAAGAACATGTTTGAAGTAGTTCATCATTTTAAATTATGTTGGATATGAGTAGCAGGAATGTTGATCAGAATCAACTTTGAACATAGTTCCCCAGTTCTGGTTTCCTGGAAATGAAATGAGTAAGCACTGCTGCCTTGATACTTTAGGCTGTTGCTTGTAGATCCAAGTGTAAAGGAATGTGAAGAAATGTTAGGAGTTTTTATATGAGGCAGGACAGTAATTTTGTTCTTTGCCTGATGTCTGTCATTTCCTTTTGTGCTCCACATGCTGTATGATTGTAAGAAAATCTGTTCCTTTAAACTCACTAGAAGATTTAATGAGCTACCACCAAGTCACTTCTTCTCTTTTTGTGGGTAGATAAAAAAGTTGATAGAAGAATTTCTGATTGTGAATTACGGCAGGAAAAAATTTCTCCATTGTAAACAGTGACCATTGCGATCTAAACCATCTATGCACACCTTTGTAGAGTAGTGTTAAAGCTATACTTTTTGTGTTCCAAGCATAAACTGTTGTTACTGCTGGGAGGAGTTGGTCCTATCTATCTCGTGGTGTGTTTGAACTGTATCAGAGGTTTGATCTAAGTTTCATACTAACCAAGCCAAAAAAGAAAAAAGGGGGCAAGCAGCATGGTAGCTGGGGGCAACATGTTTTCTTGGTGGCTTGTCCCGGTGTAAAGGTGACTGTTTTTCTGGCATGTAACAAGCAGGGAACTGATGTGGAGAGCTGATCCGAAAGTGAACTAATAATTTTGTTTTCTAGTCGTGGTTTTGTGCTCACTCACTAGTACGTGCAAAACTGTCAGTGCCGGAGACAGAGCAGAGCTTGTGATCATGGATGAGGAAGACCTTGGCTGTAGTAGTTCTGATTTAAATGATTTTAAGTTACTGTGGGATTGCATGGTCAGAGCAGGGTCCCTGCTCTCAGTTGCAATGTGAAGCGCCGTTGGCTCGCGGACCTTTTAGTCACTGTTAAAAGGCATCATAAGTTTGCAAATACCTGATGGGCATTCACAGCAGCTTCATGACTAACTTCTCTGTGTTAGAAGACTATGCCTTCTAATTGTTTTAAGGCCACGTTTTAATTTGGGCAGCTGAGAGAAGTCGTTTTCTTAGCATGAGAATTTAAGAACATTAGTGATCTGGTTGTGTCAGGAGAGTATCAGCCCTTCCCACTGTCATCTTGTATTAATGACCATAATGGTGAGATTCTGAATTAGGGTGGTCTTTCAGTGGTGAGTACTTACTGTCCCATATTTTGAATTAGTTCTTCGTAAGCATCTTTTCTAGCTTTGAATTTAGTGCTTTCTGTAATCTCACTGGGTTGGTACTTCCCTTTTGTCTTCGTTAGATTTCTTTTTGTTGCATTTGTGGATTAAACTTAATTTAATTTCAGTTTTGACAGGAAACATAGACACAGCTCTATGAAGTTAAGGGAATCTGTTTGAAATTCAGGTTCAGGATTAATTTTCAAAGTGATCTGGTATAAAAAACCCCTTGCTGGCGAGTAGCCTAAGGCTGTGCATGAAACTTCAGGAACAGCATGATTTCTTTCTAGAAATTTCTAGAATTGTTAGAGGTTCTTTTTGCTGCTTTTTAGCCAGTAGTTTGTTGTGCCTGTGCTGGTATGTCATCTTGTATATGCCTCACTTGCTAAAATTTCATCATCTGTTTAATATGCTAAGGTTATTCTGTCAGGCATTTGCACTTGGGAGGCTGGGGAGACTTACCTCCTCTTCTAAAATCTATTTGTACTTTCATGCTAGCTGTTCCAGCTAATCTCTCTGCACCTAATGTCCACCTCACTCAAAAATATTTCTGCTTGACTGTTGCTGTGATTTGCATCTCCCAGTTGATCTTGTAGCTGAGCTTGTGAAAAAACTGTTAATCTGTCTTCTGTGCATCTTCAGTAAATGGTGTTTAATACTGTATTGATAACTGTAGGAAATAAATTTATTACATAGATGGCCCCTGCAGTGTTCCCAAGTAAACTTGTTTAGCTGGTTCTGCTCTGAAAAAAAGTTATTTACTGGGGCAGAAAGATAATGCAGAGTGCACTGACTTCTGTGCAGCTGAGAGCTGCAGCCTCATTATGCCGTGGATCAGCTTCTCAGGTTGGGGATTTTAGGTGTGTGAAGGGGAGAAGAGCAGTACAATAGGTAGGCTGAGCAAGCAGGTTCAGACGCGGAGTTTCCTTCAGTTGGTTACAGCAGGATCTGGGGCACCGTTGCTTATGGCAGAGCAAAGAGCACAGCTTGACTCCTGGGCTCAGTGAAGAGGGATGGCCATTGCCAGTTTGCAGCTGTTGTTACCTCTTTCCTAACCTCTGTGCTCTCTCCAGCCAATTGTGAAAAGAGCAAAGAGGAGGAAATGTAGAGATGGGAGGCCTGACCCAGTGTCAGATTTCATAGAATCATAGGTTGGAAAAGATTGGACTCTAAGATTGAGTCCAGTCATCCACCCAACACCACCACACCTACTAAACCATATCCCGAAGTGCCATATCTACACATTTTTTAAACACCTCCAGGAATGGGGACTCCACCACCTCTCTGGGCAGCCTGTTTCAATGTCTGACCACTCTTTCAGTAAAGGAATTTTTCCTAATATCCAATCTAAACTTCCCCTGACGCAACTTGGGGCCATTTCCTCTTGTCCTATCGCTAGTTACCTGGGAGAAGAGACCAACACCCACCTCACTGCATCCTCCTTTGAGGTAGTTGTAGAGAGCGATGAGGTGCCCCCTCAGCCTCTTCTTCTCCAGACTAAACAGCCCGAGCTCCCTCATGGCCTCCCTGGCCATTCAGCCAGTTCTTTATGCAGCGAAGCGTACACCCATCCAAACCATGGGCAGCCAGTTTCTCCAGAAGGATGCCGTGGGAAACAGTGTCGAAGGCCTGACTAAAGTCCAGGCAGACAACATCCACAATCTTTCCCTCATCCACCAGGAGGGTCACCTGGTCATAGAAGGAGATTCAGGTTGGTCAAGCAGGACCTGCCTTTCATGAGCCCATGCTGGGTGGGCCTGATCCCCTGGTTGTCCTTCACATGGCTGGTGAGCGCACTCAGGATGAATCGCTCCATAATGTTTCCCGGCACCGAGGTCAGGCTGACAGGCCTGTAGTTCCCAGGATCCTCCTCCCGGCCCTTTTTCTAGATGGGTGTTAAATTCACTATCCTCCACTCATCTGGGACCTCCCCTGTTAGCCAGGACTGCTG
>Ga0065711_1046630_pt1 | contig 12782 bp, 7 predicted proteins | sample Hoacrofraction12_FD_59098 | JGI IMG/M metagenome (GOLD analysis project Ga0065711, IMG submission 59098) | Hoatzin crop microbial communities from Cojedes, Venezuela - Epithelial fraction 12 v2 (version 2) | ecosystem: Host-associated > Birds > Digestive system > Esophagus > Crop | place...
CCCGCCTGGACAAGGTCCTGTGCAGCCTGCTGTAGGTGACCCTGCTTCGGCAGGGGTGTTGGACTAGATGACCCACAGAGGTCCCTTCCAACCCCTACTATTCTGTGATTCTGTGATTCTGTAGCAGTAGCAGCCTGGAGCTGAATTTTTGCTGGCATGGTTTCCTTATCCATGAAGGTCAAACAGCTAGCTAAAGACATGGTAGTGGGTTTGTGCCAAAATAATAAGCCGGTTCAATAGAGAATGAAGAGACATTGGGGTATTAGGTAGAGTCTACATCTTTCAGTATTGCTTCTCTCATGAGGGAATCGCATGTACTTTCCTTGAGCTAACTGAACTGTAATACTATGTTATTTTCCAGGATAATACTTTAACATTTCCCTTCAGCTTCATTATGAAATGCTTGAACTCTTTAATAGTCACTCAGTGGGAATGCAGTTTAAGCAGCAAAACAAAGTGAATTCAAACTCAAAGCTTATTTGTCCAGTCAAGTTTTAGGCTATGAATAAAACATAGAGTACAGCATAGCAAGTTTGCTGTCTTAAGCATTAACTCATTTTGGAACACTGTATTGAGTCACCATTTGAATTTAATCTGAACTTCTGAAAGTCATTTTAGTATAGATATAGTAAGTGATAGCTCTTCATCACTTACAAAAGAAAAACAGAGCCCAATCCTGAAGACCCTGTATAGCATTTTCTTGAGCTATGGATCCTATCCAGCTAGTCCCCCTCCCCTGCACTTCGGTAATAGTAGCCAATAAATTAGCTTTTACAGCACTGTTTTTATTGCATTTTGCCCTCGTATGTTTTTGCTACAAAAATTACTCTAGCAATGACAGAAACTTCCTATGCACGTATACCAGCCCATGTTATGTTTACATGTGTTTGTAAACACAAACAGTGCCTGGGAGGTGAAATAATGCCACAGCCAAGCCACAAGCACAATCTCTTCACCCTTTCCTCCACAGAAGTTGGTTAAATCTAGAAAGTTCCTGCTAAATATTCCAAGGAATCTTACAAAACATCTGGGAAACAAAACCTCTCACTGCAAATCACAAGACACACACTTGAAGTAGACTAGTCCATCATGTGCTAGAGAGGACTGTGATGTTTAAGAAAAAGTGGACAAGTTTTCCTTGCTTTTACTACTTTGACTTTCTCACAGGATGTCTCCTTGTGAGTTGCTTAATTCAACTTGCAGAAAAGCATTTCTGGAAAGTCACAGATCATATGGCTTTCCAAATAAGATATTTCATATTCTTTTCTCTGAGTTGTACATGAAAACTTGCAGTGTTGCATGGATTTGGTGCAGAATTAAGCTAGAATTTTTTAGAAGACAGAGGAGTTTGAAATCACAATAGCTTGTCCTTATACATAGTAAGAACTCTAGATGATTTGACGAGCACACCTGATCTCAGATTCAGCTTTTCACTTGCTATTGTACAACTGGAAGTAATGTTTGGATTCACAATGCTAAACAGCTATAAATATTTGGAACTGTAATTAAACAATTTTTCAAAACTTTTTTATTTCATTTTTTAATTCATATTTATCTGTTAGACAGGTCTGTTCTGATACTTATGCCCCTAATTTGTGCCAGGATGATATTTTCCTCTCCAAAATGACATCAGATTAGGTGCATATGTACAGAAGACAGCTTTTAGACATGCTCCTACTGGACAGGTATAACATTTGCACTATTTTTTCAGCTAAAATACCAAAACTGTGTAAGCATGTATCACCTTCAGATGGCCTTCCCTAAAAGACTGAGCATCTTTATACTAGCTCCCATTACAAGACTGGGACATAAACATAATCACCAGTTGTTTTTTAGACAACTGTTGCACTAAAAAATGGGGTCGTAAACATCTTCAGTCAATTTACAAATCACTTATAGGCATGACTGGATTAACTGCTAACCAGTTTTCCACTTGAGTTTCACGCAATATAAAGGGGTGGGTTTTGTCTTTTTCTTTTTTATTTCATCAATCTTTAGCCTCCTTTCTTTTAAGAAATATTGCCAAAAAAATGTTTGTTTAGCTGCTTGCATGATTCTTTAAATTTCACTAGGTAAACATCGCACATGGAAGAAGTGTAACATTGAAGACAATTGTAATAACATCTCTGTTGTGCATCCACCCTGTCTCATCTGTTTTGTAGCTGTATTGCCATGTCTTGCACTTTGTGCTTAACTTGAAAATAAAGCATCTTTATCTGCTAACATTGGTCAGTTACTCCCAATCTCCCAGTGGCTTATTCTTCAGTTTCCACCTTCAATGTCCAAAATAAAAGAGAAATAATGGAATCTCTCCTCCCCAGTACAAAAGGCTGCTTCTCTTGGATGTTCATTCCCATCCCTAGGTTTGATGGCAGTGTTCCAAATGGAAGAAAAATGAAAATTACTCAACATAGTCCATCAAAATATCAGGATGCTCAACAGGACAAAACACATACTAGGTCCATCCATGATTATCCAAACCTTCCTTCACCCCTTGTTCATTTTTAAAATAGAGAAATAAATAGCAACAACAATTTTATAAGTTATTAAATCAATTTTCTTTCAATAGGGTCTGTTTGAGACATTCTAAGTTGCCAGTTTCATCTGGGATCTTTCAACAATACCAAAATTCATTTGTAATAGACAGGAGGAAGGGGGCAGGGAAAAGAATATGTAGAACTGTTACTCCATCATATTTCAAGGAGCAGCTGTGACACAGGAGGAAAGGGTGGGGACAGGATCAGTAAACAGTCTTTCATTTCTCCTGCAAAGCAAAACAGAATTAAAACCAGAAACTAGAGCTGGTGAGAAAGGGGAAGGGGAGGTAAAGCAGAAACAGGAGAAGGTACTACTAATAATTTTTTTAGGTGTTACTTATAAAAAACTAAAACAAAGATGTGAAAACAGAGTCTAGATGGAACTGCGAAAGGGAAATTGTAACAGTAAACAAGAAACAGCCTCTGCGAGATTAATAAAGGCTGGTAAACAGGTGCTTTATATCCCTTGCAGAAATGGTCTCCACAGGGATCATTCGTGTGAGGAACTGCTGCTCCTGCCCAGGATGTCTTCTCTGGTTGATCTGCCCTGGCCAGAGAAGAAGGCAGGAGTGCACATGGACCTAGCTGCTCCATTTCCTTTCCCGTGGCACCTCCTGGAATGTTGGGCTCAGTAGCTCCCGGGAGGGAAGGACTCCGATGCTGTAGGTCTCTGTGTCCAGGGCAAGAGTGGCCTGAATTGAACCTTTGATGTGTGACACACAGCTACAGTGTACAAATAAGAGACTACTCAGAAATGAAAGAGTCCGTCACTGATCTGTGTGGCCTGAACACACATAAGAGCACCCTCCTGGCCCTGATTGGGAATAGCCCATTGGAGGACTGGCACCTTGTTTGCCCAAGGGGCACTCCTGCCTTTGCCTGGTTGGAGGTCCTTACCAGAAAAGAGCAGTTCTTGTCGGTGAAGGTAAAGGAAGACTCCAGTATGTGCTAGCTGCTTTTCTCGAACAATTCTAGACATTCCTAACATACAAGAAAAAATGTTGGGTTGGCTCGGATGAGGTGGAGACAAATTCTGCTACATCTTATCCTGACAAGTCACTTCAGCAAGAGAATCTGGCACCTTGATATGCTTCTGGGCAAGGCTACCTGGGAGCAGAGTTGTGAACTGGTCACCTTTGGCTGCTGTTACGTATCAATGAAAGTCTGAGATTAAAAGAGTGGAATTCAGCACACAGAATCATCTGTGTTGGTAATGCCCCAAATCAAGGTATCCTGCTAAGAAAAGAAACAGGGTAAGGAAGGAAATGCTACAAGTAGGGATAACACAGGGCATGCAAGGTAAAGGCAGCTTTGTATTCCCTGTGTTTGCTATTTTAGTGTCACAAACAATTACATCCTTGATGGCCCCCAAGTTAATTTTCTGTAGCATCTGCTCCAAGTGGGTACAAAGTTGGGATTTCAGTTCCTTGCTCTCTGTCTCTTGGCTAGTGGTTCTTCTTTCTGGAACAGGAGCTGCACATAGTTTGGCCCAGGGTGCTTGACACATCAGTGGCAAAAAGACCTCCTTATACAAAACAGTGGCCCTTTGAAGTGGTTTTTCATTCCTCCCACTGGAATCCTGGCCTGAGAGGAATCTGGGGGGTGACACCAACTGACTCAACCATGCTTCAAGTTCAAGGAAATATACAGCAAATAGCTCTGAGACTGAGAGTTGCGTTTGCAGAAACAGCTCATCTCTCACTGAATGCTCTTCTGTCCAAAACCTTGCTAGCACGTTTCCAGTACTCAGCAAGGCAGTTCACAAAACAAATGAGGAATTCAAAACTGTGGTAGTGTGAGCAAGGTGAAAGGCAAGTTGTTGACACTGAGCAACTGGCATAAAGAAGATCTACTTGCTGCTTTTGTAGAATGGAGTAACAAGATGATGGATCTGAATAAAAAGCTCATTAATGATGTCCTTCATAATTCAGTTTTAAGCTCAATGCAAAGAGTTCAGAGTCTCAGAAAGTGAAGCCACAGGGATCTGTGATCTGCTCTCACTGCCTGTATGCTGCAAGACCATCCATGTCACCCCACTGTCCTCCAGCAGAGTCAAGTTCCTTGTGCTTTGCTGAAGTACATTTTACAGGAAGGCAGTCTGTATTCACCTGAAGACACGAAGAGCTGGAAAGCATATCACTTCTCTGGTTAGTTAATCTGAATTGCTGCTACCTCACGTCTGAAGGCACTTGCCTCTTTTCCTGGTTGAGTTTGTCTGCCTTTGGTTTGAAAGCATCCTTGTTATGGCTTTTTCTTCTAAACCGCCTGCTGTTTTCCAAACATGCTTATGCACCAGTCAAGTCACCTTTAAACCATTCTGTGAAAAAAATCTGTACACTGTGGTATTTTCCAGTCCTGCTCCCATTTTTTGGACTCTTCTTTCAAATCCAGTGCCAAATCTGCAGAAAGAATTCCAGCCTCTTTCTTATTGATGCAAATCACAGAAGTAAGACCATTTCCTTACTCCTACCACTCTGCCGTTTTTTTTTTTGGTACCATCAAGGTGGACAAGTCACCTCACTTTATGGTTCATCTATTCTCACCACTGAATCTACTACCGGCTGTCAAAACTGTTCCCTAATTTTCCGTATAGATTATTTAACATGGCTTAGATAAACTCTCTTCAAATAATATTTTTTACATCTCGCAGACATCTAAGTAACATTAAGCTGCAACTGAAAAAGAATTGAGCTTGTTTAGTCTACGAAAGAGAAGCCTGAAGGAAGACCTGATAACAGGTCTTTTTATGTAGAGAAAGGGCTGCTGCAAAGAGCAAAGGAATAATCCGTTCTTCATGTCCCTGGACAGAAGACAAGAAGGAATACACTCAAACTACAGCTAGAGAAATTCAAATTGGATATCAGGAAAAAACTTTTCTATTTCTAAGAATCACTAAGTGTGGGAATAGATTACCTTGGGTGATTTCTCTTAGGAGGAAAGACTGAGGGAGCTGGGCTTGTTTAGCCTGCAGAAGAGAACACTGAGAGGGGACCTTAAAAATGCTTATAAGGGTTGATGTCAAGACAATTGGGCCAGACTCTTTTTGGTGGTGCCCAGCAACAGGACAAGGGGCAATGGGCACAAACTGAAGCATAGGAAGTTCCAGTTGACCATGACAAAGAACTTTACTTTGAGTATGATAGAGCACTGGAATAGGCTGCCCAAAGGGGTTACGGAGTCTCCTTCTCTGGGGATATTCAAAACCCGCCTGGATGGGGTCCTGCTTATCCTGCTCTGGGTGACCCTGCTTTGACAGGGGGGTTGGACTAGATGATCCCCAGAGGTCTCTTCCAACCCCTACCATTCTGTGATTGTGTGATTCTGTGATTGTGATATCTCTGTCACTAGGAGCTTCTAAACAGGGTTTAGACAAATGTTTGCCAGGGGTGGCAAAGGCAGAGTTGAATTCTTGAGGCTGAACATAGACTACGTATCCTCCCTAAACCTCTTTCAATTCTATTTTTCTATGATCCTTTCCTTTACTCTGCCCTTTTATATAAGGGAGTTCTGGATATTTGTAGAAATTAATCAGATCCATAAATAGACATGTATATTTATTCACAAACTTGCCTACAGAGAACAGAGTAAAAGAAAAAATCTTGTGAAGGCATATAAAGAAGAAAAGTTAATAGTTTATTACAAAGGCATGACATATCTGTTCATAGCGTCAACCCCAGAAACTCATAATGGAACATTACAATAAATATTTTTAATTAAAATAGTTCACAACTCTAAAGCAGTTAAGGCATCAAAACCTGTGAATTCATGTCATATAGGTACAGCTCCCATTTGTAAAGCGTAATGTTTCCTATAATCCACATTTTCTTGACAAAACTCAAAAGTTCGTAATGAGTAGAAAAACAAATGAGCTGTAGGTAGCCAGACCAGATGACTATCTTGCAAACAAGCTGCTCTCCCCACTACCCAAGGAAAAATATCTATTGGGCTAAATCTGGTGGTTTTGAACATAAGGTAACATTTTCCTAAAGCCACATACCTGATTTTGCAATCCAGACTGAGACATCATTGCCTGAATAACTAATACTTAGTCCTCTGATGCAAAATTCTGGCAAGAAGATGGTAAAACCAGTCCTTTGGTTGTTAATTTTGTACTCTCTTTAAGTAAACAACAAAATTATTTTTATTTCTCCTCAAATATCCCCCAAACTGTATTACTGCCACATTTGTATAGGCAGTATGGTAATCAGGATTTATTCTCAGAAACATCATTTCACACTGACTGGTGGTAACCAAGTAATTTTATGTACTTTTGTGTTTTTTTCAAAAGCGTTTGTGTCCAGACAAAGTTTCTACAAAGTTTATTGTAGAACCAATGGCAATGCATGCATAGGCATACTAATACCTTTTATCTGAGGATCTGAATCAACATTCTTTGATGACAAGCTTTCTCTTGGCATTAATGAAGGCAAGTATGGTCTCAAATTGGTCATTCACAGCACCAGTCAATGGCAGTTTAGTAAGAACAAGGACTGCATTATAAGGACAAACATTCGGTATGATTCAAATCTTATGCAATATAGGAATGAGCTTAATGCAAGATTACTATTGAAGCCTTAGCCAGTCATCCCCATAGTGTGATTTGTCATAAAACTTCCTTGGAGAAAACTACAATGAAGAAGTAGAAGCACATGGAACACGCAAGTAATGTCTACATGTGAGAGTGCTCACACCATGTGAAAATCAGATGCAGGAAAGATTAAGAACTCATATACTAAAATATACACCTGTTACATTAAGATTTTTTATATTATCCTCAAGTTTTTGCCATACAAATTTTCCCTTTCACAAAAAAATATCTGCTTAAGAAGAATTTGGTTTAGTTTACAAAATCAAAATAAACTCTGTCTTTAGGAAACATATTAGTTAAGCACTCTGCTCCAGCATTCCCAGAAATCTAGCCAGCTTCTTTCTTCAGTATTCTGAATGCAGCTGTGTATGCAAATTTCCTCCCTTCTCAGTTAGCTCACTGGAGCTGTAGACAAACATGGCAGTATGTAACTTTTAAATTTTGTATTCCTTAGCACTAAGATGCTTATACAACTTGCTGCGTACCTACAAGATACTATTATAACCCTTATATTTCCTCCCCCTTCTTCTATCAATCTTTTCGTTGCTTGGACCCTTAAGCATTACTTTGACCTGTATCCATAGCTGTGACCCATATCTTTATCTTCTAAATTAAATATGTGTCTTTATTTATACACGCAGAAGTATGGCTCAGTTTTTGCATCTGAGAATAAGTGATTAGCACAAGAACTACAGCGAAAATCAGTTCAGCTTGTGGGAAATTGAAAAGTTTTTACTTGTTTTCTTTGCTGAGCCCACATATTCCCTAATTATTTTGTTGGTTGAGTAACAGTCCTTGATGCATTTGGCTTCATTTTCTAACCTTTAGGGCTTTGATGCAGTTGCCTGTACTTTTGCCAATTCTTTAAAACAATAAAAGACATGGAACATCTGAAAACTAAATACAAAGCATGTTAATGATGTTTGCAAACTGTGCTTGGCCTGTGCTTTGTGCCATGTCCAGTGACTTTGTAAATTTGAATTCGTAATCTAAAGCGTATAACTCTGACACTAAATAAGGAAAAAAATGTGCTTAAAGTTTTCAATGAAGTGTGGATGGAGTTGCATATAGAAGGGTTCCCTGAGCATAGTTACATAAATATGCCAGCCTTAGTGTTACTACGGAGGGACAGTCCTGGCTGATGGCAGCTGGAAAAGTATTGGAATAATCATTGCAAACTGTACTGGAGGTGATTTTATTGTCAAGCAGAATATTGCTATACAGTCAAAGAAGATTTTTTTATACTCTTATGATACGCTTACTTGAGAAGCAGATAGTTGTTTTCTCTTCAGTGCCATGTATTTCTCTATCCTGCAGTGATTGTACAACCTATGGTAAACAGTAACGTCATCTGTCCTCAGGACAATAACATGGAAAGTTGTTTATTGTGTGTTCAAACCACTAGAAGAATGTCTGTAGAATTCAGAGAATAATGGGTGTGAAACAGACTGCCACAACCTGTAAACAAAATGGACACTTCTGCAGTTGGAAGAGAGATAACCCAACAAAAATTCATGGAAAATGATGATGTTACCATCAATACTCACCCACTTGCTAAAATTCTGTATACCAGGTGAGCTACCAGTGGTCACTGACAGCATGCAAGAGAGCTCCTATGCTTGCCAAAGACTTCTGACAAAAACAGAATTTTAATGCCTCTTGATGGTGTTATTGTTATTCCCCCTGCTGTGAAATGCAGGAGTATCAGCTACTGAGTATCTGTCATGTTCCAGCCTCCCAACAACTGGCTCTGTTTCTCCGACGAGTGAAGCAATCCCTAAATATGTATATACATATGTACATAGATATGGAGTTTATATCTCTTTGGGAATTAGATCTTGAAATTTAATTGCAAGATGTTATTTTACGGCTATAAACACCCACCAGTTTTCCCCAAACTACTCCGTCTTGAAACTATGGCACATTGTTTTCAGGAAAAAAGTTCTTATTGGGCTTATTTTACATTTGCTAAAACCAGTTACACGTGATCCTCAGCTGGATAGTGATGGGGAGGCAGTATGTTCTGGCTCATTTATGAAAGAAGCTGCATCATTGATGATAGAATATTATATGCCTCTGTCCCACCGAATACGTGAAAGAATCCATCAGGAGACTTTTATGGAAAACAGCTTTTCTGTGATTAATTCTACAAAGCAATGTCATTACTTTTTTCAGACTGACGTTTTCTTTTTTTCTTGTTACTTTTTACCACCTGTGGCCTTGAAGAGAAGAGGTGTCTCCTCTTTCCATTCACCAAATAAGTCAAAGGTCATAGCAACAGGTGAAGATCTTTTTCACCTGACAAGGTGGTCTCACATGTGGTCTCACAGTATCTCTTTTATGTTAATGGCTGAGAAATCTCAGCATGTACAGGCACCACAGGACAGCCAGCACTGACCTCACCATGCTCTCCAGGATGTAATGGCTGCGGCTGTAAATTAAAGGCATCCCCCTCCTATGGGGATTCCTTTATGTCAAGGATAGACTAACTATTTGTCATCATTTTCCAGTTCACAATGTCTAAAATAATGTGAGGGTTGAGCTGCACGCAGTCTGGCACAGCTGTGTTTTTCATAGCATGACACCAAGGATATGTGCTGCATTACCACATAGGATAATGTGGGAGGAATGTCCTAGATGGAAGCAGTCAATCTTGGCGTGGGCTGCATCCAGGAACAGACCCTGGAACAAATTATCATGTCAACTGTTTCTATGTCTCCTTTTGGAAGGAAATAGCTAGCTCACTCCAGAGCATAGTCTGGGAGTAAACCAAATAACAGACTATTGCCAGTGTGGATACAAATACACCTAACTTCACCTTCAGTACGACCAGACTTTAGGCCACATTTGAGCACCGCTGAGAGAATAAAGACTCTTTTTCCTTAGATTCCCCAGCTTTGAAATGGTTTTGTGATTTTGTCTGTTTGATATTGCAAGTGAAATAGCTCGGAGGAGCATAAACTGCACCTTGCTGTAAAAATGATGAGGAGGCCTATAGTAATTATGGCTGTTTACAGATCAACACTCAGAAACACAGCCCAATCGAGAAGGAATCCCTGCCAACAGATATCACTGCTGAGGGTAACATTCCCTTAGATGAAAATTTAATGGCAGAAGTCACTTGGGCTTTGATGCAGGGTGCTGAAATCTTCAGGCTAGCTCTGTCTTTGACAGGGACCCATCTCCAGGGAGCGGGGTGTACGGGTGATATCTTCTCAACAGCCTGTCTTGTTCATCTGCTGAATTATGAACCAGCTGAGCATTTTTCAGCTTAGTCATCTCATTCCTGCAGATAGTAATCAAGACCAGAGGTTGCAAATGCATGGGAGGGTCTCTCCTCCTGGCATGCAAGACTGGCCAGTGACTGCTGACATAGCTCTAAGCGCTGTATCGCATGCTGTGGTGAAGCAAAGCAAAGAAATTGCAAGTAGGTCAGCAGCACAGGCAGAAAAGCCTGAACTTTACACTGGAGTAATCATTCTCTCCTCCGTACCTGCCTTCATAGCAGAAGCTCTGGAAGGATTAAGCAGATCTTTGCCGAGGGGCTGTCCTCAATGGCTACATTTACGGTCACATTTCTACCTTATCCCACACTTCTCAGTAGAAGTTCTTCAGTCTTTGGCCTTGAGGCAGGGAGACTGGTTGGAGAAGACTCATTGGCACCTTCCCTCATGATAGTGTGGCTGCCACATGGAGAGCTCTCGCGATTCAGGATCTCACAAACAGGTTGCGACACTCTTTCTCTCCAACTGGAAAAATGCACCTAGAAGATCAGAGAACAATGTTTCCAGAGCATGGGACTCACACCATCCCACCAGCTCCCCTTTGGGATGCTGACATTCAGCAGGTGACTGCTCTAAGCACCTGTAACGCCACACTCCAAGTGCCTTGCTCCTGGATCCAAACCTGACGCCTGCACCCCTCCACCCATTAAACACACTTGCTATCTCCAGGGGGCTTCACTCTGTTCATATCCTCTTCTAACACATGGCTTCTGTGTCAGCCCTTGGCATGCTGCCCACTGCTCCAGACTAGAACCCTCTTCATCACCAAGGCCTCGCCAGCCTGTTGCCCAAAGGTGCTCCATTCTCATTAGTTGCCTGTTAGGATTTCATCACCGCTTATTCTGGCAGGTCTTGTCAAGCATGCCTGGACTGACAGAGAGATATTCATGACACAGCAATTTTCATAGCAGTAGCATCATAAGAATTTCATGATCTGAGTTTACTGAGTTCACTAAATGAACATGCAAGCCTCATTGGAAATAAGCTGTATTATAAATAAAGGATTATTAAAGGATTATTACAAAATAAAGGATTATTTTGGCATACAGACTGGACTCTGATTCTCTATAATTTGATCATGGTGACATCTTTTGCATTTCTTTCTTCTTAAAACTATCAACTGGTAATGTAAGTGACTACCTCAAAATGCGTAAGAGCTCAGGACACAACAGTAACTAGTTTCATTTTAAGAGTTAATATACATACTATGTAGTTTCAAGTCAGGTAGTCACCTCAGTTTTAGTAAGAATGATGTCTCACCTCTAGAAACTCCTTGAACGCCCTTTATGCAGAAGCATGGAACCAAATCTCTGTCCCAGGGATACTTGATCTCCATTTGATTTTGTCTTAATGCTACAGGTGATTATCCAATATCAGAAGATGTATGCTGTGCTATTTTTTTCAAATAAAACTGCTTGTTCTAAAAATAAAAGGGAGCCTGCTTTGCTTCAGATTGTGCATTATCCCCATCAACTGCATGAAATATTGTGGATTATTTATGAACTAGGATTTTAGGTCAAATACTGCATGTGTTTTAAAAACTTGAATGGGAAGTTTCCACACTGGGAACTGATTTATCTTTTGTGGGAAGCAGTGCAACTTTGTCAAGATTTCTACCCTGAGCAAAGGCAAGACAGGCTTTGACTTCTTCTCTTTCAGTTAATAGATGTACATTATGGATTTCACATAACCTAATTATGATGATTAGGAATGGGATGAAATAGATTATCTCTTCCAGTTAACATACTTTGTATGAGCGATACTAGTGTTAATGGTGAAGATGGAGAATACTGACATAAGAAGATGCACCATTAAAAGTTACTGTTCAGCATTTTCTTATTATTTTTTATTTTTTATTATTATTTTGTTCTGCGCAACAGCTGGACAGTAGACAAATCACTGGTTTGTCGGTTTAGCTGCAAGGGCTATGCAGTTTAGCTTTTACTCTATTGTATCCTGGAAGATGTCCTATCAGCATTGGTTAGCAGCCCATCTTGGTTTGGGAGCTAAGTCTAGAGCATCCCAAGTCAAACTCTGTACTCTGGATGTTGATGTTTCATCTTGGCAAGCTATCTGTTTATCGAGTTTCCAGGCAGGCACACAGGGTTGAGGTAATAAGACCAATGAACCAGTTTTCCTCAGGAGAGCTGAGCTATCATTTACAGATGTGATATGGGCTTTTTTGATCTCAAACATGCAAAATCCATTCTTGTAAAAAGCAAAAAGTAAGAACATTTAGTATGACTCTGAGGGTGACGGAGCACTGGAACAGGCTGCCCAGGGAGGTTGTGGAGTCTCCTTCTCTGGAGATATTCAAGACCCGCCTGGACAAGGTCCTGTGCAGCTTGCTGTAGGTGACCCTGCTTCGGCAGG
>Ga0065711_1046631_pt1 | contig 12782 bp, 16 predicted proteins | sample Hoacrofraction12_FD_59098 | JGI IMG/M metagenome (GOLD analysis project Ga0065711, IMG submission 59098) | Hoatzin crop microbial communities from Cojedes, Venezuela - Epithelial fraction 12 v2 (version 2) | ecosystem: Host-associated > Birds > Digestive system > Esophagus > Crop | place...
CGCAGGAGAGATGTTCCAGTCCCCTCCTCATCCTCGTAGCCCTCCGCTGGACTCTCTCCAGTAGCTCCTCATCTTTCTTGAACTGGGGAGCCCAGAACTGGACACAGTACTGCAGATGGGGCCTCACTAGGGCAGAGCAGAGGGGAAGGAGAACCTCCCTCGATGAGCTGGCCACATTTGTCTTGGGGTGGCTGGAAACTGGACCTCATGCATTGGTCTGGGTTGGATCTGAAAAAGGGACGTAAAGCAAATTCTGTCCTGTGCTACACATAGGATGTTTAGGAGGCTTTTTGTATGAGATTTTCATTAACGAGGGTGTTTGATGAAAATATTCTTTTGTGACGTTTCTGTGTCCATCCTGCTTCTTGGAGGAGTCTGCCATGACCCACTCAGTGCCATTAAATGCTGTCAGTACAGCTAGGTGGGGTGAAGCACGGACCTGCTGCTCTGACCTGCTCATAATTTCAGATGGGATTGAGCTGTTTGAATACCACTTGGGGATGAGAACCTTCAAGATTTACATTCGTAATGAAGAAGAAGAGCTTTTAAAGCCTATTCTTTGCATTTCTTTGTATCTGAAGCCTCCCACTAACACACCGTAGCTGGGGTTGTGGAGGAAAGTGAGAAGTCAGAATGTCCTGTCTAGGGTTTACATGCTCCCCTCTGCTGCGTGCGTTACTGCTGAATCACCTGTAATTTAGGCAAGGTTTAACCTGCTTTTTTTCAGTGTGGAAGGGCCTGGTTAAAACTTTGGATTTGTTTCCTTCAAAGCATGGGAGAATTTTGACTAATTACACATATTTTTTAAAAAATAAAATATCAGTTTGCTAGAAAAGCAGACATGAAAGCGTGATCAGAAACGCAGCTGCGGTGCTCTCGAAGTTGTATCTCAAACATCCATCCCGGTCGGTATATATTCCTGGTTATTCTCATACCTGCTTCTCTCATTTTCCCACCTTTATCCTTTTGTACCCAAAACTCAGTGGTGTGGGCTGGGCTTAGATTCATTTTCTTTCCCCCAAGCTTTGGTCCTTGCAGTTTCAACTCTGTCACTAATATTCATCCGTCTACCCAAAATATTACAGAGTCTTGGCATCATAGCACTGAGGTGGGTTACAAAGACAAAAGGTTTTAGCCTTGCACATCCCAACAGAGCACAGAGCTGGTGCAAGGGGTTGGGCAGCCAAAGGGTTTCCAACCTTTGCACCCTTGCACTGCCAGGTTGCTTGCTGGACTCTTGGCTCTTTGCTGTCCCTGCTTTACAAGTAGGAAATTAAAGCGTACATGGACGAAGTGAATCTTTTGGGGCCTGCAGCAAGTCCATCAGAGAACTGGGAACCAGGAACCAGCATCCTTCAGCCTCATCTTCATCTTAGCCATTTCTCATCTTCATCTTAGCCATTTCTAAGCTGCATCCCAGCATGTTCTGCCCCTGCAAGCTTGTGTTGAGGAAGTCCAAGATTTCCAAGCCAAGGTCACCTCGCGTCTGCCTTGCCTTGAAGTCCATTGGATGAGTTTAGGGGTGAATTCAGCCTGTTTAAAAACTCAGTCCAGCTGCTGGACAGGAAAATCTGATGGGTGGAAAGTCAATCAGACGTGGGAAAGGAGGGGGAAAAGGCGAGCGGTTGTTGCCAGCGCTGTGTTTGTTGTGGGCTTGGCAGTGGGTTTGTGCCACGCTGCAAAAATTGGTGGATTTACTCTGTTTTGTGGCCGTGCACACGTGTGTGCTGGTGGGTGAACTCAGCTGGGTAATAAGAGTAAATCTTGCTCTGCTTTTGAGAGTCTGGGACTAAAACATGGTATAGTAGTGATGCGTGTAATTTTGTATGGTGAGCCAGTAATTTACTGTGCTGTTTTGGCCATCAACGCAACAGCTAGAGGCTGTTAAGATAATTTAGTGGTGGTTTGTGGTTATAAATACATTTCCATCGTGACTAAGGATTCTAATAGATATTTAATTCAGCCATGGGATTTTTATTATTTTACTTTTTTCATTGCATACTCCCCAGTGTTTCTGTTTTGACTGATTAGTCTTAAGGAATAAGGTGAGGGATGGCTGTTAAATGTTTTCTAATGTATGAAATAGGAGTTGTAAAAGAAAAAAAAACCAAAAATGCAAGATGCAATTATTTTAGTGTAATCCAGTTGTTCAGCAGTGAGGCTCTGAGGTGTCCTCTTAGCTGCTGATACTACAGGTGTGTTGGGTGATGTATAAACCTATTGTAATGCAATTTTTTGTCATAGATGTGCTTTTCATTTGAAATAGTTTGGGTAAAAAGGAAAATAGTCTTCTCCATCCGTCTTGACATCATGCAAGATACGTTGTGCAGAATTAAGAAGCGATTTTTGAAATTTAAACACAACCGCATTCAAATTTCAAGGTGCCCACATATCAACTAGGGACCTCAAAAAGCCCCAGGACCTTAGCCGTGGATTTCCAGCCACGTCCTGCATCCGTACAAAGACCTCCCTTCCACCACTGAGAAGCAAGCAGTATGAGAAGCGGTGTGATCTGCTGTGGGAATGCCTCGGCTCTCCTACTCTGCTGTCTTAATCCGAATAATAACAACAAAAAGTTTGAAGGCTTAGTTTGGAATTGGATAGCCCTCCAAAATAGGCTCTCCCTGGAGATGTCTCCTTCTTCCTGCCGGGCTGGAAAAGCTGTGCTGACAGCCTTTGCGCTTGGATATTTAGGCATCTCCTGGAACCTAGAGCATGAAGGAATGCAAAATAATAGAGGAAATCCGTTGAACTTGTCAAATTTCAGGCGAGCACTTGGTCTGAGCTTTGGAAAGTGTTCCCCTGCACCCTCCCCCACACAGAAAGGCACCTGAGCCAAACTGCAATATTTACAAATATTTTTGAGATCTTTCAGGTTGTGAAGCTCAAACATTTTTGAGATGTTCCAGGCTAGACCCTCTTTCTATAAATAATAGCTCAGGGCTTGAATGGATCTGAGCTCCTGGGAAGTGTGGGCCCCAAACAGGGCTCCCTGCATCCAGAGCTGTGTTGGCTCCGACTCTGTCCTCATGTGCTCACGAGCGGGGGAAGGCATTGCATTGAAAAAAAACCAACAAACTTCTGTTGTTTTGTTATGTTGGAAGGTCTCTGACAGTCTCAAGGAATAGCTGATACCATCTGGTCTATCTTAGGAGTTTGTTGTTGGGAACTTTATCCCCACTCGCCGTCAGGACGATGGGCTGAGCCTGGAGGCGGCAGGCTCGGAGGTTTCATCCCCACAGCTCTCTGTGGGCTGCATGTTTTGGTACCCTCATCTTTCTATTTTATTTCAGTCTTCCTTTCTCCTTGTCTTCCAATTCAGAACATTTGGAGGGTGGTCAGCGGGAACCCACTTCTCCCAGCGTGTCACTTGTTGTGTTTTGCTCACTGAGGACCTGGTTTTACAGCACTGAGTAGAGCCACCTCTGCAAGTCCATCTGTAGATGAGCAGGAATGAGCACAGAAAGGCTAACAGGGCCATCCCCATGCTGCAGAGCATCCCAGAAACCCAGCCCGAACCTCTGCCTCAACACATCGCTGTGCTGCGAGGAGCAACCCCCCCTTCCAAGTAGGACTCCACAAAAACAACACCGAGATGTAAAAAAGCAGTATTATTAACCTGACTTGACACGTGGCAAGGCTGGGCTTGGGAAGCTGGAAAAATCTACATTTCCAAAGTGGTTGATTGGGGATTTCAGTGTGAAACTCTTTCCTCCATCCTCCCGCTTTAAGGTTTCCACAGGGATTACTGGGACGATGCAGGCGGCTGGTATTTCACCCCGCTGTCTCCCCAGCCACGCCAGCACCAGCTCTAAAACCCGTGTCGGGAACAGAAGTTCAGGAACACAGTCTCAACCTTTCCCGGCTTGTTTTTCCCATCTGTTTTTAACAGCGTGTTCTTGCCACTTGGACCTTTCTGGGCTCGATCTTGTGATCCCTGATGTAGTATGACATTTCCAGTTTATTAGGAATGCTTTTGTTTATTTGCTGGGTGGGATTTTTTTCTTTCTTTCTTTTTTTTTTTTTTCCTTTTCCCTAGGTTGTGTGGAGGCTTTCTGCCTCGGCTGCCAATATAAACGTCCCCTCCGTGCCGGGAGGTGCCACCCCCACCCGTCCTCTCTGAAATCAGGACAGTTATCTCAGCAATTGCAAGTCCTTAGAGTGGTTTGGAGACTCTTATTAAACAAAAAGGAAGGCTGATGATTTTTTTCTGCCCTTTTCTGCTGTTTCCTGATAAACAGCCAGGTCCTAGAGCGCTGAAATAAAGGAGTTTTTAAAAATTAGTCATCTTTTTATGACTTGGTTAAGGAATAGCAGCAAGAAGGGGCTCGGGGCTTGAGTTTGCAGGTGGCATTTGCAGTTTCCCCAGCCCATCTCTGCTTTTCTTAGCAGATTAAGTTCATTGCCTGTTGCATGCAAGCGTGAGTTTGTTTCTAACCTGAAGGTGGCTGGACCAGACTTCACGTTGCTCCGTCTTTTCATTTGGCATAGAAATCACCGTGCTTCCCTCCAGTGCTGGACAAATATCAACAGATGAGTATCAGTGCCAGGGCAATATTGGCATTGTGGTTCAGCTTTGCCCGTAGAGTGCTGCTCTCTGTAACCTACGTGTCCTTCTCTAAAACCTCCTGTGTTCTCCTTGAAATAAATCAAGTGATACCTTCTGGAGACCTGTTTTCAGTTCCTGGTTGACATAAATCCCACTGTAAGACTTCAAAGATGCTTAGCTGCTTTTTTGACATACTTCAGCCATACCATACCAGCCCGTGAAGCATGCGGTGGTGTGAGAAACTTCAATCTGAGTCCACAGCACTGCTGTTTCATGGGGATCTGAATCCAAAAAGTGTTTTTTAAATTGACAGGAGAATCCTGTGAGCATCCAGCTGGGAGAGGACGGGGTTCGTGGTGGCGTGGGCTCTCATGCACCTCAATGGAGCCACCAGCCCTTGCACCATGAGCAGCAAGTCTCCAAGTCATCTTCTTGGCCTGGGGGCAAGGAGGACATGGGGGGCAGATTGTACATCTCCGTCAGGCTTGTATTTATTAAACTGAACTGAATTTCAACGCCATTCCTAAGCTGGGAGGGTAAATCCAACAATAAGCTGGGAGCAGAGAAGAGGCTGATTCATTTTGGGTTGGTTCAGCCTGCACTTCAGTAAAGCTTCAGGACCAAATCTCTGGTTGCCGTGACCTGTGAAGGATCTTTTGATCAAGCGAAGGTGCTGCTGAACGCCTCTCCTACACCTGTGGTCCTGTACGAACGCAACCCGTAGTCGCGGTCATTTGCTTAACGTGTGGGAAGTCTTTGTTCTTTGCCATCAGGATCATAATATGAGTCTGTAACCATGAGAGCTTGCAACCAAAAATCATTCATATAACCAAAACTATCCAAAAAACCTCGGAAAGTCCCAGGGAGCTCAAAACTGCTTTTTCATTCTTTAAACGTCGGCCTTCCCAGGAAAACAGAGATTCCTCCAGAGACCCCACGACTCTGATTGCTTCCAGCCAAGTAGCAGGGGCACATTTCTGTCCAGTGGATCTGGTTTCTGCATCAGCTTTCCCAGAGACCAGCCTTCATGTCTCTCTGTCTTTCCGTTTAGCATAGAAATCGCTGCGCTTCCCTCCAGCGCTGGAGGAGTATCGTCAACAGATGAGTATCGATGCCAGAGCGATATTTGCTCTAAGGCAAAATGAGCTTCTTTATCCCCCCCCTTAAATGAACTGGAGTCTGTGCCCGCTGCCAGGGATTGCTTGGGACATGCTTTGGGCAGCATCTGCCCGAGGATGCTCCCAAAGACCTCGCCTCCTCCCGTGCAGATTAAGATTTGCCGGTACCTAGCAACACCGAGGTGAACCTCATCTTCCTGTTGCGTTAATTAGTCTTGTTTAATGGCAGATGCCACAGAAATAAAAGGAAACAGCCATAAAAAGGACTGATCGCAAATGCAGCTGCCTTGGAGGAGGGTCAGGGGGACAAGGACCCGGTCCTTAACTGCATCTCTTGTCCAGATTCACGACCAAGGGATATAGAGGATAAAACACCAGGCAGTACCAGACCGCTCTAGATGGATTCATCCGATCTGTTGCGATATGCTGAATTAGCCTTTATGGGTTTATTTTTAACATTGGGGAAGGCTTTGTCTGCTGGAAATAAAATTGATCGATATGCGCTCGGGGTCCTTGTCTGGCTTGAAATGGCTCCGTGATGGATATGCATTGCAGAGCCCTTGGCCGTTGCTCTCCGTGGGCGCTCGGGGTGGGGGGACGATGAGGATGGGACGGATGCTGCTGAGCCTGGGTGGAATTTGGCTTCTGGGGGCTTTTGGCCCAGGGACAGCAGGGTTTCGTGCCCACTCCAGGACAGCTTTCATGCTGCAGCAGGATAATGAAAATAATGGGGTTTTCTCATCCTCGTGGCTGTTTTATGAGCCAGCCTCTAACAGTGTCCCTATTTCCCCAGGGGAAATGGCTGCTAATTTTTCTCTTCGCTTGTTGGACTTGCCATGGGTCTCCCTGACGGAAGATTTCTGAACAAGATTTTCAGTATTCATAGATTTAACTACATCGTGAAAAAGGGGCCATTAGTTCCTTCAGTGTGATCTCAGATCATTAACTCCACGCTACTGCTTTCCTTTGCCATCTTTTATTCTCCTTGTCCTTCCTAAGGGCTGTTTGTTTTAGATCGCTCTGTGTATCCTTTCAGCAATGGTGCTAGCATATTTATTAGTATTAATTGGCATATGTGCAACAAATGTCACGCAAGGATCACAGAATCCGTTGCCTTGGAGAAATCAGTGTGTTTAGCCCACATGGGGAATCAGAGGCACCGAAGAAACCAGATGGGCATCAGCTGCAGGCATGCTCTGATGGAGCTGACCGTGATTTCTTCCTAAAAGGCAGTCTGGACCTTGCAATCGTTGGTACACGCTTGCTTTGAGCTACTTCAGCTGTGCCCTGGAAACCAGGTGCTACCCAGGTCTTTATTCCAACAAACCTGCTGGATTTCGCACCACCTCCAATCCCACAACGTGCTCCTCTCCCTCCCCCTTGTACCACCCAAAACCCATCAGCCTGCGGTGGGCTGAAGCGGTGCTGCAAGGCGAAAGAGGGAAAAGTTATAATAATAATAACAGTAATAATAGGAGAGACCTATTCTGGAGATGATAATGATAACAAATTTGTCAAGGTGTCATTTCAGAGCTACTTATCTAGCTTTGAAAGCAATGCAGGTGGTAGGAGCAAAGCTGGGACTTTATGTGGACTTGGGAGGTAGAAGTAAAGCCAAGAGGGTGAAAACGAAGGCTGAAGTCCTTTATTAATCGTATTTTTACCCCACTGAGCTGCCTCTCGCTCTTAACAGGGGTCAACAGGCACTTGTTCCCAGTAAACATCCCCCAGCCGACAGGCTGTGCTGCGGAGGGGACTGGGAAGGGGCTCCCGGGGCTGGGCTCAGCCCAGCCGCCCGCCCGTGTCCCGCTGCGCTGGGGGAGTTTGTTTTTCCAGTGCTCCTACTCAGAAACATTTGGCTAAAGGAAAAATTGTGGAGGAGGTTTAGCTCAAGTGAGCACAAAAACATGTGTCCTCGTAGTATATTGCTTGCTGAGTGGTGGTTTGGGGATTTTTTTTCTTTTTTTTTTAAGCATATCTGAGAGCTTGGGAATCATGTGAGGAGGGTGGGGGTGATGCCTTTCAGATGGACACAGGGCTATGTAAATACAAGGAAGGGAAATCTTTTCTGCCTGATGCAAGTTCTCCCAGCCTGTTTTTTCTCTTATTCATACTACTTCTTTGGATAAATGAGTACAAGGATGGCAGAGTCGAAGAAAGCCTTTAAAAGCCTTATCTAAACCCCCTACCTTAAGCTACCATTGTCCCTAGGGCAATCACCCACCCTCTTCCCATGACCCCCAGACATCCCTGCACAAGGAGTGGGATGCAGTGTCGTGTGAAGTCTCCTTTCCTTGCCCCACAACCCAGTCACCATGGGGAAAAAGGGCACAAGAAGCAAAAAATGTTGGATTCTGGACTTTAAATCTGGGGAGCAGAGTTGTCCCCCACCCTCTATACCCAATTTATTCCTGCACACAATCTTCTCTTTCCTGCCCTCCACAAGTTTGTTCTCTTGTCCCAAGTTTGGTTTCTTCTCTCAAGTAACCAGCCATAGGATGAGAGGAAATGGCCTCAAGCTGCGTCAGGGGAGGTTTAGATTGGATATTAGGAAAAATTTCTTCACTGTAAGAGTGGTCAGACGTTGGACCAGGCTGCCCAGGGAGGTGGTGGAGTCCCCATCCCTGAAGGTTTTCAAAACACGTGTAGATGTGGCCCTTGGGGACATGGTTTAGCAGGCATGGTGGGGTTGGGTTGGCGGTAGGACTTGATGATCTTTGAGATCTTTTCCAACCTTCATGATTCCATGATTTCTATGATTCTATGATAAGCGAAACATTGCTTCATCCAAAGACAAGATGCTGAGCAAACAAATCACAGGTCAAAGTCTCCCACTCTTTCCCCTGCCACGTTCCCATCCGCACATTTTTGTGTGCCATCCCCGCTGCCCTTTCCCATGCCCTCTGCAGGGAGCAGGGCTGGTACGCCGGCTGTCAGCACCCTGAACGCAGCCCCGCAGACGTGAGCTGTCTTCAGCAGGCGGAAGCGGCTTGTATGGGAATGGCTTGGAAGTCTGGGCAGATGGTTTCACCATTTGCCATGAGCTGGGGTTGGCAGGGTTGTTCTCAAAGGGAAAATGATGACTCGGGGCTATTTAGTGAAGCCGGTTGCAGACGCTGAAGTTTGAATCAAACCCTTTCTTGGGTTTGTGCAGTGGCAACAGGGTGAGAAATAAATCTCCCCTAACCCCGCAAGGATGTGGATGAGGAGCAATGCACGTGGATTTGTCTACCCTGGGATGATGCATCCCAAGGAGGAGCTGTGAAGCTTGGCTGGTAACAAGGTGGGGGTTGTAAAAATATATGAGATGAAAACCCTGAGCGTGCTGAGACAGCTGCTAGGAAGAAGGGGTGTTAGGAAAAGAGGAAACCACAGGATTTTAGCAATTTTGGAGAGAAAAACAGAATATTATGGGTGCATCTCGCATGGGGAAGTGGGTTAGCAGGGTGGAAGGTGGTTGCCTTCTGGCTTTAGCCTTTTCCGCATAACATGGAGACTATTTGATGATCAAACCACCTTGTGACGTTAAATTCACACCACCCGGGAGTCTGGAGGGCTCCAGCTTACATCTCCAGCCAGTGCGATGGACCTAAGTGAAGTCAGCCTGAGGATATTGCTCCGGAAGGTGGAGAGGTAGTGAGGCAGAACCATTGCTGCATCTGCTAGTCCTTGACATCTGTGCTGCCTTGGCCAAAAAAATCCCTGACCCAGATAAAGACGGAGATGAGGGTTTGCAAGATGCCTTATTCCACTGAGTTTCAAGCACCTGCCGTAGCCAGCTGAATTCTCCTTGGGCTCTTTCTCTAGACAGTTATTTTGTTTTCTGGCCCAGAGCTGGTAGAAGGATGCTAAATAAGGATTAATAGTGAACTGAATCATCTTGACTTGATCATGTTACAGGCATGCAAGTCAAATCACCGTCTGGGAGGCCCTGCACAAGAGGCTGCTGTGATGCCCACTCATGGGTGAGAAGAGCTACAGCCTTTCCTCGCACAAGCCATGCCCAGGACAGGACCTCCCATGAGCTGGTTTCTAGCTGCTCCACTTGGTTGTCCTGGGGACTTTGCAGTTCCTCTTGTGCCTGCTGTAGGATTGACTTGAGGTTGTTGGGTTACCTTGAGGTAAGAGGCAACGGTTCCACATGAATCCATGGTCTTCAGCAATTCAGGAGGGAGGCAGTGGGAGTTGCTGGGGAGAGGATCAGCTTACTGGCCCCATCCCTTTCTCGTTTGAGTTGGTGAGCTGTGATTTTGTCCATTAGGAAATAATTGTCCTTCAGGGTGTTCTTCTCACATCTGAGACCTGCCGGATGGGAGAGGATACTTACAGGAGATACCATATTTAATCCCAAACTCCACTGGGTCCCAAACTCAGCCATGATACTCCATAAAACAGTAGAGGATCAACATGTGAAAGGACCTGATTGAGTGCCCTGACCTTCTTGTGGTAGTCTCTGCACCCATGGAAAGCATCAATGCGGTCCCTGCAGTACAGAGGTTCTGATTTATCCCCTCCAGATGGTAGACCTCTGTGCTGGTCTGCTGGGCTCAGGGATACATGGGCAAGGTTGCCAGGTCTTTTGAAAACTAATTCTTTGGTTTTGTAGTGTAATTTTCTTTTTGCTTTCATCCTCTCCCTCGCTTTTGAAGGTGCTGAGAAGTACCACCTCTGAAGGTGCTTCTCGGAAAGCGTTGTTAGATGTTCTTGTTTTTTTTTTTTTAATTTGTTTGTTCGTTTAAGTGTTTTTTGAGGAAAATCCATCTACTAGAGTACAAAGCATATCTGGGGTAAAAGGGACCAACTTGGACATTAGCAGGAAGGTCTAGCAAGACATGGTCCAGTCCAATCTCAGTGGCTACAAGATGTCATCTTGGAGTGTAATGGGTTTAGACTGACTTTTCCAATGGATCTCTGAAGTTGGGTGGGAAATTCAGTGGAAGATGAGAATTCAAATTCCTTACACTCATCTATAATATCATGCAGGAACAACACTTTATCTCTGGCATCTCTCTGCCAAAGAGGTCCTAATCAACTGCTCATCCCTTGGCTCAGCCTCACGTCCTGCCGCAGGCCTCCAGAGACTGCACATCACAGAAAATTGCTGGGTAAAATAGGGGATTTCCTTTCCTGCAAAACCTGGCAGCTGGGCATGTTTTACATCAAGTGTTAATGGTATGAAATCTTGAATAGGGCTGTCAGTGCGAGCTGCTGGATTATCTCAGCAGAGAATGGAAAAGGAACTTTCACTTGCCATATCCCTACCTTGCCACTTCGAAGTTTTCCTGCATGGCTTAGTCAAACCAGTCCTTTCCCCAAGAGCACACACAGTGGAAATCTGACGATCTGGCTTCTTCCTGCAGCTTTCGTTGCTTCATCGGGTCCGAAGTGTTGACTCATCAGTCTTTCTTCACGTGATTCCCTCAAAATAGCTTCCCTTGGGCAGACGGCATGAGGACCAGGCAGCCTCGTTGGCACAACTTCTGTTTGAGAAGCTGCCACAGTGGCTGGTCCCTCCGGGGCGATTTTGGTCCCTAAAAGGTTTTTAAATTTTCCTAAAAGCTTTTAGAGGAAAATCTTTTTCAGCAGTGTTCTCACCTAAAGGAGGACAAGTCTTGTGAGTGACTTGACGTTACAGCTGACAGCGTTGTGTACCGCGCGTCATCTGGGTCTCTAAATTGTTTTGAAATCCTGGACGAAAGGTCGCTCATCCTGAAATGTTCTTCCTTCCTCCCGTTGGACACGGTGCCGGCAGAAAGCCTGACACTGTACACGAGCTCGTACACCGCCTCTTGTGATATTATCAAAACCTTTCTAATTTAGACTTCTCTTGCCTTTTAGGGTTGCTTTTTTGGAGCAAACCCAAGGGTTTCCGGCAGGAACCCAGGGCGGTCGTCTAGAGGAGCAGGGGACGGTGATTGCTGCTGAAGCTGGTCTTTGGGATGACACCGCAGCCCGTCACTTGCAGCTTTCCCAGCGCTCCAGCCCCTCTCTGAACGCTTCCACGCAGCCCCGGGTGCCAGCTAGCATCACTGTCTAAGAATGAGAAGTAATTTAGTTCCTAAGCAACCTTTCGCCTGGCCTTTTGCTAAAGAGTGACTTAGCATTTTCCAAAGGAAAAAAGAGACTGTGGACAGCAATGTGTCAAGGCAGGTTCTTCTAATGTGCTTAACCCTCCGGATGCCGGCTTAACGAGCATCCACCAAGTGTCAGCCAGCTGGGTCGCTGCCAGCGGGCTCGGGGTGCTGCGGGAAGCCAAGTTCAGCCCATCTAGGGGGAGCTCAAATAAGGATTAAAATCTGTAGCTGTTACAATTGTTTGTAGGATCGTGAGGACTGGCTTTTTCCTTATTTCTTCTCACTGCTTTTATTTTCCTCCTGACCTTAAGACATTTTGCTGTCTGCTGTCAGTTTGTATTTCATCTTCCCTCCTACCCCTTCAAAAACCCCATCAAGTCAACAAATATCATTTTACACCGTGTTTCTGCTGTGGTGACTGTCGGTTTTATTTCAAATCCGTCAATGCCTCATCTGGAAAATGAATTAGCAGGTCACATCCCTGTCCTAATCATTTCTGTCTATCTGAGATATATTCCTACCGCCTCCATAAGAGTTGTACCTCAGTAAATCAAGACCTTTACTGTGTTTATCCTTTTCATGTCCCTCTAAGGCAAAACTGAAAGGCAGATGAATCATGATTTTCCCAGGTTATTATTATGGAGAAGCCATAGCCAAAGCATCAGGCTGAACTTGTATCACAGAATCACAGAATCACAGAATGGTAGGGGTTGGAAGGGACCTCTGTGGGTCATCTAGTCCAACCCTCCCGCTGAAGCAGGGTCACCTACAGTAGGCTGTAGAGGACCTCGTCCAGGCGGGTCTTGAATATCTCCAGAGAAAGAGACTCCACAACCTCCCTGGGCAGCCTGTTCCAGTGCTCCGTCACCCTCAGAGTGAAGAAATTCTTCCTCATATTCAGACAGAACTTCCTATGCTTCAGTTTGTGCCCATTGCCCCTTGTCCTGTCACTGGGCACCACTGAAAAGAGCTTGGCCCCATCCTCCTGACACCCACACTTCAGATATTTATAAGCATTTATTAGGTCCCCTCACAACCTTC
>Ga0065711_1046625_pt1 | contig 12781 bp, 14 predicted proteins | sample Hoacrofraction12_FD_59098 | JGI IMG/M metagenome (GOLD analysis project Ga0065711, IMG submission 59098) | Hoatzin crop microbial communities from Cojedes, Venezuela - Epithelial fraction 12 v2 (version 2) | ecosystem: Host-associated > Birds > Digestive system > Esophagus > Crop | place...
CGGCTGGCGCTGGCCGCCGGCCTCGGCTCGCTCCTCCTGGCCGTCCTCTACTTGCAGAGCAGCCTCAGCCCAGGTGGGTCCGCGGGACGGGGCGGGTGGCGGGGGCAGGGTGCGGGGCGCCGGGCACCTCCGTCAGCCCCGTGCCGGCTCCCGGAGTGACTTCGGGGCGGGCGAGAGGCGGTCGGGTTGGGGTTGAAGTTGGGGTCCGCCGGCGAGCTCGCCCGGGGGTTGCGTGTTGCTGGGCTGGGACCGCCGAACTTCGCCGCGGTGTTTGCCCGCAGCCTGTGCCCGGCTTGCCGCCGCAATCGGTGTTTTCGCTTTGAAAGGGAGCCGCGCTGGGGGGGCCGTGTCCCGCTCGGTGCCCCCGCGTCCGGCGGGAGCGGGGCACGGCATCACGGCGGGGCTGGGCTGGGGGTCCCGCAAGCGCCTGCTCCACACCCGCGGGCACTGAAATTCCCGGGGGATCTGGTGGAATTGCTCAAGGGACTTCTTTAGCGTGTGCGCTTAGAAACATCTGCCACGCTGGGGAATTCGGAACTAAAATATAAACAGTTTTGTGCTGGAGGGGTTAGTTGTTTCCCCGTCTGCTTTTTGCTCTTTTGGGGAAATCGGCTCCTCTTTCCTCTGAGACGTTATTGGGTAATTCGTGTAGTTTTAACAATGTACTAATGTTTTCTGATTACAGCAGCAATCCATCAATGGGGCCTTTAAAGTTACATCTTAAAATTCAGAAGGCTGATTTGACTGAGACGTTGGTGGAATTTTATCAGTGTGGACTAAATGAAATGCGGTTTGCCTTTTACAGGGGCTGCTCCATCACTTTAATGTGTTTCTTCCTAAAAATAAAAAAAGGCTTAACTTGTTGGCTGAATAAGATTGAAAAGGAGTTAGGTTTCGGCAAGCGTTTGTTATTTGTAGAAGAGCATGTGAAGTCGGTCAAATGAATTCAGTAATCCCGGAAGACCACAATCAGTAGTGTATTCCTTAGTAACTTTTTAAAAAGTAAATGATATATGCATCTTATTTTAGTGTTAGGACTGTTCAGTAAAAAGTGCAGCACTGCATTGGCTCTAACCTCCAGGGCTCCTAGCAGAGAGGGAAGTGTTAGACTGGATTCGCTTTCTAGTATTTGACTGGAAAATGTGGCTCTTTTCAGGACTCTGGTTTTCAAAAGGAGATTTCTGCGTGTCTGAGTCAGCAGAACGTTCTGTGCTTACTTGACTTTGATCCCGTGCATGATCTCAACACAGTTTCACGCAGGGTTCCTGTCAGGTCAGAGCAAACCAGGTGATGGTAATGGTGATGGCATCTCATGAGGGGTTTGGGGGATTTCGGTCTGGAACGGTCCCTTGAGAGGCGCTGGCCAGCTAAGGCTTGGGGGAATGCAACACGCTTAATAAGCTGCAGATCTGTTGCCTTGGTACGGGGCAAATGTGATTTTTGAAAGGTCCTGTCGATGGTGATAGGTCTAGGGTAGGATCCTGACCTGGGGAAGCCAGCAGGGTTTGTCACTCAGTGGAAGGCGAGGTGGTAAATGCCCTCGGCAGATTTGCCCCTTAAGGTTCACAACAGAGGTAAATTAAAGTGATATTCATGTTCTCTAAAATCTGGTAATTTTCTAGCTACCTGTTTTTCTCCCTGGGTCCAGCGCCTTCGTTTTTGTGCCATTTCTTTCCCTTATTATTTTTCAGTTTACAGTTTTCCCTTTCCTCTTTAGTTCTTTGAAAAATTCACAGTAGCAGAGGAAAGGTCATTACCAAAAGCAGAAAATAAGCAAGCTAAAAATTGCCTGCTTTTTTTTTTTTATCTCGAAGGAAAGCAAACTAAGGCCAATTACTTGAATTTTAGAAGTCACAAGTTACAATAATAGGTAAACAATTCGCAGACAAAAATGTCATCTTTAAAGTGATGGTTGCCTTGAGGTTATTTGGAGTGCTAGTTATCTGGTGTCATTTGGTTTCTGTACAATAATGAAGAAAAATGCTAGAAAAAGCAGCAGTGCGGTGAGTTTCCCCCGGGAGCAGTCAGATCCTTTTCTCCATCTTCAGCGGGATTCAGCAGGTCGCCTTTCCTGGGCCACCCACAGTTCATTAGGGTGATGTGCTGAATTAATCCTTGCTAACAGCACATGGACATCAAACTGTCCCGTGTCCAGGACATGGAGTACAACAAACGAAGAAAGACGATACAACCAGAAACATCTAAGTTTGAGAGTGCTAAGGGCTCACTCATCTCGGGGAGCAGGAATTACACCCTCCGTCTGCATTTCCCACTTCTAACTCCATCCGGGCGGTTGTGCGCTGGAGCGGTTTGCACGGAACTCGATGGCTGTGCTGAACTAAGGCTTTCTTGTTCTGCCCTAGGAACACCCACACACCAGCGTGTGCTGAAATAACTCTGCTCCTAAATGCCACTGAGTTGGTTATTTTGGTGCTGGGCTGAAGTTGTTTGTACTGGAGTCAGTGGCAGCGTCCGCCGTTGTAGGTTCTGGAGGCAGAAATGGGCGCGGGTGTGTTTGCCAACCCCACTGGCGCTCGGGAGAGGCAAGAGAAGTCTCAGCGCTCGCCGGAGAGAACACCTGCGTGTGGGTTTGTGCGCTTGAGCATGCAGTATCTTCATGTCCCCGGCTGTTTTCTGTCGGCTTCCCTTGCCGCTGGCTGTACTGGTGAGTGGTCATGGGAGGCTGCAGTCCCTGTTCTCCCCTGGCTGCGAGGTGCAGCTGCACCCATGGACTGGCCCCTGCTCACTTCAACTTGGTGATGACCTACCTCTCTGTCCTGTTGGCCTTCAGCTGTCTCGCTCCAGGCTCACAGACACATGGCCAGGGGCAGAATATCTGCATCGCAGCAAGGTGTTAAAGTGGTGCCGAGCACGCTGGCAGGTGGAGTTTACAAGGACTGCCACAGTGGGTGGTTACGGGCTTTGGCTGGAGCAGTCATCCTCAGCATCCCCAGGCTCTCCTGCATCTGGTCTTGTGATGTGCGCAGGTACGCTCAGCTCCTGGGCAAACCTCCATGATCTCAGCTCGGTGCTGGCAGTGACGTGGTCCATCAGGGGGACTTGTTTGTACTGGTGTCAACCCCCGCAGCCAACCAGAAGACCTGGCCTGGCCTCAGCATGATTGTCATCTGTCTTCTGAGTTGGTCTTCCTCTGCTGCCTCCTCCAGGGATGGTGCATCGTTAGTGGTGGCTCCGCTGACTTCTGCACACTGTACATTTGCTGCATAGAGAAGGTGGGAATAAGCAGTGGGGCTCTCGGACCGTTGTTTCATCTGTCTCTGGTCGTAGCATGTCTAGACTGGCACAGCCGTAAATGCTGGAGGACGCTGATTCTTGTCCACGCCAAAGCTTTGGTCACCGCCGTTCTCAGGGGAACTGTGCTGATTTTAGCAACAGTGGGGGAGCTGGGGATGACTATGCTAGTATAGATGTGGGGCTGAGAGAAGGAAGACCATCTGAAGGAGGCAGAAGGAGGTGAGTGGCAGGTGGTAAGGCTCTGTGTTCCTCTGTGTCTGCGGTTTCTGCAGACCTTAATTTAAAGTGCTGTGGGGCCATCCCAGCGGTAGGTCTTTTGGGGGAACTGTGAGTAGGCAAGATGTACTGACATCCAGAGAGCTGGCAGTGTTCAGGCTGCTAGTGAGGGGCCGGAGGGTTGTGTGCGTGAACTTGCAGTCTCCTAAGCAGTTAATAAGCAGCTCCTCCATCCCGAAAGGACATATTTCCTAATAAGAGGCGATTAGGTGCTATACGAAGTATTTTATGTAACCTCCCCCTCTCAAGGCTTCTATCTCTGACCAGTGGTATTTGAGAAAAAATCCCCATGCAATCTCAGAAGTTTTTGCAGGAAGAGGCACCTTTGGGAGCCTGAGGCAAGGAGGGAGAGTGAGGTTCTTCAGCCTGATCCCAAGAGACCCTTGCTTAAGAGCCGGGCCATTCTGTTCTAGCCCCATCCTTCCTGTGTCCAGTCCAGTGACTTGTGCATGCTGGAGGTGACGGGGGGGACAAAACCAGACCTTGCACAGAGGCAGCCAGCGGCACGGGGGGTGCTCCACATCCTGTTATTTCTAGTTTGTTCCAGCACTGAATCACCTTCTCCAAGAAGAAAGAAGGAAAAACCCTCAAGCTCAAAATGCTGCTTTATTTCTGCTCTGGTTCTGCCCGACTGCAGCATCCAGCTGTTGCTTCTTATGTCTTTTTAGCAGCACCTGCATAATGCTGGTTTCTACACTCCCCATGTTCTTTCACCACCTGCTATCGGCATGAGTTGTTGGACTTCCACGGGGCTTTGTGTGTTAGATGTACTCAGCCTTCAGTCTGACTCTTGTCACAACGAGAGATACCAGAACCAGGATCATAGTAGCGCCAGGACTGTGATGCTGCTCCAGAAAGGTCTGCAAGTGGGGAAGCAGCAACATCCCTCTCTCCATCATGATCTGCTCCTCCATCAACCTGTTGGATCTCCTCCAGGCACTGAAAGAGCAGAGCCCCTTCCAGCCACTCCTGAAGTGGAGGTACCACTTCACCAGCCTGGGAGAGGAGGATTAGGGTGTTACAGGAGGATGAGCAGCAATGCCAGAAGCCACACCACCACATGAAGCACGTATCACAGGCAGGATCTCATCGTTCTGTGTGGTTAGCAGCCTTCTGATGTGCCAAGGTGGATACGGAAGATACACATTGCCACCACACTCTGCCAACTTCGGGATGGTTTCTGCTGCTCAGCCCCGCATCTCTCAACACCAGCAAGTCCTGGAGAAGCTCTTGCTTCTGATCATTGCAAATATGGCCTTTCAAATTTTCTGAGCTATGCATACAAAGTCTGTGGTTGCTCTTGTGAACTCTCGGTCAGCTCCATCCTTTTGCCTAAGGATTTGTCCCTTCAGGAGGGGCCATTATTATACAGATTATAGAGTTTGTAAGTGATTTGACGGAGGTCCCCCAGAGCCCTAGTCCCCAAACTACAAATGCACCTATACCTCGCCTGAACAGAGATACTTACACACTTAGATATTATGATATCCCTTACAAACCAGGGATGTTTTTTTCAGAACAGGAAAGAGCCTATTTTAGACTTCAGTTCCTCCCCATTGTTTAAAGGTATTTTCAGGCTGAAATTCAGGCGCTGCCCTGGGACATGAGCGTGGTTCGGCCAGCGAAGGCTTTCTGAGTCTGGGTCATGTTTGCAGCTGGCTGACACATGTCCTCAGCCTTCCAGATAACGAGGGCTACACTGCCTTCGCCCTGACTAACGATGTGAGCGGGGGTAAGGGTGTGAAATCTAAGACGCCCTCTGAGGTGGTCTTGGTTTTTCTGTTTTGTTTGCTTTTGACGTGGGGCAGTTTTGCCTGGCTCAGATTCCCTGTCTCGGTGCTGTGAAGCTCAGGATGCAGCCGCTGCCCTTCAAGGAGCCAGCGCACAAATGCGGTGCTCAAAGTACAGCGACGTTTGTCAGTCAAGGTGCTGGGCAACATGGGCCGGAAAGCCCTCAGATCTGCCATGTTTGAAGAAGACGTGAAATGCTGTAGCTGTGACCTGTCCTGGTGGAAAAATCTGCCTGGTCCAGTGCTGAGAGCAGGGCAGTAATGAAGCCCATCTGCTCCCAAGGGCCAGGCTTTTCATGAGGAATGCTTTCTCTAGTCCTTCTTGGCTCTCTACAGTTTTCTGAGAATCTCTAATACGTGCGAGAGGTTTGGGAAGGGGAAGGAGGGAGCTTAGCATGCCAGGAGTTAACTCTGTGCCTGCAGGAGAGATTTGCGACTCAGTGGCTCTGCCAGGTGGGTCCAGCCTTCGCTGGCCCTGCATCCCTCTGGCATCCCAGCCCGGCTGTTTCTCTCTGGCAGAACATTGCACCTGCGCTTGCTGCCTTGTCCCCACTCCCCACACCCCGGCACTCCTTTTGATCCTGCAAAAAGGACTCCACAAAAACATCTTCTGGGAGCAGTAGGGCCTTTGTTTGTGTTGATGTAGGAAGGACTTTCTGGTGATCATCAGTCAGGTCTGAGGCTGGGAGAGAAGTGCTCATGCAGTGGCCAGGGCACTCCTGGGGGTGCTGGGATTTATTACGTGCTGGATTTTCTTTCTTGGTCCTTGCTTCCCGCAAGCATCTGAATGGGAACCATGACAAACCCTCCATCTTAATCCCAGTGCAAACACAGCTGTCTTTCCCAGGACCCGCTATCAGGAGCCAAGAAACTACAAAGGCATTAGGTGCTGAACTCCTGTTACTCCCCCTCAGAGCTGAGTATCCAGAGCACAGATACCTCTGTGGGGCCAAGGGGGGGATGCTTCACACTGAGGGTCTGGGATGCAGCTGGGCAATTGCCCAAAACTTCCCTTGTTAAAAGGCAATTAAAGGCTGTCAGCGGTCAGAAAGGGAGGGAACATCTCGCCGAGTAGCTCTGCTGGCCTGGAAGCCCTGGGGTGAACATCGCCATGCATAGGTCCTGTCTTGGCTGCACGGCTTGCACTGGTGCTGGGGACAAGGAGCTACCCTAAGAGCTCAAGGTATTTTTCTTCCACCCAGTAAAATCATCCATGAGTGGAGGGAAAGCCTGGTGTCAATGGAGAGCTGAACTGCATATTCCCAGCCTCTGCTGTCCAGTTCAGACCAGTCTGCTCTCTACCATACATGTGCCTGAATCTGCGGAGCTTGCACTGCTGTAAACCAGGACACCCTGGCTCTGCCTCCTGTCTGGATCTGCAGCTTTGGGACAGGCCTATATTCAGCTACAAGCCCTCTGTGATTTCTCCACCATTTCACATTGATCTTTTAATTTTTACCTTCCTCAAACCCAGCTGCCTCCTTGGCAGTAAAACCCTTCCAGCAGGGCTGGATGGTGGGAGGTACTGCTAAGTCCTACACACACTGCTGCCCTGTGCGGATGTCCCCCTTCCCTGAGGCTCTTCTCCGGGTGCTAGCATCCTTGCTTCATTGCTGGCTGTCGAGGTTTATTCTGACCAGCCCAGTTTTTGCTCTGTTGCAGTTTTGCACCCCATGTAATTCCAGTAAATTATCCAGTAAAATTAGTTGTAGAGCTCTGATAAATAGGGTTTAACCCCCAAATGTCTCCTCTGCAGCCTGGACTCACTGGGTTCTCCATTTCTCAATTGCCTGTGGCTTCTGCTGGGAAGCTAAAATCTCAGTCCAAGTCAAAGCCCTACATGGGTAAAGGTGGGAAGAAAGAGTTGCTCTGTATCCCCAGGAGCTGGGTGGCCACTGCTCAGCTAATCTCCTCTTTCTGCATGTCCTGCACAGGAGATCCCCCGGTGTAGGAGGTAACACCAAGACCCGTGGTTTGATTTTCTTTCTCTTGTAGTTTTAATGAGCCGGGGAGCAAAGCCAATGTTTCATTTATTGTGTTGGAAGGAGAACCTGATGCTCTGAAGGAGAGTGCACAGTGTGCATGAGAACAGGGAAGGGAAGGGGAGCCAAAGGACACGGTGTGAGAAGTGGCTCAGTGCGACTCAGGTCCCATGCAGAAGTGATGCCCAGCGTTCCCTGGTGCCAACTGCACTGCAAGCCTCGTACTGTCAGGAGACGCAGTGTGCTGGCTGGTCAGCAAGCGGGGGCTGCAGCAGCACCAGCCAGGCACTGGGACGTCTGCAGACTCTGCAGGAGGCAGCATGGCTGGTTTCAGCAGCCACCAGTGCCTGTCCCCCTCTGCATGGAGCTGTGCAAGCCAAGGAGACCTCATAGCCAGGTGGACCTGCAGCAGTTAATGTCCTTGACCACCACTCAACCATTTAAGAGGCCCCAGATTTCTGTTACCCTCTTGCTGTGCTGAATCTGACAGAATATGGTATTGCCCTGAAGCGTGCTTTCAGGGGATGTTGTTGGACCTACAGTCTGAGCCCTGCAGATGGGACTGTGATTGCAAAAAGTGAACACCACACTGCCCCGTGCACACACGCTCCCCTGCAGCTGGCAAATACATCTCAGTGTCAGCCCCAGGCATTACTGTGACTTGCCCTGGGCAGCTGCCTAAAAAATGGCCTTTTGGTATGAAAAGTTTGTGAACGACTGTGCAAGAGGACCGTGTGGGATCTGGACCCCAGCCATGCCATCGGAGATCTGTCTGGGGCTGTCCTGCTGACCCACCCAGCCTAGCAGGACCTGTGGATGTGGGGACAGCTTTAAGTTGCTGGCAGACAGGTTAGTGTGAGGGAAGCTAAGCTCTTCCCCAACAGTTCTTGAATGCTATTGAGAAGGTTTCATTTTTCCCAGGCCCTTTGCAGCAGCCCTTACTGGGGTAGCTGGGCTGAATATGCTTTGGGGAGATCCCTGCCTTGTAACCCTTTCTAGCTCCCACCTTTTGAAGGCTCAGAGGCAAAGATCTGCAGAAACCTGAATTTTGTTTCTAGATAGACCAAATATTCCTTGCTTGGAGAAGGAATTCAAAATCTGTTCAACTTATGCAAATCCATTCCCTTTAGCTTACTGGGATGGCACAGAGCAGGGCTAGGTTTAGGGCATGGAGGTGTCCAGCCTTGAGCCAGGCAGAGGGGAGTTCCTGCAGCCTGGCAGGGTAACAGGCTGGCTGGTCTGGCTGCTCCTGTTCTCCCCGTAGTGCCCATGAACGCTTAGTATTTGGATGAGCTTTGATTAGATAAAACAGTTGTAAATTTATGGGCAGGCAGACTGATGGGAATTTGGCTGGGAGGAGTTGGGAGTTGGTCTTTCCTGGGAGGAGAAAGCAGTTTTTCTCCCCGCTGGTTAGTACTGCAGCAGCTCTGTCACCCTTGGGTTCAGCAGCTATGTCCACAGCTGAGGTGGCTCTTCACCATCTACCTGTGAAGGAAAGCCTGGCCGCACTACCCACATCCTTTGGCAGCTCTGTGCTGAGATGAAAATCACCATTTGGTATTAAAAATGGTTGAGGAAGTGGTTTTGAGGGTGTGAGTGCAGGTGGATTCAATGTTTGCCTACTTTTGCTGTCCCACTTACATAGGCTGTCCCATGCAGTCTCTGGTCCTTCCCTGCGCAGCAGCAAGACCTTTCTTCTCCTGCAGCTGGACTCTCCGAGCACCAGCTGTTCCCAGCCCGGTGGACAGCCCAGCCTGGCTCCTTCAAGCCTGTTTGCCTCCCTCTCTGTTAGCACGTCTTGGTTTCTCTCCACCTCATCAGTGATTGTCCCTGATGCATTGGAGCGATGAAAGACAAGTGCATTCAGGGTTCCCAGCAGTGCTGCTCTGCCTGATCGCCGTCACCGAGCCCTCCTGGTGGTGTGTCGCACTGCGAAGCTGTTTCTGCAGCTGGGAGATGCTGCAGACCACAGTGCCCTGGATCCCAGTCTGGTGTCGTGCTCGGATGAGCCTGTTACGTGGCCATGTAAACAAACCCTGACTGAGCACAGGTGCTGAGACCTGCTGTCCTGAAGAAGCACTTGATGCTGGTGAGACCCAGCTTTTTCATAACGGGACTTAATTTTCATAGATTCCCCCAGAACATTATCGAGCAGGAAGCTGCTTTCTACCCAGAAAGTCTCTTCTGAAGGTGTCACTGTCTCTGCAGTGGCTCAAGTGGCAGATCAGCAAGTCCCTAGCCTTAGTAGGCGCTGGCAGCACTACTTATGATGTGTGTGCATGGAGGGGATGAGTTGGTGAATGTTTTGGACCTGCATGGTGGTGCACAGGGCATGGTGTGACCCATGGGTCCCTTCCCATCCCATGTCACCTCTGTAGTACGGACAGATGCTGAGGCCATGAATCCTGGATTCTTGTCACAACAGTGCTCACAGCTTATTCTTCTCTTCATAAATGCCACTAGTTTAATAGCCCTCCATCTCCCGGCTGCTCTCCCAGCCCTGCTGGGGAGGGAGCAGCGGCTTTGATCCATCCCCTGGAGGGGTCTCTCAGGCCCACTGCTCTTGCTGTGGATTTGCAACCTCACTGCTAATGTGAAACCTGATCCAAGCCTGCTTTCTGGCCAGATGTTGCTTCACTGTGCTGTGGAGTACTGACCTTGCAGGGAGATGGGTAATGTTGACATGAGGTTCAAAGGTGATGTTTGGAGCTGCCGAGTGCGGGTGTCTCTGGGGCTGTCTCGCCTGCTCCACAGGGCTTTCTTTGAGGCAGGGACGTAGGAAATTAGCACAAACTAATTGGAGGTCAGAAGCTCCTCAGCAATTCCCCATCCCCATTCTTACAGTGATGCCCTGCGGCTCTGCCTGCTCCTGTGGCCACGGGGAGTGTCTCTGCACGCTGTGTTTCTCCACAGCATGGGAAGGCAGCGAGTTCAGTCCTGCACACATCTGCAGGGCCGGGCCGCTCCTTTTGGCAAGGGTACAGGGTAGCATATTCACAGCTGGGTCTTTTCCAAGTTTACTCCTGGCAGCATCAGAGAGATTGATTTCCCTTTCGCTTAATAGGATCAGCAGACACAGGCACTCTGAAACAAGGCTGCCTTGGTGCTGGTGGAGTTTTGCTTCAGCTGCCCATGAACGGCCGCTGCTGGGGGGACATAGATACAAGATTCCCGGTTCCCTTCCTCCTCAGGTGTCCGTTAGACCTTGCTCATGCCCTGTAAAAAAGAAAGAGATGTCTTTGGAGCACCTGCTGCTAACAGCCATTCTCAGGGCTTGACCAGCAACAGGGAGATAAATCCAGCAACCACTCAGACAAGTTGCTACCAGGGGTGCTGGATCTGTTGCGTCTTGGTGCTGCAATGACACTGGAGATGTATGTATCCTCTGTTAAACATGCTGGCTGGGTAGACAGCGCTCGTTGGTGGCCTCAGGCAATGTCCACTACTAAATGCAGCAGAAGGAGGTATGTGATGAGAACTTATGTGCTGGAGATGGTTCTCCCTAGCCTCCAGCAGGCTGTAATTAGCTGCTGTCCTTCTCTGCAAGCTCATGCATCTCTTCAGTGCATTGTAAAGCCTCTTGCTCTGTAGCTTGTGGCAGTGAGTCTCACTGGTTAATGACCTGCTGTGGTGTAGAAAGGCAGGACACAGACCCACCAAGAGCAGAGGGACAAGAGCCGTGAAACAAAGACGGGGAGGAAATGGTTGTGTGCAAGGTGGTGTGTTGGGAAGGGTTTGCTGAGTGTGCATTTTTTTCCAAGATCTGCTTGTTGAGGCTTTCATCAATTCCAGATGCACGGAGCTGACAAGATGGCTTGAAAAACATTCAGCAGGCAAGTCGTTTAGCCATACGGCATTAGAGAGACTTCATTTTTTCTTGTATGTGTGTAGGTAGCCTACGTGCAGAGGGCATAAACAGAATCTGCCTGAACCAGACCTGACTGCAGGTAGGTTTTGAGCAAGTCCAGCCTGATCCCCTGGCACCCTGGCCTGCCGTGGCCTCAGTAGTAGAGCAGAAGGCAGCAGGCTGGTGCAGATGGGCTCTTGGCTTGGTAGATCCGTGCAGCTGGCCGAGCCCAAGAGCTTTCCGCAGCTTGCCTGAGCCTGCCCGGGCGACGGGAACCTGTCAGGGTACGGACACTGCTGCGGTGTGCGGGTGGGCAGGGGAGAAGTGAGTCTCTAGTGCAGCCTTGCCAGTCAGAAATCAGCCCCTGTGCATCCCAGCAGGGACCTCTGGCTCAGCACTGCCAGCGCAAGCCCTGCTGCTGCAATTCCTGTCGAGCAGCAGACTGGAAAGGAGGGGTTTATTGACAAGGAATGGAAATGCTGGCAGTTCAGGCTTGTATTATATATGCAAGCAGCCAGCCAGGGCCAGGAGAGCGACAGGCATAATGGGAAAGAGAAATTGCTCTTGGAAAGCTTCTTGCTTGGCTTGTAGGAGGAATTAACCATTTGAAGACAGAAGGTTGCGTGGTGCTCATGCACAGATACTTTATTTGCTCACAGAGGCCATATTCCTGCTGGATATTGTTAATTTTCTGTTTCCTATAAAGGAATTCGCATTCCTTGTGACAGCAGAAAGCTAAGTACGTCACCCCAGTGAAATACATCCCCCCACCTAAAATGCCTGTGATCCTTCTATTAAACCTTCCTGGCATCTGCCTCAGGCTGGTAGCAGGTGACCAGAGCCTCCTGCCCCCGAGGAGACATGTGGGTTTAGGTAGAACCACTGAATGGGACAGAGTGTCCAGACCGGCTGCCGTTGGCTCTGGTCCTGCTCTGATCCCCAGAGATGATGCTGTGGCATTTGGCAGGTTCCCTGGATCAGCTGGATTCTTTCTTTCCCTCTCTGCATGATTTATTGTGAGCTAATCCTATAGCTGTCACCCTTTTCCATCACTTGATTAGAGTTTCCCTGGCTGATCCTTGACTCAAGTTGACCAAACTGGAATAACAAAGCCTTCCTTGCAAAATGGAGCCCAAGCCATCCCCGTCTCTGGGGAGGAGAGAGCCACACAGTCAAGGGCCATCTGTGCCAACCCCTGTGCCTGGGTATGGCTGGTGACACTGTGATGGTCCAAAAGGTGCCATTGGTGAGAAATGAAGAAAAATCACCTTCAGAAACATAAAGGCAAAGTAAGCTGTGTGAAAAAGCAGGAGTCAAGAGAGGAAAGGGCTTTCATGAGGCTTTATAGAAAACAAGGAGCTTCCATATGTAATTTTAGTATCTTCTTCCTAATGGCAATGGCAACAACTTCTTCCTCAGTAAACCTCCCAGGATCTTGAGCATCAAGAGTAATGCTCGAGTGGTTTTAAAGCATCTCCAGCAGCCAGATCTCTGAATCACAGTCGCTTCTGGAACCAGTGACTGCTGGTCTCTGCGCTGGCTTGGGTATGGCCAGCACTCCCTAAACAGGAATCATCTGGCTGAAGCCTGGACAGTGCAGGGATTTCACGTTTCAGGAGCCTCTTCCAGGC
>Ga0065711_1008463_pt1 | contig 12780 bp, 7 predicted proteins | sample Hoacrofraction12_FD_59098 | JGI IMG/M metagenome (GOLD analysis project Ga0065711, IMG submission 59098) | Hoatzin crop microbial communities from Cojedes, Venezuela - Epithelial fraction 12 v2 (version 2) | ecosystem: Host-associated > Birds > Digestive system > Esophagus > Crop | place...
GTGGGGGGGAAGAGAGGCAAAGGAGTTGAGCTGGAGGAGGCGGGGGAGCTGTGAAAGGCATCTCATAAAAGTCCCATTTGTTGGAAGGCTGCAGGAAGTGGAGGCAGCTTTGGCACACGTGTCCATGGTGCTAAATTAACTGTTAACACAAATAATCAAAGTGCAAGGCCCATCAAGCCGCTGGCGCCAGCAAAATGAGGGAGCGGCCAGGTCAGCGCTGCCTCTCGAGCGAGCCGGCGAGCAGGTGGAGGCCAACCAGGGACTCGACAGGATGGAAGTGCTTACAGAACACACTGACCCACTGACAGAGGAAAACACCGCTGCACTCCTGCTTTCCAGCTATTGTGTGCAGACCGTCTTCTGTGCGTATTTTTGTTTTGCATTTATTTATTATATTTCATGTCATTTTCTTTTCTGGTTTGTTTCTTTTTTTCTTTTTTTTTTTCTTTTTTTTTCTCAGCATGTCACTGCAGTCGAGAGGTTGGGCACCCCAGGGAGAGCCGTAGCACAGCGCAGCCTTCGTTTGGCAGCAGCGATGGAGGCACAGCTGAGCAGCTCAAAGGCAGAGTTACCAGCACCAACTGCCCTCCAGCGCTCCCCTTCGGAAGAAAAAGTGCTGCTCTTCAGACACAGATGCTGAAAAGCAACACAGGCAGGAGGTACTTCTACCTGCTTTGTTCTCTCTCCCTTTTGGGGAGTCCACAGCCCCATTCCGTAGAGCAGATACGACGCAGACGCTTCGGTAGGTAGCGTGGCAAAGCAGCCCCACCAGCAGCAAAGCACAGAAACCCACCGCAACCCACACTGCTCTGTGCAGAGTGGAGTCAGGCAGGGTGGTGGTACTCACTCCCGCTGAGTAGGATTAGAATTGTAAGCAAGCAGAACTGCTCCTACAATCAATTTTGGACATGCTGAGGTTCACTGAAAGTCTCAGATGATCTCATTGTATTGTACTGTGGAAGCAGAAATTGCTCCAGCTATCACCCTGCTCCACTCTTGGTGAGACAGCTCAGTGGAAAGGCTGCCTGGTGAGCAGCTTCCACCACGCTGAAATAGTAGGAGTCCTGTGCTGGATTCATTGCCTGCTTCGCTCAGCTTCCTGACACAAGACAGCTGTAAACCCACTTTAACTGCCCAGTAAAGCCAGGTTTACAATCACTTTGCATGACCAAAGCACTGCAAAGCAATCACAGTGCAATGGTGAATTAGATCCTGGAATTGCCAGGATCTTTTGCCTCCCTGCCCAGGTACAATACATACAGCTAGATGGTATAATAAATCACACATGTATCATATACATGTGCTATGTACATACATATTTCCATCACACACTTTGGTTTGCCTTTTGTCGGATATACGTGTTCTCTACAGATACAGCTACAGGCGCATATATTCACAAAAAAAAACCCACTTGCAGTTATAAGGTGCTACAATAGAGAGCATGTATCATTACTTAGCACAAAACATGCTCCAGAAAACAAAACCCCGATATGAGCATTGATCCTGAATCAAATTACTCATAATTATTTGTAATATATAAGGAGTAATATAACACAAAAGGATATCATTTCTGTGAGGATACACATCTTCAGAGCATCTAAACCTTAATTATGCATTTAATTCATAACTGAAAGTATAAAAATCTCATGTATCTTAAAAACTTGTCGTTAAATTTATCTCAGCCAACAGACAGCAAAATGCTCAATAAAAAATATGGAGGGGTGGGTGTATAATTGTATCATAGGGCATAGTTGCTGCTTTTAGTGAAAAAATTACTACTAAAATTACAAACAAAATCATCATTAAGAGTGGCAATAATATTCACACATCTCCTAGAAACAATGTTTTTGTGAGGTTTAAATGTATGGAAATTATGTGTAATTTTCCCTGTATTCCATAGGGTGACTTTGACATCTATCAGACACAAAGTCTGTGGTAGATCCGAAGATGCATCACAGCTCTAACAGTATTTTAGGCCAGCACCTTTAATATAGGAGATCATCCTTAGCTAACTTTGTAAACTTTGACTGAACTGTGGCCAGCTGCGTGATCTGTACAAAGAACATTCAGGAACTTTAGCAGCAGACATCTGATGTGACCCAAGGAGCAGGTATAAAGATAATTTGCTCATAAGTCAGCTAGATTTGTGTAGACTTTTACAGGACAGGACAATGTAAGATCTCTCAGGAAAAGAAATGGGGAGAGAGACAGAGACAGAAAAACAGAGACAGAGAAAGAAACAAAGAGAGAGAAATTACTACTGTCATAGGCCAAAATTACTTATTATTACCCTTTGCCACCTTCTTGATAAGGGTTAAACCAACTTCACTGAAACCTTCCATATGTAAAAGTCAACTTGACACAGACGGAAGTTTTCTGCAAGAGGAATAGGGCAAAGTTACAAAAAACTGAGAGCTGTGACTTACACCAGAGGTTAGGTGGCCCCTGTTGTACGTGTTGCTGCCAGGTTCACCTCTACAGACACATTACGGCCCCCCTTAAAGATACCATTGTGTGTGAGTGGGTGGGTGGGTGAGTGCACGCGTGTGTCAGAGGTAGCAAGTGCATGGAAAAGTTATAATTGCTCTGAAAAATGGAAGCCAAGCACTTCCTGAGTAGGCAGGAAAAGGGTAATTGCAAATTTTGAGGACCAGAGAATCTTTGTTCATTGAATAAGAAAATTAAAAGAAAAGGCCATTAAACAAAACATGTATGATTAAGAGCCCTTTTCTGACCCTAAGCCAAGCTAGAGAAAGTCATTGTTACAGTTTGATAAAAACTATTGAAGATACAAAGAAACCAAGTCAGAAAAACAAAGTTCCAGACATATAAAGATGAGATCCCTCCAAACACGTCAAGACTGAGTAAGAACTAACTTGGCTCCTGTCCTACCACTCATAAATCCAGCCAAAATTTGTTATTAGAGATTTTCAGAGTATATTATAGTTAGCACTAGCTGTGTAATGTTCAGCATAGCCAGTTACACGGCTATCCCTTTTCCAATACGCCTGTTTGTAAAGACATCACAGCCTTGGGTCTGGTGTTCCCCCCACCCAAACCTGGGGGTAGGGCTCTCCAAAGCACTTGTCTCTGTCCTGTGCCTCCTGCTGCTTATGGGACCTGCTGAAGCGTGCCACTGCTTCATTTTTGCCTGGGTTTCCTTCCACAGAATACTCCAGTGTGAGAAGGGCAGTCCAGCAAGAGTTTGGGACATAACTGAGCCAAACTCGTGTGAGAAAAGATGGGCGTGGGGGCAAGTGGTTTCCCTGCTAACTGATGCAACGTATATTACTCTGACCCCACTGTTGATTTACAACAGTGTCATATAAGAATGACTCTCCCACTCTCCTCTACATATTTGTGTTTCTGAATTGTCTGCCCTTTCAACTGTCAGGAAGGGATTTCTCTTCCCCACTGCTCAAAGCAAAGACAACAAGAACAAGACCCTCACTTCTGCACGAGAGAGGTGTAACAAAAATTCCTGCTGCTCTTTACAAGGACCTTAGACAAAATAATTCAGGAGACTGCTGTAGATCCAGACTGGGAAGTAAACCAATCACTCCTTAACACATAGGAAAGAATGTCTCCTAGCCTGATAGAACAAAAGTCAGATAGAAGGCGAAAGCGAGCCTGGGCCCATTTGGAAAGCCGTAGCCTGGGGTTCAGAGGCTTTTTTATTAACTAACATCTAAACATCAGGAACCCTTCACCAACAACTGTACATGAAAATCATAGAAATTCTGCTTCCATCCATTTCTTCCATTCTTAGGAAGTATCAAAATATCCAGAATAGGAAATATCAGTGCAGCGAGACATCCGAAACTGTAACAAACAAGGAAGAAAGAAGCAGTAAGGGTTTAGCAGAGACAAAGATGTGAGTGGGAAGACACAGACAAAGCATTCTGTGCAGAGGCACATTCTTCCCACTCCCCGTTGTTTGTTCAAATAATTTCTGTGTACCTTTTGCAAGCTCATTTCTAAACTCCCAAGAACCCCGAGTTGTAACCAGAGACCACGCGGTGTAATGTGGCCAGTATGTTTGGGAATGATCTGTAATTTGGCCCTTCTACACAAGTGAAGAACACCAAGTCTGTGCAAGAAGAGGGTCACAAGTCCCATATGACACCAACATTGTGCAATGCCCATCCCTAACAAAAGCTCTTACATATGATCCCTGGCACCAGGTTCCTGAAGCACAGGGGTGCACGGACTGCAGAGTTAGTTAGCACAGTCTGGGATGGAGGCCATCTTTCAACACGCTTTCTGAAGCACAAACAAAATGCAGTGGTCCTCTGCTGCTTATTTCTGTGTCTAATTTCCTGGAGTCATTTTCCATCCAATATCAGTGAAGCTTCTTCCTCCACAGGGTACTACAAGACCAGCAGCCTCCCAAAAACCATGCACGTTAAAACCGGAAGTTCTCAGACTTACATTAAATACTTTCACTCTACTCATCCAAACAAATGTCAGTTCCTACAACACACCACCTAATGCAAAGAGATTTCCAGATCTAGTGCCAAGCACATTTGTGCCAGCCTTATTCTGACACAGCATCATGCACCATCACTAGCTCAGACCCTACAAGCAGTGGTCATGTTAGTGCTGTATGGCACCAAAGCAAACTAGTCCTGCGTCCTTCCCCCATCCTCAGGAGGACTAATTCTCTCAGCTGTAGAGCTATACTAAGGCTTTCAGATCCCAAGCTAGCTCATCTCATGGTGGTTCAGGGATGTCTACACTGCTTTACACTAGAGACAGACACTTTCATAGCCCTGCCCTTTCTTACAGACATGATTGCCCATAAATGCAAAGCTCTGTGGGCACAATCAAATTGTCAGATAATAAATCTAAGAACATCGAAAGGTCTGACACATGGTTTCCTCCATCTATGCAACTCACATTCATGTGGTAACAGTGTGTATCTCATTTCAGCAAGTTAATATAAAGCTCATTTCTCCAATTTAGCATTCTCACAACAAAGATGAAGTGACGCTGTTACACCTGTACCAGTCCAGAACTGGAGATACAGAGCAGTTGGAACATTTTGCTGACACAGAGAGAGGCAAAAGCCAAAGTGATATACTTGAAAGGCAGCTCCTGTCCCAGCACAGAGAGGGATGCACCCCAGGGTACACTTGCTTAAGTTCTTATTGCCCACCAGGTCCTGCCAGGCTGTGAAACGCATTTCCCAGCAGCCTCCAAAGGCTTGAAAATTGTTTGTGTTTGACCCACGGCCTTTAATGACCATGCAGGAAAGCACAGCAGAATGGATTTGGTGAAGAAAGCTTTCCCCCTGTTCTGAAAGGGGTTAACAAACACAGGCTACAACTTTTGAAGAATTTACAATTCCAGTTCAGCCCCATATCAGTACACAGAATGAAAAGTGCACTTGATTTAACTTTGACTTCTTGCATCTTCAGCAGAAGTCCATGAAAAAATGGATACTGAGAATGGTCACTAAGACATTATTTTCTAGACTGGGTAACATGGCTATTCCTATGGGATTTCAGAAAGGCTGACTGCAAACCAGCATTGATTTCATTTCCGTCTTCAGAACAGGCAATTCTCGAACTACTGATGAGCAAACCCAAGAACTCCCTGCCTCATGACCTAGGTGTCCACCTACACTAACCTAATGTGGCTTGCTGCCTTCAGTTTCCAGGCTACACGTGATCCTAGACTCACACAATAGGCAGTATTTAACATTGCCCAAGTGGCCTTAAATAATCCTTTCATTTTCGTTGCCATTAATCTATGAAAGGAAAGAAGAGGCTGCCTGAACTAGCACTTTCTCAGTTTGTTCTATCATGAAGTGGGTTTTCTCAATGGAATTGTGCACAAGCAGTAACAATAGCTGTGCCAGGAGAGGCGGCGGGGGGTGGGGGTGGGGGAAGGAAAGAGACTTTTTACTCCTGCGGGCTTTTCCTTTTTCCTCATAGTTTTCTGCATGATATAGCTCCTCTTTTCATTGCCCAGCAGGGAATCCCAGAGGCCAGAGGCAAATTTTCCCTTTGGTCTTAGAGCAATCCTGATGGATTCTTGTTTTAAGAAGAGGTTATTAGATGTTTGCTCTTGAGTGTTATATCATCACCATTATAGCAAAGCTGGTCTCATTCTAAATTTTGTTTATTCTTTGGCACACACAAGATATCTTGGGTTACACACCTAACAACGCTTTATGCACCAAAGTCAATTAAAACCTTTCCATTGCCTCCAGTGGTGCCAGATGAGAAGTTGCAAAGGTGAAAAAATGATCTCTTTTGGATTTAATTCTGTTTCCACTGGTAAAGTTCCCTCTGACTTTGACAGGAGTCGCCTTAAGTCCGCTGATTTAAACAACTTTTTAGAAACCATGAAACTATTCAGGTATCATATAAGCTTCTGCTTGATAAGGAATCCTCATAGACCCTGAAGTCTGTTTATGTTTTACCTTGTTAACAGAAGTTATCACTTACAAAATGTCTTGGCTACTATTATATGTTTGCTACTTCTACTACAGTTCATATAAATTACTGTAGAAATAGCAAAAGATACAGTATTTAGAAGAGATATCCAGTTAGGGACAGTATCTAGCTGAATTTTTAAAACATCATAGCGTTTCCACATTCTTGATAAATAATGGAACATTGCTGATCCTGATCTGAAATTTCACCAGTGAGGGCTTGTACCTATCTATTACCTTATACAGACAGTTTCAGTCCCATTTTTATCTAAGCTTCACAGTTTGGGAAAACATAATCTAGCCTCATCTCGGTACTTAACTTCCCAAGGCTCATACAGCAAGGAAAAGATTCCTTTGATGCTTTTCCAATTTTGGAATAACACTGATGTGCAGCAGAAGATTCATTACTCAAAAAGAGTCTGTAGTAGCCATATGCATGGATTAAACGTTATTTTTTTGATTTTTTGGGGGGAGGTCTTTGCTTAATAAATGAAGATATCTAATCATGCACACAGAAAATCAATCTTCCGTATACTTAGGGTCTGGGTGGGAGGTGCTTTCTCTTTATTTTGTTTTTTTGTTGTTGTGCCTGAAGGGTTATTTTTCTCTGTCCCAGAATAGTTTGTGCTATCATGTATTTACTTCAACAAGTTTAAGAAACTACAACCAGAAAACTCTCAATGTTCAAAGAAGAAAAAAGGCACCTTTTATCTTATCTGTTCCACATGCACTTTTAATTCTGAGTCTGACATCATCGCTGGCAAAGCCACCATAGTTACCAGAGAACTAACAAGTTCACTACGGTAATGAGCTTCAAAAAGTAAACTTACAGAATCTCTGTTTACAGATGTCAGCATCGAAGAGTTTGAAAATTCAGAGTGTTACCTGATATTTCTCAGAATACTGACTCTAACTTTTCCACTTCCCATTGCTTTGTCTTCTCTGTTAGCTCTGGAGACGGCGTGGAAGAGCCTCGATACAAATGACCAGGTTTACTTCACAAAGAGTTTCAGACCTGAATACAGTTAAAACCAACCTGTCTGATTTCAAATCCTTTCAAGCTTGCTCTGTACACTTGATAAAATTATCTTATCTGAACTTCCTTCAGTTCTGCCACCACAACCACCCTCTGAGACTGGAGGTTCCCACATTCCAGTACTTTAATTCGTAGTGCACAAGGGAAGAGAAATTAAATGTACATTCTTGAAAAAATATAATTTTACACAAATATTTCAATAGCTATTTTAAAATGGTTTACACGTCTCTAGGTTTGCCACTTGCGCCAGAGCAGGATCAAGCTATGCCACTTAATTACTTGGGTAGACTGTCTGTATTTATTAACCACCTAATTTTTGCAGCAAATGTCAACTATTGATGCCTGATAAGTGTGAATAATTGTTTCCACAGAAAAAGAGTTTGCAACACCTTTGAATTTTCTTTTCAAGGTTAGCCGGATGAGGTTGTTAAGGGATGTCTGTGTCCTGTTATGCATAACAGAGCACTCCCATCTGCTTTCTCTGCTTTTGCACAATATTCCCGTTCTTATACAGGTAATGCATACTGCAGGAGCCAACAGCCAAATATGTCTTGTGTGTTTACATCCCAGCAGATGTTTGGCCAAAATTTTCAAATGTCAGCACATGTCATTAGACAAAAAAAAAAAAAATCATTTTTTGAACACCTACTTAAGTTCTGGGATCATCCGAGGTGCCAGCAAGCAATCACAAGGCTATAGCTTATGCTCTTTCCTTGGGCTGTTAGACAACTCTGTGCTCTCTTCTAACCAGCACTAAGGCAAAGCAGAAACACTCACACGAAGGCCAGCAAAGGCAGAATTAACAGCAGCCTCCGGGACCATGGAGATGGCACCGCAGCAGAGCAGCAGGTGTTCAGCTCCTCCTCTCCCACCGCACCACAAAAGCTCAGTTTCTGTCTTATTTTTTTTCTGAGTTAGTCATGCTTCATCTTGACTTTTTATTTGTTTGTTTTGAGGAAGAACAAGGCAACCGCCTCCTCAGGGTTTCAAATACTGCCATTATATGCCACAAGTGGGAAGGAACCGGTTAGTCGGTTGGAAAGGGAGCCGCTCGGGGAGGAGGGGAGGCAAGAGGGGCTGTGGACAGGAGGGAGAAGCAGGATGGTTTCCACTGGGCCCCTCGAGGCCATTACACAAGCTCTCCTGCTCTCTCTAAGCACCATGACCTTCTCTGGGTATTAAATAGGGTTGTTTTGTTTTCTTCGAGCTAGGATGATTCCTGCCACGTATTTGATATTAGAATCTCTCTCTAGTGGTTTGCAAGTATTTGATCCCCTAGGGCCTGTGATGCTGGATCCACTAATGATTCACACAATGGCATTAATGTCATTCATGGATGAAACCACATTTCCTTACCCTACAGGGTGACAGCAACATGGGAAGACTGTGGCTAACATTAGGAAGGGACTGGGTGGGAAATAAAAATTGAAGTATTCAGGTCAAAAGACAGTGGGTGGCTAAATAAAAATCCGTGATTTCTGATCATTTTGGAGGTGGGGTGAACAATAGAGGTTTCACCCTCGAATGCCTGAGGACCCAGCACTAAAAAAATAGACAATAAATGACCCCCCAAGTGAGCAATTTAAAACCATTCTCTTTGAAAACAGTTCTTGAAAACGAGTTGGCAGAACAGTTAGATCTCCCCACAGCAATGCATCATGAGATCACGTACAAGGAAACAGCAGAAGTATCAAAGCGTGCTTTACTAGAGCATGCCCTTAGTTGCTCTGCTGTCTTCAGCCAGGCAGCCCAGACTAGCGCCTAATGGCAGAGGCTGCCTGAGGATCTTGGTAGATGTTGCCAGCTAAGTGGTGGCTCAAGTCCTTCTTGCCTTCGAGTTGGAAACGGGGCTTAGTTTTTAATTATTGAAAATAATCATAGCAGATTTAAAGTGGGAACTTACATTTAATTGCTAATGTGCATGCAAATTTTGAAGGAACATTTCACACCCTCATTTCCAGGGGAGCTTCCACTGATAAATGGTGTGAGCAAGGTGAGAAATAGCACAGGAATGTAGGAAACAACAGCTTCCAGGAGGACAGAGGGACTAAGCCAGCTGATTGAGGCTGGCATGCAGGAACACTTTTACCCCAAACACAAAAGGAAGGTTGAAACAAAAGCAAAAGGAGAAAAAAAAAAAAAGGTCCCTGAAGAAGTGCATCAGAATTATCTGCCTGTGAGGGGGATGCTGAGAGCACCAGAGCAATCAGCTCAGAAAAACATGCCAGAGAAATTTCCAGCAGAAAGGTCGGTTCCAAGGCTGGGACAGACCTAGGTGGCTCAGAGGGCCTTCCCACCTCCAGGGTGGAAGAAAGAGGAAAGATTTCCAGTTCCTCACAAGAAGAGAAACAACACTTGGATCAGACACCAGCCTAACAACCAAGGTGCACTTTTTTTAATCTTGAAATGTCCAGACTGAGAAAATATACATTGTTCACTGGTTAACAAAACACAATAACTGTCAGAAAAGGGGCTTGCATCTTGATTTGTGGATACAATTTATATGCAGGAGACTCTCAGCTCCAGCTTCAGTTTTGTGGGTGCCAATCCTACCATTTAAGGATTTGATCTCAGAGACAGCTACTCCTCTGAGCCATGCTGCTGACGTAATTTCCCAGTGCAGTCCCCTTACACCCACAAATCAGGTGCTGAAATCCCTTTGTGGGCTAGTAAAAATGCTGGCACAACAAACTGCCAATGTAAAATTATTCCTGAAAATGAGAGGACAGGTCAAAGCCCCTTTAAAAAAACAAGTCTCGGTGGCTACGCAGAAAAGGATTATATTATGCTTAGCTAGTGCGTGGGTGTAGAGAACAAGGGACAGAGACAGTCTTCCTCGGTACGCCCTCCCCACAGCCCCTCGCGAGGCAGAATATATGGGCAACATTTCAACCTCAAATCCACAAACAGATCGGGATACACTGGAGGAGAGAGAGACAGATTTCTTGTTTTTTAATAAAAGGTAGGATTAGGAAAAAACGTAGGTGGGGAAGGTGTAAAACAAGCAGGCAGGCAGTCCTTACTCAGCTTATATTCGTTGCTGTGAAAAGCGGACAAGCCTTCGGAAGAAATAAGACACATGGCTGTGGGTAAAGGGGGGGAGGAATTAGAAACTGTAATTCAATCTAATATTTGAGGCTTGGCAAATGCACCTATGGGATTTCATGAAAACCCCCGAATCTTTTTCATTTTGGAGCAATTAACCAGATCCCAGCATCGCTGGCTCCAGTGAGCCGCTTAGCTCTCTGTTTTATTACCCATTTCCTTTCCCCCTCGCCAGCACTAGCTCCCATCCTCGCACTTGGGAAAAAAAAGAAAGGGGGGGGGGAAACCCCACACTGTTACAATGCCACAGAGGGGCCACCACAAACAAGTGCCAGCCAGTGCATTTCAGAGCAAACACAGAACACACATAAATGAGGCTCACATTTGGATTAAAACGCTGTTGTGTTCAGGCATTTATGTGTGGCATAATTAAAAACATCCAGCCGTAATTTAATAGTTCCCACCAAGCACAGACATAAAGTCTAGCAATTTTTTCCCTCTGCATATTTAACCCTTAGAGACAGAAGGAAGAGGAGGCGGGGGGCAGGGGGAGGGAGCAGGAAGCCCGGGAGAGACAGAGGTCTTTTGAACACATTTTTTTCCCCTTCCTTTGTGTTACTCTAGTTCACTTTTTACCTTCTCTGATCTTTTCCTTCTACAAAGAGAAAGCAAATATCTTCTGCATGCTATAGAAATAGGAATAGCGTTCAGATAGCATTTCTGTAGTTTGACAGCAGTATGGCTGGGTACGGGCTCCTCAGTTTGCAGAGGATAACATCTGTAGCTGGATGCACTGATTCACAATCTGTGAAGATGCCAGATTTTTCAGGCTTTAAAATCAGCTGCTAAAAAGACAGACTAATTTCACCACTATTACTCACCCTGAGTGCAGTCTTTCTATTCAGAGCGGCCCTGCTAAATCAAAGGCAGCAGTGACAGGACTAAGTGCAGTGGTAGGACAGGAAGGATAAACCAGCATTTGCAGCACTACCTAAGCATCCAGGACACCAGAGTGGGTTCAAGTCTCCGCTCTGCCACGTCGCTGATTTTCAGAAAGACATCTCTAGGGGCACTTTTAAAAATACCCAGCGACCAGCTACGAGTGAGGCACCTGAGTAAGGTCCCATCTGTACCGCCAGAAATCTGAACGTTTTAAAGTGTTTCACCTCTCCCTGTGTCAATTCCCTATAGGCAGATTTGGGACGATAACATTTTCCTCCATCCCAAAGTATGTTACAAAGAGAAATGTCTTAAGGATTGGGATGCGCTCAAATCCCACGGCAAGGAAGAAAGTTTATAAAGAGTAGAAAATCTGCTTGGCCCTATATTTCTAAATGCTGCTGTCTTCGTTCAGGCAACAACCCACTACCTTAACTCAGCTGCACAGCAGGACTTTGTTTGAGCAAGAAACACAGAATTCCACCCTTAATATGGAAGAGTGAAAACTGAAGGAAATGCTCGCCACAAATTCATAATCATGGTCAACTGTGTCCCAATATTGCATCAGTTGTGTATACAACAATCAGTCTAGGACTTCAAATCTATTAGTCTCCAGAGACAGAAGAGTACCTATGCATATAAAAACCATGAAATATTTCTATCACTAGCTGTTCAGCTCTACCCTTTAAACATGTTCCTGCCTGACAGAAGATATGTGCAAAGATACAGAGGGGAAAGGAAAAGGACTTCCAGAGCAGTAATGTAAAACAGAGGAAACTGAGAAACAAGGCTCTTCTGAGTATCTAATTTTTAATTTTAAGATCATTCAGTTCTCTCCTCAGCCTGTCTTCGCCACATCCAGTTTAATAACTTCTGGCATGAAATCTTGCAGAAAGTACATGTCTGTCTTGCCATCCTGAAGAATAAGAGAAAGTATCCAACCTATCCCCTCAGGATTATGAAAGCCAGCAATGCTATGAACTTGTCTCAGCTAGGTCAGAAACAAGACTTTGAAAGTCTTGGCACCTAACTGCAAGGTAGCAGTCAAGAAGCCTGGTGACACTCACATAATAGTTCATAACCAACTTATAGAGAAAAGTTCTGTGAAAGACAGCTTTCTAAAATACATAAAATCATGAATGTGAGAAAATTATGGCCAGGTCATGGATACCTTGCTCTTACAGGCCTGGTGTCAGGAGGATGGGGCCAAGCTCTTTTCAGTGGTGCCCAGTGACAGGACAAGGGGCAATGGGCACAAACTGAGGCACAGGAAGTTCCGTCTGAACATGAGGAGGAACTTCTTCCCTCTGAGGGTGAC
>Ga0065711_1046632_pt1 | contig 12780 bp, 9 predicted proteins | sample Hoacrofraction12_FD_59098 | JGI IMG/M metagenome (GOLD analysis project Ga0065711, IMG submission 59098) | Hoatzin crop microbial communities from Cojedes, Venezuela - Epithelial fraction 12 v2 (version 2) | ecosystem: Host-associated > Birds > Digestive system > Esophagus > Crop | place...
CACTCCCGACAGGCTGCGGTGGGTTTTTCTTAACGAACATTTTCATCCCTGAAAGCAGGAAATTCAGTCTCCGCAGAACAGAGAGCAGCTCGGGGACACGGGCAGTGAACCCTGCTTCGAGCCTCCCCCCGCCCTGGCAACAACCGCTCTGTTCCTCCTTCCATCCTCAACCCCAGCAGCTTTTTTCGGCTCCCAGCTTTACACCCAACCTGTTGCAAACATCACCGAGTCCAGGTTTCCCCCCTCCCCCAGTAACTTCCTAGGAAATCCCCAGCTATTTATGTGCAACTTTAATTTCTGCTTGTCAGGGCTCACACGAGCCCTTGGACAAAGGGGCTGCCTAAGCAGTTGCACAGCACGCAAACGACCAGCTCTTGTTCACCCAAGTCTTACTGACGCTACAGGTCTTACCTTCATCATCTCTTTGGCCAACTCCCTCATCGTTGCTTGGATTTCAGGGATTTTGACGAGATTTTGCATAGCTTTCATGACTTCTGTGCTCTTCTGCAATGAACCTGCTACTCTCAGGACAGCTGTGAAGGAGAGGCACAGAAAAGCTTCACTGATCCATGCACCACTGAAAGCAGAGAAATTATATCCTCCCTACGTGGACAGACATTCGTATGCATTCAGGCAATTCAGTTCAAAAAAGAAACAGGCATCTTGCTGCTTCATTCTTGTCTACTTTCCTGGAAAAGCTCAACCCCTACCCACATCAGAAAAAATAAGTTTCTGGCAAAGATCTCGGTCCTTTGTGATGAACCTGGAGCGACCCAGATTGCCGGCAGTGAGATTTCAGCCCGCTTGCACCCAACTCCTACAGAGAGGTCCCTGCGGAGCTCCCACCTGTGCCCTCCGCAGCCAGAGCTCTCGCTGAGCGCTGTGCCAGCGGAGCTCCCGTCCCGCGCCACGGCCGACTGCCGACCTTCCGCCCGACACTGGGCAGTGGAAACTAACGCCGGCACAAGTTCCAGCACGATAGTTTCACAGCAAACAGCAAGCTAGAAAATTAATACTGAAGCAGATAAGCTGGAAATAAGTTTAAAGTGAGTTAAACAATACTCTTTGCAGGGGCTATTGTCACAATCTAGCTCAAAAGCTCTTCCTGCCTATGTTGGCACACCAAAATCAAAACGCAGTAATTAGGGGTACTTTGAGCTCCGTGAATGGTGGCACCTAACACTGCGGCTTCCTAGCCATGGAGAACTTACCTGTTTGTATATAAAATGGTCACTCCTTAATGAAGCAAAATGAAGGTACAGCATACATTATTTTTCATTTTAGTACTCAATTTCTTTAAGAACATCACACTTCTAACATTAACAAACTAACAGAAATCTTGCCTTCAGCCATCATTTCCCCAGGATGAAGCAAGTTAATACAAAGGCCAGGCTGAATGCTGGGTTCCTCCCCATGGCTTGGGGAAGCGTATCAGAACATTCCCCGTCAGCTGAAAATGCTGGCAGCAGGGGTTTTTCTTTTAAAGGACCCCTCAAGCTGCAAGATGGCCTCTGCTTCCCTTTCCTGAATGAGGTCCTGTGCAGCCTGCTGTAGGTGACCCTGCTTCGGCAGGGGGGTTGGACTGGGTGACCCCCAGAGGTCCCTTCCAACCCCTATCACTCCGTGATTCTGCGAGGTGCACAGGGAGCCACGTTCGGCCTGTCGCGAGGTTACACTTCAGGTTCACACTGCGATGCCCGGTTTATCACTCATCCGGTGTTCAAATCCTCTAGTAAATAGCTTGGATAACGCACGGCTGGGGGAAACACCTGGACGCTTCAGCGGTACTTTAGCCTCCACCAAGTCTTTCCCTCTCTTTAATGCCTTCTGCTCTCCTCTCGTGACAGGCTAAAATGCTCTAAAGGTAGGGAAAATACTGCAGGAGATCGATTACAACAGAATTCTGATGTGGGTAAGGAATGAGGGGAATCTGCTGGACCTGGGGGAGAACACAAGACCCAGTGGGCTTTACAGCGAGGCAGGTGCCAAAGCCCCAGGGCAAATGGAGTCAGCCACAGCGAGAAAATCAAACACCATGCCCCATCTCCTTTTAGGACTTGGTAAGCGTCCTAAGACTCTGGCTAGAGAAACAATACAAGCCGAAGGGAATTCTACCGAAGAAAATAAACCTCACGTTACAGATCCTGTCAAAAATCAGTAACAACAATGGGCTCCAGAAGGACACAGGGATACTAGGCACGCACTCACACTCTTCAGGAAAGCACGCTGAAAACGTGCCCCAGATTGCTGGAAGAGAAGTCTGTTTCAGAGCACGTGTGAATCACATCAGTGCAACTCTCAGGCTCTGAAGAAAGGTGTCAGATTATCTGCTGAGCAGCTAATCAGAGGAAACAGAGAGCCAGCGAGGATCTAGGGAACAGTGAGGGGCAGGAACCCAAAAAGCTAACTGGGAGCTCCCTGCCAGCTCCAGCCCAGGGTGGGAAACCCACCCAGACAGGGCAGTGGTGAAACGGTCTCCAGGACCTCCTGCAGACTGATGGGAGTTACTGCCCACAGGGATACAGCACTCAGCATGGGATGCGGGGAAAAGAGCATTTTTTGAACCACGAAAAACTTCCTATGGAATCTTTCAAGGGGACTGCAGGAAAGTGATTGAACATGAGAAATTTTTTATCAGATGTTTAGGGGAAGGACTGAAGGTGGAGGAAGCGAGGGATCAAGGTGGACCAGGGAAGACACAGACCTCAGGGGCCTACAGGTCCAGGCACCGGCAGCTCATGCAGAGGAGAAGATCTGGGGCCAGTTAGCAGGCAGCTGGCCAGCTTTGCAGGTCCGAGAGCAGCTACCAGAACCACCTACACATTGTGTGTGCACACATATATGTATTCCACCTGCAGACCTCACTCCTAATCGACTGAAGAGGAAGGCCAGGACTGAGCTGTCAGCACTGCTCGTGTCTGTGTGAAGGCTGCGTGTGTTTACACGGGTGCTGGTACAGGCTCTGCTGCAAGCGCGTGTAGGTGCCTGTGCCTACTGGGAGTAGGTGCTCAGCCTGGCTGGATGCGGGGACGCACGACTGCAGCAACCCCACGCCTCCGGGCCTGCTGTGGGAGGCATCTCCCTGGGTTCTGAAGCCCACTGGAACGGGCTGCCCTTCACAAGAGCAGGGCTGCTTCCAAATTCCAGCTCTGCCTGCGTTTGGCCTTGGTCCTGAAAATGGAAACCCAGACCTCACCTCTAAACCCAGCAGCGCTCAGAAGTTGTTCTTACCAAGCTGGTTCTTCATCCCCATGAGAACAGAGTTCATGTGAGCTTTGGATGCATAGAGTTTGCTTACGGCCTTCCGGGAGCGGATCAGTTCCTTTGCCAAGATCACACACACATCCTTCTGACCCTTTTTGGCAGCATCCTTTATCGACCGCTTCACCTTCTCCTCTTCTCTCTGGATATCTGGAGCACAGAAAAAACACAGCAAATAGTGACAAGCTGCTAACGATTTGGAAGAGAAACGAGTCACTTGTTGGGGTGTACTTTCAATGCAAAGAATCATTTCTCCTTGATTTCAGATTCCCTCTGTTACTCAAAGACCTTGTTCTAGACTGATTTACATGTTAGCTGATCAATTCAACTAAATATTCATAGGAAAACTCTCATTACTAAACATCCATCTCTAATTTCCCTCAGAGTTAAGAGCACTGTAAAGGACTGTCCAGGGATATCACTGCATGAAGCTGAGCTAAGATGAATTCTTCAGAAGCAAGAAAAGTCCAGCAAGAACAAATCATGCCGAGATGACTCCTTGACTTACAACTTCAGAATAATTTCCTGACTATTAAAGGGGCCTGATACATATGTGTGTATGTTTATAAATATATGTATAATACATACACACACAGTTTAAGATTACTGATTTGCTGCTTACAAGATTACCTTTTCCGTGTTCACCCCCAGACAGCCCCACTCCACCAGGAAGGAACAAAGCTGTCACAAGGAGTGTAAAACGAGTAGTGTCAGAAGCCAGACAGGCATTTTACTAGCAAAAATACTTACCTGTCAGACCACATTCAAAGCTTAACCCTTATGGCCACCTTCAAGTGAATCTGGGGGCTGCTGCAGGCAAAACTGCCTCACTGTTTCTAAATCCCTGAAATCTGTTTTTCTGGAAAAATACATTCCATAAGATTGTAGAAGGCTGATCTCACAAAGGCTGGAAAGTTTTAGATATACACAGTCTTTAAAAAAAACAAAAAAACAAAAAAACCCACACCCACTTATACAGTGAATACAGAAGGGCATGTCCACAACTTTAAGAGTTACTTAGAACCACAGATTTGTTCATTACTGCCAAAAAAAGCCTTCATGCTTGCACATAGACTTAATTATTCCCCTGTCAGGCACAACTCATTGAGCCTCAGCTGGACACCCAGGCAAGTCTCTACTTGTACTTAAGGAGTTAAATCTTGAGTTTATACTGCTCATACTTAAAGACACGAGGCATTAAGTGTTTGTAGAAACTGGCACATTCAAATTATAAGCTGGCTGGCTGGTGCCAAAGCTATGGGTAATTTATCAGCGAAAACTAGCATGCTGGTAAATCGTTAGCTACAGCTTCTGACTGCCTGTTCAAACTCTCCTGGTATCCAGCTTCATTCAACAGCTTCTTATTAGAACACACTGGAGCAGCAGTACTGAAGTAAGCCTGTACAAAATGAGCATGACATAGCTGGATTTAAAATATAACACACTAAATAAGCTTCCTTAAATAACGTAGATTTCTCTGGCAAATCTGGGGTGATTGTTCACACGTCAGCCCCGTCCGATAACACCGGCTGTGTCCAGCAGCAGGCGGGTACCTAAAAAGCTCAGAGTAAGAAACACAGGAACAAGGAGGGGCCATATCAACCCCCTTCCTTTTCCAGACTCAGCAGTAAATTAGGCACTGATGAAATGTGGCTCTAAGTCAGTTAAAAAAAAAAATAAAAAAAAATCATCCTAGTAAATAAAGAGGTCAGGTAGTAAGGGGTAGGCACACTTTCCTGTAAAGAGCTGAACCACAAGAACAATTCTTTCTAGCAATGGCTTTGCTCAAATCTGGTTTTATTCGAGTCTTCTTAATTTATACCAGACAGAAGCTACACACGGGCAAGAATCAAAAGTTGCCTTTTTATAAAAACAAAGGCATCAATGCACACTTTTTTGGCACAGGCCGACCTGGAGACTTCGACACAGCTTCTCACATGGGAGTTAACGAGCCCTGTACTCAAGATGAGTCATTCTCTCAGTATCATTCAATGGCATCCTTATCCTCAAGGACTGCCAGGAATCTGTAGGATCATAATCAGCAAAACTACTCCTCGGTGCTTCCCCACTGTTATCTGCAGAAACGTCACAAGCTTGAAGACATTTGTACGTCAGACACAGGAGCGAGCCAGGTCCCAGCACATCAGACAGGTAAGAAACAGCTGCAGTGGTGCAGCAGCAAACAGAAAGCACCAGGAGCGCTCCAGCAGTGCTGAGGAATTACCATACTCACTTTGCCAGGCTAAAAACCATCCACAAGTGTTCTGTTACTACCTCCAAACCAGGGTAGCGGGGCCCCGTACTGGAGTGAATGCTTCCACTTGCACGATGAACTGCTGAATATGAGATTAGTGGCATAAAACATGCAAGAGTGGTCAACTCCACCTCTGAAGGTCACCGCCAGTTGCACCTCCAGTGAGCCAAAGTCACTACACCAGTCCCTCTGCAGCACTGCCAAGCACAACGGGGGCACAAAGCCCAGGCCGAAGCACTTGTCAGAGGGATCTGCAAGCTCAGCAGAGCACAAAGCTACTGTATTAATCCAACCACATTGACTCGAAAAATTCAATTCTGAAATCACAAGGATGTCTTTCGTTTCTTCCAACCTACCAAGCCCTCAAAAGCAACCTACACCAAACAGAACTCACAACAACAGCAAGAGTCCAACAGCAGATGGTTTGAAACTTGCTGTAACTGACTGGATGAGCCAGGCATTCCAAGTGGTCCAAGCCCAACCAGTCCATCCCCGGCGGATCTGCGTGTTGCCATGTCAAAACACACCTAGCGCTGCCCTCCCCAGGGAAACTAAGACAGGTCCCTGCTCAGCATCCTCACTCAGAGACGGCAGCGATTTCCTGTGTGAATCTTGACTGAAACAATAAAGCATGGCAGAATCCAACTACAGTGGGTAATTTCTGAGAAAGCCTTCAGTGGCACGTGGCTGTCACCCTTCAGCAGCCACCTGCTAGTCTGATAAGCATCCAGCAAAACTGCGTGCTTCCACAGCTGACACTCGGTAAGACGTGAAATCCCAGCACAATATGGGCAAAGATATTCTGTACTTTATTTTAATGGGAATTATCAGAAGAGCGGATCATTGGTGGTTAGTCTAAGCTCTCACATGCTGAAGTGTATTTCTTTGGATGTAACGCTCTGAAATACATACACAGACATGTTTAGAGCTGTTACAGTAACTAGATGTACATCCATGTCAAAATATCAGACTACCACATAACCTGATATGTATCTATATAGGCCATGAGAAGTATTGTGGCATGCACAAAGCTGAGAGAAAACCAAAAATTCCAGAAACCATCAATAGTGAACACGTGGGTAGTTTGCTCCTTCTAAAACATACTTTGCTAACAGGATCAGCCACGTTTCAGTTGCTCTGTGCCCAACACAGCGACACAAAGTGCCCCAGAGAACGCAAAACTATCCAGAAGCACAACGGACACCACTGTACCTCAGTTTGCCTGGAAGAGGCATAAACCCTGTCCTCCTTTTACAGATGAGGACAAAGACAGACTTCGTACTGCACGAGCATCTCCCTCCCACCAACTCACACGAATCTACAAGTGGGAGAAGACATGAACCATGCTGGCTTACTCCAAGAGCGTGGGGCTGGGGAGGAAAGGGGGAAGGGAGAATGTACTGCTTAGGGGTCACCCAAACCAGTCCTGTGCCCAACAGCCAGATGCTGACACAAAATACCCTTTACCAGCACATCCCATGGGCTGGTCCTGAGGGCAGGGTAGGAGAAAAAAAGGAGGAAACAGAATCTGCCCCAAACTTATTTTCAGATTCTGGGAAGGCAGGGAGAAAAGAGAACAAGAAACCGAACTAGCAGCACTGTAATAACAAGCAACTTCTCTGCTTTTCAAAACTGTGATGCCCGTAATTTAATAGGAAAACACCCACTGAGAAAGTTGTTTTTTTGGTCCTCTCTCCTGTTTGCAATTTTCCCAAGCTGACAGTAGCCTACTTTCGTTTCGCATGTGTACTTCACACCAATACACACCCACGGAACTTTCTATGCATGGAATTACACACCACACCAATACTATTCATTGAATCAACGTGGCTGAAGTTCTGGATAACAAGTCTAATTCATCTTATCAAATGGGATTTAAGGGCATTATGTCTTACTGGAAGCATACAATATTCAGGTTCTTTTGAAAATTTTACTTGGAGAACTTCACAGCGACGTCATTTTGTAACACAGACTAAGCCTGGCCCCAGAATCACACTCATCTGCCTTTATTCCAGATGTGACACGGTACCTCAGGTTATTAGAATTCACAGCCTTCCCCAGTTAAAGCAAAAAAACCTTGAAGGCAGACAGTGAAGGGAAAAAAAAAAAAAGAGATGCAAGTACAAACCTCTGATCTGTCTATCAATCACTCTCATTTCTTTCCTTATCTTCAAGGACCATTCATTGACCTTAAAAAGAAAAAGTGAGGGTTACTTGAAATTCCAACTTTAAAACTATGCTTTTACACTTTCATGTAACCATTCAATATCAAAAGAAGCACTTCAAAATGCACAAGCTTTACGTCATGAGTCGTGTTTACATATTTCATTATTCAAATAAAAAAAAAAAAACATTGCAGAGATACCACCGATTCTTTGACTCAAGGAGTTAAGGAGGACGTGGTTCATGAATCGGAGACGCTCACTGCCTGGCTAACTCCCACGTCACAGCAACGCTGCTGCGCGGAGGGAACTTGCTGCAGGGGACAGCAGCACAGGAACGACAGCGTCAGGAGTGCTACTGCCCACTTCAGTCAGAAGGAGCCCCAGGAGGTCTCCAAGCAGGACCAAGTTCAGAGTTCAGGCAGGTTGCCTGGAGCCTCATCCACTGAGTTTTGACACTGTCCGAGCCGCTCCGGGCACCTGTTCTGGCACTTCATCACTCCTGTGGTGAAGAACTTTCCTCACGTCCAATTCAAAGTTCTCCTCTGGCACCTGTGGCTGTTGCCCCTTTCCCGTCACTGGGCACACCTGAAAAGTGTCTTCACTACAGCCCCGCCAGAGGCAGCGGAAGGCTTTAGACCCCTTCACCTTCTCTTCTCCAAGCTAAAACAAGCCCAGTTCCCTCAGCTTCTCCTCCTGTGTCATGGGCTCCAGTCCCCCACCATCTTGGTGGCTCTCTGCTGCACTCTCCCCACTTTGCTGCTACCCTTCTCGCTCTGGGTGCCCAAACCAGGTCACCATTTTGCAGATGTGGCCTCACTAATACCAAAAGTAGCAGAGTAACTGAACAGCCATTTGCCTCAACACGATGACTGCAGCTTGCTGATGCAGCCTGGCTTGCCCTCATCACCATGCAGGTGCACCACAAACTCACATTTATTATTCACAGGAAGCCCAGGTCCTTCCCTGCAGAGCTGCTGCCGCCCAGCCAGCCCCGGGCTGCAGATCCCTATGTGCAGGGATGGTTGTCCCACGTGCACAGCCTTGCGCTGCTCAACACCACGAGGTTCCTCAGGTCCCTCTACACGGCAGCTCTGCCCTCCAGCTTCCCTTCCCCTGCGGTTGGGAGCGTTCATACGCAGCCGTCCCCTCCACAGCTTCCCTCCTGGCACCCGCTGGGGTCTCCCCGTTCCAGCACTCCTGGCTCCATTTGCCGCGACCACTGCCCTGGGGAGCACAGACATCAGACAGGCAGCAGCTGCCAGGCGTCCAGCCCACAACTGCAAGCACTTGTGGCGAACAGAGAAGCAGAGAGGGGCCGTGCGACACCAGAATCGGAGATAACACGAGCATACGAACAGAGCACCAAATGCTTGTGGAGCTCTGATGCCACTCGTGTTATTAGCAGCACAGATTTTTCTCAGTATCTAAAAAAATCCCCTAAGCATTCAGATGACCTTCAGCTCACGGATGCATTTCCATGCTGTACACAGCAGTGCACAGGCCACTCCAGAAGTCTAGTTGGCTGTATGAATAGCATCATACAAAAATCACTCCGATTTCTATGTGGCTTTTCTTAATTCAAATTAAAAGCTTCATCTACCTGAATAAGCTTTATAACAGAACTGTAAAGAGTGCTATTCAGCGCACGAGCCCAACCCAGCAGACAGATTCTTAAGACTGTTACCAGTCTCAAAAGAAATGCTCTCAATCATGATGAACAAGACAATGTTTTGACTACAGACAGTGACCATCTGAGCTGCCCAAGCACAAAATTTGCTGCAAAAAACCCCAAACCCAAAAGCCCTGCAGAGCTCTGTGTGTACACTTTATGGGTGTGCAGAGGTTTTGATGGGGGTTCAGAAACCTCCTGTACCTTTTAGTTTAATCCTGTTTTATTACAGCGAAAAAAAACCCCAGAAACCTTGACAGACTGACTGCAGCCTCCCCTCTTGCTGTCCAGAACAGGGCAGGAACATGTCATGTAGATTCATTCCTCACCCTGCTAAGAAGGTCCCTCTTTTGAGTATGCCTACACTAGAGGGAGAAAAGCAGGGGGAAGAGGCTGAGGAAGAACATGGTTGAACTCTGGCTGGCTAACTGTCCTGTCTCAAACATAACATCTTCCAGAGGTTTGCTCCAAAACTTGTATTCTAGAACAAACTGACACGCACTAAGCCTTCATGTACCAGCGCAACCGGCAGCTGTCAGATGAACTACAGCAGGACTCACAGCTTGCCAACCCAGCACAAAGACACCATTAAACCCCGACTGCCCGCATGTCATCATCAGTGCCTGTTAACTCCGACAGCAGAAAACTCTTTGATAGCTCATCCCTAGCACCGCCCGGGGATAAGCTGCTTCACACGACTCTCCTTGTAAAGGCAGAGCTGGCGGCTTCTGCATTCCCTGGCCTGCCCAACACCCACCACCAGTTTTGTGCACAAGAGGAGGAGGAAATCCCACCGACTCCCATCTAGACTACCGCATCCTTCCAGTTACACGAGATACGGCAATTTGTTGGGCAGTAAAGAAGTTGTATTGCTGATCTCACACTGGACACCAGGCATACAGCTACAAAGCACGGCATGATGCAGCAATGCTGGAAACTGAAGCGCTTTTGCCAGCTAATCAAGGCTAACTACCCCAAGCACAACTCCATGCTGATGAAACTATTCCGCTTCCAGTTCTGACATAAAAAAATGTCGTTCTGACAGCATCGTACCACACCGGAGAGTCAGCCAGTAGAACACTAAGCTCAAACAAACCAGTCAGACTACACTGGAGGAAAACCACCTTTTTAGCTCCAACAATCCAGATGTGGCATTAAATGTACAGTAGATCCCCAGCTTTAGACAGGGTGAAATGCATCGCCAGCTACTCACAAGGACTGAAGATGTTTGCCTTGTACCATTCAGCCAGTAAGTTCTTTCTCATCAGCAGCCAGCAAGCACATAAACAAACCCAGGGTGACTCACTGCCATCAAAAAATCTCAGTGTCTTCTCATCATCAGCCACCTCCTGTGGTGCTCGGATTGCCTTGCTCAGGACAGTACCTTGTGTACAGCTGTCAACAGACACGAGGTAAGCGGTACATTTTCTCCATCATCCAGTAAGCAGAAATAACTACTTATTCTTCCTTCTAAAGCTGTGCAGTTAGATACAGACAGAAAAACATTTCCTACTGTTAAAAGGGTTTCTCGATATCTCTGTTACAGCCTGTGAATTCACGATGCCAGCCTGCAACCCAAGAGGATGCTCACGACGGCAAGGTGACCCAAGTCCCTTCTCCGTGCTGGTCAGGCACGCCCACTTTCTAGTGCCTTTGCAGGCTTTTCTGCAAACAGCTCCAACATGACCCACAGACACGCTGTGCTACTGGAGAATATGACAGGCTTGTCAGTTATGGAAGGGCAAAGAGCGGTCATCAGACACGAAACAACAACTTAGCAGTGCAGCGTAACCACATCGCGCAGGTTCAATGGCTGCCTGCTGCTTTATCCCACCATGGGGACCAGCAGTCCCCAAACCCCGTCGCTCTGTGGTATCGTCCAATGCTGCTCGTGAACAGAGCAAACCACAACGAGCCTGCATGGTGCTCTGACACAGGTAGAGGAGGTAGGTAAAGCACACTGTCAAAAGGAAGTCCCTTATCTAACACTATCACCCCACAAGGGACGACTACAGCTCCCTGCCCTGGGACGTGGCTGCTACAAAGCAGCAGGGAGTATCTGTGACAGTATCCATCACCTTCTCCCTTTTGCTTTTTTAGTAACTCTATCGTATCTGATCTTTCCCCCCCCCCGCCAAACAGCAGATCTGTTTACTACCACGTTAGCAGTGATATGAAAGGCAACACTGAAATCAGCCAGTATCACGATTATTCTGCTTCACAGTGACGTTAGGAATAGAAGCAAGGCTCACACAGTTTACCTGCAGCCCCAGAAAAAAGAAACCAAAGTCTTAACACCTCAGCTATGGATAATTTTAAGCCATGCAGGCCTCATCGATCCTTCGGCTACAGCTCCCGCCGCCCCGAGCAGCTCCCCGCGCACCTCCGGCGTGCAGCAGGGCTGGGCATTGGGCCGAGCGCCCCGAGACCCCGCTGCCCGCCAGCAGAGAGGAAGCAACGAGGCGCGGGGGAGCCCCAGCCCGCCCGGCGACGGGGGGCAGAGACTCCTCACCCGCCGACGCGGCGACAGGCCGGGACACCCCGCCCGCTCCAAACCCGCAACGCTTCCCCTCAGCCCCGGGCCCGGCGCTGCGAGGCGAGGCGAGGCCCCCGGCGCCTCGCACAGGCCTCGCCGCGGCCCCGAGCCGACCCCCGCCCCGCCTCCGCCTGATGCCTCACCAGCTCCTTGGGCGGCTTCTCGGGGGTCTTCCCGAAGAGGCCCATGGCGGCCACCCCCTCCCGGCCCTTCCGGGTTCCCCGCCCCGCCCACTGCCGGGGGCGGACGGTCCCCACTGCGCATGCGGCGCCGCTCCCGCGCTACTCCGCCCCCTTTTAATACGCATGCGCACGGCTCCGCCCCGTCCCCAACGCACTGCCCATGCGCCGCCGTAGGGGGGCGGTCCCAATGGCCATCGGGCAGGGGCGCAGGCGCGCTTCACAGGGCTCCATGCAGCCACTCCGCATGGCTCCGCGTCGCTGCACACGGCCCTATGCAGCCCTTCCGTACGGCCCCGCATCGCTGCACACGGCCCCGTGCAGCCCCTCAGACGGCGGCGGACCCCTCACATAGCTCTGCGTCGCTGCGTGTGGCGCGGGCACCCAGCAGAAGCGGGTACGGAGGGGCTAAGAGGATTTGGCTCCGGTGCTCGTGCTGCCCGAGCAGCTGTAGGACGGGGGCATGGCGAAGTGGAGTGGCATAAGTTTATGCTGACTATGAGCCAGCAGTGTGCCCTGGCTGCCAAGAAGGGTAATGGGATCCTGGGGTGCATTAGGAGTGTGGCCAGCAGGTCGAGGGGGGTTCTCCTTCCCCTCTATCTACACTGCCCTGGTGAGGCCTTATCTGCAGTACTCTGTCCAGTGCTGGGCTCCCCAGTTCATGGAGAGAGTCCAGCGCAGGGCTACGAGGATGAGGAGGGGACTGGAGCATCTCT
>Ga0065711_1046634_pt1 | contig 12776 bp, 7 predicted proteins | sample Hoacrofraction12_FD_59098 | JGI IMG/M metagenome (GOLD analysis project Ga0065711, IMG submission 59098) | Hoatzin crop microbial communities from Cojedes, Venezuela - Epithelial fraction 12 v2 (version 2) | ecosystem: Host-associated > Birds > Digestive system > Esophagus > Crop | place...
GCTGATGACAACCCTCTGAGTTCTGCCATTCAGCCAGTTCTCAATCCACTTCACCGACCACTCATCCAGCCCACACTTCCTGAGCTTCCCTAGGAGGATATCATGGGAGACTGTGTCAAAAGCCTTGCTGAAGTCAAGGTAGACAACATCCATGGCTCTCCCGGAGCAATGCCATTCATGGAATGAATTTAACTTCCCCTTCAGTAGGAAAGGATTATAATCTGATATCACAAGGGTCCTTCCGATAAGAAATTTTCTTTCCTAGCTTTGGTATTACTTCCCTTCATGCCAGATTGACACGAGAGAATGTGCGTTATGTAGATTATACGTAATGTTTTTACAGAAGTCCATGAAGAAGCACCACAAGTACTTGAGCCCTGAAAGCATAAGTCATCTAATACAGAATTTGTTACTAATAAACCAAAAAACCCCACTCCATAAAGACCTAAACATACAAGTCTTGTTCAGTGCCGGGTAGAATGCCAGTGTCATACATGGACCTGAGTCATTCTGACTCCTGTGTTTTGCAGCTAAAGCAAAGACAAATCCATTTGTATGACAAACCATGTGACAGAGGCCCATATATGCAATATTCATTATCAAACAGAACTATGAATAAGACATGTTATGTGCTGAAACACTAGAGACGCTACAAGAATGAGGAAGAAGAGCAAGGTTCTCATTATAGATGTTAAAATAATCCCTTGTGTGGAAAGATGTGCACCATTTTTTCTCATTCAAATAACAATATTTACAATCTCAGTTCTTCAAAGGCTCTAGTTATTTAGCTTTTTTTTTCTTTAACACGCCAAAAAGAGAAGTGTGCATACATATTTAATGATGCACTTCTTGGATGTTTTCAGCAGTGAGATGCATCACTGAGTAACCTTGCTTTTGAACAAATTAAGCCAAACAGCTGGGGTTTGGAGCTGGTATTTTTAAAAGTTGTACCATTAAATATTACATTCTTCTCATTAAATTATTAGGTTTATTTTAAATATTGATATATTAACTTCAGCCTTTATTGTGTGCTTGTCAAATGTACTGTAAAACCTATACAGATGTAATGAAAAGATCTTTGACCCACAAGGCAGTACAAATATTGACCCAATTGTTTTCAAGCCCTGATTCAAAACAGACACAAAATAACTCTCTTAAACAACACAGCCAAAATCCCTAGCAGCTGGAAAAATGCCACATCATCTTTCACTGGATGAGGGCAATGGGATTGCCACAGAGTTTACAAACACGCTGAGGCCAAGTCTAATCGAATCCTACCTACTACAGGCACAGCCCTTGGGCTCCACTTCATACATTCACTCTGCGGTCTGTGTTGGGTTTTCAAGCCCAAATAAACTCTTGATCACCTGAGAACACAAGAAAGGACCTTCCATATCAGAAAAATCTTCTCCTCTTTTGTCATAAGGAATCACTTCTTACAGTCTCATGACATGAGAAACCTCCAGCTCATGGTACAGTTTTATCACTACAGGCTCTTGTACTGAGCTCGTATTATGCGGCTGAGCTACAGCATATTAGTACCAGATCTGTCAGCGATGTTCACACTCAAAAACAGGTCTGTCCCTACAAACAACCCCCACTCCTTTCCCTGAAAACTGCAGAATTGTCATTTCTAAAAAGCTGTAACAAGCAGAGGCACTCAACCTGTAATCTGATCAAGCCAGAGCTGGGGCAAACATCCAGCTGTAGGTACTTCTGTACCCCTATGGTCTCATCACCCCACCTTCTCTCAAATACATTTAAAAGGTTGAGGTATGAATCATGCAAGCCGACCTCTGAAGCAGAGACGACTTCTTGGTAAACCATTTGGTTGGGAATGTGCTACTACTCTAATGGCAACCGGCAGAGGAGGGAAGCTTCAGTGACACAACCCTTCCTATGGGGTAAGTATCACCCTCAATACTACAGCAGTAGTTCTCAACACAAGCTTCCTTTGGACAAATGGGATCATCATCTGTTCACGACAGCATTTCTGCAGAAGGCGTTAGAAATCACCGTTGACTTCCCAGGACTGGACACTTCAGTTTCCAGACACAGATTGTTAGCTGATCTCCCTTCATGGTGCTGTGGATGCGACTGGGTCTGCACTTCTATGTTTTCAGCATGCTGCCGTGTTAGTGTGGCAACCTAGCTTTAAAGAGGAATAAATCAGTACATGCTAGTGAGATGAAGAGGACAGCATATTACACCGTCCTCTGATTTTTAAAAACCTAAATGGCTCCACCATAAAAGCAATTAGTTGCTTTCCTCCTTTTACTCCTTTTCTTTGCCAGTGTCAGAACTGCACCGAGATAACAACTAAGTGTCTTCTCCTAACATCCACTTGATTGTGTAACATCACTTCCAGCTAAAAGATACAAGAATAATAATGCACAAACTGTCTGACAATACATATTTCTTTTCCTACTCTGCTTATGCATCCATCGATATATTTATTCATGGACAGAAATCAGCCTTTCCCTGGCTTTGCTTTGCAAGTCAGGCTAAACACACCAAACATTTCCAGCCTCTTCTCATCTACAGAGAAATGCTTTTTATTATCACTCCTTTTTATTCTAGTAGACTTTCTCTTCACCTGGTCAAGTTTTGATTTATCTTTCTTCAACATTCATGACCAGAATAAACAAATGAAAGAAAAGGCATTCCTTTTTTTTAAAAAAATAGCAAGGAGATACATTTTAGTCAGGTCAAAAATACGACAATCCAATGGACATTGTCTGGTTTTGCTATAGTTAAGAAATATTACAGAAACCATAGCATATAACAGATGCTATCTCGTCACATTAGTTTTTCTTTTTTAAAAACCACGTTGAGAATCATTCAAGTAATAATATGAATGAAATCAGCCAGCACTCTGCATACAGATGAAGCAAATATTCCAGAACCTTCAGCAACAGAAGAATTTCATACTGAAAAATACAATGAAAATCAGAAAGCTGTCCTGCCACTTGTTTATGACAAAAAGTTTTAAATTTCCTTGTTGTTATCAGAAAATAACACAATGCTATGTAAGACCTTATTTTGGAGGATCACCTTTACAGATCACAGTAGAATATACTTAAATATTCAAATACACAGTTAGCATGTTGAACTGCAGGATACCACATTATTACTATCAAATTGTAAGATCAGCGCTTAAATTACTTTCAGTGAAGGTCTGTTCAGGTATGTCATACTAGGATGGGCAGCAAAGGTGAACCTAGCACATAAAAATCAAAGGGAAATGGCCCACAGTCAGAAGAACTTCCTGCACCTTCATCCTAGGGTACTGTTTAGTTTGCTGACTAAAGTCATTCAAACAGAGAAGTTTGATCAACCACTTTTTAATACAGCTCTTATTAATGTCCAAAAGCAGCTGTGCTGGACCTGGGTCCCTGGCACGACACATCGGAGCCAGCCCATGCATAATTAAGTGGTCAAATCACAGACAGTCATGAAGAAACAAGCAAGGTACACGGATACTTATTTTGCATTGAACAAGTCTTGAGCAATTAGTTTACTGTGTGCCTTGCCTATAAGTTGTCAGATGCCCACTCTGCTGCAAAGCAGGCTTCTGGGAGCTCTTTGTCTCCTCAGCCTGGCTTCTTTCCAAGTTCTGTTCCTGCTCTTAGAAGTAAATGCCAAGAAGAAGGCTCCGCTAAGCCTGGCTGCCACTGGTATCTCATACAAGAATGGCCATCCTTACTGTTTCACATGAGGCGTAACACATAAGTGGCATGGATCTGAAACTACAGACCTAGGATGATTTCTTAGGAGCATATGGCTCCTGCACGCATGAAATTTGCTACTGACTTACCAGAAAGCTACAGAGGACAGCAAGTGAAGAGTCCAAACTGGTCACATATACAAAACTTCTTGGCAAGAATGACTTAATCAGCAGTCTTTCTGACCCATCACCTGTTCGACTCCAGCATATTCCAGACTCGCCACTTGGGTTCCAAATGCTGGGAGGATTGCTGGTTCATGGAGACCTACAAGATGGGGTCAGTGACACTGATGGAGGGCTGCACCAAACATGCATCTTTACCACGAAGTTTGAGCTCTGACTGCACGAAGAACAATCTGAAAGACTGTCCAGATACACACTGCTAGACACCAAACACCACATATTATTTTCCTTTCTCTACACAGAGAAGAAGCAGAAAAGGAAAGGAACAAGAAAACAATGCAAGAAGCAGCTCAACTGGCCAACAAGTTTGAGATAGCTGCAGAGCTACAACCACCAATTCCCTAAGCCAAATAAAAAATTAGCACAGGGGTAGCGGCTTTTTTTGTTTTGTTCTCCCAGCCTCCAGCTCAGTGATTCATGTAATTTTTTTTTATAATTTTACTGATAAGGCAGCAGCAACCAAAGGAGACAGATTCCTAATTTAAAAGCCATGCCATTTATCCAGGCAGTAATTTACTGCTTTGCACAGTGTCTGGCAAACAGGACAGTCAAATGGCTAGAAAGATGACTGCTACATGTGCCTTGTCCCCGATTTTTAATACATTTGTATTTTCAGAGTAAACAAACTGAATCATTCTCTGCAAAAGCAGAAAGTGGCATTTCCTTCCTGCTCCTTGCACTATCAGCACCTCAATAGAAATATATTTACTTTCTTTAAATAGACACCGCTAGGATGGTGTTAGGAACAAGCTTCACCCAGTTGTCATGAATTATTAACCAGAAAAAATCCCTCTTGTTGCCCTTTACGGAGGCTTGATTTGCAAGTTTAAAAATCAAACTGACACATCTCTTACACAAATACCCAACCTTTTAAAAAATGCTTTGAGCATTATACATTTTTTCATGAATATGAGAACAACAATTCTATAAATAGCTATTCACAGAATCGCTTCAAGACATTGTTTTTACAGACAACAGTAGGAAACTGAAGGAGGTCTTAGTGCCAAACATATTAAAATTGAAATAAACTCTCCAATCAACTCTGGGTTTCCATTTGCTATTACAAAGTTCGATGTTATTTTTCGGCTTATACAATTAGTTTATGCAATGAAGGGAATAAAACAGAAGACTGCACTGTGTTCTGGCATAGCTGTTGGGTTGGTGTAAATCACTCGCAGTCTTCAGCTCTGAGGGCATTCACTTTGCTGCTTTGGGCAGTAATTTAACAACTCTTAGATTGTCAACAGACGAACCCGCTATTAACCACCACCACCACCACCTTGTACAAGCACAAGCAAAGAAAGAGAAGATTTTTATCATGACTCCATGATATGATTTTCAAATACACTGACTCCAAACTGTGCTCCATCTCCTCTAAAAAGCAAACACAGGAAGGTAAACACGATCTAATGTAATAGCAAATTGCCTGTACAGTCTGCACATTTAATGGTTCCTACCTCCTACATTTTTGCATTGGTATCTACGTATAAAATCAGCAGGAACTCCTGAAAAACAGCTACACAGCTGGTATACCAGGTTTCTGTAGCCAGAATACTACAAGTATGTGTTTAGTCATTTAGGCATATTCTCCAACACAAGGCCAAAGCTCAAGCACTACCAAATTCTAACACCATTTTCAATGGGGAACCAGTACAAGCACTTACTTCATAAGTACTTGAAAATTCATCTGTAAAAAAAGGAGGAACCCATGCAGTTCCCAGTTTTGATAAGGTATTTTGCTATAACAAATTCAACAATAATTTGCTATTATATATCTGATGTGCTATATGAAACAAACTGCACCCAATTGCTCAGGTTACCGATACTCTTTCACCCCGATGCAGCTCCACATTCTCCAACAGCTGGAAACATGCCAGCAGTGATTTCAAGGGGTGACACGGATGTGAAACTGGAGTAATGCAGTGATGAATCAGGCCATGAGCTTTCCCAACAGCTCCCCAGCCATAACAGTGATCTAACCATACCAGAATGTTTTCAAAAGAAAGCAAGTGTCCAGTGTGTATTAGTAAGAACTTCGTGACGTGGCCCACCAAGCACGGCCAGGGAGCAGGCAGCAGTTCAGGAGGAAGAATTCAAAGGGAGCTCTGGCCTCTGGGAATTCTGGGTTTGCCATGCACCACAGCCAAAAGCCTCAGTGTATGCAAGGCAGGACAGAGAAACCACAAGCCAACTACGAACCACAACAGCATCCCAAATGGATCCTTGCCTGTAAACCAGGACAACTACACACCTCATCAGCCATGAGACCATTAACATGGCTGGAAATTACCACATCTTCCACTCATCTCTCCAAGTTTTGTGCACCAGGGATGAGCCACAGTCCCATTGTATTTACTCCCCAGAAGAACAGAAGAACATATGCCGCGCCAGAACTGGCATGCCAAGCCTCCTGACTCCTGCCCAAACCACAGTAAACAGAAAGAACCATTCTGGAGCAGGAACCTTTTCTCTTACCTTGTTTTGGTCTGTCCAGTAAAAGAAAAATCCCTGTGGATCTGTTCTGAGAATAATTGGAGTCACAACAGTCGAGTCCTGGAAGAAAAAAAAGGACAAACAAAAAATCCATGTCAGCACACAGAACACGTAATTATGCACTAGCTGCTTTGCCACCCATATTAATGAATTGCAACATCTAGAAATTAGCCCAAAGGTATTACTAACAAGATGTCACTAAAAGAATTTAGTATCACCTGCCTGATCTCCATTTTTCTGACATAACGTATCTCCATTACTGAGAAGACAGCACTAAATAACTCCAGGCTTGTCAACACATGGAGTTACTCCAGAAAAGCTGGAAGTAGATGAAGTTAAGAGACATAACAGACCAACTGTCAAACCATAGCCCACATAGTAAAGTGCTATACTTATCAGAAGTTCCCTGCCCACCTTGATCAAAATTAACCGCCAGATATAGACAAGAGCTAAATGCCTGTAAGCTTTACTTTAATATACAAAGACTGAATTTGCCTAGAAAACCTGGAATAATATCCACTACATCAAGACTTTTGTCACTTACTTTCCATTAGTATTTTTCTATTTTTCCTACAATCCACCTCTGAAGTTCTTAGTAATGGAAGTATATACATTTCACCTCACCTCCAAATCAGTTGAAAATCTGTCTACTTTTAACATCTTGTTGTGGTTTAACCCAGCAGCCAGCAATTAGCACCAGAGAGCCACTCGCTCACCCCTCCCCTTCCCCCCATAGCGGGATGGGAGGGGGAGAATGGACAAAGGGGAAAATCTGTGGGCTGAGATAAAGACAGTTTAGTAAGACAAAGGAAAACACTATTACTAATAATAATAATGAATATGCAAAACAAACTATACACAATACAATTTTTCTCTCACCGACCAAAGACCAATAGCCAGTCCCCGAGCAGCGATCACAGAACACAGAACTTGCAAATTTCACAGAACTCCCGAAAAAAGACTGAACTCCTGGAAAAGTTTGAACTCATGGGAAAAAAGAGGATTCTTGCACCCCCAGCCAGCCCCCATTCATAAACTGAGCATGATGTCCATGGTATGGAATATTTCCACTGGCCAGCCTTGGCTAGCTGTCTGACTGTGCTCCCTCCCACCTCCTGCACGCCTGCTCATTAGCTGAATATGGGAAACTGGAAAGAGTCCTTGATTTCTTAGCAACAACTAAAAACATCAGTGTATTATCAACATTGTTCTCATACGACATCCAAAACAGAGCAGCTCCTGGGAGGAAAATCAACTCTATCCTAGCCGAAACCAGGACACATCCATAGCTCAGGTCATTTAAAACCAAGCACATTTGTAAGTACTGTAAGTAAGGCAGCCTGGTTTCCTACATGTTCACGTATTCTGACTGACAGCAGGTATCTGACTCAAGAGATAGAAGCTCTAACTGAACCCTTTCCTGCAGGTGGGCGTTCATGATATCTCTCATCCATTGGGATTCCCTGGCGCTTAACAATAATTGACATCAGTGCAGCCCGGTCCTAAGAGGATTCCTCCCCTCTTTCCTCTACTATTTTTCACGACATCTGTAAAAACGCTGTTGTCTTGAGACCTCTATCCGTTTTCCAGACTCGATGTAAAAGTTATGGAGGGAGCATAAAAACAAGAAGGAAGACAGGCGGACAGAAAAATTGCTTAAGCCTTATCTCCACGGGAAACCAGGCTAACCACACAATTCCTGCTCAAAAAGGATGTATGTTTCTATTAAACTGTTACAAGTATATTACAGCTTTAGCATTCACCTATTTCCAAAGCAGCAGTATATGAGGTCAGCCTACATTCCTTCAAGGAAAAAAAAATGGGCTCTTACAGGTTCAAATTTAAGTTGAACATATTTAACTGTGGTTTTTCTAAGTGCAAACAAAGTTGCTGGAAGTGACGTTATTATATATAAATAAAAACTAACTTATGCAAGTGCCATTTCTAAAGCAAGAAGATAACACTTGTTTATATTATGCCACCAGTACAGTCCTTTGTGACAGAGCACTGAACTCCAAGCAACGGGCATTCACAAAACAGGGAAGTTGAATCATTCCCAGTTTACAGCTGGAACACGTGAGACCCAAAGAAGCTAAGTGACTGGCCCAGCACCAGTCAGAAGCCTGCAGGGGAACAAGAAGAAGAATAAAATGGAGTCAAGCCTGAAGCATGTTTTTGTCTCAGCACAGTAATACGAACAGAACAGCAAGTTCTACACTAAGAAGAAATACAAGATCAAACCCTTAACTGAGTGTAAAAGTCCTCTTTGTACTGGAAGATCCTGGCTGTGGATTAACTGTGACACAGGTACACTGACACTCTAACGGGTGGCAGGTGAGCTTTCAGAGGGTGGAACAAGTGCAGCTGTACCAATGCCAGTCAGTGCTATGGGAATGTCCCATCTGGGATCGGAGCAAGTCCCCAAAGCGCCACTGACGCTTCTTTCCTTCATTACAAGAGCGTTGTATGCACGTCCCCTAAGAGGACGGACATACGGAATTTGTACCATCTGTTTTTTTCCTGCTTCTCCATAGTTATCTTGTACACCTGAGAGTCAGGTGCTATTCGAGTGCAATAGGCAGATTTATTTAAAAAAAAAAAAAAAAAGAAAAGCCAAGTCCTGAAGAAATGCTGACTGCTGTTTATAGCCACAAGCTTCCACAAAAGTGTTCTCAAACCTCTGCCTTTCAGTAAGAGAAAAAAAAAAAAAACAAACTGCTCTGGAGAAATAACTCTCCTTTTATAGCTTATTTGATTATGTCCCATGCAGCCTGTGTGTAAATACGTAACATGAGGAAAGAAAAAGACCTAAGTGTCCTTCTCCCTTGGGATGAGATATACACAGCTGGGGGGGAGGCAAGAAGGAAGTGATGGGAAACAGACAGGCATGAAGCAATTATATCTAGAATTAATCAATTTTACTGGTTAATCACTTCAAATCAGTTGCTTCAACCCAAAAAAGCTGTTTGGATTTGTCTGTGCTGATGACATACAGCTGTCAAAGTAATATTTTTGTAGAAGTAAGCTGTAAAATATTGACTACAAAAAGACTCAAAAAAGTGGAGGATGGGGGAAAGAGCCTTCAATATCTATTAGGTGACATAAAGGAAATCTCATCATGACAGGGATAACGATGAATCTTAATTTAACTTCCTGGAACACAGAGGACCTTGTTTGGTGGTTTGGTTTTTTAAAATCAGAAAGAGGCAGTTGTGTATTATGCCTCTTTTCTACATTAATTGTGCTATCCTTCACGTCGGAGTAGTGTAGTTAACATGCTGATGAACACAAGCACCCCATGCTGCCATCCTGTATACAAACACAGGATCTGAGAATAACTTTGAACACGTGAATGTCTACATGTGTCTTCGGAACTCTTCCACACCCTTGACAGCCGCAATGAAAGTCACGTGCACAGTATCTTATACATTCTACAAGCTAACTATAACTTGTATAAGTCTCTGCCACCAAAAGCCACACTCCTTAGTTCTGGATATAGAGGAATGGAAATAAATTTCTCTCGTCCGCTCTGCAAGTCCGGCTCCTGACTCCACGTTAACACTAAGTCCTTCGTCACGTGGAACAGGTCTGTTGCTTTTACACCGCTCTGCAATCAGGGTTTGCAAAGGCAAGCAACAATTGAAAAGACACATGAAAAAACCTTTTATATGGTATACATTCAAGAAGAGTGGCAAGGCTCTGAAATAGAAACTTGTTTCAAATGACAACTGTCAGGTATATTTATTTACAAAAACTATTGTACTATATGGGAATAACTGTGGTTTGTTACCCAACCTGCAGTCATTCAGGAGAGTGTCCTGAAGCCCATTAATTCAATCTCATAACTCCCCTGAACAGATTTACCAACCATACACAGCTCTGAAGAAGTGGGTGACAGACAGGACACAACAGACAAAGGGGAAAAACAAACAAATAAAACTTGAGGAGGGGAAATCAGTGTTGTGCATCTGTGCTGACGGGTTTGGACATTAACACATACTAAAATGTCTGGTAGGTGCATAGTTCTTAGAATCCTCTGGATGTCAACAAAGCAAGCAGTCTTTTGCGTAGGAGCCCCAGATTCTTGGGACACATCCAAGTATATAAGAAAAGAAGCAGAAGGTGGTGTCCAAGGCAAAAATCAGCTGTGAGCAGAAAGAGGAGAAGAGAAAGGTAGAGTGTCCCAGTCAATGGTGCAAATGGCTGTGGGTTATCAGGCTTTTTAAAAGCCACCTGTGGGTGCTTGTGCCAAGCAATGGCTTGGTTTCTCACAGATTGCTATTACAAATTCCTTGAACAGAAAGACTGGGAGTGGCCCTAACCTGGCAGTCCCAGTGTGCTGCATATCACACCAGCCTAAACTTCAGTGAATAATTTTTTAAGACCTTTTAATTTCACCTTTAAAAGGCCCCCACCTTTTCATTTGTTGACTTAGGGCCAATTCACTACTTTCCTCCAATTTCATAGCCTCAAATGAGTAACGTGGTTGTTCTATACCTATTCCATTAAGTTGCCTCCTAACTGGCTGTAAAACCTCAGACCCTGCATTAGCAATATTCTTTACTTTCTACCTTTGAACAAAAAGGTTTCAAATTTATGCCCACAAAGTGCCACAGAGAACTTTGGGATCCTTACCACCCAGGCACAGCAGAACACGGGCATAAAAGATCAATGGACAAATCCATATTTAAATGTCTGCCAGGTAACCATTTCAAGGTCTTACTTTAAGTGTGGGTCCCCTAGACTACATCTAGCATCAGTGAGCAAAAAGTGCCACCTCCATTTTAATATTACTGACCGATAAAGACTACCATACAAAGCCAAACAGTGAAAAGAGTGGAAACCTTGGTTTAGTTCCTTTCTGACTGTACGCCCATGCTTCCTAGCCATCAGAGCACCCCTCACAACCAGGCTGGGCATCCAGCCCCAAGGGACGGAACCTACTAACCATGCAAAGGAACAGAATGCAAGAAGGGAATGTTGCAGAAGGTGAAATGAGTGCTGGAGGCTGGAAACAGGACAAAAAAAATCAAAACTGGAACTGAGTTTACAGGACCCATAAAATGACATCCAACTTGTTCAGCAGGAACATGCAGGAAAATATTCTTCACTATTAGAGTGGTTAAACCCTGGAGAAGTTTTGGTGATGGCACCACAGGACAGAAGTCATCCTTCTGCTAAAGACTAACTTCCTGCAAGTTTAAAAGAGCTACCTTTAGTGGGATTTCTTTCTCAGAAGCAGACTATCCCATCTCATTTCTCAGGACATCCATACTCTTGGGCTAATTATAGCCTTACCGCATGTAGTCTTGATTTGACTGCACGAGTCCTTATTTGTTGTAGATGTTGCAAAGTACACAGTCAAGAAAGAAGGAATAAAGGGAGAATTTTATAACAAAAGTAGCCAAATGCCAAAAAGGAGGATTTTATCTCTGCCAGAGAGTTCTTAATGACGCCGAGCGAATCATTTAAACCAGTCTGTTCACAGGCATAAGTGCTGTATTCTGATTTTGAGGGAATACTGGAACTGTACTTCCACATTTCAATTTCTAATTTTCAGAGATGCTGAGCCCAAGTTCATCTGAAGTCACTGGGGAGGCATTCTGAACATCTGACTGTATGGTGCTATGCAGTCTGAAAATTAGGTCCAAAGTATCAAACCACAGATTAAAAATTAGTGATTTTTCATGTTGGTCTTTTTTTGGACCTACAACAGTACAACTGGGAAAAAATTCAGTCATCTAATGGGTCTTGTGAAAATAAATTTAAAAGTGCTTATGAAGCATTTAATTTATAATAGATAAAAGACTCCATAATGATTAGTTAACTCTCTATTTCACTACTGCCTTTGCTAAAAAAAAAAAAAAGATCTTGAGCATTCAAACATTAAAGTGAATACAGCATACAGTGCACAACTTAAATTCACTGTTAGCTTCTCTTTCACAAAGAATTCCTCATTTATGTAAGAGCTGTTTTCTGGTTTTCAGTTTTCTAGGACCTACCAACACTCAAAAGGGCTCAGACACTACAATAACACAGATTTTGTCTGTGACTTTAACATGTGAAGTCTTCACCAGATCTTCCCAGACAGGCATCTAACCATTCTGCAGGGGATCCAGATCTTTTTTCCCCCAAAGCTGAAGTCAGCAGGAGCTTTCCGATGGAATTAACCAAGCTCAGGCTTTCCCCTTTACTAAATGTTAACTGTCGAGAAATTTTCAACTCAATCTGATTATTCTTCTATGTTGCAAAAGACCAAAACGACAACTTGTACTCATTCAGATAAAGTATTTTTATATAGCACAGAGCTGATATTAGTTTACTACATAAAGATTAGCAACAAAGAAATAAAAAAAAAAAAAAAAAAAAAAAA
>Ga0065711_1046636_pt1 | contig 12776 bp, 6 predicted proteins | sample Hoacrofraction12_FD_59098 | JGI IMG/M metagenome (GOLD analysis project Ga0065711, IMG submission 59098) | Hoatzin crop microbial communities from Cojedes, Venezuela - Epithelial fraction 12 v2 (version 2) | ecosystem: Host-associated > Birds > Digestive system > Esophagus > Crop | place...
GGGGGGGGGGGGAAACCAGGTGATACAAATGATTCTCACTGCATTTCCATGCTAGTTCTACAATAAGAAACTTAATCACAAAAACCTGAAGACAATTTCTTCATGGTCTAGAAAGGCAAGGTAAAATGACTCTACAAAGTCGATCAATGACCCAAACAATATTGTTGCTACAATGTCCAATTGTTTGAGAGAGCAGAGGAAAACTGAGTGAGCAGAATGCGCTTTTCCTGCTGGCCAGGAATGCAAGTGAGTACTCTGTGAGTGAAAATGGGATGTGGCATGAGGGGCGTGGGTCCCAGCCCCAGTATGGCCTTGCAAATGCTCTGTGATCTTCGCCACATCACGTTATTTTGACCACTCAAGTTAGTAGGCAATGCATCGGATTTTAGAATCATAGAATCATATTTTCAGGGATTCTAGGCACAAACAATGCCAAATGAATCAGTATAAATGGAGGTATTTAATGCTTCTGAGAATTAGTTTAAAATGTATCTCAATCTGGGGACTTGAAAACAGGGGACATATTTTCAAATGATAGCCTCAATACCTTTGCTCCTCCATCTGTAAGAGAGGAACAATTATCTTCTTCGGAAAGGTGTTGTGAATCTTAATTTGTTCGTTGTTGTGCAAAATGGTTTTAATTCCCAAATGAAACATATGAAAGCTAAAGCTGTAAAAGCCACTTTCAGCCACTTGTCTTTATTTAGCTGTGAAAGTCCTTATTTTGTCATTTTTCCATACATGTTTCCTACACTGCCCCTTCTGAGAAGGTCTGTTCATCCAATTAACGTCAGCAGCATGAAAAATTGCATCTAGCCTGCCCCCAACACTCAATGTCTGGATTTCAGAGTGCTGGCAGGCATGAAAATATACATAAGCACAAACATGCCAGCAAATAAACCCCGTCATTTCTGAATACATAGCTCACCTAGGACCAGCATTACTGGCGACTCCAGAAACATACCCTGCCTTGCCACCATGGGGCCAAGTTATTGCTGGTGTATAGAGGGAATTACTTTGGTTGAGAGCTTCGCCCTAGAGCTTGGTGTGGCTGTGACTATGAACTCTCCTGCTCAGATCACTGGGAGGTCTGCAGGTGTGAGGACTCCAAGGGCAGCCTAAGCCATAAACCAGGTTCAGCCCTTCCCTAGTACTTGCTCACCAACTGGAAAAGAAGGTTATGGCTTATGCTGGCCATGTCCTGCCATCAGATGCACACAGGTAGTTCTGGGGGGAGCTGGAGGGCCAAACTAGTAATAATTACTCTGTAAACCCACATCAATTTTCACCAACATGAAGGCAGGACAGGCATGGGAGTAGAAACATCCTTGCGTGGATAACAGGTCGAAATCAGGGGAAACAGAGCAGGGTCCAAGCCTTTGACAGCTGTGGAGAAGGAAGAATTGTTTGGGAAATGATAAGATAATGGAAATGCTCTGGCTCAGAGATGTAACATAATTTGAATTGGATAACTGCTCTGAATTTCAAGGCATTAGTAATTAATGACTAGCATTTGGATAATGTCAGGTGGATAATACAGCAGTTAGGGGAGCTTTCAATTTCTTCATCTTTAAACAACTTGTTCCGCCCCCATCCCTTTAAACAGTACAAATCAGCATCAAGGGAACGCAAAGATGTTTTACATGTGGTCTGCGATAGAGGTGCCCACTATTAGATGACAGGTCTATAAACTGCGCAGGACCTTCAGAGTCCATTAACAGGGACTGACAGCAAAGCAAGCCCTGGAGGTTCACCTAGACATCTGGCATCTGTATGGAAAAGGTCTTCAGACAGAGATCAGTACCTCACTCTGCACAGCCCCCAAAGCAGGGCAGCTGGAGGCTGTGCAAATGTCTCCTGCCCTGCCTCCATAACCTCTTCAGAGAAAAAAAACAGAAGGCAACAAAAATGATTAACTCCAAACCCCACCCTTGACATTCCTTGTACGATGAATTCTTGCGGTCCAGTGACACAGTCTTCACCGTACACATGATGGTTACAGAGCTTGTGAACTCCGTTTCTCAATTGGAATGTTTACCGCTTTAGAAACCGCTTGTTGATGCGCTCTTCATTTATGATAACAACTCAACAGCTTGCCAATTAAAAAGTAGTTAAAATAATTTCAGCAATCAACCCTTAATCTAGAGTCTTCTTCTCCTTTCCCTCCTCCCGATTCCTGTGGTTATAAAATAGGTCGTTATTTTCCTAAGTTCTCCCTTCTGCTCTTCTGTAAAGGTAAGGGAGGGAAAAAGGGGACAATGAGCTGTATCGCTAAAGAGTTTGTGTACAAAATCCTGTCAAAAGCACAGTGCAATTAAAAGTCTAAGGAGAAAATCAGAGACTTGTGTCTTTAATCTTAGTCTGTTATAGCAAATGTTGATGCTACCTGCAAACACTGCAGTTTCACAGATCCAGAGTATGACCTCCGGTTTAAAACGTTCTAGTGAAACTGCCACTCAAAAAAGCTGTTTCAGATGCTTTACCCAAACCACAACCAAGATAAAATGTCCCTTTCCTACATTTCAGCCCCTCCAAAAACTTTAATTTAAAAAACATGAAATTTTGTAGGCAGGGATACCTTCTGTCAAGCAGTGCCAACTAAAACTCTAGACCAGTTTTGAATCTGACTGGCACCTGGACTGAAGCCTAGTGAAGGTGAGCAGGGGTCAAATGTGCTTGGAGTGGAACCCACCAGGGCTGGGAAAGCTGCAGGAGGCCAGAAATTTCATACCCTCTAATGTTTATGCCATCTGATTTCTGGATAAACTCATGGCATCGGGAATCTGAGGCTTAGAGAGAAAACACCATTGACACTTCCTTGACCTGTTTGTTAAAGATAATGCCATGCCAGTCATAGATGACTGACTGGTACCTCTGGGACTGATCCCTTTTACTTACTGGCAGGCTGGAGGACAGCACAACATTTCTCACCTTGTTTGTCAAAGTATCTCAGGGGCTTACCTGAAAGAAGACTAAGGAACAAGGCAGTTCAAATAACAAGGAGGTTTAAATGGTGAGGGTGATTAGCTGCTGTAACAGCTTTCCCATAGTTGTCATTTTGCACCATTTACAGTCTTTAAGAAAAGGGAATATTTACAATTAGAGTATAATGACTAGTATAGTATTGCAATAGTAGCAAACTATGCTAGCACTAGTAATCAATGCTATATTGATAATGCATTTTCATTGTGGACTAAGCATTTACAAGCAAAGCCGCATTTCTACTTGGACAGCTTATTCTGCTCCCGCTGAGACCAGCTGCTCCTGGGAGACAGTTTTGCCTGTATGACTGTGCTGGCACCAGAGACGTGGGCTGAGCAACCTTGTGGGTACATCAGGGAGCACCCTGTCCGTCAGCTGGGAAGGTGACACTCGCTGTACGTGTGCCCTGTGGTGACCACAGGCTCAGGGCAGCCTCCAGCCCTGCCCGGGTAGCAGTGAGGGAGCTAACGAACCCTATCGTTAGCAGAAGCTCTTAGCTTGGGCTCAGTAACCACAGATATCTGCAAGAAAATGCACCCTGCCAGCTTCTCCCACTGCGACCATGGTGCTATCTGCCAAGGTGCCCACCCAGCCATAAACCCCTTTTTCTCCCTCCGGCCCATTTTTGACCCCTCTCTGAAGGATCCATCTGCCAAGACCGCCTTGCCAGTCTAAGCATGGCTGTAAGCCCCCCTTACCCAGCCACAGTGTAGCCCTGCTCAGACCCCGCGTGCCCTGTCACTGCCTGTCCCCTGCAGCTTTGACAGATCTTTACGCTTGCTAGACCTGCTAGCAAGTGCTGGTCTTTGCAGGGCAGCAAGCTGCAATTTCCTCCCCATTTTGTGTCCACCACACAGCTCTGCTTCCCGAGGTCTCATCACCTACAAGTGGGCAAGAGATTTGGCTTGCCACATCTTCAACTGCTGGTAATGATCCATGAAAACAGCAAGAAACAATCTCAACACGTGGAGCCCGGGTGGAATTTGCAGGAAGGTTATCATATGGACAATTTGATCCAGAAAATCCTCCAGAGACTGACTCCAAAGGAGCAACATCCGAGAGAAGCTGAATTAGCACACACTGCAAAAAAAGCCACCTCGAGAGCTGCAGGTGGATTAATTCCTAGAACTACTGCCACTGCTTCCTGACAGAAGTTAATTAATAAATTTTTAAAAGATATTGCTAAAATACGTACCACCCCCCACACGGTATATATGTGCCTAAGACATCTGAGAATGGAAAAGCACATTACAAATAGGCAGCACATCTGTAGTGCTGGCTTGGCAGGTTGAGCTTTGATGGAGGACTGTGCTTCCCCATTTTAGGTGTGTGCTGCAACAGGTAGTTGGAAAAAAAGGTTTTATGCAAATCAGGTACATTAAGAAAGAGTTTTGTAATGGTCTTTAGGCAAATGAAGTGCTCATTCTTGAAAGCCTAATTATGTATTTTATCTTCCAACTAGTAAGTGCTGCTTTTTTTAACACTGTTTTCATCAATAGCTTGCTTGGCCCTTTCTCCTCCCTTAACTGTGTTTTAAAGGGAATGTTAAAGCTTTTCAAAAGGTGCTAAACTGACAGCTTTGTGTATTGGTATCTTCTATCCTTAGCACAAACAGGGCAGTGCAATCTCCCCAAGTCACCCAAGTCCTGATCTGCAGACACTGTCCAGAACTACCTTCACAACAAGGAGTTCAGCCTAAAAAAGCATCTGCTTTCTCAGCTGCCCAGTCGGTACGCAGAAGTTCTGCAGGGATGGTGAAACCATTTGGGGATCACGTAAATTGTGATTATAATTCACTTCAACCAACAGAAGACTGCGACTTGTTACTCAGTCTGATCAGACTAAAACCAACAGGGTACAGGACATTTTAGTTCGATGGAAATACTGCGGACCTCTATCGAGAGGGCTTCAGCGTGACATTCAGCCCATGGTCTTAAGGGTCAGCAAAAGACCAGCGACAAGAAAGGAGGCCTTGCAGCTCTGTTTTCACCAACATTTTAACTGATGGACTGGGAGCCTCCTGGAAGTGCTGGTGCTCCCTGGAACAAGGAGGCTGCAGATGGGTCCTCACCCACAGAACCTGCGCAGCCCAGGACCTGGAGGGCTGCATCTGCCACCTGAAGCTGTGTCCGCGTCGGAGCCTCTGCCCTGGCAGGGGCAGCTGCTCCAGCATCTGCTGGGCACACTGCCACCGGGCCCGAGACACACGCTGGCACAAATTTGACAGAGGGCCCCTTCTTTGCACCCTGCTGCGCAAGCTGCTGTGCAGACTGCTGCGTCTGCCGGCTGCCTCTGCTTTCTGTCTTTCTGAATTCCTCTCTAAAATCTAGTTTCCATCAGTAGGATGTTACTCTCCACTTTTTTACCTGAGCTCACAACCAGATTACGTCTTTTTAAACAGCTTCTGCATGTCAGAATGAGTGAAACAATCTGTCTGCATCTCTTTCTTACCTCTCAGGGATTTGTGCAGCACCTTGAGATTAAAGGTTTTACAGAAATGATCAGCAAAATGGCCTATGCACATTCCTCTTAATTTAAAATCACTACCAGTGTATTCACCTTAGAAACCAACACTAATGTGCCTAAAAATCCCTACAGTTGTAGTCAGTGCCATTTGTAGAGTAATAGCAGTAATAAAGCTGCATTTTCCACATGCTCCTAGCAGAGTAATGTGGAGAACCAGATCAGAAACTAGTAAAACAAGGGGCACAATTATGATTTACTCATTGAGAAAGTTCTGAGAAAGGAACAGCTGGCAAAAGAGTATTTATGTGTCATCTGAAGGATGGTACCTTCCACCAAGGCAGCCTAATCCATAAAGAGAGCAGCAGGATATCAGAGCTGGGTGCATAATAAATTGGAATCTTTGAGTGTGTCTGAACCCTTCTGAGACTGAAAGCGCTGGTAGCACTTTTCCTCTTACAAATGAGAAATTATGACTATTAACTGAGACACGCTGATGCACAGGATGCACTCCGAGGCAGCCACAGATGGCTCGTTAATTGTTATGGTAGGTTGGAGGGAGGAAGAAGTATTGTATGATCTAAACAAAGACCAATACCCTATAACGCCACAAAACACACAAGAGCCAGAGAGAACTGCTTTCAGTCCACATAAGAGTTTAGCATTCTTCCACAAGAAAATTAACACTTCCTCTTCAATGTTGCCTCCTCTTTTCCGTAGATAAATACAGTGGACTCGGCATATCTGACTCAACAAGAATTGTATCACTTACTCCACGCATACCTAATGTTGAAAGATTTGTTCTTACTTTTTCTTACACATGCAGTACATACTATGTATTGAAATAGCAGTGCCAACCTGATCTCACTCCTATGATTGTATTAGCATCAGGGAGGTTATATATTGGTGTTTATAGAATTTCCACAGTGCCAAACACCGAAGCACTTCAGCACCTCTGCACCTCAAAAACATCACTAAACTTCCCCTCACAACAGCTGATCTGTAGGGGCAGGATGTGCCATCCTCATTTTGCAGGAGGGCAAGACGGAGATGGCATGCCTCACTGGAGGTCACATAGGGTCGCTATGCAGGAATGGAGAACCACATCGTATTCCTTGGTTCCATTCCTGGGTGTCAGCCTAAGATAAGCAAGCACGTATAGAGAAGTAACAAAAATTTGACACGAAAGCCAATCTACTCATTCAAGTTTATAGCTCTGAGACAGCTTGGCCCTTTCAGCATCTCTCAGTTGTTACCTTGATCGACCCTCTATCCTGATTCCCCTCTGATTTTGGAGGCTTCTTCAACCGCTGGCCTCTGAGCTGTCTGCCTCTCTCCCACCTCAGTTCCTGCTGCTTCAAGCTGCTCCTCTGCAGCTCCTGCCCAACCAGCCCAAGCCACCCCTCCGCGCCCTCCTGGCCCTGACTCAGCACTTGGCCTCTTTCAGTCACCATAGGTCTTCCCTTCACACCCATCAGTGTGTCTGCCAGGCACAGGTAATGCCTTAGCTTGACACATCAAGATCTTGGTCACTTAGACTTGAAACAAGATGATGGCAGGGACGAGACGGGACAGGATACAGCACATCTGGTATAGCAAAACTGTGCAAAACCAGTGCCATGTTGCCAAATGAAACTGCACTGTTCCATGTTTAATTTTCTTTAACTTTGTATAATTCTGTATAACTACTTTTAATGCACGTCATGTATCCAAACATCACTAAACACATGCAAAGTGCAATATCACCTAAGTCACTTCTCTCCTTTTGCTGGGATCCCTTAGCTAGGCTTTCTGTTCCTTCCGTGCCGTGCCCAAGCTCCCCGGTGAGCTCCCGACAGCGTGCACTGCACTACTGTTAGGAGACTTTTCAAATGTAAGAGAAGCAGCAAAGCCCAGGTTCTGCACACTCAGCCACAGTGAGCAAACCCTGTCAACCCCAACTTACTTTCAACCTCAGGTCCTTATTTGTCTCACAAAATCATCAGAAAACCCACGAAACTACGAATTGGGAACATACACACACACAGATCCTGTGCAAGGATCTCTCATTAATCACAATGTTATGCAAAGTAATTTTTCACACACACACACACACACACACACACACACACACTCTCTCTCTCTCTCTCTCTCTTACATGTATCGCTGAGATTTAATTTGCATGAATGAATGTTGAGTATTTACACAGGTCATGCTGAAAAAGTGCTAGTAAATTCATTGGGCATCATGTATTCTTAGCACAAATGTCACTAAAGACAGCTTACAGATGTATTTTAGCAATGGTTTAAAACAATTTTACTCCTATGGAAAATAGCATTCCTCTCCTTGAAAAGCCAACTCCTTCCATACGATGAGTCCAATTGCACAGGACTCAAAAGGAGAAAATAATCTGTGCCAGTATGTTTTCTAAATCTCTTTAACTGACTTGAAAAGTTTATCTGTACATAAAATGTGCCATGTAAACTTCTAATATCTGGCAATATCCCAGGTCTAGCACTAAGGTTTTCACAGAAGGATATTTTTGGCTTCATGCTAGCCAAAGTATCCTCTTACTAACCTGAAGACACTGGATTTTGAATCTGTCACTGGTCCAGCACTGAATATTGCTTGTCCTGGGCTTTGGGCCAGTGTAATTTGGGGAAAGAAATTCCACATTTGGGAAAATCAAGAAACCATTATTTGGCAGTTTCTTTTGCAAATGGTGGCTTTTTGATGCTATTTGGAAATTTAAAATCTTGGAAGTGGTTATTAAGGAGGTAGATTTATTGGGTGTTGTGCAGGTGAGGTAGCCAAAGGTCAAACTTTGGTCTATCACATGGTGACTGCAACTATCTGCAACCTGGTTCAAACAATTTATCTCACAGACATTACCATTATCTTTATTTAATTGTTTCTTTACATTGTACACGCAAACTCCTTCAATAAGTAACTCCAGAGGACGTAACCTCCTGAGTCTTTTTGCTCTCATGTTACAGAAGGCAGCGGCAGACTAACGTGAGCATGGCCTCATCGCTGCGCCCAGTGATCTGCCTGGAACCAGTTCGGCATGACGTGGGTTGCCCTGCGCCCTCCGAACAGCGCGTACCCCACCGCGAGGCAGAGGTGCGTGAGGGAAGAGCCTCTCAAGCAGCCTCCATGTGCCCCCAGCCACAGCTCCGCACCCTTCTGGCCCGTGCCACGGCTGCGGCAGCGGGATGCTGGCAGCTACTACTGAGCGACCCGATGACCAGTGATAAGCTGCGGCCGGGCACCAAAGCAGCTCTCAGCTTTGCCCTTAGCATTGCTGACAGCGCCTGCTGCAGGAAAAAAATGCTGCTGGTCTCGCACTCTGTGCTGAGGATGCCAAGGCCAGGGCAAAGCAGGGTCCAGAGGTATCACGAGATCAGTAAGACCAGGAGTGATGTGCTTTCAGTGGGTGAGTATGGCACCAGCATGTGCTGGGGTGCAGGGAAGAGAGGGTATGTGGTGGGGGCGTAAAGAAGGCATGAGGCATGGGCTGGGGCCTCGCATTTGTTGGGCGTCAGACGGGGCAGCAGGTACTGTTGGAAAACTTGTTGAGAGCGAAAATGAGTCTGTGCAGGAAGGCAGGGGAAGAAAGACAGAGGTACAGGCCTGCTTGTGTGTCTCCTGGAGCTGGTTCTCCTCTGCAAAGAAAGCACGTAAGCAAACAAGTCTGGGGAACATCCTGAACAAAGGTCCTCTGTCATGAACATACACGGACATTCCCTACTTGTTTTACCCACTATATGACATACCTTGTTTAGGAGAATCATTCAACTTCAAACGCAATTAGTTCTAAATACTATTGTTCATGTTAAAACAATTGTTATTTTGATTGATAGTAAAAGCCTGCACATCATAGTAAAGACAGCACTGTCGGACACAAAGACATTACAAAATCTACAACCTGACCCTTTAAAATCCAACTTGAAACATCAGATTTGATTTATGAGACTAGTTACAATAGTGCTTTATGCAAAAAGCATTAGGTTAATGCTGGATCAGGCAAAGTCGCCCAACACACCCTGGCATAATTAATCAAGAATATTTCAAAAACAGATCGCCTCCAAGAGGTTATTGACTTCCTGTCATGACATGTTTTCCTTATGAGGTGCTACAATGCTATGTATCTGAGATGTGCCGGCGTGTATTTTTCAGTGACTAAGCCTTGATCTATCTTCCTGGATCCCTGCCACTGCTGCATTGACATCTGCAACTACTCATGTTTGACAGTCTCATGCATGAGCTATGTGGCTTCCAACTTGGATGGAATTAGCACAGGAGACTTTCTGAATACTTCAAATGTAATCGAAAGCAGATAAATACAAGGGTCTCAAGAGGGTGGCATACTTTTTACATGTAGTATCACATTAAAACACGCATACACATGCTTAGACTGAGAAGGATCTCAGTGTTAACCAGTATAGTATGCAAGAAAGCGTTTGCCCTTGTTCTTAAATACGTATGAATCCTGATAATGTCACATCTAAAATCCAAATATGCTGCATGGCTAAAAAGTGGTTTAGACAAGCACGAAAAGGTACACATCTAGGGAGAAGGGTGGGGGAAAAGGAATGTATTTGGAGACTGGCAGGTGTTTTGCCTTTCATCCATGCTTGAACTAAGGCATTTGTGTCTTCTGTGAACCATCCCTGCCAAGTGATGAGAGCTGAAGACAAACTATATATCACGTTAGCTCAAGATTATACTGTTATAGTGTCAAATCTCAGCAAATAAGAAATTATGTTTTCTTTTAGAGCAAAATTCAACTGCATTCCTTACGTAGAACACCTTTCTAGTTACCTGTTTTTCTCGGTAAATGTGGGACATTGATATCGTAATCTGTAAATGTATTTCTGTACATATTTACTGAATACTGTAAAATAGAGGATGTAAATAAAACTGACGTTAACACTGCTGTACAGTCTGTCTTTTACATTTCCTTAATTTTTTAGACTTCGAACTCTGCAAACACAAGTAATCTTGCTTTAATGCAGATAATGCAGAGCCTCATAAGTCTTTTAATGGGTAATGGCCTGCTATTTCCTGTTGTCAAACACCTGTTTGAGGATTGCAGTGATGGGCAATACATGGGCACCACAAGAGGATAGCGATAGTAAACACATGTGATACCAAAGGGCTGTAAGGCAGCCAGGTTGCAGTGGAGCTGCGATACCCATAGTAACAAAGCTCTGGGCTTCTCTGGGTTGTCCTGTCGAGTCCGGCCTGATTTTTTTTCTGTCCACCTTAACCCTAATACGCCTGTCTCTGCTTCCCTCGATATGCCCGTCTCTGCTTCTCTCACCACCAGCTCTGTTCCCAGCCAGGCCGCTCTCACTGAGCTGTCAGTCACCTCTTTGGCTTTTCTATTTCAGACGTGAAAAAAGGAAGCAGAGCTGGAGATGAGATGTGATTCTTCTTCCTACCCCATGGTAGGATTTTTCGTATCAGGAGGGGAGCAGAGCTGTTGCATTTGTAAGGTCAGTGGTTCCTGGGTGAGCAGCAGGTGAGAGGGAGGGTTGCAAAGGGATGAGTGATCTCATGTATTCCCCTGGAGGAAGGAGGGTTTCTTACTCTCTCTGGTGTTGCAGCTCCTGTCAGGGAACAAAGTTCTCCAGGACTTCTGCTCCAGCCTTGCAACAACAGAAATCAGCTGCGGTCCGAAGTAGTTAATGTGAGGTACCCCACAGTCTCCTTCCCAGGAGCCTGCTAAATGAAGTCTGAGAATTTAATCAGTTTGGTGATGCTCGTAGTATCATAATGTATTTTTCTGGTACTAGAAAATCTATCTATATTCCCCTATTGCCACAGGGATTCAAGACAGAACTTCCTTTGCACTGCCTGCTCATAAAGCTGTACAATCAGTCACCTGTAAAGTTCTGCCATGTATCCTTCAGCTGGTCTGATCTCTTCTGTGCTGGGGGACAGATGCCAGTATTGGGACTGAGCTCACCCACATATGCAAGTGGTTCATGACACTTATTCTTTAATCATAAGAAAAATCTTTTCTAATTGTGCAGGTGATCAAACACTGAAAGTGGTTGCCCAGAGAGGTTGCGGAGTCTCCATCCTTGGTCACATTCAAAACCTGACTGGACACTGTCCTAGGCAACTGTCCTAGGTCCCTGGCTCTAGCTGACCCTGCTTGAGCAGGGGAGTTGGACAAGACAATCTCCAGGGATGCCTTCCCACCTCAGCAACTCTGTGACTGTGACTCTATGTCCCCAGTTGTCTGGCCTTTACGGTCACTGGTCTTTACATCCAGTCTTGTCAGTCCTCAGTACCTCTTCTTCCATCTCTCCTCCCCAGCCAAGGCTGGGTCTGTAAAAGTTGCTGCACTTTAAACATGGTCTTTGATACCACATGCTTGGTTCTCTGGGGTGAGAGCAGAAAACGAGGGCTGAACCACCCTGACCTGCAGTATTTCCACCCTGTGCACTTCAGAAGTCTCTCTTGTTGAGACTCTCAAGAGTATTTTCTAAATAGCTCTGTAACTGTCACCATTCTGTAGCTGAGCAACAGAGAGACAACAGGAAGGCCCCAGTTCTCCATGTAGCTTCCTCACTGTCAACGATCCCTTTGTGTGTGAACGCATGTTTGAGGTGGAAGATGTGAAAATGCCTTTCAGGTGGGAACGGACCAGCCAGTCACTAGACACATTTCATAATGTTAGCTATAACATTGTTCTGTTGCAACTAAAATATTCAGAGCGACTACAAGTGCAAGAATTGCAGAGTAAACCCTTACAAACAAGGAAAATCACTACAAATGTGTCACTGAAGAGGGGTAACAGTGATTCCGAGCTGCCTGAGACTGTCTGATTAACAGAGGTCTTATACAGGAGACTGGCATCTGCTGGGAAGGGGAAAATGCACATTTAATTAAGACCACTCCAACTCCATACCAGTGCTCCTCTGGGAGGAGGCAGTAAGGATAACCTCTCTCCTGAGGGAAAGACCAGAGAATCACCTCCAGCGCACCCGGCTGGAACGCAGGCGTGGGAGGCAGCATGGTGGTCTAGGTGGGCACAGGAGGCTAGGTGAGGAGACCTCTTGAGAAGCGCAGGCTAACTGAGAAAGGCTGGTGAGGGCCTCCATCTCCAGAACTGGAGCTGCAGCCACCTCAGCTGTGCTGGCTGAAAGACAGACTTGTTCAGATTTGGGTCTGCACCAAGCCAGGACAACAAGGTGCGAGGAGCCCATGGTGGAGACAGCAAGGGCGGCAGCTGCTCTCCCAGGCCTGGGAAGGACTGAGTTAAGAACATTGCAAAGGCATGGCGGAAGAAGAGACTTACCCTAATACTGTTGATGTATTCCTCAAGCTATATCCAC
>Ga0065711_1008467_pt1 | contig 12775 bp, 2 predicted proteins | sample Hoacrofraction12_FD_59098 | JGI IMG/M metagenome (GOLD analysis project Ga0065711, IMG submission 59098) | Hoatzin crop microbial communities from Cojedes, Venezuela - Epithelial fraction 12 v2 (version 2) | ecosystem: Host-associated > Birds > Digestive system > Esophagus > Crop | place...
TTGCCCTTTTTGAAGATTGGAGTGACATTGGCCTTTCTCCAGTCCTCGGGCACCTCTCCTGTCTTCCAGGACCTCTCAAAGATGATGGAGAGTGGCTCGGCAATGACATCCGCCAGCTCCCTCAGCACTCTTGGGTGCATTCCATCGGGGCCCATGGATTTGTGGACATCCAGATCGCTTAAGCGATCCCTCACACAGTCCTCCTCGACCAAGGGAAAGTCGTCCTCTCTGTAGGCTTCCTTATTAAATAGATTATTATTAGAAATTAAATATATTAAATATATATTATAATTAGAAATTAAATAGATTTCACTGCCTCTGAAACATAGCATACGTACATGATCCACGGAAAATTATCCTGGAACAGTGTCTTGGTAAAACAGCAGTGTTTTCACCTTTGCTGAAATTAAATATTGTCAGGGCTGCTTCAGAGATATTTTAAGTAGCAATAAATTCTGGCATACAAACACTGTGATAACACTAACAGAGTAACATATAATGTGTTTAGCTATATCAATCTGCTGTATAAACCAACTGTGGATCACTCTATAACAATTATTTACACTCCAGGTTCAGCTGTTCTGGGTTAAGGATATTTATCGATTTAGGTATACAAAATGTTAAATTAGTGCTCACTCATGTGTCCTACTGACAAAGCAAAGCATTTTATCAGAAGTGTAACTATTATAATTACGAGTCCTGTTCTCTCAAACAATTTCATACTCCTGTAGTTACAAGTATTACTCCATATTCAGATAATTCTTTAAAAAGGAAACAATCAAACAAATAAAGCAAGCAAGGAAGCAAACAAACCCTAAAGCATTAAATACATCCAGAAGCATATTTCAGGAAGTCAGAAAACTCAAGCAACAGTTTTGTCATTGCCTGGGCTCCCAGAAATGTAGACCCAGTAGTAATGTTACAGCCTATTCAGCCCTAACTTCTTCTTCTGAGTTGTGTGTTTCATCCCATGGTCTTCTTTACACCAGTTTCTTGGCTGAGCGCGTCTCAGTGAAATGGTGGAAGAGATTTTTGAAACAATATGTTTTCTTCTCTTTCTCTGATCCCTTTTGGTACACATGTTCAAAAAACGAATCCAGCCTAAGGCAAATTCTTGGCTTGGAAAATTTCAGTACAAAGAATAAAGGTCACAAAAATTAAAAATAACTGAAAATAGATGTGTTGGTTAGCTTAATAATAAGAAGTCCTGCCATTTCCATATATTGATAATTATAATGGTTAAAAAAAAAAGATCTTCCATTCAAAAGATACATGAGATTCAGAAATGTCTCCTAAAGTAAAATATTCACGATGAATAGTAAAATGTAATACTTTAAACTAGGCCTGAAATATAAAACACAGAAGCACAAACACATCTTGTCTTAATAAAATGATTACTTTAACTATACTGAAAAGAATAAGACAAAATATCCAAAATGCCAATAAAACAAACTTATTTACCTCCTACTGTAGTGATAAAAGTTTACTAGACTCAGCCTGTAGACACTGTTGTGGACACAAATTTCTTAAGCTTAGGAAAATGACGAAATAAAATAATTTAAGCACAAAACAAAATATCTTAATGCAGGAAAAATAGCCCTTTTGCCGTTGAACACTCTGAAACACTGCCTGAATCTATTCTGTTTTCTACATAATTTGGTATTTTCTTCGCTAAATTCCACATGAATCTGCATGGGATTTGTTTAGGTTCAGTGGAGAAAGAAAAAGCTGTTCTGGAAAGTGGTTCATCACATCCTAAAGTACAACTGTTAAGATTAATTTAACAGCTTATTTCTATCTATAGACAATAAAGGGTTTTGAGGGTGTCTAGCTCTCAAAAGATGTTTTGGCTTTCCAAGTATGCTTGTCCCAGTGCCTTGCTGAATGATACAAGGATATGACATTGCCAGTGTAAAGATCTGACCTGCTCCTGAGAAGTGAATGTCTTGGGATCTAAAGCAGGTGTTTGTCTCTGCTATGGGATTAGGTAAAAGAGCTATTTTGTGCTCTTCAAAATGCATTATATCGCTCAGGGAGAGAATCCCTGGATTTATGTCCATGAGGTACAAAAAGACTCATGTCCAGATATTAAGCATAGTTCCTTGGAGGGTAGATAGGCTATGTCCACAGTAGGTAGTGGTTTTCAGTTCAAAATATCTGAAGAAACATACCTGCAGCATAGCCCACAGGGATGTATTGACAGAGTAGAACTTAGGGTATCAGAAGGTCTTTTACTGGAATGTGGCAAAGAGCAAAGGGTAGCAGATTTAGGAGAAAATGCTTCTTGGGTGTGTTGTAGGGCCCTATAAAAAGGAGGGGTCCAAACCTGATACAACTTTGCTCCTGTTTTCTACGAAAACTTGAGTGGAATATTTTCCCAAATTTTCCCTATTTTCCTGGGTAGATCTAGGTAGAATGCTAAAAAACGGTTGTTATTACTACAAAATTAACATTTCTGAAGCGCTCAGATGTCTCTCAGAGCTACATCTCTATGGCTAAATAAGAGGGTCAGGCATGAGCTTGACCTCTGGACCTTGGTCACATGCACTACTAAATTGTCATCTCTGTTCCTGGCTCTGTCATGGAATATTCTGACTAGCTGTGTCCAAAACAAATGTGTAATGTAGAGTGGGTTAACTGTAAGCTGTGTAAGCTCAAACCTATGTTTGACCGTTTGACTTCTGTCCCAGGTATAAGCCTATGTCCTTCCTTCTCTTATTTGGTAACACAGACACAAACTTACAATGTGTAAGAAGTCTTTGAAAGACTTCACAAGTTCCTCTAACTTGAATTAGAGCTTAAATAATTTCCCTGGCCTATATTACAGAGAAATAAAATTAAACATAACTTTAAAAAATATAAAATTAGGCATTTTGTCTTTATTTGCCTTTTCTCCATATTACTGTATTTAGTAGTACATGCAATACTAGCCGGATCTTTAAGAAATTAATTTTAGTACAGGTGTTTCTAACAGTTTCATGTAGATTTCTGCTGGAAATCATAAGAGATTAATAAAAACTCTTTTTTTAAATCATTTGTGAGATGCTTGTCCACTTAATTGGGTAATTCAGTAGGTTCTTCAGTCTGCCATTTCTACCGTCTTCTTTACTTCTTTTGCTCTGATGACCTTTTTCTGCATATTCAATTCCTGAATTACTCAAGTGGGTTTCTGACTTATACTTACTGTTTAAAATTCTAGGGTGAGACATTACTGCAATGCTTGATCTTTGCCTTGACTAGAATGAGTCATAAAAGCAATTTTCAATTCAGAAGTATAATGCTGCAGCAGAGATGCTTCAGCTTGATTTAAATGCAAGGAAGTTGTTTGCACAGTAGATTCTTTCTTTCGGGACTTCTTTTCCTTTAACTACTAAAAGCTTAAAATTTGGCTGGTTTAAAGAGAGACTTAGAGATAACAGACTGAAGGCTCTGGAGAATGTTGATCATAGTATATAGTGCAGAATGACTTAATTCAAGGGGTCTTTTTTTCAGCTCCCATGAATGTTTATTTCAGGAATGAGGTCTGCAATACATGTGTTGCAAACACGCTGACTCAGAACTCCTACGGGAAGGTATTTAGAAATGAAAGCAAACACTTCAGAAAGTACATATGGCTTCTTTCGCTACAGAGTAAAAAGAGCCTATCATGTTTCAAACAACATGAGTAAACAGGCTTCTGTCCTCCTATAGCACTGTTTACAGATATCAGCTTTAAGCTTCAAAAGATATTCTGTATAAAGAGGTTCTACTTGGACCCAATGAGAGCTATACTAGTAGGAATATTGGAATACTTAGAATGTAATGCTCAGAGATAGTCAGTAGTGCAAGTTCAGGCACTGCACACTGAGACAGATAAGGCCTTAAAGCTTAAAAAGAGAAAAAGGACAAGCAGTAGGAGAGTAGAAGAAGGAAAAAGTCCTATGTCTTTTCTAAGCTTTCAGTCACACGGTAACTCAGAATTAAAATAAGTAATAAACACTGAAAAAACAATTTGTATTTCCCCTTTTCCATCCTAGTGTCCTGTTCACTAGGCATAGCACTGATAGAGGATGACTTCTTCAAATGATACCAGAAATTTACTCAGTGTTTATGGACTGCGTGGCTTCTCATTTATCCAGTGAGCCACATTCTTGATGTCAGCATCATTTCAAAGTGTCAGGAAGAGAGTGACAGAAACACATCACATTTCTTCCAAACCCTCACAAAAGGAAAAAAACCTGCGTCTTCTGTAAGATGTTGATGTCTGAAACTGTCCTCTTGATAGCAATAACATGTGTGGTGCAGGAGTATACTTACAGCAAACAGCTTTTGCAGTTGATTAAATGCCTCAGCTCCACAAAGGTCATTTATTGCTTTGTCTGCTTCAGCACCATAGGCATTCTCCTTTAAATAGAACAAATGTCAGTTGTGGAAAACGTGATGCTAAAACCTTCAGTTATAAAGTAGAAAATCTTGACAGGAGATTATATTTTTTTCTTTTTTGCTGGGATGGCAGATTCCAATACTTTGCCTCAATATTTCAGATTATTTTCATTTCAAAACTAAGAAGATGTAACTGGACAGAGAAAGTGGAGAAGGATAGATAGATTCCATTTTCACCTATTCAATTTTCCAATCCATTTGAATTTTTGCAGCCTTGGAGACAGCCTATGCTTTTGTTGTGCAGGAAAGGATTTAAATATTATTTAAAACCCATTAGTAACAGCTAGAAAGTCTTCTCAGAGCTACAAAAAGTTGGATCGATTTATATGGAGTAAATTTTCAGTGCAGTGTGAGGACTTAAATCAAAACTGAGTAATTTTAATAACTGAAGTTAATAGTAACTACTGCACAAAGTAGGCATATGCTGCACACACTGTTTCTATCAGGAAAAAAAAAAAAGAGGTTTTAGTCATAAAATTATGTATAAAATTAGAAAAATAGAAAGTAATGCATGCCAGGTTTTATTCTGTAGATTTGGTTGATTTTCTTTTCCTATACCAAGTTCAAATACCCTTTCTCACTTTTATACTTTTTCTGAATGGTGTTATCAATAAGAAGTGGAGTAGAAGTGGCATTTACTGTCCTATGGTGGATGCCTAACAGTGTATATGACATGGCCGTGTTATTTGTGCTAATGTAGATGTCGTCAAAGTTCTGATTTGAATCTCAATTACAATGACAGATGTTTTATAACAACCTTAATGTACCTACCATCTAAAAGTGCTCTGAGTAAATGTACAACTGAGTTAGGAGTATATCAGTGGAACACTAGACCCCCTAATTTGGGAAAAAGTTCTACACATGAAGGAACAGTTTATGACTTTTCATTATCCCTGCAGTCCCCAAAGGCGTCCACACAACTACTGTTACATGGTGTAAAGTACTCAATGGAATAGGCACATTTACTTTTTAGTGAAGACTTGTTTCAATACAGGAATATACTTACACAACTGGACATGGGTAAAAGTAAAACAGATAGATTTGGTGACTGAAGGCACTAAACACTCTGGAAGATGAAGCTCAAAGTGTAGTAACACGAAGTATTTTATCTTGCTCACTCTGTGCTAAAAATGTCTGGAGTTTAAAATTTGATACTGTAATATTTATTGACACCACAACAGCAGACTGTGAAAAGAACACAATCCTTGTTTTCAGTTTTTATAACTATGCATCTTGGTCTACTGGGCCAGTCAGAATTTTGTTTTCATTTGTATAGGAGAAAAGATTGGAGAAATATAAAAATCTGCCTCAGAACCTGGGGTTATCATTGTTAGTTCCATGCCCAACAGAGTAAATGGTCTGATTAATTTTCAGAATATTATAGGAAAGATGTTTGGTTCAATTACCTATTACACATTTCAGAGTGCCACAGTGGTCATGACTATTTATATGTAGCTGTTACTTAGAAAAAATAAAATCAAGCAATCCCAAACACTGCAGGAAATGTATTCAACTACTCTCAGAGAAAAATAAAACAAAATTATACTATGGGAAGAATCATGTTTGTCCTTTCATTATGTATCCTCTGTCTGGTAAATATTCATCTACTACATCAAAATACTCCGTTAATCTCCTCACATGTATTAAAGTATTAAACAATCTATCATGATGACTGCAAGGTAGTTGGTGCTATAAACAAATTATCTAAGCATATGATGTTAATTAGCTTAAAACCCCTCATCTTGGATATACTCAAGATACGCCTTGGTAGGTGTATTAATTCAGTGAAATCCATTGTAATTATTTATATGATCTAGAATGTCACAGAATTAAGACAAGTAAGCAAATATGTCATATTAAAAGGGCAAGTTTGAGGGAGGCTTAACCTACATTCACACTGTAAGGTATAGAGAATTAGCTTGTGCAACTTTTTATACTTATGATACATTTATTTTTTCAATATCATTCTTTAAAGTTGCAATGTATGTCTGCAGAAAGAAAGGAGAAGCCTTGAGACTCTCTTGCTGAGCCTCCGTTATTTTTTTTTGCTTTTCACAAAGAAAGTCATTCAGGTTGGAAGTGTATGGTTGTTCCTTGCACATGAAGATTTTAAACACATTGTATGAAGAAGAGAAGATAACACACAAGTCTATATTCCAAGGAGTTGGCCTGACAAATAAATAAAGCACATGTCCTGTAAGAGATTGAATGTTCTTCAAGATGACTTGAAGTTTCCGATGGTAGTGTCCTGGGGTTTTTTTTCAGCAATTCCTACATTTATAACATGTCCTGTAAATACAAATCAGGCAAAAGTAAAGAAACGGGTTCACCATGTGGTCTCAGACTACTTTAGTTGATCCTGCATACTCATATAGCCTGATAAATCCTATTCCTGGCAGCCAAATGAGACCAGGTTAGGAGTAAATGATGGGCAGGTAATGCTCACTAAACATTTGACGTGAATGGGATTTTCTGATAAAACAGCAAATGTTGCAGGTATGACTTCTGGGCAGTGGTGTACGAATTTCAAAAAAAATATCATCAATGCAGTCATCTTAGCTGCTGGACAAATCATAGCTCTTCCCTTAATAATTAAGTAGGTAAATTGTCACAGATTTCACTTGAAATACGGAAAAAATAGGTTCAGAATCTTTCTTTTATGGTATATACAAAAGCTTTCAGTTGCATGCTACTGTAAGTTGGATTTATCATCCTTGCTGGAATAGTTTCACTTTGTGTAACTAATTAAATATTTATAGGAACAGAGAGTGCAAAGATAACTCTATGTGATAGAGGTTATGACATTTATGTGGGAGAAGAAAACCTCAGTATAATGTCTCTAAGTTAGAACAAGGCAAATTTGGATCAGGACCCCCACATGAAAAGCAAACGCTCTAAACTTGAGTTATAGGATATACTGCTTTGGGGCTATCTCCTTGTAAATTAATCTGAAGTTGATGATTGTTTTTCAGTCCAGAAAAAAAAGAACCTTAGGCATTTCTTTAACTTTTACATGAAGTGGGACAACTCTTCTCATTTGAATTTTTCGCAATGTGTTAAATTTCCACTGGATTATTCTACTGCAGTTAAAAAAAGAAAGACATATAGAGTGCTTGTGAATATTGACCCGTGTAGTCATTTCTGTTAACATTTCTACTCGATTATCATATAACAAGGAATTCTGAAAATAGAACAAAAGTTCAAGGATAAAAGTTCAGCTAACATACAGCATGCAGAACTGTGTAGAATTACAATGCTGAAGAAGAGTCTGAAAATGAACATTGACAGCCTATATAATTACAGTGTTTGAAAGGATACTTCTTTCAGTTACCAAATCTGTTTGAATATAATGCTACTTTTCAGTTCTCAGAATCAGAAGACTGAGGATGAGTCAGAACAAGCAGCAGCTTACATTAAATGTCCGAAAGGAAAAAAAAAAAGGAAATGGAATTTCGAAAGAGAGAACACCAGAAACAAGAAAGTCACTATAGCATCATCAATAAAAATGGAGAAACTTCAAAAGATTCTATATTGAGGTTCATTTGTTAAACTGTCAACCCCCCCTCTCTGATAAGTAACATTCTACTGGAAAAGATTTTGTTTTGACATTTAGGAACTTCTAGTTCTTCTCTCAGCAGAGCCCAAAGCTGAAGACATGCATGATAAGAGAGAAAATGGTGTTTGAAAATCGGCTATGTAAATAGTTTTCAAATATCAAAAAATCTTTGATTTAGGTTTGACTCAAAATGAGAAGTCATGTCTGCTTCTTTTGGTTTTAATTTCTTTTATTTTTTTAAAGCAACTGATTCTCTTTTCAATTTTTAAAGGGGAAGCTGGAACTGAAAACTGAAGCTGAGAATTCCAGGTCTGTCTACCTTGCAGTATTGAGTAAGGTAAGTGTGTTAACTGAACCAGGGTGGATATTAGCAGTACCTTATCTGCAGCAAAATATAGGCAAACTTACTTCATCAAAGTTCTTCACAGCACCACAGATGGAATGACTCCAGCGCCTGAGATAACTTACTGATACATTCATGTATCGCTGCATCACCTCTCAGGCTTCAAAACAGAATTTCAGGATTACAACAGGGTTGACAACTTTCTTTAATTTAGGATTAGATGTATATGCCAGTAGAGCCTTTACTAGTTCAGCCTGTCTACACCAGACATAAAGGAACAGTAAAATGGAATAAAGGTCCCATCACAGAATAGGAGGTTTTTTTCATTGCAGCAACGAATGGATTATGTCTTCTGAGTGCAAGCTGGAGCTTAAAAGCTTTTGTAAAGAAAGGACCTGTGGGTACAAGATGCACGTTAACACAAACACAGTATTCAGCTCTAGTCTGCTGGGCTGACTAACATACTGCTGTGTTCTGCAGAATAATTGTTCTGGTTTCAGCTGGGATAGAGTTAATTTTCCTTCCAGTAGCTGCTGTGCTTTGGACTTAGTACGAGAAGACTGTTGATCACACTGAGGTTTTCAGCTGATTCTATAAATCCATGATCTCTGCTTAGGGCCTGGATGCGGATGGCACTATTTTTTGTAGCCTATACGACAGTCCTAGTTGAGACTGAGGTACTATTTTGCAAAGACAGGTAAAAAGGTAGTGGAAAAAAGGTCCGCCTGAAAGAATATATATCCTCATTTCAAGTAAAAGGTGGGAAGAAGTGCAAAGTGGTGTCATTATCAACCTTTTGAAGAAAGCATGCTGGAGATCATGTACGGTACTCCAGCTTCTGGTGATGATACAATCCCATCAGGAGAGGACTTAACCTCATGCGTGTATATAGATGCACACTGCAGACTGTCATTCAGATTATTTTTATTCAGCAGGATTGCCACTATTTAGAGTAGGGCATCAATAAACTGAGTGGCAGATGCTATCTATTAACTTCCCCCCCCACCTCTACCCTTCCACCAGAGGAAGAGAAAAAGGATGAAAAGGGAGAGAGACTTACTATGACAAAGATTATGAAAAAAAGATCTCCAGGGACACCAAAATTCCTTTCATGTCAAGCTGAGGCTGGAACCTGTTGTTTGCTCAAGCTATTTTTATGGTCATAGGTTCTTTAATCAACATGGGAAATCTTCAATCATATTTTTATGTTCTTTTTCTTCTAACATGTAGCCTTACACATCTTTTAGTAAATGGAGGGTAGAGACCTATGGATTTACTTCCTCAGAAGCAGAATGGATACTTAGGGCTTAAAGAGTGGTGGGAATTTTTAGTAAGTGTCTGGTGAATTTTGTAATTGCACCTTAGACCTTGGGAAAATCAGAGGAGTATGAGCAAGGAAACAGTATAGGTACTAAGTTGTGGCCATGTATAAAGGACAGACACACAGAGCATTGCAGAAGGAGCATTTTGGAAACGTTAGTTCAGTAAGAGTATGTGGAACGTGACAGAATCTGATTCATTGAGCTATCTGGTTAAGGACTGTTTAGTGTAAAAGAAATAAAAAGGAACACAGATATACAGACCTGAGGAGAAGGTGATAACATAGCTGTGTTTATTGTTTCCCCAGGTAATTTAATGCTGTGTGCATATGCAGAATTCACTGACAGACTTCAAACCAGACTATCGGGTGAGTTAAAGAAGACCTGCATCTGGGAAGACTCCAGATCTGAGACAGTGGTGGGTATGAAGCCCAAGGAGTGGTCATGGATATGAGCCAGGCTGAAAAACCTGTGTTGATATTCAAGGGATCTGTGAGTGTGGGTGTGATTGTGAAATAAGTGGGTGATTGCATGCACTTATTTGATAGTAAATGTCAAGCTGGACAAGGCGGCAAGTGGGAAGAGACCCATGTAGAGGGTAAAGGGGCCTGAGATCCAGGCAGGGTTGAAAAATGGATGTTCAATGGATCTGAATATGGTGCACGGAGAATATGAGTGTACTTGTGAGTCTGGAGAGTGAGGACATGGTTGTTTTCACTAGTGAACTTCAATCACGGTCAGTCAGAGAGGAGGATCAGGTCTTGGCCATCTGTACTTATATTTTATGGTAGTCCTGGTTTATGTATAATATGCAGGTGTTGTTAAAGGCAGTGCCCTGAACCTGCAAACGGGAAAGAGGCAACTGCATCCATCAGCCTGGGATGGAGACCCCTGGGTCAAGATGTCTTACTTTGTGCTTACTCTGATCTATAGACAGTATTAATAAGATGTGAGTAGCTTTGTGTGCTACTAAAAAAGTTGTAAAATAAAACTAACAATTACATTTTAATTAGAACTTTTGATTTTAGTGTACAGAATTCAGTCACAAAGTACCATAGTTTCTAAAAGATATTAATTTTTCAGAACATTTTGTGTACTTATTCCCATTAGTGAGTATTTTTTCCAAAACTCATTCCTGTTTACTTGCCCTCCTTGCAAAATTCTGCATTTTTAGGGGAATCAATTTTTTTCCTGTGTAATTTAAGAAATTCTTCAGATGTATTCAACTATTACGTTAGAAGTTAGATAAAAAAGTTTGAGTTTAGGCTGGCAAAGCACTTAAAATTTTGTTAGCTTATTTTCTTCTGCTAAGATCTTATTTAGGCAATCTGAAAATCATTCCTTTAATTTATTGCTTTTTCCTTTTTAGAAGAATCCATTGGCTTTGTTTCTTTTTATTTATGTTTTGTTAGTATCTTAAAGGTAGTATCTTTGGTAGGATCTTAAAGCATAAATTGGAATTTTACCTGTCTTTTTGATATGACCTGTCAGGTATTCTCCAATTTACAAAGAAATTAAAAGGAAAATAAAATAAAACAAAAAAAAAATCAGAAAAAAAATCTCAAACCATTTCTCAGAATAGAAGGGCATCCACAGAAATTATAGGGTTTTCTTTATGAATACCGAATAGAGTTACATCTACATTTCTTGAGTGGATAACTTACTAAAATAGTTGCATTCATTAGCATGCTATCATTTCTGTGAATATTTTTTATTTTTTGTGATAAACAAAACATCTCTTTTTTAAGTAAGAGAAACTAATATGAAGTGAAAGACATATGGATGCAAAAATCCACCTTCTCTTAACCAACCCCAGCATATCAACTGTAAAGTGAGAAAAATGGAGAAAGATACATTAAAGGGAAATACTGGTTTAAAATATATCAGGTGTAAAGACTGGTAAAATGCTGGCGATAAACAGATACATACATAGTGCTTTGATAAATTAATAATTCACTCTACCTATAAAGATAATTCTGTGTAATCTGCAAACAAGAAATATGACTCATAGCAACAGGAGATTCAAGTGAGAATTAAATATTGTATTTCACAGGCTTTTCACCTAGATTTTGGAGGGTCGTTTCACACACACACAATTGCTAATAACTGTAATCCCACTGAGTCTGTTTACCGCATAGCCTGCAGTGAAGAGCCATCTGAAGCAGCACACGTTCCAGAAACAGTGAAGTCCCAACAGCACAGAGTTCAGCATGAGTTTATTCCTTCTACTAGTGTAATCACAGTACAGTCAACTCTCCATTATCATTGCTAATTGGAGCTTGGCAGGGTTTTGAAAATAGAGGTAATGCTATGGTTTCCACACTGAGCTAACTTGCTCAGGATCAGCCCCATGCACAACCCACGTGGCTCCATGAAAGATGCCATGCTGTCCAAGTGCTTGGAGCCACTTTGGGTCTGCAGCTGTGTTCCTGGTGTACAGCATCTAAACCAATGAGCCCTCCAGATATGCCAGAGTGCATGGTGCAAAGACAGCTGGGACGGCTTCTGATCACTGGCAAGGGCTCAGCACAGCATGACAGCAGTTATAAAGCTTCTGGGCAAAAGGTGGATGTTGTTGCACTCATATGGCTCTACACTTGGTACGGCAATCTGTGCAGCATTTAAACTGGCCTGCTACATCAGCTGCAATCTTTCTGCACCTCTGGCAGGATTTAGCTACAACACGGATAGCTACTTGCTAGGTGACGCAAAAGTTACTAAATTTGAGTTGCATCTGACCAGCTGTAGAATTTAATAATATATGTATCTTTGCGAGTCAAGCGCAGCTCCCTGTGTGATAAAGGAGAAAAATAACAGTTTTCAGGTTGTGACCTATTTCACAGAATCGGAGAATCACAGAATGTTCGGGGTTGGAAGGGACCTCTGTGGGTCATGTAGTCCAACCCTCCTGCCGAAGCAAGGGTCACCTACAGCAGGCTGCAGAGGATCTTGTCCAGGCAGGTCTTGAATATCTCCAGAGAAGGAGACTCCACAACCACCCTGGGAAGCCTGTTCCAGTGCTCCGTCACCCTCAGAGGGAAGAAGTTCTTCCTCATGTTCAGACGGAACTTCCTGTGCTTCAGTTTGTGCCCGTTGCCCCTTGTCCTGTCACTGGGCACCACTGAAAAGAGTCTG
>Ga0065711_1046633_pt1 | contig 12775 bp, 8 predicted proteins | sample Hoacrofraction12_FD_59098 | JGI IMG/M metagenome (GOLD analysis project Ga0065711, IMG submission 59098) | Hoatzin crop microbial communities from Cojedes, Venezuela - Epithelial fraction 12 v2 (version 2) | ecosystem: Host-associated > Birds > Digestive system > Esophagus > Crop | place...
TTGTTGTTGCTGTTCCCTCTGTTTGCTGTTCTGTTAAACTGCCCTTATCCCGACCCACCGGTTTCTGCCTTTTTCTTTCCATTCTCCGCACGCTGGCGGGGGGAGGGGCGGCCGCGTGGCGCTTTTGTTGCCGGCGGCAGCCGAAACCAAAACACTCAGAGAAGAAAACAATTTACTGCCTGATTTTAGCCTGCAACCAGAACCAAGAGGGGCACTTAACCACTGAAGGAATACATGTTCCCATTTGTTAAATCATCATATCTGGCATTACTGAATTTTGTAACTCCATTCCTGAAAGTAGTGATAAAACCATGGAATTCAGCCACCAGGAAGCAGGTTCCCAATCCATAGTAAGCACTGATAATAACAGCCTTGCAATGTCGTCAACTGGCAGTTCATGAAAGGATCCAGATCTTAAAATGTTACAGCAGCCCTTCCCCTCACACCCTGGAGATACTTGAACATAGAAAGATCACAGACTTTTCTCAAGTTGGCTTTTATCCACCATTTCTGTTTGTTTTGTCATTATTTAGTTACAGTTGCTATTTATCGTCCCAGGTTGTTCTGCTTGCAAACTGATTTTAGCTAGCAACTGCCATGAACGCGATCGAAAACAGGGATGGTATTTCTTTTGCCTGAAGAACATGTGGCACTGAGAAAGTTATCTTTGTGTCTCCATGATACGATCTTGAATGGTCTTCTCTGTATCACTATAGGGCTGGAGCTGGGAATTACAGGAATGGGGACGACAAATTGGTGCATGTTTGTTTGGGTTTTTTTAACTAGATATTTATCTTTATGTAGGTGATCACCGTCTGAATTGCACAGGAAATTCCACAGGACTGCTACCAGGACTGTAGCTAAAACTTTTTACTCTATAATCTATTTTTTTTTATTCAAAAAGTTGGATGCCAGTTTGGAACAGATATTCTGTCTCTCCACCTTTGACTAGAAGTCTTTCAAAAGCACCTTCCCACACAGACAGAAGATAACCCCTACTGAACCACTGCTTGAAGAAACATTAACAGATATTTTAAACCAAAGGAAACTGTTAGTATCGCCCACCAACCCAGACTTCTTTCAATTATCTTTCACCAATACGTTTCTCAATAACTCCCAAAACAGTTCCAGCCAGCCTTTTATTTCAAGATTTTCAAGATCCAAAGTTGAAACAAATCTCTAATGCTCTGCTGTATCTGCTCCTACCTTTCTCAACTTCTGAGTTCTAGCTGGGTTCAAGAGCTTTCATCAGTTTCCCAAAGAAAGTTAAGCTCCTTGCACTGCATCTCAGGAAAATGCTGTTCCAGAATGTCACTCTGATTTGCTGTATTTCGATAAAGACAGTACTGCATTATGTGAGGTCTTAATGGCAGCTCCCTTTTAACGAGTCCAGCTGGCTATTTGCTTAAGTTGCATTTATAGCAGCTACTTGTAAATCCCAAGCAATCGTAAAAAACTGCAGTACGCTAGAAAACCAAGGTTTGCAGATCACACTCTGTTCTGTAGGCAGACAGTTGTGGTCCATTTTTTTTTGTCACAGTTTACTCAAAAATTAACTGAACAGCAGTATGAAAGACTTCTACTTTGCAGTCCCGTCCACATCCTTTGAATATCTCGCATTCCCTCTTCCAGCAGTGCCCCGCTGGTTCTTATTTGTAGCAAAGATACAGGTATTTTCTGTTACCTCTCACTCTCCTGTGCTTTTCCCCCACCCATAGATACAGAGCATTCATGATGAAGTAGATCCACAATTTCATGCCAACCTTGTTGGCTTTATTTAAAAAGAATTGATAAAACTGCTTTCAGTGATAAAATACACATCTTCGCACATGCCCCAGGGGTCGTGGTACTTTGCCTCTCCACATGTGGCAATCCAAAATCAGCCTGTGCTTCGTGCTACCTCTGTCCCTTCAGGACAGCCTCTCCTCCACGTGGGCCTTACAACAAGCAAATGGTAACAGGCCATTCTGGGCTGCAGGATCAGAAGCTAGCAGCTGCACGGACCCTTTCTCAGAGCTTCTGCTGTCAGCTCCCTTCTCTTCTTGAAAAGATTCAATAGAATCTTAGCCTGTAAGTTATCCAAATATTTGTCATAATGACAGAGTCACCCCAGTCACATGCCTCTATTTTTTCTCCAAGTGTAAAAAAACCTCCCCATGCTTCTTCCATTTTTTGCTTTTCCCCAGCTACTTGTGGACACCACGTATTCCCACTTCTGCTGAGTCATAAAAAGAGACTGTGCCCCATTTTTCTGCAGAAGACCTTAAAATCACAATAAGAAACTTAAATCTAAATTATTGTTGACCTTAGAGCCAAAGTTTTTATCCTCCTCTTTGTTCCCGAGATGGCTTCCCAAACCAAAAAAACCAACAAAAAATTAAATGCGTAGGAGTCACTCGCAGGTGCAACGTCCTGAAATAGCTGGGCCTGGAGACCACAAGCTAACAGACTGCTACGGCCCCCCTCTGGGACCAAAAGCGCTGATTCTGGCCCACCCTCACAGGGAGGGAAAAGTCACCTCTGACAGCTGTGCTTTCTGGAATATGAGCAGTGGTAAGGAAATAACAGCCTTTGAAACCCAGACGCACAAAACATTCTATGACTTAGTGTCTGAGTCTACAGAATAACGCTTGTGAACTTGGAGGATTTCTATGGGAAATCTTACAGGTGGCTTTCTTATGTTTGATTCACTTGATTTTGGATCATCATGAAATAGATTGGCTAAGCCCTCTGTGTGACATTTGCAAGGTGCCTTCAATAAACCGCCGTTGTCAGGGTGTTCCCAATCTTACAAGTTACGGTACTGAGTGTCCTAAACAAGTGTCAGGCTGTGTCTGTGTCTACAGCACAATGCTTATCAACTTGGAGGATTTCTAAAGACACGTGAAAAGTGGAGTTGAAACCTCAGTGTAGCAGGAATCTTATTTTTGTGGGCAAAGCACCATTGGAGACCTCTCCAGTAATAACCAGTGGCCACATCACAATGTAGAATTCTACATTTTCTTTCTGCTGCTAGGTTCAAATGGCAATTGCACGATGACATTCAAGATCCTTACTGGTCAATGCCTAAAAATGTATTTTTAGCCTTACTCATTTAACCCTATTAACCCTACTCGATAACAATTTCACCTGTTGAAAATGAACAGGGCGACTACGTAGCCCTGCACTTGTACTCTACAAAAAATCATCCCTAAAATCTTCTCTGCATTTTGAGTATGATTTTATTTACAATATTAAAATGAGTGCGCTGGCTGGTAACACTGTTCTGCCAAATGCCCAATCGTTTGTGGTATCGCTGCATTTAATTTTAGAATATTTTATGGTACGTACTACACAGTTACAAAAATCACAGGGCTTTAGAAAAGCTAGTCTCTCAATTAAAGTTATCTTTTTGGAATCAAAGTTATAAAAGTTGGCTGATAAATACAAGTGCTATCAGGATGTTACAGAAATTAGCCATTTGCATTTCAATTATCCAATCAATCCACTACCACCAATATCAGGAGATACAGGTATTTTAAATTTTTAGTATATCCTGGTAGGCAGGCAAAACTAGGCACCCTATATAAAGAATTTCCTAAAAAAAAAAAAGATAGTTCTATTTCTATATTATTATACTATCTTATCCTTTTAATCTCTCATTGGCTTTTCTGCTGATATATTTCGGAATTTGTGTTTAGAACAGATGAAAGCTAGGATAGACTACTGTGATAGTATAGACAGAAGAGTTTAATGGCACACAGGCGTTCTTTTTACAGCCTTTAAAGCAGTCTTTGCACAGGCAGGTCTCTGATGGACAATCCCAACAAAATGTTCTGATTACCATGCATTTAACATGGTTACTAGACCAAATGGAAGGCATGGTCTTTACTGAAATCACAGGAGCACAGTAGCTCCAAAAGGAAGATGGCACCTGACATTTGTCATGAACATGCCAGGTTAGCTAATGTAAAACTAGGACTCACTCACTGGTGCTGCATATTGCTTATAATTCACATCTGTAAAAACAAAGATGAAGCAAGAATTTATTTTCTTGCAGTAGGGAATCAGAAATCAATTAATCTTTCATCTTGCTGTGCAGACCAGTTGAGCATTACTAAAGGTGGTGAAAAAAACAAAGTTCAGTGTAATCTCATAGGTACACTATACAGGTCAGAGTCTAAACACTTCTTGAAAATACACAAACCATGAAGGTCATTTACTACTTTGAATTCTCTATGCTGATAAATCCATCATTCCACAGCTTTTATGCAATCTCATAATTTCTATCCACTAAAATAAAAATATTTCCTTTTAGTTTTTAAAATAACAAACAACAACACAAAACCATAAAATAATTCATTTATTATTAAAAAAAAACCACAAACAAACAGCTTGCCAGAAGCTACAAAGCACTTCTATGAACTGTAGCTTCCACCCTGCCTCCTCGTGCACTGAAATGTGATGATTCACGGGGGACAAACACTGACCTTGCCTCTGTTGCTTTGTCAGGGCCTAGGATGACCTTAATGCAAGACCTTCAACTCTGGAATTTGCACTTTTTCGTTTTCAGATGGGCAAGCCTCCTCGTGTCTGTTGACCTTCTGTGCACATTGCAAAATCTGTCAGTTCATTTGAGTTTTTCCCCAGAGTCAGACGTAGTTATGGAATAAAAATGTAATCTTGCAAAACATTAAGAGTTGCTTAAAAAGATGTCCTGCCTTTTCCCAATCTTTTTCTCTCCACATATTCTTTAGAACATGCTTTTTCCTCAAACTAACAGATAACTGACGAATGCTTATTCTGTTCCCAGCCCATCCAGGCCTTTACAGCCAGCAGCTCTTAAAGGTGGATTTCTTATGTTTCATTCACTTGATTCTGGATCGTCACGAAATAGATAGGTTAAACCCTCTGTGTGATATTTGCAAGGTGCCTTCAATTAACCGCCATTTTCAGGGTGTTCCCAGTCTTACAAGTTGTGGTACTGAGTGTCCTAAGCAAGTGTCAGAGGCAAAGAACACTGTGATCATTAGAGGCTTCTGCTACAGGGAAGGAAAAAAAAAAATCAGGTTAATAGTAATAACAGCTACAAGTCTATTATTCAACCTTTAAAGACAAAATCTAGAACAGATACCAAGTATTAAGAGACATGGGACTGCCTCTCTGCATACGCAGCCCTTAGTAAAGACAGAAATCAACAAGGCCTGTACATCTCCTTTGCTATCATCACTTGTCACTGCACTTCAGTCCACTCCCCCTGCTTCAATATACTCTGTCACTACAAAAAGGTGTCTCAGATACACACCGCCATGAGCAGCTAAGCTCCTGAGCAGAAACAACAAGGAAATAAAAGCCACTGGAAAGTGCCCACAAGCTGCCTTAGTTGCCCAAACTTAAGAGTAGTAGCTTGCTTCCACCTCCTGTGCTTACAGCTTCTCCAAATTGTATATGGAAGAGGTAAAAATAACAGGTAAAGTGGTTACAGAAAAAGAGTAATTGAAGTTTCTGCTACCTTTCTGATTATGTCAATTTGTGCTCTTTACTTCAACTGCAGTGTTTGGCCTCAGGCGAGTAGCGCAAGAGCTAACCTGCTCTGCAAGAAGACACTCTGCAAGAGAATAATAAGAACGGTTACACAAAGAATACCAATTTCAAGTCAGTGTATGAACCTCAGTTCCACCACATGTGGCAGAACAACTGGTATTACTCTGAGTCTAGCTGCTCAGGGAGAAAGTACTACTTCTCCAGGAATGTTCCCCATCCTAGGATGGTCTATCACATGCCAGGTAAGAGTTGCTGAGAAACCACACAGTTAGCCCGGACAACTACCCTGGCAAGCGTGAACTGAAATTTGAGTGTAATGCAATTTTGTTTCAAAAGTACCCACCGCTCCCATTTCTTGCATCTAAGAGAAGCATTTCATCAGCATGCACAACTGGGTAAGAAATCCCACTCTTGGAACAGTGATTAGTCACAACCAAAATACAGAGACCTCTCGGGAACAACACGGATCTGCAGTGCCCCCACCGTGGCCACAGGCATGGCAGCGAAGCATGTTTTCTGTAGTACAGACCATACCCATTTGTTTGCTTGCACAGGGTTGAACAACACTCAGGTCTGTGTTGTGAGAAACAGAGTTTTACACAAATACCCGTCTGCTGGCAAAACAGCCATCCCCAAGCAAGACGCTGATGAAGAGCTTGCTGTAACCAGGAACGCCACAGGCAATGCAACTGCCAGCTGCTACAGTCCAAGCCTTGAGACCCTCGAGCAAGGGGAGCCAGGCACTTCCTGGCCCATGACAGGTGAGTAGGGGGACCACACTGCTGTGCTACACAGCACCAGAAGAGGAACCTGAGCTGTAAAAGGTGCAGCTGGGGCTCAGCCAGGGCACTGTGTCATCACAGCTCAGGTCCAGGGACAGGGAACATAGGGCAATGAACGTGCATTTAAAAGGCGAGTATTTCTTTCCTTCTACGTGTGTTAGCCACCACATCTTAAAAGATTTCTCCCCATTAATTACACTTGCATCTTTATAGCTTTTAGAGATTGTACGCTCACTAGACATCTAATAACATTTGTCAGCACTTATTGCATCTGTGAGCAACATTCTGCAGTAGTAGTTACACAGCACCTATGAAATATGCTTTCCAGGATTTTCATCATCTTTGCTATGCATCCCAGCAAATAACTGCATTAATATACTATATGAGGTAGTGAAAGCAAACAAAAAAGGAAGAAAATACACCCTCTTACAGATATCTAAAATATGGCTTGTGCATTTTTGTAATTAGAAATGGCTCCCCTGGTTATAGCACAAGGCGAATCTTAGGTCCTTTGTGTTTCAACTTGAGAAAACACTCTGCCTGTTGATTTCCAGAAGGACGTACAGATGTGCCTGAAGGGATTCAAAATGAGACTACTTCATCTGAAAAGGTAAGGGAAAAAAAGACAGACTTCTTTATTTCAGCACTCTCCTTTTCACTTCTGAACGCTGTAACCTGAATTGACAGTCTCAGACTGCTAAGGAGGACAGCACAGAACAAAAAGAGGGATGCGAGGATCCCATGTGTAGAACACAAGAGCTCGGAAGGAAGATGGTATCAAGTAGGGTGATAACTAAGCTATAACTGTATCACTTTCAGCTCTGTAATGTCACTCTTGTTTTGCTAGCAAGAAAAAGGGTCAAACCAATGAAAATGGAAATAAAATTCACCTTGTTTAAAACTGCTGGGGCAAAAATGGTCACACTAACAAGCAAGCACAAGGTCACAAACAAGCACGGAAAAAGCCTTCTCCCTCACAACACAAAGATTCTTTAGACTATTTGCTGCCAACAGTTTTACTTTTGCCGACGCTGCTTTGTAGAAGCAGCACGTAGGGGTTTAGATCCAACTTTGCAGCTGTGCTCACAAACTCCAGTAAGTGATTCTTTAGTCTGAAGCTGCAGGCTATCTAATTAATTATCTCCTCTATTGTGACTGCACAACAGCTGAATACTAAGTTATTCTTCCATTGCAAACACGTTATCACCTGCACACTATTCAGAAAAAGGTAATGCAAGTGTTGCTGTCTTGGTTCTGGACAGCAGAGGGCATGATGAAGACGTTTTGCAGCAAAGATGCTAAAAATAGGATTAACTTTTCGTCTGCCTAAATGATGCCCTGGGGTTCTTGAGCTGGGTAAAGACCATGCTGGTAGCTGGAGAGAGCGATAACTTTTCCCCTCAGCCTCCCTTTCTCCAGACTAAACAGACCCAGCTCCCTCAGCCGCTCCTCGTAAGACTTGTGCTCCAGACCCCTCACCAGCCTCGTTGCCCTTCTCTGGACAAGCTCCAGCACCTCAATGTCCTTCTTGTAGTGAGGGGCCCAAAACTGAAAACAGTACTCGAGGTGCAGCCTCACCAGTGCCGAGTACGGGGGCACAATCCCCTCCCTATTCCTGCTGGCCACAGTGTTCCTGATACCAGCCAGGATGCCGTTGGCCGCCTTGGCCACCTGGGCACACTGCTGGCTCATGTTCAGCCGGCTGTTGACCAACTCCCTCAGCACGCTTGGGTGGATCCCATCCAGCCCCATAGACTTGTGTGTGCCTGAGTGGTGTAGCAGGTCGCTAACCATTTCCCCTTGGATTATGGGGGCTTCAGTCTGCTCCCTGTCCCTGTCATCCAGCTCAGGGGGCTGGGTACCCCCAAAAAAACTGGTCTTACTATTAAAGACTGAGGCAAAGAAGGCATCAGGTACCTCAGCCTTTTCCTCATCCTTTGTTGCTATGTTCCTCCCTGCATCCAGTAAAGGATGGGTATTCTCCTTCGCCCTCCTTTTGTTGCTAATGTGTTTAGAGAAACCTTTTTTCTTGTCTTTTACAGCAGTAGTCAGATTAAGTTCTAGCTGGGCATTGGCCTTTCTAATTTTCTCCCTGCCATATAACCACACTCAGTACAATAACTGTTAAGTGCATTTTGCTTTTCCTCTGCACTTCCAAACAAAACCTTCTGCCAATCACACTTGTATTCCTGGGCCTTTAGTAGACTGGTGAAGCCTGCACATGGAGAAATGAAGGGTAGTGGCTCAGCGGCACACTATAAACCCACAATGGCAAAGCAAACAGAATACAGAGGTCCAGATTTAATCCCTTCCTCATCTGAAATCCATTAGTAGTTACCTGGCATCACTTTCATTCTTATGCCAAGATCCAGCTCTTTCCAAAACACACAGCTACTCCAAAAAGGTGTTTCAAAGCACAGTGTACAATTCTACACATTTTCTTCAGCAAAAGGGAAAAACCCAGCATTACACATTATGCCATGGATATCTGTTATTATTCTTGGTGACCACATACTAGAAGCTGTAACAATCAACAATATGTGGCCACATTGAACAGAGTAACAGTTTTAGATGCATTTTCTGCACACCCTTGCTGGGGACTAGTGTTAGCTATGTACTTCACATTGCCTTTACCTGACGCTTAAATGGAGTCAAGCCAATTCTTTACACATTGTTTTCTGTTTTGGAAAAGCTTCGGAGAAAACAATTCCGAGACTCTGCACAACTTGCAACTGGGCAGAAAATCCACAGGGCGTCTGTCAGCCAGCCTTCTACTCCATTCATCAACTCGCAACGTGGCCCTGGTGTCCAGGAGAAGGGGAAGTCTTACCTGAACTACCTGGAACAGGATATAAAGGTAAGACATGAGTGCTGTAGTATATGGCTTCCAATAATGTTACATATTTTTATTTCTCTTGAGAATGGTGTGGGGTATTCTTTGTCATATTTTTTTCCCCAGTGTGGATTCTACTCACTTAATTTTGTGTTTAGCATTTACTCTGAGTTGGTTTTACTCTAACTGGATGTTGCCACTGGCAATCACTGGGGAAGCAATGCATGTGGCTGAAACTTGTTCTCTAAAAAACAGCCTGCGAATATTACATCACAGGCAAGGGGCTTCACATGCAGGAAACGCTGCTCATGCTTTCATTCCTGTGTCTCTGAAGTGCTGCGTACATGGCACTCTCTGAACATCACCTTTTGCAGACTGGTGTCCGCAGCTCACACTGTGGCAAAACTGATGGGACACTTCAGGCTAGGCAAGTTGCACAGCTGTAAAACTGCACGCTCACGCAGCTAGAGCTAAACTAAAACACACACACAAACTGTGTGGTGCGTCAGCTTCTCTTCCTTCATGGTAACAATCCTGTACATCTTCCAGGTGCTGAAAAAACTTGGCAAAGTTTTACAGACAGATTCGCTTACTAAGATCCAACAATGGTTCGCAAGTGCAAGTAAAAAAGGTAAGAAGCATAGGCATCTGCACCCTTTTCTGAAAAGCGCGCTCTCCTGTATGTCCATGTAAAACCCTGAAATTGTGATAGACCTGAACTGAGTGGGATTGCTGAGGTGGAAGGAATAGGATCCAGTGAAGTGTGCTTGGCTCAGCTGTGGCTGTGCTGAGCAGTAAGCTGACGGTACACAGAAACCGGTCACTCGGGCTTCAGCGCACTCAGGTTTGGTGCAGGGTGGAAAAATGTGCTCTCCTAGTGGAGCTCTGGGCTGCTGTGGACTGGGGGAAGGTGGAAAGCAAAACAAATATATCTCTCATGTCCTTAAGCCCTTTGAAAATCAGGTAAGGGAACTCCTGAATTCACCCCTAAACATCCAGATCAGCAAGTGAGAACTTCAATAACATTTCTGCTACTTTCAATTTCAGAGAAAGATTTCGTGATCAGTCAGATTTACACAAAAGTGCCTGATGAAGGTGTCCTGAACTATAAGGAAGGTACAGCAGAGAACATGGATATCCAGAGTCTGCTGAAGCTTCAGACTGGTCCAGAAGGGGACATGAATCGGTCCAGGTAAAACCTGCAGTGAGGTTGCTAGGATTAGCGATAGCTAAATCTCATAATCAGAAATCCTTGCTTTCTCCTCTTGTGAAAAATGCAACTTTGCAACTTTTTTTCTCAAGGCTGGGAAGCAGAGGTCCAGCACAAGCAGACAAACTGCTCCCAGCGAAGAACTGCAGCCGAGAAAGCGCTATGGAAACAAAGACACCGTCCTGCCCTGACACTCTGGCAGAACTCTCGCCTGCAACAAGCCATCTCCAGACTATAAGGCAGCTCCCTTCCCGTGAAGGCCCCCATCTTCAGAGTCACGGAAGCAGCTCCCAGTTACCTTCACTTACAAAAATACGTGATTTTAGCACTTAGATTACAAAGATGGCTGTTCAGACTCCCTATTAAAATAAATTTAGGTTTGTTATACCTAGTCCTCAAGTGATTCAACCAAACCATGCTGCATAGGTACATGAGAAGTGAGCTAAATGAAAAAAAGGACAGAGGCAACACTTTTTTGGCATCAGATTCCTTTTTTGCATGACTCAGCCAGGCCTGCACAAAGAGCTCTTGCGTGCAGACTTGACTAGTCACAGACCTACTCGAGTAAGCAGAGGGGTACACACACATAATCTGCAGAGTCAAGCCCTAAGTACTGGGAAAAAAAATACCCTGAATTTTCAAAATCGGGCCAGCAGAGTGACTGCAGATGTCTGCCTCACAGCAAGCTACAATTTGCTTCCATAGCTCTCATTATTAGCAGAGAAGCATCACAAATTTTAGCACCCAGTGGAGGGGGCAGATGGGACACAAATGGGATGGGACGACACCCAACAAACATTAAAACCATCATGCAAACCTCAAGCTGTTGAAATAGAAGCCAACAATGACAGAAATGTATCTGGACCTTTTTCAGGCCTTGTGAGCCAACTGTGAAAGCAGAACTGGGGTTTATCTGTTTTAAGCACACCTCTGGCAATTTATTCTTACAAAACCAAAGAAAGGTGATAAGCCAACCCTACTTCCATTTATCTTCCACAGCGAGACGATTCAGTGCAGACAGGCTCGTTCAAAGCATCTGGCTGTTTGAGGGGAAGGGAGAGAAATCCTGTCAGCATAGCATTAAGGAAAGAGGAGCTTAGCCCACAGCAGACCTCAGCGTACTCTTTCCAAGACTCCCTGCTTTCATTTCAAATCATGCCTACTGCAGTAACAACTACCACCTCCATTCCCATTTCCCGCTGCCAGAGAGGAGTATGCTGAGACTCAGAGGACAGCCTCAGCTCTGCTTTCGCTTGGTGCTCGCTTGCTGCGCACATGCCCAGCCGTGCTACAGCGCTGGATGAAGCAGGCTGGAGAGCGTGAACTAACCTGTAGCCCCAGATCAACGACCAGAGCATCTGTGAACGGCCAGCAGAAGGCCGGTCACCCAGGGCGGTCACTTGCCAACACAAACCACAGAGGCAGAAATGCATTTGTACAAAATTATTTAAATGGGTATCAATGTCCTGGATAGGTAATTTCTGTACAGCTGTGCAAGAGTATTAGCCTGCAGGCCGCAGTAAATGGCACCGGAGCTTCAAGTGGCAGAGGAGCTGGCAGCACTCTGAAACATCCCTCACGTCTTAGGCGTAAACCCTACAAAGCCAGCTGGAGACCAAACTGGAAACCAAGTGAACTGGAAACCAAACAGTGGGGTTGAGTGACCATACACTGACTGAGCTGCGGTAATGACTTACTGAGAGGGCCAGATACTTGACCAAATGCTTTTGGGCCATACTCACATTGCCTTAATTCCACATAAATCTCTGTCCTGAGTGTTTCTTATCAGCTGTCTCAGCACCACGCTGCGTTAGCTGAGCCTGAAGAATTTAATTACATCTCAGAGGCTCGCTATTAAACAGAATCAAAATGAAAGCAACCATGTTAACACAGTCTTTTAGCAGCATGGATACATTTCCTCCATGAAGCTGACAGGTTACTGAGCAAACATGTCAGAGCCAGAAGTGGGATAGTTTACGAGGTTAGTTACAATCAGTAGCATCTTCTCAGCCATTTCCCTTCTTAAAGCATCTGTTACTGTATTTGCTAGATGTCCGAAAACAAAGCTCCCTCAAGGGCATTTCACCCATCCTAGTAAAGGAAGAACAAGGTTATGTTTAACATGTGAATCTGAAGATCAGAATTAAAGTCCTTTATGTTAGGAAGTGTCTCAGATCCATAGTAACCTGCCAATCCAGCCTGAACTTTGCCATTCCCTAATATAAATGTTGCCCAGTCAAGTTTTCATCCTAAACTTAAGCAGCGCACGTGTCCTCCGACGCCTTCCTTGATCTCATCACCTGCCTGCTTTATTGGTGACCTGGATTCTGGTCTTGGTTTCGGCTGCCGCCGGCAACAAAAGCGCCACGCGGCCGCCCCTCCCCCCGCCGGCGTGCGGAGGAGAATGAAAAGAAAGAGGCAGAAACC
>Ga0065711_1046638_pt1 | contig 12775 bp, 8 predicted proteins | sample Hoacrofraction12_FD_59098 | JGI IMG/M metagenome (GOLD analysis project Ga0065711, IMG submission 59098) | Hoatzin crop microbial communities from Cojedes, Venezuela - Epithelial fraction 12 v2 (version 2) | ecosystem: Host-associated > Birds > Digestive system > Esophagus > Crop | place...
GCATCAAGAGAAGCGTGGCCAGCAGGTCGAGAGAGGTGATTCTGCCCCTCTACTCTGCTCTGGTGAGACTTCACCTGGAGTACTGCGTTCAGCTCTGGAGCCCTCAGCACAAGAAGGACATGGAACTGTTGGAGCGGGTCCAAAGGAGGGCTACAAAAGTGATCTGAGGGCTGGAGCACCTCTCCTATGAGGACAGGCTGAGAGAGCTGGGCTTGTTCAGCCTGTAGAAGAGAAGGCTGCGGGGAGATCTAATTACAGACTTTTAGTACTTAAAGGGCGCCTATAGGAAAGATGGGGACAATCTTTTTAGTAGAGACAGCAGTGACAGGACGAGGGGTAATGGTTTTAAACTAAAACAGGGTGGGTTTAGGCTAGATGTAAGGAAGAAATTCTTTACAATGAGGGTGGTGAAACACTGGAATGGGTTGCCCAGAGAGGTAGTGGAGGCCCTATGCCTGGAAACATTCAAGACCAGGTTGGACAGGGCTCTGAGCAACCTGATCTGGTTAGTGGTGTCCCTGCTCGCTGCAGGGGGGTTGGACTAGATGACGTCTAGGGGTCCCTTCCGACCCAAAACTTTCTATGATTCTATGATTATGAGATCATTATTCTAAGCGGATTTCATTATTTGAGGCAGGATGTCCTTCCAACAGTGAGAATTCTTACTGGGTTTGCCTTGGGTGTACAGTAGGAGTAGAAAAATCTAGATAACTATTATACATGCCTGAAAATCAGTGCTTGCAATTTTTGCATAGACAAGTTTTAAAGAGAAGTATGCACTGACGTATGCTTTCACATACATCTATTACCCAGGACCAGGCTAAAATGATGCTTAAAATCAGAATTACACTTCTAGGGTTTCTTGATTTAAGAAAAAATTAGTGTCACCAAACTAAATGCTTTACATAAAGATATATTTGGAAGTATATATTTCTCCTTTTTCTTGAAAAATTTTTCCACTAGATGTGTTTATGAGATGCTCCATTCTAATCCTTATCATTAATCATTATTATTAGGATTGGAAAAGACCTCTAAGATCATCAAGTCCAACTGTCAACCCAACACCACCATGCTTGCTAAACCAGCATGCCTGTTAAACCATGTTGTAGAGAGCCATAACTACACGTTTTTTGAACACCTCCAGGGATGGTGACTCCACCACTTCACTGGGTAAATTCTGGATTCCTGCTGACTATATTTTCCTCTATGGTTAGATGACACAAATAAAGTTAATAATAGGTACTGGCAGATTACATTTACAGTTACTTGTTCAGGAAAAATTCTAGGGCAGTAAGAAGCTTTGACATACCTTAAAAAGGCATAATGTCAATTGAAAGCTATATGACTCCATTCAGCATCAAAATACTCAGATGCTGTCAGCTACGTAATGTTGAGAATTGAGTTTTTTTCTGAGTAAAACTGGTGTACTGCAGCACAAATGACCTCAGACCCTGCTCCCACAGTGCAAACTATATCAGTTCATGGGGCTGCAAATGTACAGCCGATCATGGGATTTGATCTTAAAGGCTTTTCTTGTATCTGATTTAATCATTTTGGCCTACCCCCATTTAAAAGAAAGATATTTGACATGCCTCCCTATTCTGCAGCTTTACCTGCTAGTTTGGATAAGTAATTTCCACCCTGTGGTTTTTGTTCCCATATGGTATTGTAAAACAATTGTAAGAAAACAGATGTCTGAGATTTCAAACAGCAATTAACTGCCATACTTTGCTGACATATATTTCTCATTGTAATACTGAGAGGTTATTCTTATTGTTGGCAACTTCAGAATATTGCTATAATGAAAGCAGTGAAACATCAATCAGTAAAAGGTACGAAAGAAGTGCAAGAAAAAAAGACAATGGAATCAAAATCTGTCGAGACTGAATTTATGAGAAATGCATTAACTGACTTAAATGGCAAGAGGTTTCATCAATTTTTTTTTAAGTTTATATGCGATCCAAAGAGTTTGGTTTGGACTGATGGTTAAGGTAGTTTCTAGATGGTAGGGGGCAGATTGGTCTCCTGTGTGTGATTTCCTCACCAGCTACAATATGTGCTTATGCAGACCTTATTGATCTGTGGCCGGGAGGGGTAGCACTGCCTTCCAAGCAGTCCTGACAAAAGGGATGCTCTTGGCTGCCTCCTAATGCTGTTGCCTGCTTTCTGACATACAAGGCTGCAACACATTTGTATTCTTCTCGTATGGCAAAGTATAAAACGTAGGGTTCAGACCACCTAGTTTTACCTGTCTGTGGATGCCTATATCCAAGGCTAATCATCTAAGCTTCCTTTAAGCAAATGCAGAGTAGGAAGTCCTTCTACAGCACAACTCATCTTGTCCTTGCGTACATCTCTAAATGGTTAGTGCTTCGGAGACATCAGTTTCTCTCTACTGACTATGACAGGTACAAACACAATATGCTTAATTGCTTGAATCTGCACTGTAGATCTCTGCAGCTTGAATACTACGAGCCCTTAAGTCTTTAGCATGATAGACATCATATTATTGATAGGCTGAGGGTCACAGATTTACAAACAACCATGGGTATAGCCGTAATATTTTAGATTATTTAGATTTTTAAAAACCACAGTTTCTGGATGAGGAACAAAGAATCCACATAAACCCACAGTACAACAGATGAATCCAAGGAGAAAGAAGTATGGAGGATGAGATGACTATATAACTTACAGTAGTAATGAGGTGAGGTGATCTTGGATTTATGCATTCTTTTCATTCAGCTGTGGGCTGAATTTTTTTGTTACTTGACTTAGCTTCAGTTTAATAGCTATTGCCTTATGGTAGTCTTATTGTAGTCTTGTGTTTGAATAACAGTTCGGAGGTTGGATGAGAAGAGCAAAGAGGGAAAAACTGGGTCATGACCTGCTTATCTTGGTGTTTATTCCAGAAAAGCAGCACCAATGTGATGTACACTTGTAAGGTAAAAAAATTACTAAGTTTGATGTGCTTGTTGCTGCTTCTGTGGAAGAACATCAGGAATCCCACAGCTTTCAAAATCTGCTCTTAAGTTGTTCTGGCTGCTCCTATTTCTGCTGGGCAGAGAAGAGAGATCAGAGAAAATAAGTTACTTAGCCTTTCAGGAATAACTTTTTGTAGATGAGAAAGCAGTTCTAACTTTGGGACTTTCTGAAATGAGGTTCCACCAAACAACGCAGGGTGTATGCGTTTCTGTTTTAGCCTTTTCCGCAGTCGACCTTGATTTGTTTGTCATGGTATGTTTCTCAGCAGGGGATTTCCACCTTATCTTTTCACTGGTATTTTTGTTTTCTTTCTCTCCACCTTCATTCCCACTCACAATAGTATCTCAGTTGTATCTTGATGTGAGCACAGGAAACAGATACAGCTTTCCTCTCAGCATCTCAACAGAGCTGTCAGTGACTACTGAATAGAAGCAATTCATAGCTACGGAGGCTTCCAAAATCTAGCCAGTGTTTTTTAAGAAGTTGTTTTTTTGAGAAGCAGAATATGTTCAGTATGACAGCTCTCAGGACCGCCTTTTAGTTCTGGAAAAGAACTACTGCAGAATTTTCAACACCTATAACTGAAGGAAAAGATATTTGCTTTATGTCTCAGCAATGCATGCTTCTCTCAGATGGATGATGTCCCCCCTTGGTATTATGTTAGTGTGAGAGTAACTAGGGTGAGCTAAGTTCTTTTTCTGAAATCAGCATGTTATGGACAGTCATATATAGAAGGGTTTAGGGAAAAGAAAATATCTTTTAATAGATCAACTGATAATGTTGGAAAACCCAAAAAAGCTTTGGGCACACAAAAATCTTCGTCAGTAAGACTCCCACGGATGCCTTAACACCATTATCACAGAGTCACACTTCTCTGAAAACAGGAATTTAAATTCCTAAAATTAATAGACCTGTTAAATTATTTGTAACAGTATGCATAATATTAGCTAGATGTTCAGCAGTAATCGTGTAACTGGACAGATTGCGTGTTCCCGTTAATTGCAATTGTTTTTGAGCATGTATATTTCAAAAAGAAAACATTAGTTGTACATTTCAAGATTTTTCTGCTAATGAAGCAACAACATTTTAGCAAGAAGGGATAATGAATTTTTAGTGCAGAAATACACAGCAGCAGCTCTTGAACTGCAGAATCACTGTTATACTTGAACCATTGCTTCATTTGCTCCACTAGAAAGAAATATTACAATTACCTACTAATTATGTTAATGTTATAGGAGGGAAAGTGTCATTTCATCCCACCTAGTGAATAACCTGTCTTATTCTACCTACTTCTACTACCTACTTAAAGGATTCTAAACTCTCAAAGTCCAAACCCACCCTGCTAATAATATTATATGCAAAAAAAGTAAAATATAATTTCTGTATAATTCTTTGGAGATTCCTTAATATTTTCCAGTGTATCATCTCGGAAATAAGTAACTCTGAGAATTTCGGTGGTGATTAGTTAGTGATTAAAGAGAATGGAAGCAAAGAGAAAAGTGATCACTGTAAAACATAGCAGATTTTACTCTTGTGATAAATAGTTGTGATAATCTTTATATGTTACCTGCTTCCTCAACTGGAAAACCTCGTAGCTTTTTCTGTCGCTTCTGTTGTTTCTAATAACAATAGCTAATAAATACCAAGGCAAGCATGCAAGAAGATGGAAATATCTTGTCATAGACTGGATGCTTGATGTAGCATAAGTGCAGTCAGGGCTCACAAGAATAGACACACAGACACTGAACTGCAAGTTATTTTCTACATGCAGAAATCCACCAGAGCAAAGTAAGAAAAAGTTATAATTTTGCATTGTAAAGTGCCTGTAAATTTTGCTGATGTGGTAGAGAAACTGGGGAAAATTAGGGTCTCCTTTCTTATATGTGTTGTAGGGTAGATCTTACAGATAACTCTCTATATGAGAGGTGTTTAAGCAGACCATCTATATTTTCCCTCCAGTGATTATAAACAACCAGTCCAGATAACTGCTTCAGGGCAGCAGATGTCTGCATAGATGTCAAGTGTCTGAAATGAATCCCACCCATGTTTTCATCCTTGCAGCACTCTTTTCAAGTTTATGGCAGGAAGAAGAAGTATCAGTTGCTGCAGCTCCTACGGCTCCAGTCAAGAAGTTTCTGAGTTTCACAGATCTTTCCATTTCCTATCCCTCCTTCTCTGGACAGTGGAGAAATGCTAGAAGGAGCAGGTAGGAAGAAATGTACTGGCAAGTTGTAGGAGTGTGAGATGAGTATGTGATGAAGGGGTGTGCCGGCAGTGTAATGGCAGAAAATCTGAAAAGTGGGAGTCCTTGTGAAAAGAAAGAGGTGAACAAAAACTAGAGCAAGAAAATGTATGCTTAATTCAGAATGGTAGCTGAAAAGATAGGGGGTGAAAGTGTAATAAGAGGTATTATGGAGACATGAGTCATTGTAGGAAGACAGGAGTTGAACAGGAAGACTTAAAGTAAAGAGTTGGAGGGAAATTTTAAAAGAGGAGGAAAAGTTATCTAGCATATGGACTAGCTTTCATGTGAGAAACGAGTGAATACACTAGTAGTTATCAGACCCAGAAAAGAAATGACTTCGGAGAAATATGAAAGAAGTTTTAAAAATCACAAATATTAAGGAGAAGGTAGATTAAGTTAGTTCTTTCCTTCTTCTGAAAAAGAAGAATTATTTTTCATTAACTTAGACCTATCTGGACTCAAAAAGAAGAAAAAATAGGAGACTTGTGAATTATGTTGTCAGATGGTGTCTTTGAAAATAAAAGCTTATACAGACTTGAATGAAACAAATCTGTGGAAGATAATGCCATTTAAAGTAACTAATTATCTAGAAACTAGAGGCGGTTCAACTAATTCACTGAAATGAAAATGTTTGGAGGCTGAGAGAATTCTGGAAGTATTGTGTATGTTTAGTTTCTTGCTATTTCTCAATAGGTATTCACTTATGGCCATTTCCAGAGGAAGCATACAAAGTTAGATGATCCTTGGCCTGACACATCATGGCTGCATTTATTTTCTAAACAGAGGAGAGAAAGAGAAAAAAGAAGTGAGCTACTACAATTCAGGAAATATTATGGAAGCAGTATTTAGGAAATATCTTTTTTAGAAACATGTATTTAAGAAATACGTATTTAAGAACTATTATTTTAAAGCAAGTCTTGCTAAGTACATCTGTCTACAGAAAGATTTTCCAAATCCATTTCTAGTCAGTCTCTAACTAATGGCACAATCTGTTTGAGATGTCTTATTTTGAAGAATATACAAAAACAAAAAAATCCTCACCCCAAACCCGCTACTTAATAATATTCTATTTCATTTAGCCCAACTGGGAGAGATTTATCTGAAGGCTGTATTGATGTCAGGGAAATTAAGCTTGTGCCAGCTCACTCAAGAAACTGTCCTACAATGGCTTATCTCAGACAAAGCCTTCCAAAAGCACCACGTTATAAAAAGGCCAAAGGCCATGACGCTCTTTTGTACGGCCTTCCATCAAAGCACGTTTATGGACACCCAAAAGCTGGGGTCCTGAAGAAAGCAGTAGGGGTCTTAGCACTGTGTGTCGCGCCTGTCAGTGCAATGAGAGACACATCAAACATCTGCTTCCTTTCATTTATTGATACTGATAGGTGCATTTTAAATGAATTTGTACTCAGGAAAAGTGATGAATAGCTTGAGAAGTGTGATATGCACACAATAGAAGTACCATGCTCAGGTAGCCATGCAAATAGCTGTACAGGAAGCGGCTTAATCTTCCTTACTAGTGCCTGAAAAGATGGTGACATACATCAAATAAAGTATAATTGTCTTTCTCTAACATAAGTGACTATTACAATTATCTTAATAGAGTGGATTCAGAAATATCTTAAATCTGACAGATTAATAAACAAACAAGCTCAGCATAGTGGCCAGCCAAAAGGTCAGATCAGGTTGCCCTGAGGTTAATTAGAGTTTTTCCACTGAATTAAATTAGGTAAGTGTTCAGCAGAAAATGCTTGAACTTTTCTTAATGGCTTCCTTTCAGTGAGGGGAAGGTGAACATAAGCAAGCTTTGGTTTCTTACTATGTTCAAGTCACAAATATTTCTGATGGCTTTAATCCATAAACCAAACCTCACTCTTTTGCTTTTCTTATCTACCATCTACCAGTAACATACTTTAAGCTCCCAGTACTGAAAAGAAACCAGACTTTCATACTGGTTTTTATTCTACAGTGTTGCTAATTGTTTTGCAGACAGCAGGCATAAAATGGCAGCCCACAGGCAGTCTTGCAAACTGCAGTAGAAAGACTGTGCTATTTTATCAAGAAATCCTCTCTTGCTGATTATCTGTGACTTCCTCTGCCTCATTCAGAGATTGAGCAGGCTGACATTGTAGCAAACTTCATCACTCGTTAGGTAGGGTAGATGGATAGCAAAAGAACCTGAGTGTTTGAAATTATTGTCAGTGTTAATTAATTTTTATTCCGTTGTCCATCTAGTGTAATAATTATTCTATCTTTTGCCAATCTGAATCTCATTCTAGTGATATCTAGGTCTACCCATACTAGATGCAATTCACAGTATTGGACAAAGTGTTGTGGCATACTGTAACTGTTACTTAGCTTTTAAAACCTTGTATATGCATATGAAAGTGTGTATGTGTGTGTGCAGGAAAAGAAGGAGGGAAGAATGGGAGAAACGAATGAAAGGAAGGCAGCAAGAAAGAGAGCAAAACAGTGCTATTTTCTTTAAAATCTTGTTCCTAAACCCATATTTAACCATGCCAATAAGTGATCCAAACTCTAAAAATGAGGCCAGTGGGGAACTGCAGGTGCTTAACACTTCAAGCAACTGATCTTGAATTTAGAAGTCTGACTTCTAGCAATCAAATCTGAAAGTTTTGTAAGCTCTGCTCACACCATAGAAGTAAGTTTTTCATCATGTTATCCTTCATTCCATTCATATATATTTCTGTACAACAAAGAAAGGGAGGTCAAAAGCTCGAACAAGAAAAGGCAGTGTGGTTAGAAATTGAAACATAGAATGTCAGTGCTAGTAAGAGTTTTATTTTGGTATTGATTATATCAAACTGTGCCTTAAATGTAAATCTTTGGGGGATACTTTTATGATGTTGCTGGGTTTAATTCACATTTTCTGTAAAGTGTTCTCATTTGCTATCAAAATTAATGCAAGGCATAGATGAAAGAACTATTAATTTAGGGAAACATACCCCCTGAGAAACCAAAAAGGATGCCAGTGTGTTTTACTTAATAATTTATTGATTTCTTCTCCTTTTAACTAGTGACATACTTCCTGATAGGTATGTCTCAAAAGGCTCAGAGGTTCAGTTAAAAACCCCCAAATTCAGATGTTTGATCACATTTTATTTTTCTTGCTTTCATCTAGACCTGAGCCAAGTGGAACTTTCCTTTTACTTTCCTTTTTTTTTTTTTTCCCTTTCCTTCCAGAAATGACATTTTATTAGAAAAATAACTTTTCATGGGAACTTGGCAACTTTGTTAACAACAAACAAACAAACAAACAAACAATCAAACAAAAATTGTTATTAAGAAATCTTTTGGCAAGGTAGTAGGATACTCTGTCAAGTTACATTTTGGAAGTGACACCCTTTTCCCTTTAAGTAGAGCAGAATTTTTTTTTCTTGAAATAGATGGTTCAGGTTCCTTCTGTTTTGTGATTTATAGAGTTAAGACTTGACTCTAAGTAACACAAACACTAGGGTCTTTAGGGATTAGAATATTTTCTTTGAATTATTTTCATATATAACAAATAACCTAAAAAAAAAATCAAATTGATATGTCGTGAGTTCATCAAAACATTGAACAGAAAACAAACAAACACACTTCCACCCTGCATAGTTCTGAGTTTTCCTGGGAAAGGAAATCCATTTCTTTATCAACCTATATCTAGACTTTTCTGTTCCAAACTGAACAAAAACTTTTACCATCTACTGTTTTTATGTTTTCAGTAACTTGTAAACTGCTAGAAGACTTGGAATAACTCATTATAATAGAATAAAAGATCTTAAAGTATCAGTCTTTATTTATTTATTTAAAATAATTGTCTTCCCTAGTTCTTCTGCCTCCACCTCATCTGAGGGAAAAACAAAAGGGAAAAAAAGGAAACTGGCAAGAATAATTTAACAGAACAAGTAAATATACACATACATACTTATATAAGTGCATAAGTGTATATATATTTTGTACACATGTATTTAAATATTTCATAATAATATGTATACACTTCACTCATTTAAGGCCTGGAAAACTGCAGTCAGAAAAAATGGAAAACTTGAAACCATACCCAGAACTGTAGTGAGACATTTTGGGCTCTTTGGTTGCTTGTTTGCTCTCTTTTCCCCTCTTGTCCCTCCATCTCCTTCCCTCCCCTCTCATCCAGTGGTAACTTACTGCTGAAACAACCTGCAGCCTCTCGAGCTGGGGGGATCAATTACTTGTACAGTTCTTTGACAGTGTTTTACCTCACCCTTACCATCGCCCTGTGTGGTACTCTTCCTCAGAAGAATTCATGAAACAGATCGATGGAGCCCTTGGCTGAGAGGAATTCTAGGTGGAAGGGGAGAAAAGGGAGATGGAGAAGTGGTTATTAAGTCCTCGGGAGCTCAAAGAAAAAAATCCATTATTTCCTATACTGTGAGCAGTTCTCTGTGTTTTTCAGTCATGAACTGTGCCACTGGCAACATAATTAAAGGGAAGATCTCTCTTACAATCATGGGTTTTGTCCTTGTCTAAGCAGCACCAAGAGTACCACAGATCCAATAAAAACGTGCTTAGAAAGTCGAGAGAAAGGAAGGAAAGTTTCCTTAGTTACAAATATACTTGAAGCTCCCGATTCACGGCATGAAAAAGAAGTCTAAGAAGATAACAAGATGAACTAAAAGGGGGAATATTTAGGTTAGATATTAGGAAGAAATTCTTCATCGTGAGGGTGGTGAAACATTGGAACAGGTTGCCCAGAGAAGCTGTGGATGTCCCCTCCCTGGCAGTGTTCAAGGCCAGGTTGGATGGAGCTCTGAGCAATCTGGTCTAGTGGAAGGTGTCCCTGCTCATGGCAGGAGTGTTGGAACTAGATGATCTTTAAGGTCCCTGCCAACCCTTACCTTTCCCTTGCCATTACCTCTACCAATCAGCCCTTACCTTACCCCTACCCTTACCATTCCATGATTCTATTATTCTATAACAAAGTGTGTGATTAAGTGCAGCAAGCTTGCATTGCTATATGCAATGTGTGAGCAGTGACAGCCATTAATAACTCTTTCAGACTCTTAAGATCTGCAGCCCAAAAGTTATTGATACACTTCTCCTAATAGCCAGTAAGGGGGGTGGCACAGCATCTTCAGAGAAGGCCAGCGTTCTCTCTCCTCTCCTAAAGTGCCTGATGCTCAGGAGGGCCATTTAGGCAGGAGAGGACCAAGGTGTCTTCTGTTCCAGCTGGAAATAGAGGAGTCCAGCGTGTATTTTGTTAATGAGGAGCTATTTTATTTGTACAAGAACTATACGAGAGGAGTGTTGTTAGATGTAGTGGTATTCACTAGGTGGCCATCAGATTGCACATCTCTATTTGGAGTGTTGAAATTTGAAGAAAATCTCCTTCCTAGTCTTCATCCCTCTGATGCAGTACAAATAGCTGGTATTTCCCTGTTTGCTATGTCTTTACACTCCAGTGCTTCCTGAACCCTTTTGATTATACTACATGTGCCAGCGTTTCACTGAGTTGCCTATTTACCTGGGTGCTGTGTTTCTGCTTGTCCTGCCCACTTCTCACACAGCTGTTACTGTCTTCAGACCACCCAAGCTGCTCCACAGCTGACACAAAACCTTCACTTAAAAAAAGCTAGGATTCATTGCTTAATTGATTGATCAGCTGATAGACAGCTCAGCTCAGCAAATAATTTCCAAGTACTTACCCAATACAAAGGGGCAGCTCAACTTTCTGCTCCAAAGACATTATCTGTTGCCTTTCATAGGCTGACTGACGGGTGTTAATCTGTCTGATGAAAGTTTTCTATATTCAGAGGAAGAATGGGAAAGTCAGGCATCCATTTCGATTGCAAGTTTTCCTACTGTTTTGGGGAGACACCACTCCAGTCTGGTGTCATGCCCTGCTGCAGCATGGAAACTAGGAACTTTGTGATTTTCCAGCAAAAGCTCCGTAGCTCCTAAACATCTTGGTATCCAGTTTCATTTTCAGCAAATGTATGGTAAAGGGCAATGTTCTTTCTTTACTTTTATAAATGTCTGAAATAAAAGTAAAAATTTGTAACCACTAATACGGTAACTATTCTGTATCTGACACTGAATGTGTTCTGGTTTTATCTCATCCAACAATGAACATCACAAGCCGCCCTTGCTGGGAAAGACTGGATGCTGAGGAAATCCGCACTCTTTCAAATCACTCCTCCCAGATACACAAATACATGAGCAGTTTCAGTTCATTTCAAAGAAGCATTACAGAGATGACGGCCTTCCTTTTAGTCTGCTCTGCAAAAACCTTAAACAGCTTATAATGGATGAGGGATAGCGGCGACGTGCTGCAGCTCTGTGTGACTCATCACTAACATCTTGGGAAAACATTTTGAAAACAATTTTGAATTTATTGTCAATCAGAATCTGTAAAGACCATGTGCAGTAAGCAGGCAAGTGGAAACTGCAAGATTGGTCGCTTGGCCTCCTTGTATTCAAAATGTTGTTGCAACAAAATAGTCAGAATTTAGGTACTGTTTCACTAGCTTATATTACACTAATTTCAAATAAAAATAAGATGAAAAGCCAACTCTGTACACTGGGTTATCTCTTTCCCATGATATACTATAGATCTAATGTATGTATACTTAGTTCTCTAAGAGAAGAGTAAACACAATTATTTAGCACTGCAATCACTGAAAATTAGAAGAAAGCAAAAGAGAGTTAGTATAATTTTGGGAATAAAATTTCTTGAATTCTATATGTGTGCTTCATTCTTCTAAACATCAGTTGAAAATACAAATTGATAATATATTTTAAACACGAATCGTAAAGCACATAAAAGAAAAGCTCATAAAAGAATGTGTTACAATGTAAATTTAATCTATAACTACTCTAACATAACATTTTAATTTTTTATGGTACTTATGGTCTAATATTTAGCATCAAAATTGTATAAGAACAAAATAAAATTATCTGTGTGATAGTGAGATAAGCAACCTAATAGCAAATTATTTGCAAAGTCCAGTCTAAATTTACTTTTAGCTTATTAATTTGTTATTCAGATTTCAGTAAAATACCTACAATTAGAAAATGTCAGACTAGATGGTTGTCTGCATAGTGGGTAGTGTGATTTTCGAGGGCTGTATGTAATAATTCAAAGTGAGGGTCTTTTTCAGTTTTGAAAGCCAGCCCTACGCGGTTGTGTCAGAAATACATACAGTTACACAGTAGTGGAAAAATCTGGGAATTCTTCATCCATTATTTCTCCAATCTTTTTATAATAAAATGTTAAAATTTATGTAAAAATAAAATGTTACATTTCTTTTAAATGGATATGAACAGATTCTTACAATTTTACTTAGACAATCCATCACAATTATAAAAACAAGTTTCTATTTTTCTTTCCAGACTATGTCAAGACACCTGAAAATGTAACATGGAGTCGGATTCGTCTCCTTATAATTGAAGAAGACACCCTCTGAGGGTGACGGAGCACTGGAACAGGCTGCCCAGGGAGGTTGTGGAGTCTCCTTCTCTGGAGATATTCAAGACCCGTCTGGACAAGGTCCTGTGCAGCCTGCTGTA
>Ga0065711_1046639_pt1 | contig 12775 bp, 11 predicted proteins | sample Hoacrofraction12_FD_59098 | JGI IMG/M metagenome (GOLD analysis project Ga0065711, IMG submission 59098) | Hoatzin crop microbial communities from Cojedes, Venezuela - Epithelial fraction 12 v2 (version 2) | ecosystem: Host-associated > Birds > Digestive system > Esophagus > Crop | place...
CCCCCTCCCCCCCCCCGCCCCGGGCTCATCCCGGAAAGTTTCCAGAACTCCTCGAAATGGGAAGTTCCGTTAAAAACCAGACAAAACCCCCCCAAGCGCCTGGGGCCGGTGCGGGGGGTGCGCGCGCGTGAGGGCTGAGACGGGCGTGCGGTGCCTCGCTGGTGGGCTGCGCCCGCCTGCCGCCGTGGCCGCTTCTTTTTTGAGGTAAAATCTCTCAAAAGTTAGGTGAGTGTCATGCTCTGGCTGCGCCTTACCCCACAAGGATCAGCCAAAACCAGAATGTTATTTTTTTATTTATTGTTTTTGGGGAAAACCAATTCCGCCTGTCAGCCCGCTGGGAAGAGCGGCCGCTCTCCAGGAGTGCGCCTTTGCCGGGCGGGTTTTGGGATGCAGGATGCCGCGCTGGAAGGTTCCAGAAGGGCGGCACCACCCTCTCGCCCCTGTCAAGGCGGGCACTGCCCGCTCTGCGGGAGCGACCACGCGAGGGGAGCGAGCCGTCGGGCTGCCGCGCCGGTGCGGCACCGCTGGGCGCCATGGCAGCGTGTGTGCGGGAGGAGGAGGAGGAGGAGAGCTCGGCTGCCCTCGTGCAGTCATTGTTCGGTGACCGAGCTCCAGCTTCGGTGCGGCCGTTCGTGGGGAACCGCCAGAAAACACCTTGGCTGTGCTGCTTCTGCCCGAGTGGTTTTGAGAAATGCAGGTTGCTACAACCCGGAGGAAGTTTGAAACGGCAGTAGCGGACGATGCTCCCTGTTCACAAGCCCTCTCCTCCTGCAGTAGAGCCTTGGCTCTCCTGGTAGCATGGGCGTGGACACGCTTCACGCAGCCGGGTGGGTTCTGCTTGTTTTCGAACAAACTAGACCAGTCACACACAAAATCAGCTGAGAAGGGGCATGCTGCTTGGAGGGAGAAGAGGAAAAAGAGTGTTTGAGGAGACTTTGATTTCAGACATCACCTTGCATGTCCTGCCGTTTGTCCTCACCAAGCAGGGATATTGCCTCCTGAAGGTGTGAAACGCATGGCAGGAAGGCTTGCTTGGGGTTTTTTTGTTTTTCCCCCTTGCTGCGTTAGCAAGAAGGAAATAGTTATTTATGAACATGCATTTCAGGTGTTTCTTAAATGTTCTTCTATTACAGCTGTAACATCAAGAGGTTAAAATACCTAGAACGTTTCTCCTTATCCCATCTTTCATGAACTGTATTTAAAATTAGAGCATCATTAGCAAAATCGTAGGTGGTTCTGGGGAAGCGGGGGATGCTTTATGGCTGAAAATGGCGAAGCCAACAAATAACGTCTTCACAAATACCTGGGTCTTGCAGGTCTTCACCATGGCTGGCGCTGCCATAGCTACCTTCCTGCGTGCGGCTCAGTGCAATGTGTAAGTACAAGAGGTGTTCCTACGAGTTTTTGTGTGTGTGTATTTTGGTAGATTAATGGTTGCTTCCCCCCTCTGTAAATAGGCGGGTTGATTGCGACAAAAGAGGAACGTAGCATATTGCAGATGTTTTTGGTTGGGAGGCATCATGGGTAATATCTGGAAGATTCTGCTTTTCATACCAAAAAAAAATAGCAAGTAGGAAAGAATTTGCCTGTATTTCCAGTGCTCACATCACCAGCACCTGTCCCCTGTGAAAGAATGAGATGTATTTCAATTCATTTGTGGCAATGTTACGGCCTCTCTTGAGCCATTGCAATGTTGGAAGGTGGGTACCCCAAGGATTTCATTAATACTACTCAACAGTCAATGATAGATGAAAACCGCAAAGCAAAACTAAGGTATGGTAACAAATACAACTTATTGCATGTGAAAATAGTGCTTTGAGTGTGATAAGAATATAAACCGTCTTACGAGCATGAAATGTCTACGTATTAAATGCCTCTCCAGAACGGAAGAGTTGGCTGCATTTCACCACAGGTTAAGTAATTGTGGGTTAATAGGATTCTGTTAAATACATGCTGGGAAATATTAATATAAGAAGTAATGATTCTTCTTAATATGCCTGCGTTTTAACTTGAAAAGAAGTCCATATTGCTGGAAACTCTTAATACTGCATAGATGCATGATGACTGTCTGGAGATGTAAAACAGGTTTTAAAAAGATGCTGTGGAGAGGAGAAATAACAGATGCTCATGGGATCAGCTTTAGAAATAGAAGGGAGGGGGGAATTGGGCCTTCCAGTGAAAACCGTGTCCTACCTGATTATTTTCCCTTTAGTACATCAGGCTAAATGATGCTCCATTTTGACTTGTGCTAACATAATACTGGTGTTGCCTAGTCTTAGTCAGGCTTGCGTTTTAAGATAGATGAGGGCTACAAGTTCTTTTTAATTAAACTGAGTACATGAGACCTTAGAGAACATGATATCACTCAAAAATGTTTTGAAAACAAAAATATTTTCTGTATTTTAGCACTGTCTTGGCTATTTTCTCATAGTGTATGCTTGGGCTTCAGTGTTAAGGTACGGCTGCCTCAAATCATTCACATAAATAGCGGTGGAGTAAATGTGACATTCCTTCATGAGAAACTTGTCATTTACTATTCTCAGGGATTAGGGGGTTAAATTCACGTGTTTATTGAAGGTCTTATAACTTGGATTTCATAAGTATAAAGTTTATAACATTCTTTACACATACTGTGCGTTTGTGTAGTAGTGTCAATACATATGCAGGGTGCAAGGAAAGGAAGCAATAATATTTACTTAATCTTGTTTTAGCCACTACATTCAATATGCCATACACAGATAGAGAGGTTGATGCAGGCTGTGTTCTTAAAAAGGTGTGTGGCCGGGGGCAGGAGGGGAAATCCCTGTGCTCAAAATATTTTTGGGAAAAGTAGTTCACAAATATAGGCTTGCCTGTTTTTGTGGGGGAGTGGGTGCTTGGGAATGGGTGTTGTGGGGTGGAGGTTTTTCTTCCCCTTCTGGTAATTCTTCCTTTTAAAGAATTGGTTTCCTAGTTTAAGAAACCAACGAGGGAGGGAGAGATGTGAGACGTTATTACAGGAAAAGGTCAGTGCTATCCTGTTCCTTCATTGTTTCATTCATGGGTTTTTTCCTCCTTGTGTCTGACCTGCCAAAGGAATATTTGGGAGTGGAGGGAAGGGCAAGAGAGTAGTTTTTAAGGCAGGCAGGCAGGCATCGGAGGGGATGCTTAATTAGAAAATCGTAATACAGCCCTACAGCCTAATGGAGTGAGAAGATGACAATTCTCAGCCGGCTGGGTGGGGCACAATGCAGTGCTAACTGTAAGCCTTTTGTCTATTAAAAATGTCTGAGACAAAGTGATTGTCTGGCAATCAGCATCCCACTTGACCTTTTTAAAGATGGGAAAATGAAGTCAATTAATGTATCTTTCAGTCCCCAGCCCGTGTGTCGGGATTTTTGTGCATTACTGGAGAGCTGTGACTCTTGCTGCTGTGGTTCCTATCGCAGCGTGGCTGTTCAGAGTTGGAAAGATTATTTGTGGAATAGTGCCTGTTGAAATTAATAAAGCCTCGAGCGCAAGACAAGCCCCGTATACAGCTGCGAAACTGCTTTGCCTGTCTGTCTTAAAGGTTTCTTTTCTTGTCAGTGCTGTGAATTAACTTCACCAGAGTTTCACAAGGTTACTGGAGAATACAAATCTTGCTGTTCCTAAGCTGTGCTCGAAGTCTCCTGCATTACTGAATAGTTGGAATTACTAGATAATTACAGAAAACCTAGTGCTTTATGTAAGCTAAATGTAGGCATTGTTTAAAAATCTTATTTCAATGAGATAAGGCTCTTGCTAGAAAAATGTATTTGAGCTTTTTTAAATGCTGAAAATATTGCATGATTGTTAAAGAATTTGTAGCAGTTCATAAGCAGGATACTTGCGAGGTGCTGTTAATTTTTTCAAAGCTCTAAAATTTAAAATCAAGACTAATAATTCCAGATACGTGTAAGCAGCTATTTATGTTTTGCTAACTTTGAAACTGTATAAATTGTGTAGCTTGTGCAAGACTCTGGTAAGCCTGAATCTTTTGAAAATTGTGTTGTATGAGAGTCTGATTGTTCTGATGCAGGAGATCGTCAGTGTGAGGGAAATTTTGTATGGTGGTGAGGTACCTTAGAAATACTAAAATTAATATTTGTGCTGGTTTGTTAGTCCAAATTACTTCCTTTGAACACAATTGAGGAGGTTCGTTTACAAATTAATGCTTGTTTTTAATGCTAGGTGACAGTATCACCACTGAAATGCAGAATTCTCTGGTTTACAGTTGCTGTAGAGACAAACAGAATTTAATTTGTATGTATCGAAAAGAAAATGGTGGCTTCTCATCTCTCAGTGAAGACTGAATAGAAAACTGATGTGGTAATGTCCTAATGCTGGGGCACCGTTTTGCAAAGAATAATGTATACGCTGATGTCTCATCATAAAATTAGACAAACTTTAAAATGAGCAGTGAATGTTTTGAGATGCAGTTGCTTTCTGCTGCACTTAATACCTGAATGTTATAATGGATATCTGCGTTAGTAGAACGCGCTCAGGCTTGTGTATTGTATTATAGACAAAATAGGGAATAGGCTAGAGAGGAGAAACAAAGTGCTATCTAGGAACTGATTTTTCTTAAGCTTACTCTAGGATGTTCAATGCCAAGATGAAAAAGTATGAATGGTAAACAGTACGTATTTATCATCTGTGCAGTATTGATCTAGATGAAAAGGAAACAAGTAAAAATCAACATTTTAAGTAGAACTTAAAAATGTATCTCGAAGACTTTGAAACCTGTAATCAGTGTAAATTGGAGGGGAGGAGAAGGAAGGGATTGGGGGAGCGGTTGCAGGAGTAGAGCACATGCTCTACTTCAGCTCAGTATAAGGAAGCAGGTACTGTGATGGAGAAGATAAAGCGAACACCTAAATTTATTGGATTTCAAATCAACTAGTAGCACTTGTGAATTATATGGGGTATTTCTGCAAGTCAGTGTGTTGCGTCTGTGCTTTGTTGGAGCAGCAAACCTATTTGCAAAGCTGTTTGTCACACTGTCGTTTTTATTATAATAGGGCTTATATGGAAATATTCCTGCAATGCATCTAAAGGAAAGACAAATGGCAGCGTTTATATGAGGTGGCAGATTATACCGCAGTGTGTGTGTAGGGAGGAGGGGGTTGGTGTCACGTCGTTTCCCCCCTGACACGCAGCCCCCTTACTAAGGAGGGATTGACATTATTTTGTTTAAATACGGTGCACATTATGTCGGACTAATGTAGAGATTAACACAATAGGGCCCTTAACCTGGTTAAGGACTCTGGGTCCTGCCCCAAGGTAAATAATGAATATGGTTTTGTTTGCCCAGCGGGTCTTACTGTGTGGAAAAATAGCAGCGAGTCTGTTCTTCTTTTTTCTTTTTTCCGTTTTAACTACTTGTCTTGCATATAAATCAATCAAAATCAGGGGCATTTTGGAAGAAGTTTGGCCTTTCTAACAAGACTTGGATTTTGTTTTTTTACTTCAGCTAGAGAGCCTGATTCCATTTTAATGTTTTTATACTTAAAGAGCAAAAACATCAGTTTCAAGATAAAAAACAAATGGTGACCCCTTTAGCTGGTGTAAAGCAGCAGTTGCTCTTGTCGACTTGTGCTGTTCATGCTCTAGTGAATGCGGTCCTCAGTAATTCAGCAATATACTGTTATTTTTTATCTAAATTTGGAATTTAATTTTTCGTAACGCGTAAGAGGGAAAAACATGAGCAAGGAAGGCAGAGATGAGAAAAATTGTTTCTCATTGGGAAAGACTGCTTTCCTGGCTGAATACATTTAATTTCTCAGTGTTCCTTACTAAATGATAGCATACAAAGGGATGCAGGTCTTAGAGAATTATACAGGCTTTACGTACCATAAAGGAAGGGGCAAAGCTGGACCCACGTTGTTTGATATCCCTATGGGTCATGCCTTCTTCCCATGGACCCCACCGGGTCATGCATAGGTCTGTCTGAGTTTTTGGTGGCTCTTTGTTCTGGTGAAAACCAGTGTTCATCTTGGAGACTGACAAATAAAAAATGAATTATTTTAAGGATTTATTAAAGTGTGAGCTTAAACTAGAATGCTTTTGAAGACAGATCTAGTCTAGGTTTAGACTGCAGCTGAAAAAAGTCATAAATTATTATTTTGGTTAACTGTGAAGCTAATGATGCCACGGGCAATTCTGGAGCGCATCGAAGGAAAATGGCTGCCTGCAGTTGTCTCGGCTGTGCTTACAGCAGCAAGAGCTCTGCCCCAAATCCTTCGTCGGTGCTGGTCACGGTGCCGTTAGCCAAGCCGAGAGCCCTTTGCTTCGAGATGCATTGTGCACTTCTTGCATCCTTGAACAGCTCTGTTAGCACAAGCTCCATGTTTTCACTCAGCTTGCTGGCACGCCGTGGACTTTCATCCTGAGCCGCCTGACTCATCGAGACCTCTTTACACAAGTGTTTGCAAGGTTGAGGCAAAAAGCGCTGGTGTCACTGCAGCGGTGGAGAACGGTGCTGTCGACTGCAGCTGAGCCGAGGCGTGCCTCGCTGGCAGCCCTGCAGTGGCTGCGCATCTCTTTCCCCTTGCACGGTGTTCTCCCAGCAGGGAGGAGGGTCTGCAAAAGGCACCGTAAGTCTCTCGCCACCTGCTTTCCAGTTCAGAGTTAGATAACTTACCAGAACAGGGTTACTCGAGCCTAAAGGAAGAGAAATCTCTGCCTAGCAGTTGGCGACTCATGCTGCGCAGCGGCTCAGAGGCAGTCGGCAGCCTCACCGTGCCAGAGCAGGTACTGGAGATGAGGAACAGAGGGGAGGTGCAAGTCACCTGCAAGGGCTTGGGGGTTTACTGGAAGCCAGTGGAAATGCTCTTGGCATGTTGTGGTAGGTATTAAATTAGTGAAGGTGCTGATGACTGTCGTAAATCTCTGCTGTTGACTGATCGCGAGGTCCAAATGAGTCACGGGCAGAGAGATAACTGGGCAAAACCCAGGCACTTTTACTGTGAGCTATGTCCTGCTTTCCACCTGCCCCAGTTCTGCTGTGTTACTGCTTCTGAGAGCCATCAAGGACCTTGAGCAGCCCAGGGAGCTCCGATCTGGCACTGACTGGGCAAAGCTTGCTGCTGAATGGGAGGATGATGTTGCAGCTGATTCCAGAAGTACAGCCTTATTTACATATTCCAGTGGTTGTCTACCTAGACTGAAAGAAGGGAAAAGAAAAAACCTCGAAAAAAATCACAAAACACTATCAACATTTTCCTTCAAATCTTCCTTTTTAAAAGTTAGAGGCACTGCCTGGTGACGAACTCTGGCATTGAAGGCTGGCTGTGCAGGGACTTAAGACAGCTCAATCTGTCACAGATGCCAAGCCTGACCTTGGACACACAGATAAGCTTCCATCCAGCACTGCTTTTCTGGCAAAGAATTGGGTGAGGTGGCAGAAATGGCATTTATCGGTGACTTATGAGTGTGCAGTGAGGTCCAGTGTTTGTGAAGATGTTTGTGCTCCTTTGGGAACAAGTGCAGTGTGCTCCTGGCCGTCACTCCTGCCTTGTAACCCGCTTTGTAGGGGTGAGATGGGAAGCATAGTTTGCATCTCCACTCCTTAAAACCTGCTTACTGTGGGCTCCTTCAAAAAATGGGGATGGCTTTCCTGGATAAAGAGATTGATCCAGAGTGTTTGAATGCATTATCTAGCTGGCCATCAGTATCGGAGCCTGCTGAAATAAGGAGTGTATGGGGCTGCATGCAGCTCCCTCTGGGGGGAAGGAAAGGTTTTTTTTCCTTGCTTTGTGTTTTAAGCGAAAGCGATGTCTGCTGGCCAGAGAAGTGACTGGGAAGTGCTGTGCGCTCCGTAGCCTGCATAGGGGGCTTTGACACTGCTTGGAGCCGAGGAGCCAGAGCGTGAATGGGATTTACTGCTGTGAGTGATGTGCCCGCTTCCCTCTGCGGTGTGCTCAGCGGGAAGGCTCCACATCTGCCGGTGGCTTTCGCCCCTGGACAGCATCACTTGCTGGATTATGGAGGCTGTCATTTATCATCACTGTCTCTGACTGTAAAAGACAGTCCAGTGCTCCTGACAAAGCAACGGGAGGATTGGGTACGATCGAGAAATAGGTTGTAGGGTTGGCAGGCTTTCTTGAGTAGGAAAGTGATTTCAAAGGAAGGAAAGCAGGTTGGGAGGGAGGAAGCGACCCCTGAAGACCAGACCTGCAGCAGCAACTTTAGACTTGCACAGAGCGCTGAAATTTGCACAAAGAACTAAGTGTTATGAATTAGTGTGCCTGATCGCAATTAGAGATAGGAATTATTTTAAAAAAAAAAGGCAGGAGAGCCTGTATTCAGACAGGTCAGCAGGATTAAGATTCCTGCTAGGAAGAGCTGGCAGGAGGTGAGTAGAGTTTTACAGGAGGGAAGATGCAGCCTATGTCGAGAAAGGGAGCCGAGAAAGGGAGCGGCGGGGTCACCTGGATGCTGCAGTGCTGCAGAGGGCTTGCAGGGGCTCGCGAGCCCGTTGGGCACAGGGGACCCGGGAGCGTGCCTCTTGCCATCCGTGTGCCAGGAGGCTAGAATCCAGCTGGACAGCAAACAGCCTCGTTGAGAGGTGTAAAGGTTGAACGGTGATGGGGTTAACAGCACACTCACAATCTTAAGAACTAGCTAGTCGTGCTTCTTGCTAGCTCAGTTCTACTCCCATTAAAATCAGCTGGCTTTCTGCCTTTGGTTTCAGCAGTACAAGTACTACGCAGAAGAATGTCACCTTGCAGTGGATAAACTGCACAGGCTCACCGTTAGCCTCTCTTAAAAGGTGTTGAGTACTCGTGTACCTGTTTATACTGAGAGCTGTGGTGCCCTGTACAGCTTTTTTTCTTATTTTAGGGCAGCTTGTTAGGCCTGTATTTAGGGCATGCAGTGTCAGTGCTGTGGAGACCACCTGGTTTTCCTTCAGGTACAGTTTCAGCAACGTGAAGGTGGCTGTATAAAGCCCATTTCCATGAATCTTGAGCAGAGTTGATCAGTTTAAAAGCTCATCCAACAGTATGAGGAGAATGGGTTGGAGGCTCCAAGCGAATTCAGCAAACCCTTCTGTCAGAAACCAGAGTGCAAAGGGACATCTAGCAGTGTGCAAGGTGTTGAATGGGCGAGCTCATCGCAAACGCTTTTGCTGCCATCGGTACTGGTACTGCCCCAGTGATACAGGCAGGACCTCCAGTCGCTACCAGCAGTTGCAGGAGAGGAGCTGCTGACTTTGTGCCCTGCATGTCCCTTGTGCGTTAAATCCTTGCAAAGCTTGGCTGAAACGTGTGGCGACTTGCGGTGGAGCAAGCTTGCGGAGTTGGGGTGCGAGTCCCTCCTGCCGTACTGCGCTGCTTGCCCAGGCGCCTGAAAAGCCACTGATCTGCTGTCTTGTGGGAAGTGTGTTTGGGGTTTTTTTTTCCTGTTGACTGTCAGCTCCTGCCTAGTCACATCAGCATCATGTAATTCGCTGCCCACGTGTTTCTCTGTTGCGGTCCCGGTCTGGATGACTTCCCCTCACGGCTCACCTTGTTGTTCTTCCCTGGTTGCTGCTGTGCTGGCTGCGGATCTGGGCGCTGGCATCCCTGTGCAGTAACGCTGTGAATAACAGGGTGCAAGAACTCATGTCTTCGGTGCGTTCCAGAAGAGGCACAGAGGCAAGTTCAGGCTCCTTAGGAGCAGGGATTTCTGAAAACGCATCCCTGATGAACAGCAATGGCAGCAGCAGTGGTAGAAAGCTGCAGTAGGTATCTCCACCCACACCCCACTTCAAAATAGTAATGAGAACATTCAGCAGTTGGTAGTCTAGTGTGTCCTGGGATATACAGATTTATTTTTTTTTTAATGCTGGCTTTGCTGGTTTTTGGGAATCATATGATCAAAAGTTAAAGGGGTTTTATTTTTCTGCATCTTGAAGGTTGAAGTGGCAACAGTTTCTTTGTGCCGTTTGACGCAGAATCTAGCCACAGCCTGGGAGCGCGGCAGCTTCCCTTCGGTGGTGCGTGGCGGGTGGATGATAACGTATCAAATACCAAGGAACAGCTGAACAAAAGCTCTTTTTAAAACAAACAAACAAAAAAAAACCCTATGCCAAACCTCACAGAGGCTGTAGCGTTGCTGGTTCCCAAGCTGTGTTGCCCTGTTGGGCTTGGATGGGAAAGCATGTTAGATGGGTGTGCTCTGTCAGGGAAACCGAAAAGACCGAGTAAGCCCTCTACTCCTGCTTGTGAAAATAATCCAGGCCAAGTCAAGCCATTCCTTAACTCTGCCTGTCCCAAAGCTTGGGGGAAAAACACTGTTCCTGCTAATTTCATCGCTTCAGAAGGTGTAACTTCGATGCCTTAGGAAAAGGGCTGCCTTGTTGGCTGTGAGGATGCTTAGGGCTTACCTGCTGTTACAGAGCTACCAAAACTGCAGCCGAGTTGTTGCTACAACCTCATGATAAAGTTGGTGAAGGTAGTGTTAGAAGCTGTGGTGTTTGATTGCCTCCAGACTTTTGGGAATAGAAAACTGAGGTGATGCAGGAGATGTTTCTGACGGGCAGAAAAAGGGATGCAGGGTTGCTTTGCAGCTACCAGTTTTCGCATTGTCTGCATCTTGCTTTACATTGCATGCTTATGTTATAAAGAGATCAAGTCAGGAATATGCCTTGTTTATGAAAATCTGCAGAAACCACGGTATGCTGCTGGGTGTTGTCGCTAACGTACAAGGGTTTTTGTTCTCGTGTCTGTTTGAGGGGCCGGGCGCTGTGTGTGAGCCGCAGTGCTAACGGGAGCGTAGGCGAGAAATGAAAGGCAGAAGGGCCTTCGCGCAGAGCAGCGGGGGAACAGCATTTCCACGGCTCTCGCCCAGACTGAGAGGACTTTAACCTTGCAAACTCTGAGCTGTTGGAGGCTTTGAGGGGATGAGATGGGGAGCGCGTGATCTGGCAAATCGGCATTGGGGGTTAGTGTTGCCCGGAGCGTTTTGACCCCACAGGCAGGTGCCTGGGGCTGGTGGGAAGATGAGCCAGACGCATTTTTGCATTTGTGTATCTTTTGTATATCTCTGTGAGGCCCCTCGCCTGCCGGCAGCATCCCAACGGGAGCAGGGGGATGTGGGGTGCCGAGGCATCCTGGCCTGGGGACTCCCTATGCTGTGGGAAACGCAGCTGCGCCTGCAGCCCCTCTCTCTCCCTTAAAAATAAATCCACAGAGGATTCAATAAAAGGTGAAACCCAGCTTCCTAATTCTAGAGAATGGCTAATATTTTATGACTGGGGAGAAAACAGCTGGCTATGCGAGTAGGAGAAAGGAAAATACGAGAAAGAGCGTGTTCTGTAAGGACAACAGGGTGTGGCTGAAGCATCAGTAACAAATGCTGGAAGAAAAAATGCTCTTTGTTCTGCAGTCAGGTGGGCTGACAACTATTCTCACCCATCCCTGGAATGCAGAACACCCAATGCAATTAAAAGACCGCGGAAGGCTTGACATGCTGGAACTGCTGAAAATGCAGCAGGCAGAGAGATTCAGCCTAGAATCTGCTGCTTTTATTTGTTGTCTTTTTTCCTCTTTAAACAATGAAGTTCCAAAGCTCGTCAGTATCAAATGCAGTGTATTTGTTTCGTTCATTGTTCTCATATCAATGTTTTGTGTGTTTAGTGTTTCAAATAGTACGTTAAAGCTCTCTACCACTAAAATTGATAGTGGATTACTTGTGACTAGAATTGGACCAAAGTGTGCGTTAACGTGTATTAAAAATGTGTACATCCATATATGCATGCAGTACAGCAGATTGACTCACATTGACAGTCTTGTTAATTGGAAAATAATTTCAAAGCTGTTCCTTTTAAACTACCCTTGTTTGTCTGGCAGGTTTAAAAACACTTTTTAAAAAAGAATTAAGTAAATGGAAAATAAAAATACATTCACAGTTGCTTTTAGATTGCTATAGGCTAAAGCAGTATCTTGAGCTTAAAAAAACCTGTTATCCTCTTATCCTCTTTTTTATGCATTATTCATTCTGCTGTAAGTTGGTTTGATTAAGTGATTAAAATGTTGGTGTCTTTTTTTTTTTTTCCTTCCCCCCAAGAATCGGCACTAAAACTTGGTCTCGTTGCAGTTTCTGGCAAGAAGTGAAATCCTTGCCTAAGTGAAATAATGTGAACTTCTTTGTAGAAAAGCAAGCGGGAATGAATGTATAAAGCAATGAAAAGAGGATATGACCAAAATAATCTCCTCTCTTCCCATTTTAAGTACATTCTTTTAAGTTTCAGGGTCAGGAATTTGGACAGTTACTTATTTTGTGTGTCTGTATAAATATATTTTCCTATCTTCTAAAAATCTTGTATTTCTTTTTCTGGGAGGAAGAGAGATCTACTTGCAAATTTACATCTTGTGACATTTCCTTAGAACTGCATGCTGGCATATGTACTGCTAGAGGCCAGCCCATCATTTCTTGGTAAAAAGAACCTTTCAGCTCGGTTACCTCCTGTAGAGAGCTAATTTTCCAGCAGTCAGGCTTGATCTGGATAAATAATTAGAGAGCGTGCGAGAGAGATGAAGATGATCACATCAGCGCTGTCTGTAATTCAGTTAATACAGCCAGACCCTGTGATTTCGTGTCTGTGGCGTACTTGCATGGTCTCAAAAGCCGCAGAGGCAAGCAAGCAACAAAGCCAATCGGTTACATTTGTCTTGGAAGAATTAGCGGCACTTTTCATTCATTTGTCGAAAGGCAGCAAACAGCTGCAGCCTGCATCTGCAGCGCGAGAAGGTGATTCTTGACACGTTCGCTCTCCCTGCCCCCCCCCCCC
>Ga0065711_1046641_pt1 | contig 12774 bp, 4 predicted proteins | sample Hoacrofraction12_FD_59098 | JGI IMG/M metagenome (GOLD analysis project Ga0065711, IMG submission 59098) | Hoatzin crop microbial communities from Cojedes, Venezuela - Epithelial fraction 12 v2 (version 2) | ecosystem: Host-associated > Birds > Digestive system > Esophagus > Crop | place...
CTCTGAGGGTGATGGAGCACTGGAACAGGCTGCCCAGGGAGGTGGTGGAGTCTCCTTCTCTGGAGATATTCAAGACCCGCCTGGACAAGGTCCTCTGCAGCCTGCTGTAGGTGACCCTGCTTCGGCAGAAGGGTTGGACTAGATGACCCACAGAGGTCCCTTCCAACCCCTAACATTCTGTGATTCTGTGATTTCTCTGCATAGACATTAGAAACTTGTCTGTAAATAATTTTCATCATGGTGTAGGTAATGCGTATTAGGTTGAGGTTGCAAAAAAATTATGTTCATTTTTCATCTCTAGTTGACTTTCTAATTACATAATCCTTACAGCTTTGTGACTGACAGCTCACTGGACAAGGTTAATGGAGTAGTAAGTATCTCTTCTTATATAGCACACAGTGCTGGATATAGTGATTACACCTTCAGTTTTATAATAGATCAAAACATAACTATAACATTATTTCTCATGTATGATATTAGATAATGCAACCACCTTTTTAAAAAAAAACTCCACAATATAGTGGTTTCATTGAACCAAAAGACTTATGAAAACACCAGTAAGGCAAAGCACATGAGCAATTATTTAAAATTAAGCACCAATTTAAACTGTGTAAAAGGCTAATATGTGTTATCTTGTTTGGAATCAGAACATAATTTGGTTTTATTGGTATAGGAATGAGTATATTTTAAATTAACTATTCTGCTTCCTTTTTGTATTATAACATTTTACACTAATCTGAATGAAATATTACTAATGTTTGTATTTAGCTAAATCTAGAACAAAAAATCTCTGTTCGGGGTTGTCTAATAGATTTCAGTTCTTCATTTTTTGGTATAGTTACCAAAACCCCAGTATAGATTTCAGGATTTGAAAAAACAGCAAAAAAGTAACCTTAGTATTTTTCTGGGAGTGGGGTGGGGAATTCAGTGCTATTAAGTTTATTGTCAAAGAACATAAAAAAAAAAAAACCCAAAACTGAGAAAGTCTGTTTTATTTTTGTGTGGATGGAAACATTATTCATCAAAGATTATGGGACACCCAATCTCTATGGAAATGTAGTGACACTGAGATAGGACCGAACAATTTAAAACAAATAAATTGGAATAAGTACCGTTACAGAATCACAGAATGATGTAGGTTGGAATGGACCTCTGGAGGTCATCTTGTCCGACTCCCTTGCTCGGGCAGGGCCACTTAGAGCTGGGTGCCCAGGACCGATGTGGTTCAAATATCACCAAGGAGGCAGACTCCACAACTTCTCTGAGCAACCTCTGCCAGTGCTCAGTCATCCTCACAGTAAAAAAGCATTTTCTGATCCTCAGAGAGACCCTCCTGTGTTTCAGTTTGTGCTCATTGCCGCTCGTCCTCTCACAGGGCACCATTGAAAAGAGCCTGGCTTTGCCTGCTTTGCACCTTCCTGTCAGGTATTTATATACATTGATAAGATGCCCCGAAAGAAATTAGGTAAATTAAATGGTAAAATGAATCTAGTAATTAAATCTATAAACACGTATCAGTTTCTTGCTGCATTGAAGATAAATTTATGAACTGATTTAATGCATTATTTTTGTTCTGAAAACTTCCTAGAATATAGTCCTATTGTTTCTACCACTTTTAGATATTCTTCTCCCATACTTATAAAATGTGGATTATAGTAATGAATCTAGCATCAACAAAGCAGTTTTTTTGCTGTATTTCCCAACAGAACATCAAGAATAAACAGTATACCATTGATGAAGTAGAATGCTGATGTATCATAAAACCACTTGGTCAGTATTCCTTCCTACTTTTAGCATCCCTGAAATCAGACTGAAGTCATTAGACTCAGGCTTTTGTACACTGGTGAGTACATAGCCTTCCTGAAATCAGGGGTGTCATTTCTGTATTCAATTAGCTCTTTTGCTTGACCTTTAGAAAGTGAGTTCAATGGCTGACTGAAAACTAAAAAAGAGTAGAACTGGTAAAAAAATGTAGATTTGAAAACATTTAAATAGGACATACACTGAGCAAAATGTTCCTAAGAGAGTTATTAATTTAGAAAATTTTCCTTTCTCCCAAGCCCACGTAGATCCTGCCAGAAATATCAGTGAATAGACTTTAAGTAGTTAATTATTTTTAATTTCAGTACTTGCAAGGATGTCATGTACTTATATCAGACTGCTGCAAATTTACAGGCTGCTTGGGATATGGAAGCCTGTGCCATCTCTGAGAGGTTAAGACATTTTTGTGTTCTTCCAAACCTAGTCTGACTTGGAGGCTGGAAAATCATTATTTTAGTGGTCCATGTGGAAGGCTCCTCTTAAAGGCCAAAAGGTTACTTTGTCTATTTTGACTATTTAAATCCTGTCTTAAATATCTATGGGGTATTCTGGTGCACCACTTCTGCTGGAGAAGCCATCTTGATTAGGCTGTCTCTGTCTTTTCTGTTCCCTGCTATCCATAACTTTTCTTCACTGAGGACTGTGAAGAATTAATTGGGACTTTTTGCCATTGTGACACAGATCTTCCTGCGGCCAAAATAATTTTTTTATGCTTCTTTAAGGGCTCCTGGCTTCTTACAAAACATATATAGCATCCTAATGTTAACCCTTTATCTATTTGCAAATCTGTTATCAGTAGTAGTTACCTGTTTAATCTCTAGGGCATTGTTCTTCCTGTTGGCACTACTGAAAAAATGAATGAAGGAAGAATAAAACGCAAAGAACTTTCAGCATGGCTGGGAAAGGCAAGCTCTCACCCACATTTAAGTATGCATCAGATTGTTAAAGAGCTTACCCTCCCTTGGTATTTATAGTTAGAAACAAAACCCTTCCTGAATGTTTGCTGAGCAATTACTCAAGAGTAACAAACGCCTTCAATGTAAAACTGTGGCTCCAAACTGCAGAACTCATCTAAGTCTGCTGGTGACCAAGGTAAGGCGGTGAGATTGAAATAGGGCCTATAGTTTTACAAGGACTCCCAAGAAAAAATTTCCTTCCATGTTATTATTTCTCATAATGGTTGTGTATTCTCACAACTAAAAGCTTCTTGAAAGGTAATGTTCTCCCTTTTAACACATTTCTTTAAAAACAAAAGAAAGAAATGGGGGGAAAAATGCCAGTGAGAAGTTGTGAAATCTTTTTTGCAGTGAAGTACATTGTTGGATAAACCCCTGTGATTGTGGTATTGTTACAGTGCTTATTATTTATTCTATAGAAAGTAGCAGCTCTGTATTTACTGAGTATATAGTTATGGACTTTAGAACATTTATTTACTTGGATGTCCATAATGGATCTGAATAAACTGTTGTGTAAGCAGGCATTCAAGCATTTTTTTAAAAAATGCATATTGTTTACTTGATTGACCATATACAAAACCATGATAGAAGCACTATTGTTTAGCCAATACTGTTTTGAGGCCATGCCAGACTAATAAGTGAATAGGTATTCATAAGTGTTTCTAAAACATATATCATTTACCTGGTATTACGAGTGTAGCTTTTCAGAAGTGCTTTAAAGTGTACATTACTAATGTATTTTCCCAATAGTGATTATGGTTAAACACTTGGGATTTTTTTTATCTTTAAGAAAAAGTACCCCTGAAAGTGACTTGAAAATTTTTAAAGCTTTACTGTGAATACAAAAATAGGAACTGCTATATCCAATAAGATGAATGTTGTTGTTATTACTATTAAGAGCAATAGTACAGTAGTGTTTAGAGGCTGCAGGTGATATTAGGGCCCACTCTGGTATGCACTGTGCAAATATACAGTTGCAATACTTGCAGTTTCTGAGCTGATCTTTACAAATCCTGTTTAGTTAACTGACTTTTCTAGCATAAAAAAATTCAGCCTATCTGCTTATATTCACAGATGAAAATAGAATTTTACATTAAATAATTCTTCAATATTTTTAAGAACCTGTATCACACACGCTAGCTTAATCTCTGATGTAGGTTTTAATTATTAATTTTACAGTAATATATGTAAAGATGAGCATAATTTCTCCTCAAGAAATTAGTCTCCCCTGAAGATGACAAATAAGTACAGTATATTCATATTTTGACATACTAAAATAGATTCGTATTTACTGAAATTAAGTGTTGATCAGACAGTGGCATTTTCTCATGTTTTCTTGTCACCAGATCCTACAATCTAAATGATTTTCTGCTCTGGCCCAATGCAAGCATACTGGGATATTGATGTTTGGACCTACAAGTGTCTTTAAGTTGTTTCAGGAATCCCATCGCATAACTTTTCTTCCTTTTTCTAGTCACAATTCTTCGTGTTGAATCTCACCTCTGCTTTTATTAGTCACCTCGGGGAGTATTTTTAGTTTGGCATTGCAGTTCAGAATATAAGAAAAGTCATCTGTGCTATTGCAGCAACATACATAAACCATATAATTTACACTTGCCTTTCAAAATCTCCAACCGTCTGCTTCATTTGGAGAATACTTCATAATATTTGTTGAACATTTTCAAGTGGAAGTCTTTCACCTTTAGCATTGCTCTATTTCTTGTATTCTATAGTTGCATTTTTCAAACTTTACGCATTTTTGTCTAAAGACAATTGCAAATATGCCAAGGTTGAATACATCACGCTTTGTAAGGATATGTTTGCGGCTTGTACCACTTTTATGAGAGATATGCAGCCAGTGGTTGTCTGGTTTAAGATACCAAGTTTCTTTTGTGCTCATTGTCTAATTTTCTTTGATAATATTTAGATTTTAGTTTCCAACCCTTATGTTACAGATTGCAGTAGCAAAGCAGGCACAAAAATAATGCAAATGGATTCATAACTTATTACCCAGAAAACTTATTTTTGCTTAGTTCTATTTGCAGAAGTTAATGGTAAAGCCATAGATGTAGATAGGACTTTTCTACAAATGGAAACTTCAGTTTGGTATTTTCTGTTTCTGCAGGCTCTTGAATCTCTATAGGGAGAAGCCTGCACTAATGTTCTGTATTTAAGCAGAGGTGATCATTCATAAAAGCTGTCTTTTGTTGCAGGTACTTTGCTGTGTATGTAGTTACTGCCTTTATTTTGGACTAGTGTTCCTTCAATGTTTAAGCCATCACACAGTCATCTTAAATGCATGATCACCTTCATGCAGCCTGTTAGGAGTGCTGCCCACTATTAATTTTTCCTTCTGTTCTTACATCTTATCCCGGAGATTCAGAAGACTAGGATCCTTGAAAGTAACTCTCTCCTGACTACTGTCTGTGTTTCATATGACTTGCAATTTTTTGTTTTCTAATACTTCAGCAGGGGAACGCATTGCTAGAGTTTAAAATTAATAGAAGACAGTGAAGTATACAGTGAAGGATGACAAATATGGAACTGTTGTCAGCATGATTTAAACATTCATGGCTGTTTATCTGAATTTTTTGTTTAATAGTCATCACCACAGATTGTTACACGAACCAAGCTTATGAACAAGAGGGAACAGGTACAACAATTATTTCTTTTTATCCTTCCTGTTAAATAACTGTTTATTCATGCCAAATTGGTTACTTTCTGGAATTCCAGAATAAAATGTCAGGGGAAGATTCATATCCATTTCATTACATTAATTTAAGAGGATTTCTACATCAGATTAGGAAAGCATTTAGTCCACCAATACAGAAACGTATATAGCTCTGTTTTATACTGACAGCCAGCTTTTGTAGAAATAGTTGCTCATTTACGTCTTTGCTTGTTCAACAATAAGAACTTCTAAAGGTGCAGAATTGAAAACATAACTTACTTGTTTGGGCAAATGCTTTTTCTTAAAGGTTGTTGGTCTAGAATTAAATTTGTTAATTAACCTTGGGGATGGTAAACTTGCCTTATGGGAGGCTTGAGTGATGGCAGAGAGCTTATTGGGGGTGTCTTGAGAGCCACTTCCTTGACTTCTCCTGTCTCTCTCCGAAGACATCTTGGCAGTGATGAAATACTGGCAGTTTGTGATGATAGTCTTATGAAATGAAGTTATAGTACACACAGTATGGTTCCCTAGTGTTTTGTTGCTAAGTAGTGCTTGTGCATGTTTAATCCCTTCCTTGAAATTTCCAAAATAGAAAATAGACACCTGGAGGGAAGGAAAACTATTCATCTCCGACCTGAAATATGTTTTCTTACATTGCTAAATAAAGGACTACACAAATTCCCTTATTTACACACCCACATTATGCCAACGTACATGTTAACCTTTACAGTTGGCAGAAATTGGGAGACTGGCTGCCAGTTTCTGTTTTGTGTAGATCGATGTAATCAAGCATGGCACTACAGTATGAAATATGTAACAAATGATGTTAGAGTACAGCTCACGAGCCTGCAGTGCAGCATGGAAGGAGTGTTTCAAAAAGAAGAGAAAACAAAGGGCTTATCTTGCACCTTGCTTGTTGTGCACTGGGGATGAATTTGGGCCAGCGGTTTAATTTCCATAGTGGCACAAGTGTCTGCAAATAATAATCTTAAAAGAGCAAAACTATAGAGGAAGAATCCTGAAAAGGGGGAGATAAAGTTCTTTCCATGTCACATATGTAGATGTGTATTATACTGGTAGAACTAAAGCAGGGATAAGTTCTGCCCCTGCTGGAACCAGTGGGACAAAATACCACTCAGATGTCTTTAATGTGATGCAGTCCTGAAGACAATTTTCCTGAAGACACTTTATATCCATTCTAGTGTTCTCACTGGCAGCAAAACAGCTTTACTCCACACTGCAGATAACTTTTCAGATCTGTCCTTAACACAAGATATTTGAGACAGCCTCTGTTACTAACCTGCTACAGTGGTGCTAAATTCCAGAGGAAGAGACTCAGCAATCAGTTTAACAAGGTGCTGGCATAAGCACAGTTTCCAGAGCAGAGTAGAAGGAAAGGGAATAGATACTCCTTGAAAGAAGAAAGCTGTAGAAAATGGCTTAAAAAGATTGTTTCATGCTACTCAGCTTCCTTTTGCCATTGGAAATTGTTTTTACAATGTGCGAGAAAAGATGATGTAAAAACTGAGGAGACACTAGTATTTCTACCCAACTGAAAGGACAGAAGAAGCCAAGTATGTCTGATACTTGAAAAAAAAACAAACAAACTGCGATTCTCTTTACACTAACCTGATGGCTGTATGACGATTTTGTGAGGCTGTAAAAACGTGACTTGGAGCTGCTCAACTCTGATAGTCTAAAGTTGTACATCCAAAATGTTTTATCAGGGATCAGATTCTAAAATCTGATACATATTTACAAAAGTGAGCAAGCTGAGATCTAAGAGCGTTTGGATTTAAAGGTGGTCTTATTTGAAAAATTGGTCTACTTCTCCTTTGTTATATTCTACCATTTTCTACAGAGTAAGAGGGACTTAACATGTGTTTCACACAGTGTAGTCATGTTTCTAGAAAATACTTTTCCTGATTTTTTTTCAGTTACAAGGATGTAAAAGGGAGCTTTAGACTTCAAAGGTCAGTTTTCCTCTTGTTATGGTGTAAAATGGCTGTTGTGTAAATAATGAGATTCTTTAATTAACTCTTATTTCCGATTCAACTTCTGGCCCCACTGCCCTCAGAGGTTTAGGTTTTTCATTTTTTGGTGTTCCTGAAATAGTCATGTTCTGTGACTTCAGCTTTTTTGGGATAAGATGCCATTCTACCCCTAAGCTGCCTAGTGCAGCATGAGCCCGGAGAAGCAAGCAGAAGACAACAAGCTTTTGCAATCCATTTTAGAGAGTAGTTGAAATATCTTCCCTGAAATTGGCAGCTATGTGCCGGCCCCTTCCATCTGCAGGCACTGGTACAGTTGGCTGTTTCCACCCTGCAAAATCAATCATGCCCCTTCCAGATTAAAGACCTAAATAATGTTCATGCATTTTAAGAGCATTTTTAAATTTCCTGATATTTATAACAACACTTGGGGAAACTTGACACCAAAATCTGTTCCCCAACTGCATTTGTTTTTCCCTCATGTGCGCACACTGATTCGTTATCGCAAGATTGCTCATCAGTGCTGGGCTTTTTTTCTTTTGGGGTTTTGTTTAGTTTTGAGACAGAGGATTAAAGCACTCATTATCAAAACAAATATATATAAAAAAGATTAGTTTTAAGAAACATTGAATCAGTGCTAATGATTTCTTTAAGCTTTCCAATACGATGTTTTCAAAAGTCCCTCAAAATGCTAACTCTAGCTCTCCTTTTGTTACACACAGCGAGTGAAAAATGAAACTGAAGAAGAAGGTTTTGTGCTGACCTTAGACCAAACATCTGCCAGAGCAGTCACCTAGTATAAGCTACAATATCATGCTCATAGTTGAAAATGCTTTGGAAAGAAAAGTGCTGGGTTGGTTCTGGGCCACAGGGTGATTTTCTCATTGTTATGATCTGTTTTGTATGCTTTGCATCAGGAGTATAACGCAGGTTGTTAGGGTCTGATCAACCTGTCCAAGAGAGGAAATGTAACTAAATTGAACTACTGGAGAAATTTTAGGATTTAGATCTTTGTGGGAGGTGGTTCTTGATACATTGATCTTCGGCAAACATGCAGTGAAAGTTTGATTTGATAATTTGATTTATGCAGTTTCTACAGAAATTTGAGTTATCATTTGGAAGATCAATTAGTCCCCTGTTATCTTATTGCTCTAAAATAATATTTATACCCACGTTGGTCCGATTCTTTCCTCTATGGAAAGAACCTGTGGTGACTTCCAGATCGAGTGTCAACTGAGTGTGGAATAAAGGGCATTTCTTGCATTTATAACTGGCCCTGTGTTGATCCTTGTGCATTTCCACCCCAAGTTTAATCTCTAGGCTACTTTTGGTTCTTGATAACACTGTCTTATCACCTAAATACTATGTATCTGGTCATGTTCTGTGTGGAACAAATTCTCACTTTTCCTTCAGTCCAAATTTCTATTGAGTGATGGTGTATTTGGTTGCTCAAAATAAGCAACCTTTTCTTAGCTGAATGTGGGGTTCAGGTATTACAGTAAAAATGTAGAAGTGAGGCCAGATGACTTTACAGCTGTGTAGTCAGCTCTGTTAATTTTAAAGAAAATAACTTCCTTTGTATGTATGCCTTTTATCTTGCTGAAACAATGTTAAGTGTTGAGAAGTTCAGGATTAGATTCCTGTTTACTTCTGCATCTTGAAGAGTCTCCATCCTGGGACTATTGTAGGGTAAGCTGTAATAATGTTTCTGAAGTCTTAATTGCTCAAAAATAACTGAGGTTCTAATTTGCCCGGTCTAAAATAGATATGTGCAAATACAGGGAGAGTTAGATGTGTTCCAGGTGCATTATACCAACCGTGCGTGTACTATGTTAGCTACTTGCCAAATTGAATAATGTTGCTGCGCAGTTGGGAACACTTCTGCAACAAGATTCGTGCATTTCAGACGCCCTAAGGTCTGCAGCTCATGTTCGGACCTGGTTGTTGAGCAGTAACTCTGAACAATAATGCTGAATATAATCTTAGAGGGCTTGAATCATGTATTCAGACCTGCATCTGTGATGGCTCTGGAAAACATTTATTACATGATTGTTTAAGAAGCAGTAGAAGATGCACCGCAAGATTGGCTAGGTGAGTTTATATTGTCAGGTTATTAAACTGTACAAAGAACCCTGTTTCTATGTACACTTAGGTAAAACCTGAATAATGTCATAAGTGAGAGCATAGGTTGATTTGGTCTGAATTTTGTGGGTTTTTTTCTGTTCATTTTTAGATTGCTGGGTTTTGTTTGCTGTACTAGGGTTTTGAGTGCGTGTCTGATATGGCTGAAATAAGGTATCTACTTTGATCAACAGAGCACTATTTGAAAGATCACACAACAAAGAATAGGAAAAAATTATGAAGGATAATTGACAATAATTGATAATTAGATTTACTTTGCTCCATAAATGTTTACACCTTCACCGTTGTGACCATAAAGAACTTCCTGGGTTGTCTAGTCCCTGTGGATACAGCATATCTTTCATAAACTGAAATCCCACTGAAGTTGGTGGACTGGGAAAAGGTGAGATTGTGTTCCACTCACCAGAGCTTCATAAGCAGATGGTATTAGAGGCACGAACTATCACATCTAGCAAATTATTTCTAATTACTATGAATTGAGTAATAAAATGTGGCTCAGAGTTTGAAGCGAGAACAAGCCCTAGTCTTTATCTACTGATTCTCATCTCCCTGGAGGGTGACATAATTTCTACTGGAGTAATGACAGTAACAGTAAAATTGGTTTCTCAAGTCAAGCATCATGACTTAAATATTTAAATTTTGGGTCTAATTGTAAATATAAAGGCAATCACAATGTTAATGAAATCAAATAGAAGTGCTACAGAAAGTGTCTTTTTTTTACGTGGTGACTATACTTGGGAGTATGTGCCAGGTTTAATCCGTCCTTAGGATTTTCAAAGATCTCTTCAAAGATTTATTTGTCTGGTCCTCCTGGTAATCATAAGTGGTTGTATCTGGTCACACCAAGGGTTTCCTGTGCCAATGAACCTGTCTTCAATACTGATGGCTAGGGAACATGATACTGGCACATCATAAGAAATTGAATAATACTTCTACTGAACAGCATCCTGCAAGACAGGGATTTACTAAGCCATATGGCTTTTATCTTTTATACTCCTTAACAAGGTTTTCTTTCACGTATTTGTCCAGTCCTTCCTTATTTAACTGCACATACATTTCTTGGAAATTTTATAGTTTCCGTACATATAAGCAACTCTCCTATGAGGACAGGCTGAGAGAGTTGGGGCTGTTCAACCTGGAGAAGAGAAGGCTTCAGGGAGACCTTACAGCAGCCTTTCAGTACCTGAAGGGGGCCTATAGGAAAGGTGGGGAAAATATTTTCAGCAGGGCCTCTTGTGACAGGACAAGGAAGAATGGCTTTAAACTAAGAGAGGGTAGATTTAGACTAGATATAAGGAAGACATTTTTTACCATGAAGGGTGGTGAAACACTGGAACAGGTTGTCCAGAGAGGTAGTGGAGGTCCCATCCTGGAAACATCCAAGGCCGTGCTGGACAGGGCTCTGAGCAGCCTGGTTTAGCTGAAGATGTCCCTGCTCACTGCAGGGCGATTGGGCTAGATGACCTCTAAACGTCCCTTCCAACCCAAAGCATTCTATGATTCTATGGTTCTATAATTATGTTCTTATCTTTTTTCCAGAACAGTTTTACATGTTTCATAATATTTGCTCTTCAAGGTTCTCCTTCTATTTATCTGTACCTCAACGTCTGTCTTGTGGTGTTGGTGATAAAGATCTTTCTGAGGTTTTATAAAGCATCCACATAATGTTCTCACCTATCTGTTTTTCTCTATTTGTTCTTGGGCCTTTAACTCCTTCAGAAAAGTATCTGCTTGAATATGTTATCACTTATGGATGACAAAATAAGCAATAAAATGATATGATTTTTTCTTTTTTAAATTTTTATTATTTTACTTTTAAGATATTTTCAGACTTTGCTTAAAGCTTTCTGATGGTCTGGAAGTTTCTGCCTAGTATTTATTTCTTGGGTTTTAACACAAGACAATGAAGTACAGGAAGCAAATGGGGCAAGGTTGAGAGAGAACTGAGGTACCAATTTGTAAATGGTCTTATTTCTGACAGAAATGTTGATAGGTCTTTCGCCAGGCTTGAGAGCCAGTTGTTGTGGTAGCTGCGGTTGTCTTGCCTGTGCACTTACGAGTGTCTGTCAGTCACTAAGATGATACATTTCGTTATCATGTGTGTGATTATAAACCATTATTTTGTGAGAGAGGCCCTGTGCTTTTCCTAGTGTCTCAGCTGCTCTTTATAAAAGTTCTTCTGTCAAGGAATTCTTCAGACTTGTACAATAATGTATCAAGGTGGCAAACTCTGACAGCTTCAAAAGCTAGGTTTCATTTCATAAGGGCTTTTAAGCTGTCTTGGATATGTACCTGGCAGACATTTCAGTCACTGTCTCTGTACTGTTTTCCTCTTGTTTCTTTCCCATATGCCATGAAAATATTTTCCTTCAAGTATTTACATAGTAACAGTCTACCATGTGATTTTTTTTTTTTAATTTTTTGTTTTTGTTTTGTTGTTAGTAACAGCATTTTAATAGGTAATTGAGAAGGAACACTTCCTTTCTCATTAGAAACTGAATAATTTCATCTCTGGCTAATGTATTTGAAAAATAAAGTTTCAGTGTGTTATGATAATAATAAAGTAGAATTTTTTTCTTCCACAGGGTTACATCTGTTTACACTATTTTACTGTCTCTTGTGTGGTATGATATGAAGTCTTTTTATTGCAGTTTTGTTTAAGAGGAGCCAAGCATGTGACGGAACTGTCAATCAGCATTTAGTCATACAGTATCTATTTCTGTCCTTGTTCCTCTTAACACAGAGGGCTATTGTAGTCTACATTACGGGATCGGTACTTTGGATATGGATATCCTTGAGGGGCAGGATTTATTATGAAAGAGGAGATTCAGCATAACATGAGACATAGTTTAAATAGCTGAATTTACTTACAAATTCTAGAAGTTAAATTAAGAAGAGGTTACTTTTATACATTGTTTTGTTTTTTTTTTTGTCTACTAACAGCTTCTGTTTTATACTTGAATTTGCAAACCAGACACTTCAAACAAGGCTAGAAGTTTTTTCTTTTACAATTGAAATTATTTAGGAAAATTTTGAGGTTATGTTCTTTGCCTCAAAGGCTGAGGCTCTTTGGCTTTGTTTACATACTCTGGTTGGCACAAAGCACTTTAATGTCAGTGGTCACTGAAGTAGCTTGTGTACTCCAATGATATCTACAGTGACTGGAAACCTTCTCCTGAGACACCCCCCCCCC
>Ga0065711_1046642_pt1 | contig 12773 bp, 7 predicted proteins | sample Hoacrofraction12_FD_59098 | JGI IMG/M metagenome (GOLD analysis project Ga0065711, IMG submission 59098) | Hoatzin crop microbial communities from Cojedes, Venezuela - Epithelial fraction 12 v2 (version 2) | ecosystem: Host-associated > Birds > Digestive system > Esophagus > Crop | place...
AAACTGAAGCAGAGGAAGTTCCAGCTGAAGATGAGGAAGAACTTCTTCCCTCTGAGGGTGACGGAGCACTGGAACAGGCTGCCCAGGGAGGTTGTGGAGTCTCCTTCTCTGGAGATATTCAAGACCTGCCTGGACAAGGTCCTATGCAGCCTGCTCTGGGTGACCCTGCTTCAGCAGGAGGGTTGGACTAGATGACCTCCAGAGGTCCCTTCCAACCCCTACCATTCTGTGATTCTGTGATTCCGTGATTCTGCTCTGGCGTGGGGTCCCTTCCACCGGCTACAGGGGGACAGCCTGCCTCACCATGGTCTTCATCACGAGCTACAAGGGAAGGCTCTCTGCTCTGGCATCTTGAGCACCTCCTCCCCGTCCTTCTTCACTGACCTTGGTGTCTGCAGAGTTGTTTCTCTCACTTCATTTCAGTCCTGTCTCTGACTGCCATTTTACTGCAGTTTTTTTCTTCCACTGCTTAAACATGTTATCACAGAGGCATTACCACCATCGCTGACTAGCTTGGCCTTGGCCAGCAGCGGGTCTGTCCTAGATCCAGCTGGCACTGGCTTTATCAGACGTGGGGGAAGCTTCTTGCAGCTTCTAATGGAAGCCACGCCTATAGCCCCGCCGCTACCAAAACCTTGCCACGCAAACCCAGAGCAATGGCCGAGTCCAGAGAATGGTGGTGAATGGAGTTAAACCCAGCTGGCGGCAGGTCGCCAGTGGTGTCCTCAGGGCTCAGTTTTGGGTCCGGTCTTGTTTAACATCTTTATCAGTGATCTAGATGAGGGGATTGAGTGCTCCCTCAGTCAGTTTGCAGGTGACAACAAGCTGGGCGGGAGTGTCAATGTGCTTGAGGGTAGGAAGGGTCTGCAGAGGGATCTGGACAGGCTGGATTGATGGGCCGAGGCCAACTGCATGAGGTTCAACAAGGCCAAATGCCGGGTCCTGCCCTTGGGTCACAACAACCCCATGCAATGCTCCAGGCTTGGGAAGGAGTGGCTGGAGAGTTGCCCGGTGGAAAAGGCCCTGGGGGTGCTGGTCGGCAGCCAGCTGAACAGGAGCCAGCAGTGTGCTCAGGTGGCCAAGAAGGCCAACGTCATCCTGGCTTGGATCAGCAATGAGGTGGCCAGCGGGAGCAGGGCAGGGATCGGGCCCCTATGCTTGGCACTGGTGAGGCCACACCTCGAGTGCTGTGTTCAGTTTTGGGCCCCTCACTCCAAGAAGGACAATGAGTTGCTGGAGTGTGTCCAGAGAAGGGCAACGAGGCTGGTGAAGGCTCTAGAGCACAAGTCTTACAAGGAGCGACTGAGGGAGTTGGGGCTGTTTAGTCTGGAGAATAGGAGGCTGTGGGGAGGCTTTATTGCTCTCTACAGCTACCTGACAGGAGGATGTAGTGAGGCGGGTGTTGGTCTCTTCTCCCAAGTAACTAGCGACAGGACGAGAGGCAATGGCCTCAGGTTGCACCGGGGGAGGTTTAGATTGGATATTAGGAAAAATTTCTTTGCTGCAAGAGTGGTCAGGCATCGGACCAGGCTGCCCAGGGAGATGGTTGAGTTCGCACCCCTGGAGGTGTAGATGTGGCACTTCAGGACATGGTTCAGTAGGTATGGTGGTGTTGGGTGGATGGTTGGACTTGATGATCTTAGAGATCTTTTCAAACCTATAATTCTATGATTCTATGAATGTTCTTAACCTTCAACAGCTGAAGAGCACACAACTAATGTAAATTCAACTTGCTGTCCATCAGACAGACTTTTTTCTGTAGATCCCCCAGGCATCCACTTCCCAGAATGTCATGGTACAAAGGATTGTCATAGATTCAGGATTTCACATTTGTCTTTGTTGAACTTCATGAGGTTCCCGTAGGCCCATTCCTCTAGCCTGTCGAGGTCCCTCTAAATGACAGCCTTGTCCTTCATTTGCCAACACTGAAATCTTGCTAGGTTGCTTTCTGTCCTGTTGTCCAGGCCACCAATGGACACAGCATTGACCTTTGAGGAACACTCTGTGTAACTAGCCACCAGTTAACCTTATTCATTGAGGTCAAAGTCTCCGTCAGTTTTTCAGCCCCTTTCAGGCAGTTCATCCATCCCTTCCACATCTCCTGTGTTTCTTTATGGAGAAGCTGTAGGAAAGCCTATCAAAGACCTCACTGAAGCAAGGAAAACAGCATGCCTCTGTTGTTTGTCCACAGAACCAGTCAATCCATCACAGAAAGCAATCTGTGGGTTAGTCAGGCATGGCATTTGCTCTTGATAAATCTGTGCTAAATATTTATTCCCAACCACCTCCTTGTCCTATGTCTGGAGGAAAGGGTTCCTACTGTAGTCAGCCTGGATCTGCTTAAGGTCTGGAATTTACCATTGGCAGTGCATCACCACCAGCAGACACGAGGTTATGGAAGAAAGAGCCAATGCAGCTGTGACAGACTTGTTCCATTCAGGACTTCTCTGTGGTGCAGGTGTGGCTCAGGAGACACCTGTGGCAGAGCTGGGGTCTGAACCCACTTCTCCAAGCCTTGATTCAACAGACACCCTTGGGCCGTACCTTTCACTGGTCGTGACTTTCCCAGAAGTCAACAAGCCTCCAGGGAGAAGTGAGTCCGCCTGAGAAGAACAGCTTGCAAGAGGAAAGCTTTGATGAGAAACAGAGGACGAGCCAAGCTAACAAAGATTTAATTGCTACTAGCAAATTAAAAAAAAACAACAATCAAACTAAAAAATTCTGTTGATTCCTGTAGCTGACGTTTGTGTACTGCCACAAGTTCAAGATAAGAATCATTGCTGCATGCAGACATGGACGTTGTGTGGGTTTCTAGCTATGCAATAGTCATAAGTTTAAAAAATTTACTGATTTTATAATTAAGGAACTCTGCAATACATAAAGTTAAAAGCCATGCAAACATATACACAGAGACCACGTAAAGATAAACAAACACTTAGATTTAACACAGCATAAGTGCAATAATCACCCATAAATGTAGTAATCACCAACTGTTTAATATAGATCAGTAGCAAACAAAAGAAAAGATGGAATGGAAATTATTATTTGTACTAGGGGAGCTGCAGAGGCCACAACCAAGATCACAACTCTGTTCTGCCAGGCAGCACCCACATAAATAACGAGAGGCAGCCCTTGGTGCAGACAGCTCCCAAACTAAGACCAGACTCAAGAAGAGCAGTAGTGGAAGTAGAAAGAATGCTCCCATCTCAAGGTCACCAACCTGCCAGGGTGAAGCTGAACCCTCCCAATGCCCAGATCCATCTCCACCACACAGCGTACGAATGAGATTAAACTGGCGGCTGGTTTTATTTCAGGCTTATAATAAAATTGTCAGGAAAAATAATGCAATTTCTTCCTGGGCTGTTTTGCCAATGGTAGGAGTGCTTTTTCAGCCTGTGACTGTGGGAGACCTGAATTCATAGACCGTGCAGCCGCAGGGACACCAGTATTTGGGGAGAGGCTCTCCATCTCCCCTTCATTGCTTTTCTGCTCTTTAGAAATCATGAAATGTTCACTGAGCAGGAACTGTGAACAAGGTGTCCCAGCAAGAAACTCACAGGGTCATTTTTCTTCTGTTATATCTGTGACAGAGTAGGATTCATCTCATTTAACCAGTGATGGTTATATTTAAGACACTCATCACAGAGCCTGTTTTCATGCTCACCAGAAACAAACAAAGAAACAATTCCATTTTAGCGTTTTGGGGAATATTCAGACATTTTACCCAAGTCATGACCACCCCTGAGTGTCGGCTAAGGGATATCTGCAACAGGGTACTGCCCGAGCTGGGTGCCAAGGATGACCATCTTGCAGGTGTCCCACACCCGAAACCTCTCTTTTCCCAGCCGCAGCAGGGATTTGGAGACCGCTCTTCCACCTGCCAGAGGATCATCACAAGGGGCCACAGGAGGGTTGGGGGATAGGAGAGACCTGGCCTCAGTCACCAGCTTCTTCATTTGACCCTTCTTTCTTCTGTGAGGTACATTTTCTCTGCAAGATGCTGCCTGCTGCATCTTTAGCATGATGCTCTGATGAGTCTTTCATGGTTTCTCAAGCTCCTTGAAAATAATAGGGGTGAATCTATCACCTTAAACTACTGCAGGTTCTTAAAGTAATAAGAAAAAACGGTATTTTATTTCTCCTGTTGCCCACCCTCTCTACCTCTGCTCTAGAGAGGGCTGTGATCCAAGGACGTGCAGAATACATCGAGTTTCATGTTGTCTGACTTCCCCAGCCACAGACAGATTTTTCAGAAATAAGGACAACTCCTGTAGCTTTTTAATTAAATGCTAAAAGCCCTTGATTAAAGAGCCATAAATCTCTGAGAGGCCTTTAAATTTCTATAATGTCTTATGGCCTGGCATGTACCATTTGCAATTGCATGCTCATTTGGCTGAAGTGGTAAGAGACAGGTACCTCCAAATATTGGCCATCAGCCGGTGATCTCCTACGAGGTAAAGGATAACAGGGAGGGAGTGAAAGCAACACCTAAATCAGGCTAATAAAAATGTACTGGCAGGACAACTCCTGAGGATTAGGACTTGTGTCCTGGAGGAAATTGTATTTCTTTAGATGGTCTGGTGCAGGAAGTCCATGTGGGAAGCTGTGGACAGATGAAAATGCAATTTTAGTGGTGTGGCTTTGTCCTGGTCCTTTCTACGACTCCTGTGGTGGGTGAAGGCAGGGCTGTGGTATCTGCAGGGCTGGTGATGCTGCCTGCAGTCCTGCATGGTCCAGACCTGCTGCCCTGGAGAAGATCCCCATTGAATTTACTCTGCTGTGATGCAGGAGTGGGCTCCTGTAGCAAAGTACTCCCAGTCTCAGCAAGCACAGCTCACCCTGTGCTGGAGCAGAACATGGAAGCAGAACATCCGGGGTAAGTCCATGTTCAATGAGGAGCACACCTGAGGCTCCCCATGGCTTTGCGTCTTTCAACTAAGGTCCATCTGATGCTCTTGAACCTCTCCTGCTGATTTAGCCTGCCATGAAACTATTCCTGATGTTCTGGGCTGCATGTGGGGTGATGGCCAAACATTCATACATCCTCTCTGGGCTTGAAGACTTACACATCCAGGATCTGGTCCTGCTGCGTGCATGCGGCATATCTAGCCTGCGCAAGAGCATTGGGTCCAGGACGTGCCAGGAAAACACTTGCAAAACATAACCTTGTTTTGGAAACCCTCCAAAATCTCATGCCTGGTCTATGAGAGCATGCAATGCTGCTCTTCGCACCAGTTGAATGGATGAAGCAGGGCTCACCTCTTTCACTGATCCTCTGCTGCAGGTGAGTTTAATACAATGTCTCAAAAATGTGGCAAGGAATTTAATTATTTGGAAATGATGTGAAGGAAGGGAGGGTCAAACCTACCGGATAATTTATTCATTACTACTGTTTCCAGCGGCTGTAATTGAGGTGCTCTTTTAATTGTCCAAGCCACTCAAAAAACCAGCTTTTCTAATAATGGCTTCGAAACCAACTGTCATTCAGCCGTATAAACCTCTATCAAAGTTGGCTTTTGACTGGCTGATGCTATCACCCACTGCCTTGACTTTATTTTAGCTTATTAAAATTGATCCTAAATAAACCTGATATGCCCCAAATTATTTTCCGCAAATTAATTTGAATGCAATTTGTTCTCAGCTAGATTTGCTGCCATGTTGAATCTCACAATGCAAACACAAGTTTGTTGGGTCACCCTAATTAATTTGATTTTGTATCTCAGTCCTCCTACCCATCACCAGCACTAAACGGAATTATTTAGAAACAACATAGATAATGCTGGCAAAATAATATGCTGTGACAGGATCAAGGTTTGCTTCTTTAGGAAAAAAAAATATACACAACGTTTTGAGGTGGTTTATTTTTGATTAAATGCCTCTACTTTGCCGCAGCATTTATCTTTCTGAGACAACTCAAGATCAGACAACATGCATTACTCCATTAACGTTATCTCCCTGTACATTTGAGTGGGGGTCCCCAGATAATAAAGGGTTACAACGTGCACGGCCGGCTCACACCTCCAGCGACTTTTATTTCTTCGGTGGGGATTTGCACAAAACGTTTTAGGAGGCGGAAAGGGAGGGGGGAGGGATGCTGCTACCAAGTTGCTTGGGTGAGAAGTCAAACGGCTTCAAAGAGGCGGAGTGGAGCTATTTAATTCAAAGACCCTAATGGAGACATCGGTGCCAGAAGCTGTACGAAATGACCAGGGTTTAAAAAGATAATGTTGGGTCGTTTTATTCAAAGGCCTTGACTGAAGTGTTGAGCAACTTCACAACATGAGATAGCCGCTGCATCTGGAGAGCTTTGTCTGGGTGGAAAGAGAAATGGGAAAGTAGTAGATGTTGCAGACGACCTGAAACATGGGAGGAATATGGGATGAGCAGACTCCTGAAAGGAGCACATGATAGTTTGGGAGAGTGGTGAAAGAGAACTGATATAATTAGGGGTGCAAGAAAGCTCAGTCATGTCCCTTTTTGCTGCACCTGAATGAAGGAGCTCTTCCCATAAAGTTGGGAGGGAGCAAACCTAAAAAGATGTTTTCTTCCAGATAATTTCCGTGGAGCCTCAGTAGCCTGCAGAGCTCGTTGCCAGAGAGAGCAGACAGATGGGAGATCTCAGAGTGATCTGGAAACTAAATAAGTATTGGTGATGGGAACATCCATTGGAGTAATGTGAAAAGTATGAGGGAGCTCCCCTATAGAGGGGAGACTTCTTGTCCCAGGTTGTTTTGCTTATGTGAGGGTGGGTGGTGGCCCCAAGCATTCTCAGTGGCTACGGTAAAAGGCTGAACTTCAGTCTTCACAGGATGTTATCCTGATCGTCTTGGCAATTTGTATACACTCAGAGGTGAAAGGAGGTAAAAAAACTTCATTTTAGAAGAAAAAAGTTTAGAATTTGCACTCTTGAGGTCTTGCACCGTCAGTTTGCAGCACTGCAGATGGGTCACAACTCTTCGAAGCTGCCCTCCAGCACAGTCTGCTTTCACCACAGATGAATCTGCCTGGTGCAGAATACTAAGAAAGTAAATCAATGGCCATTTTGTATAGGTCCTACCAGTAAACAAAGCAAAGAAGGTGACTGTCCTGTTTTTATACATGCATATATATATATATATTTTTAACCTGATGAGCTGGTTGAATAAGCCCCACTTCAGCATTATGAAGCTGATACACACTCGTGAATACATATTGAAGCATTCCAAGGGGAGCTGTGTAAAGGGCCTAGCAGCATCGTTCTGTCTGTAAACCCAGGGTACCGGAGTGACCGTGCACCTACAACTTAACAAGAGACATTTTTCATCGGGGCAACGGCTTTTGCTTCCCCTTCGTGTTTCTCTTTCTTCAGTCGCCCTGCTCCACTCCCCCCTGTTTTCTGTCATTTCTCCTTCTGTTCTTCCTTTCTGATACCATGGTGATGAAGCTGACGTGTAAGAATAGCTATTCTTCACTGGGGTTCCCGCAACATCGCTGGGTGAGCTTATGCTTCTTCCCTCTCTGTCTCCCACGTTCACTAAGCGGGTAACTCTACATGTGCTGTCTACCCCACACGCTAAAAAATACGGGCTAGACGTCCCTCTTCTTCCTCCCTCCCATTGCCATGCAATTGGCTTAAAAACCATGAGCAGCAACAAGAAAAAAATCATAAATGTTGGGTTTGGTTTGCTTCCTTTTCTAGTTTTTCTTGTAGCCCAGTGTTCTAACGAAACAAACCATTTGCCACCGTGCTGTCTACTGGTGCCCACTGCAGATCTCAGCCACGATTGACAGACAGCTAGATGATCTTGTTCCCAAAAGTTTTGCAGAAGTAGGTGTCTGGGTAGATGCTCTCCGAGTGAGGAAAATGCCAAAGCCACGTAGGAAAGAGGCTTTATAAATATCCCCAATTCAGAAGGAGCTGTGATTGACATCCGTAACTAGCTGCGAGATTTCGTGGGCTGTAAAGTATAGTTTGCATTTCCTTTTCCCTCTATCTGAGGGACGCAAACTTCCCAAAACACCTTTCCAGATTTATTACAAATTGCAAGGGCTGGGCAGTTCTGGGTCTTCCTAGGAAAATCCGTGCAGGTCCAGCCTGGTTCTTATCCTCTCCCCTGCATTTGTGGTACCCACTGGAGCATCACCCAGGAGCTGCCTCACAGCAGTGAGACTGACCCAGGCTCTCAAATCCCAAATTAAAGCCCTAATCTCTGGATTAGGCCCTTCCCCTCTTTAGGCTGTCCTATTTTCTTTTGGATTTCTTCTGATTTGAGCATTGCTTCTCCTTAGCTGAATCCAGCAGCCCCTTTCAGTGCTGTGTGCCTCCAATGTCGGCATCCAGCCTTTCCCCTCTCTCCTTCCAGACAGTGTCCAGCTCCTCCTGCATGTCCCTAGCCCTCTTTCTTCTGCCTCTCTACCCATTTCTCCATCTCCTCTCTCCACCTCCGAAACCTCCCTGCTCCTTATCTCCCCCCAGTGCTCGCCAGCCCTCCCGGCCAAGGATTGATTGCTCTTTCCACTTGCTTTGTCCTCCGAAATAAAAAAAACAATGAATTTGTCTGACTTTCTCTGGTTGTATCTTATCGCTCCACCTGCCTGCATCCAATATTATTCCCTTTTGCTCGTCTCCTGCTGTTTGAAGTAGTCTCTCTCAGGCGTCCCCTCATTTAATTCGACAGCCCCAGCCTGTGTTTTATACTCTCCTTATCGTTGTGGCCTTACTGCTCCCCTGGCTCTCGTTTCACCCTGCCTCTGTCCATCTGCCCCTCTTCTGCGGCCGTCCCCCTTCTGTTTTGTTTGGACAAATGACAGCCTGGGTGTGACCGGCGGTGATAATAGTCGACAAATATTTGAAGGGAGAAGGAGAAAAATTGGTCCCTGGGGAATTTCAAGGGGGAAGGCGTGGGGCGAGTGGAGGGACGGCTCCTGAGCTGGTGGGGGAAGGCTGGGACAGGGAGCGGGCGGATGGGTTGGGAAGATGTGCAGATGATGCTGTCAGCCTGAGTACATCATAAATCCCCTTCGGGTGGACAGGGCATGTGGAATGAGCATCCCTCTCATCCCTGGGTCTGCTTGGAAGGACAAGGTTTACGTGGCAGGAGCACCTTGCTGGTGAGGTAGAGATGGGGAGGATGAACTGGAGCAGTGGGACAGAGAGGAGGGAATGGGAAGGGAAGCAAGGGTATTGAAATTATGACAAAGAGGGGAAATTTGGGCTAAATAACTCTGGAAAGCTTCCTGTAACTCAGCTGGGGTGGGTGACCTAATGTTTGAACCCAGATGCTAACATGGACTGGACTATATACTGACGTGAAGGAGTCTTGGTGATAAAGCCAAGAGAGGGGACAGTCAGACCCTGAAGGTCTGTGGCTCCTGCCAGCTGCTGGGTTTGTTCCCTGGGTCAATGTGAAAGGAGATTTTGCTTCCCTCAAAAAAATATCGAAACAAGTGGTAAAAAAATGAAGCCTCACCTCTGGTTGACACTGCATCGTAGTTGCTAAAGAGGGAGACATTAGATAACTAATGTAAATGTTATTTAATAAGTATCTTATTAAGAAAATTGCCCCCCCAAAATACACCTCAAGGAGTGATGGTGAAGTCAAGGGAGGTGCCAGAAGCTGTACAGCAAATTAGTGGCAGAGGAGAAAGGGCACCTTGCGCTGCTCTGTTCCTTGCCGGGACACCCCCAGTGTCCCAGATAAACCAACATGCAAACCCCTGAGATGCCACAGGCATGCTGGACAAAGGAGAAATAGAGGATGGTTTGGACGGATCCTCTCAAGGTCTTTTTTTCCACCTGTCCTTAGAAATTGGTTGCGATGAGGCTCTGAACACAAGGGAAGGCGGTGGCTGGTGACCAAGCGACACAATCCTGCTCTTCCCTGCAAACTTCTTTTTCTCTGGCAGGTCTTTTCGTAGCACTTTTCTTTCATTTTCGATCAACACAGCCCTTCCTGAATCTGGTAAAACTGCCAAAAAGCTGATGGCGTGACAACCCCGGCAGCAAGCACCTAGACCGAAAACTGCCCTTCGGGGCAGAGCTCACCCCGTTCCTCCGCGGGGTGTCAGGAGTGACATCGCAGAGCCTCGCACCAGCTTTAAAACGGCTGGCAATGAATTTTTCCACCCTCCAAAAGCACGATAAAGACATCCTTTGTCAGCGGCGGGGACGGCGACAGCTACCCAGGAGACGCCGATTTTCTTTCGGCTCTCAGCAGAGCGGGGCGAGCTGTTCCAACCTCCGACACCCGTCAGACTTGGAGGGCAGAAGGAGGGAAAAAAGTGACCTGGAGGAACAGGCTCGTCAGTTGTCGGGTGCCTGGCCGGGGTGTGTTTTTTTCCGTAGGTTTCCCCCAGTTTGAGGGGTTTCCAGAGCTGCCACCCAGCGCGGTCGCTGCAGGTGGCGCTGCGATGTAGGTTTTTAGCGAGCGGCACAAGCCCGGAGCTCTAACGAGCTTTTAGCAACTTCGATACCAGCTTGGTTTAAGAAAACTTGTAAAATGGCGGGGGGCGGGAGGGGCGAAGAAAAGAAAAAAAAAAACCCAACCACCAAACTTTATACAGTACCCTTTTCCTTTTTTTCTTTTTAAAAAATTGGCTACTCCATTTTCTTATCGGCATCTTGACACGTGCAGATGTACATCCTCGGGAAAATAGGTGTTTTCTGTTCTGCGGGTGTTGTTGGAAGTGATCCCTGTGTGCAGCTCGGATAACAAAGCATGAAATGAACGGATGCGTGTGCTGTTCGCCGCTGTCCCGCTATCCAGCACGGATGGAATTGCAAAGGGCTGCAGCGGTGCTGTTGGCATCCAGGACTTTACAAGCAATGGGGACCAAAGGGAGTGTTTGGAGGCAACCGGGGTGGAAATCAGGCATGGGAGGTCGCTTGGATGGAGACAGCATGATTTTGCCTCTTCCCAGATGGTGCTGAGAGCAGCTTTGGTGCTGTTTAGTGCTGAGCCCCAGTGGGGGTGCCCAGCATCTCCCCAAAAGCACCCATGGTCCCTTCTGCCACTGCAGCCGGCGGCAAAATATCCACTTGATGACAACGGGGTGAGCCTGAGCCCTCCTTGTCCTTGGGCCCTTTTACTGCAGCTATTCGCAGGTCAGGGGAGGTCATTTGGGCTTTCCAGCCCTAACCCTTTTCCACCCCCACTGCCTAGTTCATGAAAAGGCCTATAAATAAAGTCTCATTTGTCACTCTCTCCTTTATGAACCCAAATAGCGCGGGGATATATTGACTCATGGCATTGTCTTAAAAAGCAGAAAGAATTCATATTAATTCCTTCCTCCCCGCCAGATCGTGGGAAGTAATCTCGGTGTATCCAGATTATCCCTTTTTAGCAGAACAGCCTGGTTTTAAATGCAAGACCAAATTTCCCAGAGATATTCATATGTTTTATTAAATGGAGCTGCAAGCCAGACTGGACACTAAATAACACTGTACTGCTCACAACAGCAGTGATCTTTAGAGGTTACTAACCCACCATTGTATCGCTCAGATTTCCGTCTCGCTCTTCCGTTGTCATTTTGCTGTGTTATTACTCTTCAGGCTTCACATAGTATTCATTTCTCTGAATGAAAACAAATGACTCCTTGCAAGAGGCAGGAGATAAAGAATAATAAATACATTTTATGCACCACCTTAAAAAAGGGCTCCGAATCCCCATCCATCCATCCATCAGGAAATGTAAACCAGAGCTCAGGCAAAACACACACGCGCACACAGGCACGCGCCGGGGAGATAAAACTTGTTTTAAGGAAAACATGATATTGTTTAAAAATAAATAGCTTGGAGGATGCAAATAGGCAGCCCCCGGCCCCCGTGTTTTGTGGCATAAATTTAAGGTAATTAAAAATACAAAGCTGGGATTAAGCCTGATTTTCTGTGAATGGCAGAGGCTGTGGGGAGGAGGGGGAGTGCTGCCGTGCTTGGTGCTGCACAACGTACCTCCACAGAGGCAGTCCCTGCCCCTGATCACGCTCACCGCAAACAGTGGGACCCCCTTTTACCAGCCCCCTCCCCACCCTGCATCCCTGCTGGATGTCTTCATCTTGCATGGGGTAGGGAGAAGCTGCAGGATCATCCCCAGGGTGATGTGAGCATCTTCATCCCTGATGTGAGCATGGCCAACACCCCTGGAAGCAGAGGATGTCTCCCCAGTTGCATCCCCTTCTCTTCTCCTCTTCCCCAAACCTTTCTGAGGTGCCCATCCTCGTGGTGTCAAGGCTCCCACGTCTCTACGGGAAGGCAGCCCTGTTGCTACGTGCCACTATCAACACCCTGAGAGCATCGCTCTGCTTCCCACCATCTGCTGCCTGCTCCGCTTTCGGCTCGAGGAGAGCCCAGATATTACCTGCAGAGAGGAGTTCAGGTCTCTGCACGGGGAGGAACCAACTTGCGGAGCGTGGTCTGCTCCGTGGGGCAGGCCGGCAGCCTACCGGACACAAAACTCACGCAGTAAGCACTAACAGCTCTTAAAAAAATACTGTTATTCCTGCGCCTGCCAGGAATTAAATGAAGACCTGGAGAGCAGAGCAGCTTGCAGCCGCTCTCTAGGATTACTGCTCACCCAAGCTGAGAGACTGATCATCTTCTGAGGCTCCCTACGCCCGCTCTGATCGGCTCCCTCCTCGTTTTGTCCCAGCCGGAGGAGAGCGGTGGGGCACAGGCTGGAGAAGGGAAGAGAAGGCAGATGCCAGGCAGAGCCACGATGCCGGGAAGGGATTTTCTGGGGAGATGATGGATGGAGGGAGCCAGCGAGATGGGTTTGGTTCCTGAAGGTTTTTTTTTT
>Ga0065711_1046640_pt1 | contig 12772 bp, 8 predicted proteins | sample Hoacrofraction12_FD_59098 | JGI IMG/M metagenome (GOLD analysis project Ga0065711, IMG submission 59098) | Hoatzin crop microbial communities from Cojedes, Venezuela - Epithelial fraction 12 v2 (version 2) | ecosystem: Host-associated > Birds > Digestive system > Esophagus > Crop | place...
AGACCTGCCTGGACAAGGTCCTGTGCAGCCTGCTGTGTGTGACCCTGCTTCGGCAGGGGGTTGGACTGGGTGACCCACAGAGGTCCCTGCCAACCCCAACCATTCTGTGATTCTGTGAAAGATGGCCATCAGCCAGATTAAGCAGCTACCAGGGAATTCTAGAATAAAAAATGAAAGGGAGGGGGAAAAAAAGAAGTAGCAGTGGGCCACGCAGCACAGAGCCAGCAGGATGGAGAGCCTTTTCCAGGGCACCACCCCCCAAAAGCCTCCACCAGTGCATTTCACTTGTTGGGGTCTGAAGACTCCCCGCTGCGCTCTGGCGGTTTGTCCGGGCAGGTGGTGTTCTGCAGCAGTGGCAGCGTACGCTGCTGACAGAGACGACCTCAAAGACCCTGCTGAGTCACAAATAACTCTGTAGGAGCTGCCTTCTGACTCACTGCTGCTTGTAAAGCAGATGAGAATGGCAGCTAGTGAAATGATCGGGCAGCATATCCGAGACAGGCAACACTGTTTTAAATTCACCTAAATGAGAGAACAGCTGTGATGATGAAGTTGTTCCCTCTTGCCTTCTTCTGGACTCAAAGCCCTCCGCCTCGACGTGAGCTCAGCCCTGCTTGTGACACCCCAGGCCCTCGTCGGAGCTTTTCTGGAGTGTCGGTGCTGCCCCTTCCCTGCCAGCCCTGCAGGTCCCTCCAGACGGGAGCTCTTCCTCATGGGTAAGCTTGACCACCCCGATGCAGTGTCATACGCTATACCCTGCGGTTTGGTTGCTTTGAGGACCCCGATCAGCGAATACCTGCTGCACTAAACACACGGTGGCTGTAATTGTATCCAGGAGCTTCAAGAAGAAGCTGTATTTTTATCATGAACCCATTATAAACCCTGCATTAAACCATCTTTTTCTTTGCTTTGACGTTTCAGTTTCAGACCATTTCCTCCCAAATTGTAAACATGCAACTCCACGAGCAGTGCAACTAATGAAGCCTGCTTTGCCGCAGATTTATCTCCCGTCGGCTGGATTCCCTGGTGCCCAGGATGATGGCAGCTCCTCCTCAAGTTTGTGTTGCGTTTAGGACTGGCTTCTCTGCTTTCTGCCCACCCTCTCCTGTACCCTCCTTCCCCTCCTGTACCAATTCTCTGTGTAAATGGTGTGCCACGCTGTAGTCTTCTCCTGAGCGAGATCTTTCCTCAGTGAAGTTCCCTGTGCTTGCAGATCGAGTAGACTGGGTTTGGTAGCCATGCGCCCCTCGGGTACAGACCAGATCAGTCAACGGGTCTGGGAGGTGTTAGGAGCAGATGAACAAGCACAGTGTGTAACTATAAGAAGCCAGACTAAAAGTACAGCTTCTCTCCTTTCTCTTGTTTTTTTTCCTCATTTCCAGATTAGTTCCATACCCAAGTCTTTGCCTCCCCGGTCAGGGTTTGGTGCCACCTCACACGCAGCAGCAGTTCAAGTGCACAGACCAAGACACCGTTGCAGTTGTAGGGGGAAATGTACCAGCCTTGGCCCTGCTTGAAAACCAAATTCAATTATTTATTGATAAAATCCCCTTGACAGTTAATTTGCTTCAGTATTTGGCTTCCTCAGTGCAGTGTAACGTAGCGTCAGTTATCGGAAGGAGAAAGAGATATAACGGAAGACACTTTCTTTCTCTTACTAAACTTCATGTAGGAAGAGGGTTCATTTAATTTGGTTTTTTCTTTCACTATGATGAAGCTTTCTAAAAACCTACCAAGTTCATTGTCAGTATCTGTTTTAAAAGCCTTATGGAACACAGACAGCTCCTTAAGTTTCCTTTCAAATTAACTGTATTACTGGAAAGTTTCGAGTCTTTTCTAGTATTTTCAGGGAGGAAAAGCTGAAAGTCAAACAGGAATTTGTGCGCTCACTTCTCTGTGAATTCAATGCTTACTGCCAACTGTGATCGACAGTGGATTCAGTGAAATTTGTCTCAGCAAATATCTTACAAAATGCCATATATTGCTAAATGGAATTTGTTTCTTTCTGTTCAGCGTTCAGCAGATCAAGATTCTTCTCTCATCAGGTGTCTTGCTAAAAAGGGCAAAGTGATTCGAGGTGTAGCAACCTCTACTCACAGGAAATTATGGACAACATATCTATAAAGAAAGCTTCATCTTAATTGGTATCTATTAGCACCAATCCAAAGCTTACAGAAGTCAATAGAAACTCTTGCATTAATTCGTGTGGGCTTGGTGCCCATATTGCACTCCTAGGCTTTTTCTAAGCTGCCTTATTTATTATTGTAGATGTTCTGGTCCACAGAAATGCTCAATCCTTTTCTGAAACCTGCTAAGCTAAATTATATCTACCTGTTCCTACACCTTGCTTAAAAAACAGAGTTACAGAACATTTCTGTATTGTCTTTGATCTCTAAAGCTGGACTGGCAGCCTCTTGGCAATAATCTCACTCATGAGATTTCTGATACTTCTAGCCTTTTACCTGGACGGGAGAAACTGCAGTTTGCTTTCTTGTCCATCTCTGTAAGGATGTAGCAGTTTAACTTTTAGACCAAATCTTGGAGAAAATCCTGCTGGAATTTAGCATAGATGTGTGAAAGGAGTCTTGACTTGCCCATGTCAGTTTGTTCCAGTCATTCAGACATCCCTAACTGTTACAAAATAAATGTCGCTTTGTGATCTTCTCGATAAACCTTGACATCATATTTAGCTTCTGTAGATGATGAGACAAGCCCAGACTTGAGATGGTATATCTGAAAATGCTACAGAACTCGCAATCTTTGCTTAGCAACATATCCATGTACAGATAATCTTTACTGAGGAGCTACACTGTCACTGGTGTGACCACTCTAAAGGGAAGGTCTGCTGTCATCTCCGACTCCTGTGAGAATGAAGTGTATGAGCTTTACAACATCATTTACTTCATCTGTATTGATTAACAAATTCTCTAAAAAGAATAATATTCTTACAATAACAGCGCATTGACAAAGAATTGGACTTTAGGGATTCCTTTCAGCACATAACCTGAAATCCGTGACCAGACGTTAGACTAAAGATGCTCTCCCCGGCATTTTCTGGAGTAAGGAATAGTCCTATACCGAGAGTATTCTAACCCAGAGAAGTTTTACTGCCATTTCTTTGTCAACAGACTATTGCAGTGGCTTACAGGACCTGAAAGTTTGTCTAATGCCTTGTGTTAATAAGGTAGTGGGGAAAGCACGCAGAAAAGTGTGGCTAATCTATTTCTGAAGAAATACGGAGGAGAGGATAGTATAAGCTGCCAGAACCCCTGGTTTGGGTGAACCAAAAAGCATTCCAAAACTACACTCCTTAAAACACATTTTGGGAGAGGAATTTGAAAAGCAGTGCAGTCTAAAAGGGAGAAAAGCCAAGACAGGTTGCCAGCTGGGGTAAACTGACTGAGGGAGATAAAAGCAACTACCCTGATGAGCTGTGGATTTTGGCCCATTGTTTTTATTAGCCTTCCTCTGAGACTGGTTTTAAAAACTGGGAAGAATCTTCTGTCGCACCCGCATGCCTCTTTGCATTGCTGACTCTGTGCCTAGGCAAGAAGTCATGTCACCTCCATTCCTAGCTTTTTTGATATGGGCTTTTCTGTCTTTCTTGAAGTTCAGACTGCTATTTGTTCCCCCGGCCCCACAGCAGCACTGGCTTCCTCACAGCCAAAGCCAGACGAGAGCTGCCATGGAGCAGAGCAGATAGCATACCGAGTAATGGAGCTGCTTGCTTCTGAGGAGCCGGACCTCATCCATAATTCATCATTGTCTTTGCCTCCATGCCTTCGTCTGCCGGTCCAAACAAGCAGACGCAACTACCCTGCATCTCCAGCAGCAAGCAGCGGTTGGTGATGTTGGCCAATTATTTGCACTACCCCAGAGGAAACTGGGAAAATCATCTTTGGAAGCACGCAGAATTTGCTCGCTGTCACCAGGAAGGTTACTTTCTTTGGTCTCCGAAGGCTTTGCTGGATCAATTCTTTTGAATGGGAAAATAGATTAGAAACGCGCCGACAGGTACGCTGCGCATAGGAGAGACAGATGGAGACAGTAGTATCTATCTGCTACAGGGAATTGTCAGAGGGGCACAACTCATCGCACTGGTTCTTAGAGGGCTTAATTTGCTACTGGTAAATAATCTATTTTTTATTACCTCACATCCCCAGATTGTCAACACTCTCAGCTTTTTGCCACAGCTAATTAGACAGGCAAAAGCCTTATAGCCTGAAGAACAAGTCTGAGCTAAGCACCTGCCAAAATATCTGACTTTTTTTAAGAACTGGAATGTCAAAGAGTGAAGGGGCTGCAGATCACATTTAAATGCTTTGAGCGTCAATAAGATGATTAGACCCATGAGGCAAACGTTCAGAATTTCTCTTGGACTTACCACTGAGAGAAGGCAAGATAAAACTCTGATAGATAAAAACTACTGTGCAATGGTACCAAAGCTAATTATGCTGCTGAACTCTTGGAGAAATCTTGCAGGGATGTGTTGACATCATGCTCTGTGTGGCTGCTTCTGTTTGGGAAAGCAAGATTTAATTGCATATTTGAATGAAGTCTCTTTGTGTAAATTATAGCTTTCGGAAAGGAATTTGTCTGAACCAAAACAGAGACTGACCTCGCTGCTAGCCAGGCATGGCAGACTTGGCAGGGAGCAGGGACATTTTATTCTTTCTTATGGTGTTTTTTGTTTGTTTTCCCCATCCATTATTTAAAAACCCTGTTTTCAAAGACTGAATATAGTTTTTCCAAAGAGCTCTGCACCAAGGGCCAAAGGCACCAGATGATGCCCCCATACCAGGCATGCCACGATGGAGGTGCGCACACAAACCACAGCAGAGGCATCCCTGCAGTCTCTGGGTGTCCTCAGGGGTGAGCAGTGTCACCACCTCTGTGTCTCCGCGCCCCGCTTTCTTGGGGTGCCTGCCCGAGCCTGGCTTTCACATGGCATCGTGACTGCAGCCCACGCTGCCTGCAGTGCCTTCTGGTTTCCCCCACTGAAGGAACAGCTTGTTCTTCAAGGCCAGGAGAAGCTATAGTGTAATACGTATCTATAAAACTGAGGAGTTATGCAGTATCCATATATCTGGAGGAAGAGATGATTGTAGAGGTGCTGGAGAGTAAAAGTGGCTGCTGGTTTCTCCAAACGAGAGTGGAAGTTCAGCTTGGTGGGACTGTCACTGTTTAAATAGCGTGGTGCAATCAAGCTGTTGACTGCCTTTGACGTTCCATGGTTACGAGCCCTAGCACCTATTTGTGCCTTTAGAAGCCATCCCAGAATTTGCTGACTTGTGATTTCTCGTCAGGGACCCTGCTCTCTCAGTTAAAGTGAATAACCTGCTTTTTCCTTATATTAACTTTTAATTCAATAACTTTTTGGGCTTTCATGTTTCTGATATTGCAGAGGTGGAGATGGAATGGAGTTTCAGCAAGGAAAGTCAAGATACATCATCTGCCCACACTGAACCGCAAGCATTCACCAGCTAATTCCGTATATTGTTTGATGACGTCGATGTTGCTGGGAAAAAAACTCTGGGACTGAAAATAGTAAGGATAAAAAAATTGGCAGACCAGACTGTGTGGTCTCTTCTCCTGATTGAATACGAGGTGATAAATTTCTTTTGGTTCAGTTTATAGGCATAGTCTTGTTTTATATCAATTTACTCTTCTTAAAAAAAAAAATACTCTAAATAATTTAGGGATGCAAGAGAGCCCACTCCACTCTGTCAATGGCTTTCCAAGTAGCAAAACTTAACATGGCTCTTTCTTATCGTCCTCAGCACTGAAAATGTTCTCTCTGCTATGTAACTTCAAGAATTCCTGTCTACAGAGATTTGATATATTCTGAAACCAGCAACACCTTGAGAAATGTATTAACCCTTCTCTGTCACATGAAATAACTCTGCTTCAAGCTCAATCTCCAGTGCAAGACCACCGGGTTGTTCACAGAGGAATTGATTCTGCAGAGCTTGGGGTTATATCCCCCACACTGGGCACAGGGAAGGATTTTTGACCAGGTGGCTACAGATGACATTTTGTGGTAACCCTGTTCTCCTGCCACTGCTCAGAGTCTTTCACACCGTCGATAATTTGGATGTATCACAAGGCATTACAGGCTGTCCAGTCTGTTCCGCAGACGGATGACGAGGTCTGCTGCTGAGGAGGGGCAGTGGGCAAGCAGCTGGCGGGGTGGCTGGCAACCGGCGGAGGTCAGTCCAGCACAGGTGGGTAACTCTGTCTGCACGGCCATGATGGAGAAGTCAAAATTATGACATTTTTCTTTCATTTTCCTAACTTTAGGATGGAATCATACATAGCGCTTGTAGTTATTGTTGTTTACCTGAATTTTCAAAATTCAAGTTCTCTGTTTCCGCCCTTTCTATTGCAAGGAAAGGAGTGAATACTTGTCATTATTCCTTTCTATTTGAGATGTTTTGCCATGTTTTGTCTCCTAGGCAGAAATGTCAGAAAGTGACAGAGCTCTACAGCCATGGTCTGATTTTGCCATTTGAAGTCTACACTTCCGCTGAGGGAGCCGTGAAGGGTCCCAACGCAACGCCGCGAAAACGGAGGTGAGCAGTGGACAGACGTTGTACCCTATGCCCAGAGAAGTTCAAATTAGAAAAACAAAAGATATAGTGGCCACTCTCAACTTGCATTTCTCTTAGCTCTGGTTTTAAAAATCTAGCTAATACCTTTTTTTCATTCAAGACAAGATCTTCTTGAGATTAGGACAGCGTTGAGTCAGGCGTAGCACATCACGAGCAAGTGCCAGGCTTTCCTTCCAGGACGTCGTCCACATGGGCAGTGCCAGCAAGGGCTGGGAAGGGAATTGGCAGGAACGGAGGCAAGGAGCTGTCGCGGTCTCGCTCTCGCTCCCTTTTACACATGCACACAAACGCCCCCCACGCACATAGCTGGGCTTTTGTCCTTCTGGTGTCTTTTCCATAGACTGCTCTGTGGTTTTTTTCTTAATTATGCATTTCACGTACGCAGGAAGAGTTTCGGAGGCTGGCCGTGGCTTGCTGTGCCACACGGCTTCCCCGCGGGCGCTGGTGTTTCGGCAGAGATGCTGCCAGGGTGCTCGGGCGAAGAGCTCAGCCATGGGGCTGCGCTCAGACCGCACGCAGGGAGCCAAAGCAGGAATTTACGCAGCAGTCTCTGATGCGCTTCCACCTTTCCTGGCAGTCAAGTTAATCCCAGCCTTGGTGGGGAGATCCCTGGGTTTTCTGGTTCCCCCAGCCTGGCAGTGCGTTCCCTCTCTGCCAAGGCTTGAGAGGAATGCATCCATAGTCCACTGCTCGTGTTTCTAGGAGCAAAGCTTCCTTTACTTTGCTAGAGTTTAAAGAAAGGTAGCTGCACGTCCCTGTTGAATTTTTTCCACCTGTATTTTTATCGATAGCAGCCTGTCTGTGCTAGCAGAGGCGGATCGATTGTTTAGGGGTGGTTTGTTTTCGAGGCAGCGTGTGGGTGATTCTTGATTCTCTCCCGTGGCAGAGCATGCTGTTACCAGTATGTTACCTTGTTTTCACTGGGAATGCAGCTTTCTGAGGGCATATAAAATAAATGGGGTCTGGTTTAATTCAAGTGACGGTTCGGAAACGTGTCTGGTAAACCAGCTTCCAAAGCTTCTGCCCCTTTGGAACCGGCCAGCGCAAGACCTGCACTTGCAAGGTCTGAGTTTATCTTTTTCTAATTAACAGGAGTTAGGCTTTCAAAGTATCTGCAGTGAGTGAAAGCCGAGGGGCTGGAATGAGTGCTGTCTGTGGTCTCAAAAGCAATGCATTTGCTGTTCAAGGGGAACAGCGAGATTAGAAGGAGGCCTGACTTGGGCTGTCGGGTCTCTAAAGCAAAATCCCTGCGGCAGTGTCTGCACACTGATGGGGCCGAGAAAGCCACGCTCACAGAAGTGTGTGAGAACAGTGTCTTTCCTTGCCTTGGAGTTCAGCAGCTGCAGCACTGGCGAGAGGTGCCTGAACGGCGGAGCACAGGGAGGCGAGGGCTGAGCCCGACGGAGATGTTGCCGTCAGGGGTGCCGGTACCACCCTGGAGCGGCAGGGAGCACTCCAGCATCCCTTCAGCCCTGGGCAGAGTGTGTCAAAACTTCTGTCCTGCCACAGAGTGGAGAAGTGACCTCCGCCCACGCTCTCCCTATCTCCTTTTCCCCTCCCACATTTGCTTTATCTGGGCATAGAGACGCAGCCTAGTCCTCACACTGTTTGTTCCCTTCTGACTGCGAAGGGGTTTCTGTTTCGTTTAGTGACTTCAGGCAGTGCTGGAGTTCGATGAGGAGGAGCAGGGACTCGGCTGGAAATGTCGGTGTGCCTGCCAAACTGTCACCCGAGGTGTTTTCAGATGAGGATGTCTGCAGAAATTACACGGAGGCTTGGCATCCCCAGGCGAAGCTGCTCTCTCACATCTCTTGCTGACTAACACAGGCAGCATGGTCTGCCGCCCATTAAGAAGCAGCAGCTGTACTGAAAAGAGTGGAATTCTTTAGGAGCAACTTTTATTACCAGGAAAGAAATATCTCTCACATAAAGAGTCAGTCGGTTGCTGCAAACTTAACTAATTTCCCTCGTATTTCCCCATCCATTTCACTCTGAGCCTGCCAGCCGGTGCTGGTGGCGGGGACGGGTGCTGTAGCCCCGAGGTACCTGCCCCGTGCTGCAGGCGAGCATCGCCGCGCATCCCTCCAGTGGGTCTGTGGGCATCGCTGGCGCCCGCGGGGCTGCCGCAGAGGGGGCAGCTGGCGTGGAGGACGGGCCCCCCCACGCACCATCAGCAGCGGCAGGCGGGACCGGGTGCCCTCCAGCCCGTCTGGCCGAGTCTCGAGGCCGATCGCTCCAGCTGTACACGTAGCTGAAGTTCTTCACGCGTGTTGCTGAGTTCGTGCTGTTGTTTGCTGAAACTCAGCTCACTTTGGGAAGGGGATTTTGAAGAAATGCCGTTGTTCACCTCTTGCAGACGGTTTTAGTGGGGAGGGTTTTTTTGGTTTATGTGTAAGGCTTCATCCCACCACCCCACCAGCTCAGCTTGGGATCTCAATGTCAAGCTGTGCTCTTTCAAGCTCACGCTTCATTACCAGTAATAATAAGAGTTTTCTGAACAATGGAAATCTTCAAGCTTTAGCATTTTTTACCATGCAAACTTAAGGATCATCATCGCAGTTGTTCTTGCAGACTTAAACCATCTTTGTCTGTGTGGCCGCCTACCTCGGTGGCACTGACGCAGCTGAGAAAAAACAAGCCTGAGCCTTTCCTACAATTCTGATTTCAAGGGCGTTGTCTCATCCAGTTCCAGCTTTATGTGTCTCTAACAGTGAGATTTTTCACACCAAAAATCACCTCTTCACAGATCATCCTACAGACTTCCAGCTTCTCCCTATGCAAGTTTTTCCTGATAGTCAATCTGTGTTTTGCTGCTCTGTTTTGCGGGAATGTTTTCTTTCTATTCTATCCTTTTGTTCTTAGTTTCTGGGCTCCCAGATTTCCTCCGAGGAATGATCTGGGGCAAAAATACATGCGTTGACCCTCTTAGCTCTTACAGCGAGCAACCTTCTAATCACAGAATTGCTGTGCTTCTGCTCTGGAGGTTTTTGGAGGGTTGCTGCAGGGCTGGCAGCTCCCATTTTCTGAGGCCATCGTAGGCAAACGCCTGGTCCTCCACCTACTCTCTCTTACTATGCATTGCAGTTGAAGCTGGTTTTATGGTCAGATTTTCAAAAAAAGCAGGGAAAGTTTGCTGGTTCAGGTGGGGGGAGTGTTGCTTGCTTGTTTGTTTGGGGGATGTTTGGAGTTTGTTTGATCACAGTGATCGGTAAGAACAGGATGACTGTAGATCAGATAAAACCTTACGAGGCTTGGAGGGGTTTTTTTTCCCCTCTGTTCTTCAGAATATATTATACTTCAGTTCACAAATAGATCACAAATTCCAGAAAATCTGAATCTCTTGCTTGAGCCTCTAACAGGGTGTAAATAAACATACACACTGTTGCAGCACGCCTGGGGAGCGAGAGAGACGTTCTCGCTTTGCTGACCCCGATGTCTGTGCTGGATTCTGTATTTACCTTTGCATATTCTGAAGTGCGTTTCATTATTTTGGGGAAGGTCAGTGCTTCTGAAAAATTAAATATCTCACTCGTATCACCTATTTGAATTTCAGCAATGTTCCACACAAGGGATGCTAAGCTTTGTCACAGCTTTGTGTCCAGTAACAGCATTTCAGGTAGCTGCTCGCTGCAAGGCATCACAGGAGATGGCTTGCAATGTCTGATTGGCTCGTAGAGTCCAGTATTGCTGATTTTCTGTGTAGGCAGAACAGGATAAAGGTATCCCCCTCCATTCATGCAGATATTTACATTTAGACCTGAGTTTCCTCGCCTTGCTTTGCTTGTGCGTTGCCATCAGCACTGCTGGCAGCAGTGGTGTGAGTGCGTTAACTCAAGGGAACACTCAGCTCTCCAGGCATCATTCGCGTCCTCAACTACCGGGAATTTTGGCGACACGACTAAAGGAGCCTAACTACTACAAAGTACCCAGAACGAAGTTAAATTTGGCTTTCAGAATTAATTTTAAGCCCAAATAGTGATTTTTCTAGTTCTGAAATAGCCTGTGTATTTTTTTTTCTTCAAAAAACATGCATCTGCAAAGCTTAGATGGAAAGAGAAATGCTTAAATAAGTCAAAGATGCCATTTTGGGAATAAACTATCCTCAACACTTCAGAGGAGAAAACAACTTAGTTAATGGTTCTGCCATCTGTATTAGGAAGAGAAATTCACACTAAGGCATTTAAAGGGTTGTGGCTTTGAACTGTACCTTCCTCCTGGCTTTTTGTTTTTACCTTTAAATCCTCAGCAACGATGCTCATGGTACTTGAAGCAGGACTCAGGAGGGCCCGCCTGGTAACTCCGGGTGCTCCGTTTATCGGTGGTGAGTTAGCAACCGTGAGCCCCATCGAGACGCCCAACACTCACAGCCCACCCTGCACACGTGCTGGCTGCTCTGCAAGGCAGGCGAGGGTCTAGGCACAACGTTTGTCACCGTTAGGGTAAAAATACGTCAATCTTTAGCCAAAGTTATGTGTAATACTTCATCAAACGTCACACAAGATAGCTGGAAATACTCCTGGTTTTGTCATTCCTAATGAATGTTTCTGCGCTGTCTCTCTCGTTGGTTATGACCACTTAAAATTGATTATTCTTAAAATTGATTATTTTCTTCATATGTTCTGAGACTCTTCATTTTAAGCATATGAAGAAAAGTCTCCAAATCTTGAAACCACAATCATACTCAGCACGAATGCTATTTGCAACCCAACCAGCAAAGCTGGGAAACGCTTGCTATGCTGCCCAGGCTGAGTGAAGCTCCAACAGCCACCAGATACCGGCTGTGCGGGGGAAGAAATGAGATCCTTTAGAATTCAGACTGGAAATCATCTGAGGACAAGAACGTGCGAGTTTGCTTCACTTTATGCACGTCACCTGCAGTCAGCCAGTCTCCGAGGAGCTATAACTCATAGCTAAGTGTTTGCAGTATTGTAATACAAACGCCAGGCGCAGCGGCAGCCGCGCGTTCGCCTCTCTGTACAGCGTGGCCTGCCGCGGCGGGGCGGATGGGGATGCTCTGCGGCTCAGCACCGGGCTGCGAGGGCTTGGGCCGCCACGGCAGCGACCGTGCTTAGCTGGGGCTGCCCAGCGAGGCCCCAAGGGCAGGCAAGGAGCATCCGCGCGAGCGAGACGGCCCAGCAGTCCCTACACCCCATGCAGAGTGGGCTGCGAGGAGGCACAGAGGAGGAGGAGGGACATGGGCAGCACCTGTGTGCCTTGCTTTCTTGGCCGTGCACAGCGGGAAAAGGAGCTTTGAGGTTCAGCTGTTGCCAGGAGTGTTACTTAACAGCTAGCTACTGGTTCTTTCTTGCCAAGTTTCCAGCTGAAGGCTAGGGATATTTGAGCTTCAGGGGATTTAGTGATTCCTCGACCTCACCAAGCCCTTTCCCCTATCAACAAGACCTGGAAGAAGTGATACTTCTGTGGGCCAGCAAATGGGAAACACGAAAGTTGCTAGGAAAATCCTCCCTGCCAAGAAAAAAGCTCATGCAGCTTGGATTTGGGCTGTGTTCTTATTTTTCTGTTGTTTGTGTTTGGGTTGGTCTCCCCCCCTGCAAGGAACAATCTAGGCAATGTGGGATTGCTCCCAAATCTGAAATCAATTTTAGCATATCTCTGCTCCTCAGCTTTTTTTTTTCTCCCCCCTCTCCTGGGCATCTTTAGAAGGACAATGAGCATAGGGAACTGAAAGGAATGGGTAATTTGTTATAGGTGACTGAAATATGTGAGGAACATTAGATGTACTTAGGAGACAAAGGTCAGAATTAACATTTAGGTATCTGAACACATACATTTAGAGGAAACGGTGTGTTAAACCTGAACCTCTATTAGTGATGATCACAAAATTTAAATAAAACATTTTAAAACTAGGAAACAGGATTTTCTCTCCAATTTGTTGCATGCTGGCAGTGCTGGTATCCCCGTATATTTGAGATAATCTTCAGAAAGAACCCTATTTCTGAAAACGCCGGTCCCAGATAAGCATCCAAACCCAAGTGCTTTACTGAACTATTTTTCAGACACCAGGTCTGAAGCTTTTTATTTTTACTCTGTGTGCAGACCCTGAATCCCTGAAACATTAGTGATTCACTTAGAATTAATTAATCTTGCCTCCCTCCACGCTGTTATTTTCTCGATAGCTTTGCCTCCTCCTCCTCCCCCCC
>Ga0065711_1046643_pt1 | contig 12772 bp, 7 predicted proteins | sample Hoacrofraction12_FD_59098 | JGI IMG/M metagenome (GOLD analysis project Ga0065711, IMG submission 59098) | Hoatzin crop microbial communities from Cojedes, Venezuela - Epithelial fraction 12 v2 (version 2) | ecosystem: Host-associated > Birds > Digestive system > Esophagus > Crop | place...
GTAGGTGACCCTGCTTCGGCAGGGGGGTTGGACTAGATGACCCACAGAGGTCCCTTCCAACCCCGAACATTCTGTGATTCTGTGATTCTGTGATTCTGTGATTCTGTGATCTGCAACTAGATCAGGTTGCTCAGAGCCCGTCCAACCTGACGTTGAATGTTTTCAGAGATGGGGCACCTATCACCTCTCTGAGCAGCCTGTGCCAGTGTTTCATCACCCTCTTTGTAAAAAATTTCTTCCTTATATCAAGTCTAAATCTATCCTCTTCTAGTTTAAAGCCATTACTCCAAGTCCTAGAGCAACAGGCCCTGTTAGAAAATTTATCCCCATCTTTTTTGTAGGTCACTAAGTACTGAAGGGGCCACAGTAAGGTCTCCATGGAGCCTTCATTTCTCCAGGCTGAACAGCCCCAACTCTCTCAGTCTGTCTTCATAGGAGAGGTGCTCCAGCCCTCGAATCATTTTTGTGGCCTCCTCTGGACCCGCTCCAATAGCTCCATGAAGTCCTTCTTGTACTGAGGGCTTCAGAGCTGGATGCAGGACTTCAGGTGGGGTCTCACCAGAGCAGAGTAGAAGGGCAGAATCACTTCCCTCGACCTGCTGACCACCCTGCTTTTGATGCAGCCCAGGATACAGTTGGCTTTCTGGACTATGACTGCACACTGTAGGGTCATGCCCAGCTTTTCATCCACCAGTACACTCAAGCCCTTCTCCTCAGGCCTGGTCTAAATCCCTTTGTCACCCAGCCTGTATTGATAGCGGGGGATTACCCTGACCCATGTGGAGTACCTTGCACTTGGCCTTGCTGAACCTCATAAGGTTCACACAGGCCAACTTCTCAAGCTTGTCCAGGTCCCTCTGGATGGTATCCCATCCCTCAAGTGTGTCAACTGCACCACACAGCTTGGTGTCGTTGATAAACTTGCTGAGGGTGCACTCAATCCCACTATGTCATTGATGAAGATATTAAAAAGTACTGGTCTAAACACGGACCCCTAGGGGACACAACTTTCCATTGAGCTCAATCTGGACATTGAGCCTTAGACCTTGCAGGTCCATCCACTCGGAGTTGTGGGATTAGAGGTTTCAGGTGAAAGTTGTTGAGTACCTCAGCCTTCTCCTCATCCATTGTTACAAGTTTACCAGTCTTGCTCATTGGGGGGTACATTTTCTCTGACCTTCATTTGATGGCTGACGTGATTATGTTGAGAGAAATTTGTTTTGCATATACAGGAGTCTGTGATGCCTGAACTGAAGATGTTTCCTCCACATATACTTTTATTAATTTTCCAAAAGAACAAAAGACTTTTCTGACACTTTCTGCTGTAACATTTTTTTAATTACTTCATTAGAGGCAAGTGGCACAATATGACAGCATTTAATCACAAAGATGGAGATAAAATTATAAAGCATTTCATCATGAATGTTCACAAAACAGACCATATTTTCACATAAAAATATATAGGCCTTATGTGCATTTATCCCTTCACTTACAGAAGAGATTACTATACTTTTGGATGTTAAACCACCAACAAAGTCAGAATATTTAAATGCCAAACTCATTTGCAATTTCAGGTGATGAGTCTTACTAAGCAGAGAATGATAAATCTGTTGATAAAGTCAGTTTTACAAGTCAATGAAAAGAAGTGCATGCTTGTTGATCCAATGTCATAGCACTTTTACTCTGTACAATAACTACAAATTGCTTAGCCTATGGTAATGGAACTAAGCATTGTGTTACCAGAAATGTTCAGGTTTAGAGGCAAGTTATTTTCTTACACAGTTGTCGAATAAGAATTGCAGTTGAAAAAAAAACTGACTAAAGGCCATATCCTTCTCATTCACTGGCATAGACCAATAGTAATTGTTATTTTAAAAAATATTCTAGGTAAAGAATACAGTTTTCTGATCTTCGCTGTATGAAACCAATAAGCTTAGCTTTGGGGGAGAAGAATAACAGTGTGGGTTTTGTGTTGGTTTTTGCAGAGTATGTTACTGTTTCAATGCTCAGTGTGTTTGGGAAAAGTCACAGAATACTTGCTACGTGTTCTGATTTATCTCCATCCTCCGGAATATACATTTTATCACTATAGAAAAAAATCCGACACACATGTAAGAATCATAGAGTATTTAATCAGTTATGTAAGCCAACCACTAAGTGGTTTTCCTCTTGTGCATGTATGCAATATAATAATTTTTTTCTGAAACCACAGGTAATCTGATCCGGGATGACCGCATTCTCCATTTTGCCTTGCACACAATAATCCCAGGTAAATTTCAAGTTTACTGTCAAGCTTTATAAATACTGGAATTTTCATCATGTCTTAAAAGACTACCAGATTTTTGAAAAGCATTGGAATTAATTAGGTAGCACCACTGTCCTAGCAGATAAAGTGGTACCAGAAAAATGTTATTTGATTAGAATCTGAACCATAATTTCTTCTTCTTTTTCATCCCTGGTCAAATGAGTAGAGAACGTCTTTTCTTCTTTCATGTTTTTTTCTTCTAGAGTTCAATGCATAGAAGAATTAGAAGTTCGGGGATTTTGTATGGTCTTTTCTAAGCTCTAATAAATTACCTGTTCTAAACATGGGAGATAGCTTGTAAGGACAGTCTTTATTTATCTTTCTTATAGCTGTGGTAAAATATCACTATAATAATGTGTCGTGGTATTGACCACTACCTTTCTATAATCTGTTCAGTTACAACTGGACTTGTAGATTCTACTTGTACTTCTGTTCCTCAGCTTTGTATTCAGTGATTTACTCAAGATCATGAACTATGTCTGACGTGAAATGGAAGATGCATCTCATAAGTTAATTGGATTCACCAGAACATTTTTGATTGTTAACGTGTCATACAATGCATCTAGTATTCCACAGGTTCAGGCAATATCTCAAACAAATAGACAAAGAATAATGATCTTACACAAGGTTAGTAGATACAAGCCATCCTGATGTAAACCTGTTACTTTTGTGGTTATTCACATTCAGCAAAACTGGAGTGAAGAAGAAGACGACACCAGAGTGATCAGTAAATCGGATTGCTTGTCTGAAGAGAGGAGACAAAAAGGAATCCTGAGGAGGCATGGAAATACAATCACCAAGTGCAGACAAGGAGGTAAGGAAAAAAATTAAATTGATAGCATTGATGATAGAATATATACGAGCTGTCCATTAATATATTTAGGCTGGAAATTGGAAGAAAGATTCTAATTACTGGAGAAATGAGGTTCTGAAAGAGTATTCCAAGAGGAGAGCTGCTGACACTAAGTCAATTGGTTTTATACAGAACCCAGAACACTTTGGAGAGGAGTTATTATGGCCTTCTTTGATACAAGGTAGAGAACCCAGAGAAGGACAGGCAATTGGGCAAAAAGTAAGAATGATTAAGAGAAGGAAAAGAAACAAGTTACAGTTGAAGTAAAACAGAGGTTTTAGTTCACATCCTTTCCAAAGGCATATTTAATAAACTAACATTTTTGTCATTGGTATTGTGCAAGGATCAGGTAAAGGAATGATGGAAGATATGTGAATAACAACTGATAATCTAAAATATGAGTTTGGAGAAGGAACTTGAAGGAAGAAATGCTTAATATTCTTCATATTTTCTTTATGCACTCATAAATTTGTTGATAATTATTGAATATATAGAAAATACATAGAAATATTGAAAAAACTTCTGGGATGTTGAAAAATAGGTTTGAATTGCATAAGATGCAAATAATTTTCTGAAATGTTTTTCAAAAACCATATACAGATTTAAAAATTTGTATATCTGCCTGAGCTAGTCAGAAGAAAGTCTGAAATATGAAAGTGTGTTGAGGAAAATCAAAAATCAGAAAATAATTCTCCTAACCTTAATGAATCAAAGTTACAATCTCTGAAAGTACAATAATTTGACACCTCTGTAACACTTAGACAAAAGTCTTTTTCTGTCGCTTTTGTCACTTAGGGTATCAGCTAAGAAAATCAAGCTAGCTTACTGTTTAGTTTTCCTGCAGTATTTGTCTGACTACTTGTTTATTTCTTATAGCCTTATTTTCATCCTAAAGTGTTGGTATTGATGAAAAGCCCATTTTGGTCTAGCAGCTGATGCAAGAGCATAGTTATCAATTACTACATTATTTGCCTTTCACATTATGGTTGGTTTTGGAACTGCCCCTTCTACCCACAGGGGTTAATTAGCATTTGCCACTTCATTGATGCTGACAATGAAGCTCAATGGCCAGAAGATAACTAGAGGGTCCTTTTTAATAATCTCGTTTGTCATGACACTTCCTTTCATGTGCTGAATAATCTGGTTGCTCAGATAGATGCCTTGGAAGATTTAATGCCGTTTTCTCTATGTTGAAAGAAGTATTCCCATTCTCAGTGTAAAATCAGCAAAACATTTTAAAAGGTAGCAATTAATGATCTTATATTAATTTTCAGTATTTAGATCTAGGTGGACAAAGGATCCATATGATCATGTAATCAGGGAATGAACTCTGTGTTGTATTCTGGCTTGTCATATGTTTCCAGTATGCAATAATCACACACCTACAAGGTTACCTAATGGTGTCCGTGGGTCATATCTATCTTAACTACTTGTCTATCAGTACTAGCACAAAAATTGCCAGATCTTTAGGACAATGATCCTGGTTGCCAAAATCCTAGTTTACCCATAAGTTGTTTCTTGTCTTTCTTTTCTAGTTTCCTTATGTTGATTTCACTCCCCTATATTCAGTTCAGGAATTTAATCCTGTCTGTTTTACTTAAGAATCTCATTTACGTCTAAGTGTGAAGTGTAAAGGAACTAGTAGGTGTCTCCTTTCCTTCCAGTCAGTGAAGTGCCATACATAGCATTGGAGATTTCTAGAAAAACATTTTTTATGAGACTAGACACCAAAACTGTAAATTAATTTAGATTAATTGATCCAAATTTAAAAGCTTTCTTACGCATATTGTAAGTGCATCATGAGCTTGTATATTTTTTGGAAGCAACTGTTATTGTGTATTGTCTTGTACAGTGTATGGTCTTCATCCTCAGTCAATCTATATACATATGTTTTCATTTTGTGTTTGCTCATACCTTTCATGAAGCTAGTTTAAGACTTGTAAATTTATTGCTGCTTTTTAATCAAGAGTTGTAAACATTCAAATAGTTTTTTAATATCTGCTTTTAGTTGGAAGGATTTTTAAAATTCTAGGCACTAGGTACTTTGTGTTGACCTTCATTAAACTTTGGGGACAGCATTTTTATTTTTCATTTTTTAGTTTTTGGGTACCTAATACTGGGGACTTAGACACCAAATTTCAGACATATCTGCATACCCAAAAATCTTTGAAAATCTCTTTCCAAATTGACCTCAGATCTTGAAAATATTTACTTTACTATGCATGCTGTTTAAAGAAGTTATTCTGGGAAACAACAAATAGAATAATATTCTTGGGATTTGCTCATATCATCCAAAGTATTTGAAGAGAATTTTAACTAATAAATTTTACAGGAAGAAGGTACCTATGAGTTTAATAAGTCCCTGGATAAATAAAGGAGACTCCTTTCTGACATATCATATACAGAATATTGCCATCTCCTAGTCTATAGGCAAGTAAGAAATTATGGCCTGAGGTTTTTTACACCAGTTTGTATTACTTGTGTTAAACTAGCCCCTTAGCATTGCTGCCACATTTGTTTTTCTTCCCCAGTACTTGTTAGTTGTTGTCCTTTTGACCACAATCTCTCGCAGGCAAAGACCAAAGTTCCAGTACAATGGAGTTTCAGATGGGCACATCTCCAGCTGCTACTGAAAAACAGCCAACAATTCTAAGAGGTATTGATTTATGTGACATAGTTAATATATATATATAATGAGCACATTGTAATTACGGACTAATATGACAGCACTGAGTTCAGAAGCACAGCATTTTCAGTGGACAGAAGACCAGTTGGAAGAATATTTGCTGAAAGTTATGATTTTTTTCTTTTATTTTTCATCTTTTATAGACCAATTTTAATGTTGTTTCTTCTCCTTTGGCAATTTGTTTTGCAGTAAATGAATCCCTGCATACTTCTTGAATGCATAGTGCAATTTTTAAGATTACATAATCTGTTTTAATAGGGCAAAAGGTATATTGGACAAAAGGTCAGACAAAGTAGGCTCTAAATATCAAATAACAAGATTCCCCATAGATGGCAGTTAAAACCCTAGATTGAAACATAGATTCCAGAAAATAGCAGTGTTCAAATCTGTGAGGGGAGCCAGAGAAGAATCAAGAAATGTCTTCACTGAATCATTGCTGTTTTTGATCAACTAAGAATCTTGTTTTCCATGTTTACTGGGACAAATCCGGCAATATTACATTTTCTGAGGAAGTAAGTACCTGGATGACAAACAAATGCACTCTGACAAAAGGATGTTACAAAACAACTTCCACTTTTTCATTCTCCAAGTGCTTCTGATTATAAAATCTCAGGATAGGTTGGAAAATAAAGGAAACATACAGAAAGAAAAGGTGCATTTTGCATAATAGGATTGAATTTTGTGTTAGTAGATTCTCTCCATTCAAGAAAAAAAAAAAGATATTTAAAGGTATTCAGCATGGCTTTGTGCTTTAATTTTACATACAGGATTACTGATGGTTTTGATTCACAGAAGTGATGTGTTCAAAAACCTAAATCAGTTTCTGCCGGTGGGCCTAAACACAGTTCAGCCAGTTTGGTTTAATCAGTTTAGTCAGCACGTTTTAGCTTTGCACTAAAATTTAAAACAGGATGAAGGGTCCTCCTTTTCCCCCATTTTTGTCTTAAAGTGGATGTTACTTCGTGAAAAGTTATTGCCTGCCACTTTCAAAAGGACCTTTTCCCCTGACAGGTAAAAATGATGGGAAAGGCAGTGGAGTAGTTGGTCATCAATTAAATGGAAGGCTGCAATGTCAGTCCATTCAATGTGTCTCAGAAGGACTTACAAGCTAAAGGAAACACAGAAAGACAAAATAATATAGCCATATAACTGATGACCTTACAGTACATGTTTACAGCAGAACTAGAATGATCTGAAGCCTAATTACCATCAACAGAGAAAGTGGAGACTTCTTCCATCTATGCCTCTGGCCCCTGTTTGTAACTTCTTTGTGCTGAGATTGACATCTGTTTGGTGAGCAAGTTCTGGGAGCTAAGTTAACAGAAAGATGTTAACTGCTTTTTTCTGCAGGCTTAGTCTTCGGCCATTGTAGCAGTGATGTGAAAATACGCATAAAAATGGGAGACTGAGGGACCAAGTGATTAATTAGGAGAGACTGGATCAAGTTCAGAAGTTATGTGTAACCCTTTTCTTGTTAAATATACTTTGAGTTTTCTCACTCCAAAAAATGTAACAAAGACTATCAACTTTAGCATAGGAAAGACTCTAATCCAAACCCAGACGCAGATAAGGAAGGCAGTGTTTCCCGTGCATGCATGCATCTACACGTTTATGCATACTGCATTTTCCTTTTGAATAACTAAATGACTAAATAATATTACTGCCTTTTTTTTTACCCCTCAGTTTGTAGTAAATAATAGAAATCTCTTAATAGGTCTGAAGACTGCATGTTGTAGAGTACTTATTTCTATTTATTTCAAAAAGATGATAACATGAATATTCAGCGTAAAGGCTGCCCTGGCTTGGAAAATAATAACTCTCATAAAGAAGGCACAAGAAAGCTTTATTCCATTGAATATCTGTCTAGTGAAGCTCTGTAACTCCTTCTACATATACAAGCAGAAGGAAGGCACTCTGTTCTGCTTTTTTAGATAGTTCTCAGGAGCTTAGAGAAAGCTCTCACCTTTTGTGCTTTTAAGAAGCATGGGAGTGGTGGCATAGAGAAATAGAAGGCTGTGGAAGTTCAGAAATGTAGTATGATTATATGCGCAGTTCTGAAGTGCTAAACTTTTTGAAATTTTGATCTGGCTAGAAAACATAAATCTTTACCTTAAGTGCCAAGTCCTCTTGAGAGCACCAATATGTTGATTAAAACAACAGAAAATCACTAGAGCTGAAATACATCTTGAGAGGATAATAGCAGTGAGAATGCTAAAACTTTTCTTCTTTATGGTATGCTACTTCATTTGTACACTACAATGATATTAGAGAGACTGAATCAGCCTTTTATTCTCTGCGCTTCAGATTTACATGCAGCACTTGAAACCACTGCTTCACTTGTCAAGTTTCCCCATTAAATCCTGAATATTTTTAAACAGTAGGAAGACAGCATTGCAGGGTTTGTCTGCTAAATTGCAAATGTGGGTAAAGTTTGTGTGAGGTAATTAACATTTCTTTTGCTATAAAGTTTAAAAAAGGGCCTAGAAAAACCTGGAGTTACCTTGAATGTCTCTGAATTAGATTTCACATTAGCTTTCAATGCATGTAAAAGCAGCTAGCTCCGGCAGAGTGACACAAAGAAAGTAAGTTTTCAATTTAAGTTCCTGTACATTCAGGTACATTTAGTCTTAGCAGATTATTGACCTATAGAAAAATTTTTGGTGGACTGTCACTAATACATGAGAATCCAGACAGTTTCAGTCGCATGAGACATTCATTTATTGCTGGAATAAATTAAAAAAGTAATAAAATACTAAGTGATACATCTGCTCACAGCACTGCTGGTCAGGCCTCCTGTGGCAAGAAAAAGGGGGTCCTGTAACCAGAATGATGGTTCATGAATTCTTGCTTGCGGATCAGAAGGAAGAAGCACAAGCACCTTGCTTATGCTCAACCTCTCTTTTCACCAGGACTTTGCTTCAAAATTATGGTATTACTCACATCCAATTGACTACAAAAGCTGTCATTGTGGAAGAAACCAAATATAATTGGTTTCTGCTTATTTTTAGCTCATTTGTTGTGGAACTCCGCATCACAGTGCATTGTCCTTATCCGTATCTTTGTTTTATGTTGTCTTGTACAGTTTTTTCCCCAGCGAGATACCTACTCAAGGATCTGAATGAATTTTCATCTTCTTCTGTTGAAAAGGGAGGGATGTAAAGGACAAACATATATACATCGCAGAGCCTACACACACAAAATGGCATTATATGGTTATTTCCTTACAGCTTTAACTGACAGCATACAGAACTTTTTTGCTTTAGATGGCAAGACATCTATACTCTGTTCCGCACAGCTTCAGCACGAGCTGTGAAGGGGGGTGGAGGTGGCGGCATGGTAGCAGACCAAGCTCTAGCCCATGAGTAGAGTATCGTTTTGTGTAATGAGAAGTGTGGGTAGAAGTTCTGTGAGGAGGAAGAAGACACCAAACCCACCCTCCAGCTTCCCAAGTTTGCAGTCCTGCCATTGAGATTTTGCAAGGGATCGAATAGGTGCATCGTGCTGCCACAGATGAAAAAACCTGTCAGCACACAAAGGCTGCTACCAGGGCTACATTTGCATCTGTACTCACCTACAATTATACTTAATTTTTGGAATATAACAGAGTAAGTGAGAGCCATATTACCGGGAATCTACAATAATGTAAATATTTTTGAGGATCACATCACAGATACTGAATAAACATGATTACTAGAGCTGCATTTTTGGGAAGGGATATTTTGTGTTTAGACATCAGCATTCTGTCTCATTTCCATTTTAGATACAACTCTATGGACACAATGCTCTAAGAGGGACCTCTGAGCTAGTGCTGAAAGTGCTGGTATGCTTCATGGCAAAGCATCGTGAAGAGACTCAAAATTAAGCTTTTTAAGCAAGAAAACAGTGTAGTCGTGGGACTGCATTCACTAGAACATTTTTGCAGTTAGGAGCAAAGTGTTAAGCCCTCTTGACAGGAAATGGGAGCTAGAGTCCTGAAATCAGCATAAAACCCTTGAAGTTTTGTGTACATTGATATTGTTTTGCTCTGTGTCTTTGCAGTTCACAGCTTTTACATACTTTACAGAAATAGTGCAACAGGGTGCTCTGACAGAGGACGATTAAAACTGTCCACCTGGCATAGCTGCAGTTTATTAATGTGTTTTTGCTTAAACTAAATGTATTCAATAACACCAGATTTAACAGTCACCTATTAAGGAGCTGTATAAAACATTTATTCCAAAAGTCTGTATCAGATCGGCCTCACCTGGCATAGAATGATACAAATCTAAATTGGCCTGCAACTGCAATGTGCTGACAGAAGAGTTGATTCTGGTTCAGTATACGTGTTTGAGGATTATGCTGCTGAGTACTCATCATGTATTTTGCCTCCTTATATGTTTTCTGGAGCTGTTTCCATTAGCATCTGTACTTCTTTCTCTTCTCCATAGTACTGCTATACGTAATAATACATTATACTGTATCTAGTTTAACAACTCACAGCTAAACTGTAACCCAATTTACATTGGTTTATATCTGAAGTAATGCTTGTAATGCCTTTACTAGATAGCTTATTCCTTGTGAAATAAAAACCTGAACTTTCAAGTGTTCATGGAAATAACTAACTTTATTAAATAAAGACATCTTTAATTTATCATTGAAACTGTGTATCAGCTTCTTTCAAGAGTTCCTCCATCACATGCTTTTTTTTTTTTTTTACTTAGTCTGCAATGTACATTTCGCAAAATAAGATCACTCTGCTCTGCAGTATTAAGCAAATCTTCATATTCTTCATTACAATAAATTTTCTTATCTGCACTATACATGAGTCCACAGGAATATTCAGCAGCAACTGCTTTTACTTATATTGAGTCCCTCTTATAAATACCTTGGATATTGCCAGAAATCCTACAGGAGTGTTGCCTTACAAATACTTAAGAGAATAATTCATCTGCTTTGGAAATCAGCAGCAGGTTTTCCATAAAAAACAAGGTTATTGATTACTGGTTTAAAAACACATTTTATATTGAGGGGTAAACATCCTTAAAGCTACCCAAGGACAAACTGTCTGTACTGGTAACTAAACAGAGTGTAGGCACGGGTATGTTATCTCAGTTCTGCTAAATTGCTCTGGACAGAGCCAAGAGGCATGAGCCAGCTGCCACTCTGGCTGTCTGTTCCCAGGTTTGATTTGGGGTCAGCCATGAGCTAAGGAGCCTTAGCCAACAAGCAGTTTGGATGTCAGCAACCTTTTTTGGGTGCCAGGGTGAATAGCTATAGAGATGGTGGACCAACTGGTCCAAAAGTGAGAGAAGGATTGCTGGGCTGTTTTAGCTGTTTCTAGAAATGTGTCCTTAGCAAGTGGAAGGGAAATGACCAATCAGCTATACTGTAGTTGGTGCATGAAAGTCCTAAGATTCCTTTAAAACACATTTTTCTTATCTATATTTTAACAGTCATAAATGGGTCAGTTAACTGGTTGCTGCAGGGGGGTCTGCTTCGTATGCTGTGGACAAATTCCAAAAAAAGAAAATATTCTTTTAAAATTTGTGTAAAAAGAAATTTAAAATATAACAGCTTGAGTCTCCAAATTTGATTTAATTTCTTTTTAATGCTCTTGAAGGGTTGCCAAGATTTAAATTGAACTTCTGAATTTGATTTTGGTTTGCAGATTTAACCAATGTAATTCCATGGGAATTAAAAAAAAATGTTTAGGACCTGTTCATTAATAAAAAAGTTCCAAACTACGTTTTCTCTGTGCAAATGTGAAATATAGTTCATGAAAATACTCTGTAGTGTTTTTTCTATTCATATGTTGTATTAGAATTATGTTAAATTTAAGATATTAGGATTTAAAATACAGATAAGGAAATACTCCTAATTCATTACACAACATCAAAAGCCTAGATTTCCAATAATCCATATTATTTCAGAATTACAGGCCTTGTGCTTAGTGATACCATTGCACAAGAGGGCATCGTTTCCTTACAAATTCTCAGGACTCACCCATGCTGTTACGCTAATGATGCTGGGGGATAACAGTTTTCTCTGCTCTCTTCCCTGCTGTGTCCAACCTTGTGCAGTGCCATCACCAGAACGTATGGGAGGAGCAACACGCCATGCCACAGCAAAGCTATGGTTTATCTTACTGCTGGAGTAATTTAAAGCTGTGCCAAATTCAGTGGCCCTGACTATGTTTAGTACGGATGTGAAAGAGGTCTTTTTGCTCTCAATTGGTAAAACCTGTCACTTATGTGGCTTGTCAAATTGGCTGTTCTCCCATTTAGGGCTTTGGTGGACTCTGGAGTAATGGTGAAGGGGAAAATAAATGCGACATTTCTCTCGTAGAAAAGCTGTGAACAATCAACATTTGCAATTTGCATTTGGGAACACTGCATTTTTAGAATTGCAAAGGAGTTTACTTATATATCCTGAGGGAATGCACCTGGGGAATATAAAAGTATTTTTAACTCTACTCTAGGATTCAGTATGTCCACACTACACAGCTCTATAGAATGATTGAAATATCTTGTATAAAAGTTCTCATTCATTGTACTGTTTCTTGGATTTTAAAAATAGTTTTGGTCGCTGTTTAAACGTCACTTCCTCCATGCTCAGAAGCAGTGCATGCCCCTGAGAAAGAAATCAAGCAAAGGAGGCAGGAGACCTGCATGGTTAAACAAGGAGCTTCTAGCAGAGATGGGGTGGAAGAGAAAGGTCCATGGAATGTGGAAAGAGCGGCAGGCCACTTGGGAAGAATACAGGAATGTGGTCAGAGCATGCAGGGATGCGACGCGGAAGGCCAAAGCCCACCTGGAATTCAAGCTGGTAAGGGATGTCAAAAACAACAAGAAGGGCTTCTTCAACTACATCAGCAGCAAAAGGAAAGCTAGGGACAATGTGGGGCCGCTGCTGAATGAGGCGGGTGTCCTGGTGACGGAGGATGCGGAGA
>Ga0065711_1046644_pt1 | contig 12772 bp, 23 predicted proteins | sample Hoacrofraction12_FD_59098 | JGI IMG/M metagenome (GOLD analysis project Ga0065711, IMG submission 59098) | Hoatzin crop microbial communities from Cojedes, Venezuela - Epithelial fraction 12 v2 (version 2) | ecosystem: Host-associated > Birds > Digestive system > Esophagus > Crop | place...
CCCCCCCCAGTCCCCGGGCCCGGGCCCGGCGCCGCCGGCCCTCACCTCGGCCTGCCCCGCAGGTGGGAGCCCTGGGAGATCAGCATCACCCTGCACCCCGCCACGGCCCAGGACCGCGACTCCCAGTACGTCCGCTTCACCCTGCTGCTCTCCGTGCCCCCCCAGGTAGGCTGCCGGCCCCCCGGGCCTCCCCGCCTTCCCGGTTGCGCTTGGAGTGTTTCTCTTCTTTTTTTAACTTTTTTTCCTAGTATCCCAACAAACCTCCGGAAATCTCGATCAGGAACCCGAGGGGGCTGTCGGATGAGCAAATTCAAAAGTGAGTGCCGGGAGGTTGGGGAGAGGGTGATCTTTTCCTCTGGAGATCCAGAGAGCGAAACTGGTGGAGAAACTACCTCACAAATTCCTGTGGCTCCCCGTGCCTGGTTAGCAGGTGGATACAGGTCCCTGAATCCCCTTGTCTTAAATCTCCTGAGAGCCACTGGTGCTGAATTTGAGACCGAGGGGTGCACCCTGTGGTTGTTCCCCTGTGGGCCCCCTGAAATGTCATCTAAACCTCCTGGGCCTTTGAAGCTGCTTTGGCAGAGGTGAGACTGAACCGAGTCCTCGGGCAGCCCCTCGTTGCCTTCGTGCTCCTGTCCATGGTGCAGCGGAGTGTGCAGAGAGAGCCTGGTACCTGCCGGCAGCACAGGAGCAACGCGGCTCCCACCAGACCTGCTCAGGGGCTGCGGTCAGATAAACGAAGCCTGAGATTCACCAAAACTGAATGGTGCTGGGTGAGCTGGAGCCGAGGCGGCCAGCAAACTGCTCTTGCAAGTCCTCTGAGGACAAAGGCTTCCTGCGCACCGGCTTGCAGGGAGTCGGGAGAGCACATGAATATGTGTGTGCACATGTGCCCATCCCACGCTGTAGGCAAAGCCTGAAGGCCAGTGCTCTATTTCTTCTTCCTGTCATTGTGGCAGGGTGACAGGTACGTGGGGCACTGAAAAGGTGTGGCTAAATTTGTGTTAAGCCTTTCTGCTGCTTTGCTATAGGATTTCCCAGACCCTCAGAAGTGTTGCTGAAGCCAGGCTGGGGACCGAGGTGCTCTATGAACTGATCGAGGTGAGAGGTGGGGAAGACTGGGGGCGACCAGCCACAGGCACTGGTCCCTGACTGCCCGAGGGGCGGGATAGCCCTGCACTCAAGGCCAGGCTGGTGACTGAAATGTTTGCTTTAATGCTTCTGCAGAAGGGGAAGGAGATTCTCACTGACAACAACATTCCTCATGGCCAGTGTGTGATCTGTCTTTATGGGTTCCAGGTAGGCACGTGTCCTCTGGCCCCAAAAGCTGGCTGGGAAGTGAGGCAAGAGAATGGGGAGCCTGGGGCTCAAAGCTTGGGATGTCAGCCTGGGACTGGGGTGTGCCTCAGCAGCTTTGTGCCCCCCTGGTCTGTAGGGGATCCTACTGAGCGTGAACCTTCCTAAGGCAACACACGCTGCTCTCCCTGTTGGCCTGAAGATAACTGTCTACAGCAAAAGGGCATGGGGCAGTGAGTGACAGCAGAGCATCTCCAAGGGAGTGGGTAGGGTCTGGGGATAGTTGCTGGTGCATCTTGGCTTCGCTGTCTTGGTCAGACTTCACCTGGAGCTCAGCACACGGGTGGTCGGGAGGGATGGGAACCCATCCGTGTGGATGCTGAGGTCTGTGAGAACAGGGGAGCTTGCCTTGTCTGGATTACAAGGAGAGGCGATGCCTGCCTAGGCAGGAGAACACACTGGTGGGAGGATTGCTGCTTACACAGGCAGACGTGCAGAGAAATCAGTCACAAAACCCCTGCAGCTTGACATTAGGATTGTTTCTCACACTCGGAACAGGGAGCAGTGTCCCAGTAAGAGCTGAGGAAGTAGAGGTGAGAAGCCCAGCAGATGTTATGTGTCTCTGCCAGCAGTAGCAGGAGTTCCCTGCTGCCAGTGCTCACATTGGAGTGAAAATCCCCTTCATCTGGGGAGGCTGCGCAGCCCTGTGCTCAGAAACCCTTTACAGCTGTGCTTTCTCCTCTACAGGAGAGAGAAGCCTTCACAAAGACCCAGTGCTACCACTACTTCCACTCCCACTGCCTGGCCCGCTATGCCCAGCACATGGAGGAGGAGATCCTTATGCAGCAGGAAGAGAGAGAGCAGCACCTGGTACCTTCCTCCAAACAGGTACCGAGCCCTGCACAGGCCCTCATGACGTCTCTGTCACTCCGTTTGGGACACGGAGCGAGGGCTAGCCTGACCCGGCAGCACTGTCACTGTAGTGCCCGCGCTGAGGATCAGGGCGGTGATTAGACCAAGTGACCTCCAGAGGGCCCTTTCCAACCAAAATTACCCCATGAGTTTTTAGTACTATAGCAGTTGGTTTATGGGATCCCTGGGTCAGCGCCTGCTGTGTGAGGGGGCAGGGGGGTTGCATTTTTGGGCATCGGGAATCACAGGAGTTAGGAAAGAGAGCTCCTTCCATAGTCCTTGAACTGCAGAGGTTTGCAGCAGGATAAACGTGATCACCTGCGTTCTGGGGTGGTAAAACCTGCCCGAGCAGGTGCTGGAACAGTTGTCAGCCGCACAGCAAACAGTGCAGCTGAGCATGAAACAAGTCAAAGGCTCCTTCCTGCAAAACCCTTGCAAAGAGGCGCTGCCTAGATGACACGCTCCACTTTGGAGTGGGGAAAAATAGATCCTAGCCTAAGGAGGACTTGAGCCATACGTGCTGACAGAGGTGGTCTGCGCAGCGGTCAGCCAGTGGGGCACACATCACAGCGTGCCTCGTGGTGGAGACATCTTTCGTGGCAGTCTTTGAGACACCAGGGTGCTTTCGTGCTGCTGGAACCCCTCTGGGCTTCCCTGCCTGGCAGAAGAGTGAAGAAGGCCACCCTGTTCCCCCTCCAAGCTGGGGATCATCTGCCAGCGTGTGGGCTGGGTCGCGGCCGGGTTGGGTGTCACCTCTTGCCTCCCCGCAGGAGGTCGGCGTGCAGTGCCCCGTCTGCCGGGAGACCCTGGTCTACGATCTCTGCGCTCTGAAGGCCGCGCCGCCCCCACAGCACCCGCTGGTAAGAGGTGGGGGCTTGTCTGCCCGGCTGCGCGCGCTCGCTGGGTGGCTTCAGCTGGGCCAGCGTAACAGACGGGTGAGCACCCACTGCACGCTCTCAGGTCCCGCTAGGCAGCCCATCCAAAGGGCCATTCATAAAACCTAGCAGGGCATCTCCTGATTGATTGGTGTGTCCACAAAGGTCAGGCTTCGTTGTATAGCCCTGAGTTTTCTTCTCCTAGACCGTGAAGTGACCTCTGTATCCCGTGTTCTTTGTGTGATCAAAGGAGGGTTTGGGGAGTAGCTCTTAGCACTGCCGCTGCCTACCCGTGCTAGATGCTGAGAGAGCCCTTACCCACCTTCCTTTCTGCCGCTCAGGAGCCGTACAGGCCGGACGCCAAGACGCTGCAGCACCAGGAAGAACTGCGCTTAATTTTCAAGAGACAGCAAGAGAAAGGGGGCATCATTGACCCTGAAGCAGAGAGGAACCGTTACTTCATCAGCCTCCAGGCGGTATGGCACCGGGGGCAGAGAGCTGGCGAGGGGCGGGCCCTGGAGTGCAGGACCGAGCGCCACTGTCGGCTGCCATGGGGCTGCCCTGTTCCTTGCTTAACTGGTGGGTTCTTTCTTTCAGCCTCCAGCTGCTGTGGATCCAGGCCAAGCAGCCGCTACCTCTGAGCCGCCGGTGAGTGCGAGCGCTGTGGACGCGCCCCAGGCACCCAGCCAAGCCTCGGCTCCAGAGCCAGCCGGGGCAGAACCCGGGCAGCCCGAGAGGCCTGCTGTGCCTGGGGAGCAACTGAGCAAGAGGGAGAGGCACAGAGGGGAGAGGCCAAGCCCCAGAGGCCAGGGCAGGCAGTCATGCAGCGGCTGGCAGGAACCGGTAGAAGAAGCCTATCATCTGCTCCACGGCTCCCGGGGGCCCAGGGGCTTCAGCCGGAGACCGGAGCGGAGACCTGGTGGGAGGCACAGCCAGGAGTTTCCAAAGCCTCACAGCAGAAGCAGGGCTGCTGCCTTGGCTGAAAGAAAGGAGTTGTGGCCTGAAGACCCCTCACCAGTAACCGAGGCCGTGGACTTGAAGGAGGAGCACCATGATGTGGAGAGATGGACCCCGGAGGAGGGGGCCAAAGCCCAGGGCAGGGAGAAGGAGAACCTGGCGTTCAACCGCAGCAACCACAGAGCAGCTCCCAGCTGGCAGGGCCACCACAGGCCCTGGGATTGCGGGAGGTGGGAGAGGTCCAGAGTCCAGGAGCGTGGTTCCTACCCCAGAGCACCAAGGGGGCGAGGGGTGTTCAGGCCCAGTGGACGACGAGAAGCCCATGTCCTTGAGAAGGAGAGTGGTTCCTAGCAGGAGTGGTATGGGGCTGGGCTGGGGGAGGGAAGGGCTGTTTCTGGGGAGGACAGTGAAGGCTGTGGTGAAGCAGTATCAAGTAGGCACCGTACCCCTTGGGAGGGAGGAGGCAGTTGGCATGTGGCACAGCTTGGGACAGGCAGTGTCTCCAGGATACATGCAGAGTGAAGCATACTGGCGTGAGTGACTGGCCATCACCAGCACTGGAGAAGCTGACTCCTGACGGATCGTCAGCCTTGGTCTCAGAGAACCCAGGGGACAGAGGAAGCCTTGACCGGGGACCTGCAGCCATCATCCCTGTATGTGAGCTGCTAAGAAACGTGCGCACCTACAGAGGAAACAGAGCTGGAGTTATGGCAGGACCTTCCCTGGCAGCCAGCATCCCAGCCGAGCCGTGGTGGTGCCAAGTGATCAGGCTGTGCCAGGGCAGCAGCCTGGAGCTCAGCTTGCCATGTCCCCCCAGTCCTCCTCAGAGCGCCTTCCCAGCTGCTGTCCCTGTCCCTTGGAGACAACATCGCTTCTCCTGTAGCCCTGACCGCTGTTCAGCTGATGGGCTTGGCCAAGCAAGTCCCCTTTGTACGACAGGACCTTTCCCAGTCCCAGCCAGGAGAGCTAAATCAAGCTTTAGTCAGCACATTGACAGGTCAGGGCTGTCTGGTGGCTCAGGCTTCGGGTTGGCTCCTGCTCTCCCAGGAAGCCTGAGTTCAGCTGGAGCTCCTGCCCTGTCCTCCCGCTGCTCTTGTGCAGGCAGAAGCTGACCAGGGAAGAGCACTTGGCTTTGTGACCTGTATCTGTTGGGATTCCCCTCTAAGGCCAGGCTGTCTCTTGGAGCTTCCGACAGCCCGAGTGAAGACCTGCCCCAACACTTTGGGTACTCTTACCCTGCTTTCATTTTCAAGCTGAGCTTGCTTCAAAGAAATGAGGATTTGCTGTTAAAAATAACTTGGTGCAGTTCCTTCTGCTGCTGCTTTACAGATTTAAACTGTCCCACTCTAGAGCCGTGACGGGCGATCCCAAGCCTCTGAAGGGGGACACTGCTATTAAATTAATTCGCTGGGTCTTCAGAGCCTGCTCCCTTTGTTTTTGCTGCCCTCTCGCTCCTGTTCTTTGCTGTTTGGAGCGTAGATGTTGATCCCTGGTATTGCCCACTCCCCTCGCTGCTCACTACGCCCGGGGCCAGGGCAGAGACCTTCGTCTGGCACTCCTGGGCGGTGGGAGGGCTCCCCAGCCCCTGCTTTGCCTGCCTGCCTCCCTCCCTGTAAGCTGTCTGACTCACCCAGGCGGTACCAATTCCTTCACACTTGTTTGTGCCTTGTCCCCCACCTCTCTTTTGGCCACACACGGGTTGTTATCGTCTTCCTCCTGCTGCTGAGTGCAACAAGGGCCATGCTGTGGTGGGCTTGCCAGAGCTTCGGGTGAGAACCCTGGGAAGGCAAGGGCTGCGAGCCGGCTGGGAGGGCGTTTGTGCTGCATCTGCCTGGCTGATCCTTTGGCACATGAAGGGTGCACAAAAGCTGTCTCTTGAATGGGTCTTCCTCGCCTGCTGCCCTGCTCTCTCCATGCCTGGCCTTGTCCCAAAGGGCTGGTTTAACCCTCTGCCCAAGGACCTGCCATGCTTTACATTTCCAACACTGGCCTGTTTTCTACCCTAATGCTCTATAAGGATGTTTTGCACCTCCTTGGTCTGATTCTACACTACCTGGCCTGGGGATCTGAGAGCAAAACGTTGTACCCTGCTGGGGATGAGGGTTGAGCACTCACTCCTTGAAGAGAGCCCTAGTTTTTCTCCAGTGCTTGCTCTGTCCTTGTTCCAGCTGGTTTCTAGGTCAACAGTCTGTCCACACTTGGATGAGAAGGTGTAAACTTTATCTGACATTGGTGCTTGTTCTGCTGCCTTCTGCCTTCACTCGTGAAGCCACTGTGCCCCAAGAAAGGCGTTTGAACATGTTGTGAAAGAAACATGAAGGTCTCTGCTCCTCGCAGCAGCTGAAGCTCCTTGGCTTCCTCCAGTGAGCCAGGCTTACTCTCAGCAGGAAAGTGCTGTGGCTGGTGTTTGGAGCATGGGAATTCAGCCATGGAAGTCAGAGTGAGCGAGGACTTGTGTAACTTCAATCAAATGCCCAACATGTCGGAAGGGAGGGGTTTGTCCTGCGAGTAGGGATTTAGGAAGGGCTCTCACCTTTCTGACTCGCTGCTGTCAGCCTGGAGCAGAGGACATTTTGCAACAGCGTGTGGAAATGAATTTGGGTTAAACAAAACAAACCTCTGGGTTGGAAGGGAGGAACGGAGCCTGCACCCTGCCATGGGGCTCCTCGTGTGGTGTCCACCTGTGTCACCCACCTACCTCACAGGGCTGTTGTGAGGCTTCACTGGCAAAACCGCCCGGCGCGGGCAGAAGGGTACTGGCAGAATCTGTAGCAGTAACACTATTAAAAGCAAGCAGAGTGACAGATGTTACCTGTCCTGTCGTGTGGTGGCATCGGGGTGGGGGTCCACGTCCCCTCTGGCTCTCCCTCACCCCCTCCCCATCCTCCCAAACTGCTGCGAGGCATTCGCCAGCCACTCACTGGCCAGTTTTGACCCCCAGCTTTGTGAGACCAGGCTGGATCCGAGCCGTCAGCCTCTGCGGGATGGACGAACACGGGGTTTGAGATGCCAACAGCAGCACCCCGCTCTGGGAGCTTCCCCGAGTCACTGGAGAACCCCGCTGTGGCCACAGGATCAACCCTCCGCTTGCAGAAACGTTTCTGCTAGTCTGGGGTGGCATCAAAGCAGCGCCCGTTGGTGCTGGAGTGCAGCCGGGTGGCAGCGGCTGGGGCCCTTCGTATCCCCCTGTGCTCTCAGCTTCACCTGTGGCCCTGCAGGGCAGAGCCCAGAGGAGGGCTCAGCAGCGACCCAGCAGTTTGGCTTGGGCCTGGAACCAGCTCCCCCAGCCCTGCCAAGGTGATGCAGCCCCCGAAGTGAGGACATGAACACGGGGCTGGCTGACCTGACCCCTGGCTCCACGGTGCTGGGAGTGAGATGCAGAACCTGCCTGCTTCTCGATTGCATCTCAGGCACCTGTGGCTCTACCAGCCCATCCAGCACTTTTGTTCCTGGCAGGGAGGAAGCCTGGCGACAGGAAGAAGGCTGCGAGACTGCCAGCAGCAGGCCAAATCCGTCCTTCAGCCACACAGGGCCTCTCCTGCTGGAAGGAGAGGAGTAGGCACCTCCAACAGGGATTTCTGCACCTCGCACTGGCCTGGCTTGGCTGCAGAAATTCACGTTGGGGTTAACATCAAGCTCTTGGGAAGGTATTCTGTAACGAGCCAAGGCCTCTCATCTGCCCCCACACGCAGGCCCGCAGTAGCTGCAGGGCCCCACATCTCCTCCTCTGGCAGGAGGGACTGCCATGCCCACCCAGGACTGATGCCCAAGCAGATCTGCGACTTGGCGTCGCAGCCCGGCAGGGCACAAGCTGTGGCACCAGCCTGCAGCCCAAGGGACAACGAGCTGTCTCTTGGGAGCTGCTTTTTTCAGAAACACTCTGGATTTGCAGTACTGGCTGTGCCAGGCCCTGGTTAGGAGGGCTCTGGCCCAGCAATGAACAGGCAAAGGGACCAGAGAGCCAAGAGCCACGTTGTGCACTTTACAGAGGATATTCACAAACCAGCGAAGACCGTTCTCCCTTCAAAGGCCAGCAGCTCTTTAGCAGAGCAGCACCCCAACGTCCTGCCCCAGGGAAATGCCTCTGTGGGCCACCCCAGGCTGCCCCAGAAGGAAGGAGTTTCATATCCAGGAGCCTCAGCAGCTTACAGCAACCCCAGCCGGAGGCACGCGTCGGTGAGCAGGGCCAGTGCAGCAGCACCCAAGTCTGGGGAGTGGCAAGAGCCGATCCCCTCTCCCTGCTGTAAGGCTAGAGCTCTGACTCTCCGTGTGTTTTAATAAAAAGCCAAGACCCCGGTGAGGAGAGGTGAACAGAGCTGGCCTGCGTGGCTGGGCAGCTCCACGGTGTCCCCGGGACGGTCAAGTCCTTGTCACAGTCCTTGCAGCGCAGCAGGGGAACGCCGGCCCCTGGTCACAGCAGGATGGAGCGTATGTTTGAAATGGCTCCCTCAGGGTCCGTCTTGTAGAGCATGAAGTGGCCCTGCACCTGGGCAGCGCTGATCTGCTCGGAGACCGCCAGCGCCCGCTCCGCAAACCGCTCGGCGGTGGCCAGGGGCTGCTCGGGGTAGAAGCGCTGGAACATGCAGGCGAGCTGCCAGCGGGAGCAGTGGCCCACGTACTGCTTGAGATCCACGCGGCCAGGACGCACCAGCGCCGGGTCCAGCCTGTCGGGAGACACGGGGGTGCCCCGAAAACCTGGTGAAAGCATCTCTGCAGGGTGGGTCCTGCGGGAAGCCCCCCCCCGCCCCACTCTAGCAGAGCCAGCCTCCTGTCTGCAAGGTGCTCTGCACTGCGGGATGGTAAAGGCAGGGAAGAGGTTTGTCCCTTGGGGCTCGAGGGGAGAAATCAACCCAAAACAAGCGAGAGAGCAGGGGAAGTGCTGGCTCCGGAGGAGGACAAGCATGTCCGGGGAAAGAGCTCTGCCCACCTCTATCCCACGAGCAACCTCTGAACAACCCTCTAGGCCCGCCCGGTCTGGGGCGAGCCAAGCGTGCCCCGGCAGCACCTGCCCAGGTGCCACGCGCCCAGCTGCCTCTGCCCACCCAGGGGGCTGCACCCGGGGCCAGCGTGTCACTCACAGCACGGCCACAACCCCAAAATCCACAGATGCCCACGGGCAGGAAGCTGGCACCTCTCCTGAAGGGCACAACCGTGGTCTGAATGGCAAGGAAGCATCTGAGGCTCCAGCAAAGGGGATCCCAATCAGCAATCGTGAGATTTGCATCCCGAGGGAGGATTTGGACAACCTGAACCCCCAGTCCTCACGCCAGAGGATGCACATGGCCCTCCATACAGGTCATCAACACGGAGCAAGGTTTTCCTCTGCCACCCTCCCATTCCCCTTCCAGAGGGCAGCTCTGACCTGTCCACGTAGTTGGTGGTCATGAAGACAATCCTGGCCTCTGTGGAGGCCACACCATCCAGCGCGTTGAGGAGGCCGCTGAAGGTCAGGCGCCCCATGCCTTGGTACACAGCTGGGTCTGGGGACAGAGGCGTCCGAGATCACATCCATCAGCCATGCAACCCACACAGTCCCGTGGGCCAGCTCCCTGTCACCTCAGGGTTAAGCCAGGCTCCCCACACTCCCCTGCCTCTCCCTGGCTGGCAGCATTCGCTTCCCCTGCCCACCTGCACCCCTGGGAACCCAAAAAGAGAATGACAGGGAAAGCCACCTCCTCCCTCATGCTGAAAGCAGCAGGGCAGAAGTGTCTTTGCCTGAGGACAAAGGACCCAGATCTCCCTTTACACAGCCTGGGGCGAGGTCCAGCTTGGGCCCCGAGGCCTCGGAGAGCTGCCCACTCCTGGTCTCTGCTGGTGTGGCAGAGCAGCCCGGAGCCCAAACCTGTCCCCAGCACAGCCGGCAAACCTCCCTCCCGCCGCTGGCCCCGCAACAGGGGCACCGCTCACTCTCAGCAGCGAGGTCCCGGCTGACGAAGGCAGCGTCCACGTCCTCCAGCAGGATGATGCTCTGCTGCGGTGCCACACTCAGGAGGTGATTGAGCCGGTCATCGGAGAGGCTGCGGTCACTGAGGCTCAGCAGGCAGATACTGTACTGCAGCTCCCCAGCCAGAGCTGTGCTGGGAAGGACACAAACCACAGGGGTGAACCACAGCGAGAAAGCCCGGAGCAGAGCAAGAACAGGATCTCCCCACCCAGCAGCACGGCAGAGGGCAGAGGCACCTTTCCCTAGTGAGTATCAGATACGGGGGTGGCTGGGAGCCCCTGCTGGGGATCAGATACAGGGGTGGCTGGGAGCCCCTGCTCAGCCCGCTGTGCAAAGCAAGGGCGCAGGGGGCTTGTCACCCTGACCTGTCACAGTGCCAGCAACGTGAACGCTGCTGACACCAGGCACCGTGCAGGAGGCACAGCCCACTCGGGCATTTCAAACCCAAACTCATCCACCCCCTCTCACCAGAGACTGCTGCGCCCCAGAGCAGGCAGCCGGCAGAAGAACTGCTGTCAGCCAGCTGGCAACACTCACATGAAGCTGCTCTTCCCACAGCCGGGAGGACCGTACAGCAGGTAGCCTCTTCGGTAGGGGATCCCTGGGAAGACAACGTCCTTTCAGGAACCAGCGGGGTTGCTCTGGGCTCTCCCCCAGAGCAGCAAGGCTGTGCTGAGCACATCATAGAAGAAACACCAGGGGAAGGCAAGCAGCAGGACAAAATCTCTCTGCAGCCGTCTCCAGAGAGGACCACGGGCATCCCCCACCCCACAGCAGCATCGCAGGAGCAGTGAACTCCGTGGATTATGACGGTTTCCAGGACTGGATTAAACCAAGGGGAGTTTGTCCCTTTGCAGAGCCAGGCCTGACCTCAGCACCCGAGCTTGCTTATTTGCAGGATGTGCCCAAGACGGTGCCCACAGCCATGGCTGCAGGGGGGTAAGGACCAGCGCTGGGCACGATACAGAGGACACCACGCCGCAGCCTTGCCTCTCTCGCTGTACCACTTGGGGTTGTCGATGAACTCCTTCACGTCCTGCACCAGCCTCTCCGACACACCTTCCTCCAGCACCACCGAGCTGAGAGGCCGACGGCGGCGGGGGAAGCCAAACTGCCGCCACTCTGCTCCCATGGCCGTGTACATGATCGTCCTCCCCTCCTGCTGCTGCAGCGCCAGCTCCCGGGCTGCAGAGAGAGGCAGAGGGGACAGTTGGCAGGGAAAAGGATCTCTTCTGGAGCCCTGGGCATCTCCAGGGAGTGGGGCTGTTCCCAGCAGGGCCCCACGCAGCTCCCCTACAGACCTTCCTGGAGGATGTTGAAGAAGATCTCCCGGTTAGTGCCCAGCGCAGTGAAGGTGACGGACTCCCAAGGGGTCCCTGTGTTCAGATCAATCATCTGCTTCTCCCGGTTGCGCTCGATGCGAATCCACTTCCTGCGATACCTGGGGCGGGAAGATGGGGCTGGGGGACAGTGGTCCAGCACCACTCAGCTGAGCCAGCCCGGGTCATGCGTCAAGGGGAACACTCATCTCGGGTAAAGAAATCACTTCATGCTGATGAACACAGTCTCCTCTCACTACTCTCCATCTCCTGCCCTAATCCAGACCCAAGGAAGAGGCAGGATTCTCTCTGTGCCTCCAGGGCCCCTCTGACGAGGGTCAGTCCTCAGACTGCTTTCCCTCTGCCCTCGCTTACCAGATGAAATGGTTCCCAGGGCTGGGGACAAAGTCGAACTTGGTGCTGACGCGCCCGCTTTCATGCTGCAGGTACGACGTCTCGACGCTGAGGTGCTGCGTGTGCTTGGCGTGGTGGGAGATCCAGTTCAGCAGCCAGTGGTAGCTCTTATCCTTGCTGGGCACCTCCAAGGTGATCATGTAATGACGCCTGAAAGCCACCAGCCCGAACTGGGCCCCTTTCCGGGCCAACGCCAGGGCTGTGCCCACCCCGACAAGGCCAAACCCAGCCCCAAAGTACGGGTTGTCCTTCAGTGCTAAGACGAAGTCAGAAAAGGGCATTGTGGGAGGTTAAGCGGCTCCTTTCCACAGCATCGTCTCTGCGCTCTGGAAACAACCCTGCCTGAAAAGAGAAGGACTGAATGGCAGCGGGGGAGATGGCGGATCGCCCGCAGTTGCCTGGCCTTTACCGTGGCCAGTTCTCAAGGCAAAAGGCAGCCTGGCACATTCAGATCCCCCATGCCCGTGCTTATCTGATTACCAGGGGTTCAGACAGCTGCTGGCCGCAGCAGCCTCCTCCCTCTCTGCAGCCTCCAGGTGAGGGGGTCAGGAGCTGGAAGCTCTCAGGCCAACAAAGGAGCATCTGCCACTTCTTCAGCCATGACAACAAGCCCAGAGTTTTACATGGCTGTATTCTTTAAGCAGCTGGAAACCACTAAGCACTGCAATTACTTCAGGTTTATTTTTTGAAAACGCTGAAGTGCTTCCCCAGGCCAAGTTCTTTGCTGCTGGTAATGGCTGCGGTGGAAGCAGCGTCTCCGTATCTGGATAAAGGGCACCAGCCACACACTTTGGAGGCTTGAAGTCTCTCCATCTGCCTCAGCAGGGGTCTGTCAGTCATAGGGGATGAGGGGCAGCCTCCCCCGACGGACGGACGGACGAACGGACGGATGGACAGATGGGCTCTTCTCCCTCAAACGCGATCCCGCCTCCCCCGGAACAGGGGCTGACCCCGCAGCAAGGCTCGTTCCCCGGGCACAGCGTCCCCGGCCCCACGGGACGGCCTCGGGCCCACAGCAGAGTCCCTGCCTCGCACCGGGGCCTTCCCCCCCCCCC
>Ga0065711_1046645_pt1 | contig 12771 bp, 5 predicted proteins | sample Hoacrofraction12_FD_59098 | JGI IMG/M metagenome (GOLD analysis project Ga0065711, IMG submission 59098) | Hoatzin crop microbial communities from Cojedes, Venezuela - Epithelial fraction 12 v2 (version 2) | ecosystem: Host-associated > Birds > Digestive system > Esophagus > Crop | place...
TTTTTTTTTTTTTTTTTTTTTTTTTTTTTGTAGTTTTTAGGCTGTTAGCACTGTCAGCGGCACCTCTGCTCAGTTCTCTTCTCATCTAAGGTGCCAGAGTAGGTTTGTGTTCTCCAGGAGATATGAAGAGAGAACAACTGCCTGTGTTCTTTCTGATGTCTAGGACACTGGATAATGTGGCGTAGTTTATCCGCAGATATCCAAATACAACTGTGAATGAAAAGGAAGGATGAAATTCCTTACAAGGAAACAGTTCTTAGCTTCAGATTTCCAAAACATTCAGCAGAATCACATGACCCACATGTAGAAAGTTTAGAGTTTCAAGTTAAGTTTTTTAGAAATTAATGACTATTGTTACCGGTTAAAAGCCAGATTGTGCAGACATCTAAACCTGTGACTATTTTTATTCGAGAGAATACTCAACTGTATTAGTGCTCAACTATACTGATACAGTAGCTGTTAGTAATGTCAGCAAAATAACAATGATGCTTGTGTACTGAGAGGATCTGCTCCTGTGTGTCTAATTCTTGCTGCCTGTGGTTGATAATCTCTTGTAAATATATCAGTTATTACTATCTGAAAAAGTTTGAAAAAAGATTACATTTTTGTTTAACGTTTGCATTACCTTGTCATTCTCAGAAAGTTTATTCTAAATGTTTGGAAGTATGTGCATACATTTCAGGATTTCTTTTAGGGCTTAAGAAAACATGCTTATTAAGTGGCTGCTCTGAGTTTTAGCAAGGGTAAAATCCATAGTTCTTGCATCTGTTAGAGATAAATATATTAAGAAGGAGCAGTTTGCATTTCTGAAAGAGGTTAAGTGCCCCAATACAGCAAATGACATTGAAAAGTCAGCCCACAATTACTATTGCATGGAGTGTCCTTGACTCCAAATTGTGATTTTTGCTTATTTTTGCTCTGGAGATGACTTGAGCATTCTTTCTACAGTGCTACCTTTTCTGTGCTGTGGTGATAAAGGTATATTCATGGCTTTATATTGTCTGGACCCAAAGGAAGTAATTGTAAGCCAGGAATGCCACTGTCAGAGCACAGCCAGTTCCAGCTCCTCGGTTCTATGGTCAAAGGTGGGCCGCAGCCCACAAGTACCATTACTATAGAAAATAAGCGATGATTAACAGAACTTCCGAAAGCTTTACAGTAATGTCATCTCCTACTTAGGTTGCATCCCCCACATACCAAACAGACTTAGCCAAGATCATGTTGATAATTTCGAGCTAATTTAACGCTGTACTCCGTGGGTTCCACTTGGAACAGCAAAGTGCATTTTCTGACTATGGTTATGATTTCCTTTGTGCTTTTTCAGAATTCTTTGGGTAGACTAACCATATAAATTTTTCCATGCCTTTCTTGTAACAATTCAGATAGTATTGGTATCTATTCTGTTAACTTTGGCACCCCTTTTTGGCACCTTTATTTGTTTATTTTAATTGCTTGGAGCAAAGTGGGCCAGACTTTCCCGTTTCCATAAGGGTAGACCTCTCTAAGTAAACTCTGTTATTAGTTTAAATTAATTCGTCAGGCCTTGCATACTGATCAACAGCAGTTTTTTTGAATGATGCAGACTAGGAGAATCATCAGCAGAATTGATCTCATTTTGCATTATTTCTGTTGGTTACCTGCCTTAAGACTGTTTCTGCCTGCAAGTTTATGGCCACTCTGACTCCCTTGACAGCTTCATAGTGTCAACTCCTCTAAAGAATGTAATAGGGTTTTGCAGCCCTTTAATTTGTTGGCACATAAGCACAGATTTAATGCTTAACATGAAACAAAGCCCCTCTCAGAATTTGTTCATTTCCAAAATCAAGTCTGCTGATGGTACTTCAAGTTTTGATTAACATTTTTGCTCAGGAATGGAATTCCAGTCTTCCAATCTGAATAGTTAATAGTGACTTCAAGTTTTGAAGCTATGTCAGGAAATTTTCTTAACTGGTCACTTTGGCCATCTCTGCATGCTCAAGATGGCTTACAGGAATTTTGAAGGGTGTATGAGTTATGCAAGTATACTTCTGACATATACTTTCTGAGGAACAGCAGCTGCATCAAATCTTTCAAAAACTTCAGCATAATTCCTACTTAATAATGAAAGACTTGAGCAGTTATTTTCCTTTGGAGAGACTGTGTTACAAGTGTTGGCATATAACTGTATATCTAGCTAGCTGTTTCCTTTATAAAATCAGTTTCCTCATGATCTGTCCAAACTGGAAGGTAGCAGATCTATTTTAATTGTAGTCATCCTTTTACTGAAAAGGGCAGGGACATTTGAGTCTGTATCTAAAAATCTCCACTTCTGTGACACTTCCACCTCCTGCCTAATCTTGCTCATCTGAGCTTTTAAGTCATGGTTTAAGTCTAGTTCTCTGTGCTGAACTGTTCTCAGCTGAGTGTCCCAGAATTTGTCTATTAGGCTCTCATAAATGGCCAAATTGAATGAGTGAATTCACGCTTTAGGGTTGGGCAGAGGAGTAGCAGTTTTACAGGTTGCTGTTCGGTCAAGTATGTTTTTCTTCTCCATTGCCATAGAACCATGCTGAGTATTACCTCACCATTCAAAATCCACTGCCTGCTAGTTAGGATTTTCACCTAATTCAGCTGCACCCCGAGAGTTTTTTATTTGGTCTATAACCTTGTGTGGCACTTTCATGATGTATGTTGAACTTCAGGAATGATTCAGGCTTGTGAAAGATGCCTACAGATTTCTGCTAATTATCATCACAAAGGAAGTCTCAAAGCCATAGTATGCAACAAGAATAGTTATCGTTGAGTTTCCGTGGAACTGGATTGATACATTTTGTGTTTTGATCTTTGTCTTATACCTAGCAAGCTGCACTTGGAAGTTAGGAACATCCTCCTGTTTTTCATTTGTGGCTATTGAGACAGAAATTTGAGAGCCTTATGGTCGAGACAGAAAAGTTAAACACATTGCTGATTCAGAATTGGCCTGATGATAGCTGGTGCTCTGGTTGGTTAAGAAGATCACGGAAGAGCTGGCTGTGACCTTGACAGCTAACTAGTACTATGAATGTAACCCATCTTGAAAAAAAACAACTGATACAAGTTGCCTGGAAATCTGTGTTTTCACAGGGGAGCTAATGGAAAAGCTTTCTTCCTACACTGACCGATCTTTTCCTGTTGTCCAACCCTGACCAATCATGAATAATCACATACCTCTTCTGGAGTGTACATAAAAGCTCTGCATATATTGATAAATAAATGCTTCCTTAAAAGTGTCAGTAATGTATTCTCTTGCACTGACTGGGCATCTAACAGGCTGTTGCATTTTTCTGTAGTTCCATTTCAGGTCCCAGAGGAGTTTTTCTTAGTTTGGATTTATTTTGTTGCTGATAGTGCACCATAAAGCAAGCAGTAATGATTGTGCGATTGGAATGTGTGTTTTTCCACAAAATAAGAGTCAACTCCAAAGAGCGCACATCTACAGCCACAAAAGCCTGTACTTTCCTGTAGTGGGACAGTGGAGGAAGTAAGGCACCTACAAGAACTTAACAGTTATGATTAAGTTCCAGTGTTTGGGGCATTCACTGGCACTACTTAATTTACCAGACCTTGTTTTCACAAGTAAATTTGCTGTTAGCACCTAAAATTCTATTTACTGTCACAGTTGAACTCTAGGTTGCTATCATCTCAATGCCTTAGTAGATTTGAGAGTCACAGACTGGATACCTCTGCAAGTAAATGTCCTGGTTGAGAACAGGGAATGGGGGCTGGATGGGATTAAATTTAAAATAAACCAGTGGCTCCAGAACACATTTGCTGAAAGTTATCTAAATGTATTCTCTTCCAGAATATGGCTGTTTTCTACCTTTCTTGCTGAAACTCTGCCAGTATGCAGCAGGGGATTTAAGAATCTCAGGGCTGGAAAAAAATGGCATGGAGAAGCATGAACTTGTTCAGAAAAGCAGCATGCAAGGCTTGGGCATGAGAAGATAGTTAAGGGCTATAGTCCCTTCTTCTAGCTCTGTTTCTGTATTTTATCCAGTATCTGTTAAATGCAAAATACCTGTGCAGCCCTGGGAATAGGAACCGGGATCTGTGATTCTCTTTTCCCTCCCACTTGTCATTTGAGTGCTGCCTTAGAGTGCCACATGGTCATGGTTTGCTTTGTGTGTGAGTTTTACTTTAAAGCTTTCATGAGCATCTAGGATTTGTTGACTGCCTCCAAATTTGCTACTTCCCCACCACAAAAAAAGCAGAAGAGAAGGATGCAATGTTGTTTCTTAATGTGTTGTCTTGAAAACTCCTGGTAAATGCCTAGGAACAGTACTATGTGGAAGAATAACATTTGTATAGATGATCCTTTCAAAAACAAAATCGTTTTACAAATCACCTTTTCTTTATTTAGATCAGGAGTATTTCCTAGGAAAATATAAAGCCGTCTTTAAGACTGCATGTGAAGATCCTTGGATTATGTCATCAAGAATTTCTCTGCATCCCTTGAAGGAATTCATTGTCTGTGTGCACATTAAGCTATATTCCCCATATGGTCCCTGGACAGCATATGTATACAATCAAGAAACATCTCACAGCAATCTCTCTGCACACAAGTATGATCTTGGACTTACAGGAGATCATGGTAAATTGAGGATATGGTTGTTTGGAAAGCAAATATATACAACAGCAAGACTTCATGAAAACACTTGGAACAAAATATGTATCCAGTGGAAAAGTGAAGATCAGGAGATGAAGGTGTTCATAAATGAAACAACAAAAGTAACCAGGAAACTACCTGGGAAAGTTAATTTCCCTGGAAAAGGGCAGTTCTCACTTGGTTGTTCAAAGCTGCCAGGTACAGCTATGTCACGTCATCTGGGTATGACTGGGGAGCTGTACCTATTCAGAATGTGGGATAAAGCAAATATAAAGCAATCTCTGGACTGCGAAGATAGTGGTGTTATACGCTGGAGAAAGGAGGATTGGGTCTATAATAAGACAGTAGAAGAGGATAACTCTTTGCCATGTGGTAAGTACCATTGCACCCCTATTTTTAAAAAAGTATTTTGGTCAAAAGTTGATCTGAATGTGTCTAACATTTCTGTTTTAGATTTTGCAAAGTCTTCTCTGTTGGTCATTTCTAGCTAAATGCTTAATGAGATCACGTGAGAATCTGCAGCTTTCACCAGCTTTTGTGCAAATGTAAAAAGTATAGCAGTAGTCCTTTAAAGACTTTCAATTTGCTTCAGCTTTTGTGTCTGTCTGCTGCCCATGTAATGGTAATGACAGCAGGATGCATTCAATCAAAACTCGCTGGAGCACCTGGGCTTTCCATCAATGTTATCTTAAAACAATTAATTTACACACCTTCTATTCAGGTAATAAATACAGAGTAAAAGCATTGGTAGTCCTCATTTTGCACATTTGCTGGGCCAGAACTTCAGCGAGTGCAAGTTTGCGCTGCTTCACTGGCACATTACACCATGTTTAGCTGGTAGGGTCTACATCTGCAAGGATTACTGGAGGCTCTGATTTCTTCTTGTTTCTGTATCAGTAATGTATTTCTTTATAAAAATGGCCAAATGGTTTCTCACACATTTCTCAAAATTCCTGAAAAAGAGCCATAAAAAGCTTTAAGCCAAAACAAAACATGATTTTATTTTCAGATAAATTTAGTTTTAGTATAGTTGAAATGGAGTGAAAGCAAGAGAATAATCTTCCTTCTAGCTTTTGCTATCATATCTGTTGACAAGAAAGACAAACTTGAATCAAGCTTGGGTGCGATCCAATTTATCAACCATAGTAAATGGTATTACTATAATAAATGGTATGACTGTAATATTATGATCGAAGACCTTCAGAAATTTTAAGGTGACTAGCTCCATTAATTCCTAAAATTCTTATATAGCATTGGTGCTGCAGTTGAACTTGGTCTTTATCACTTTTATCCTTAAAAACTGTACCTATCTATTTTGTGCAGCCTAAAAAATATCATTTAGCTATCTAATGTGACAATCAGTGCTTGACTGGGTAGATTAAAAGTGTCTTAGTAAGGTCATTAAAATAAGGTGACCAGATTTCTTTTTCTGGGAGAGAAAGAAATCTCTCTGATAAACTAGGACTCATGGAGAATGCCTCTAACACTGGGTCATAATGAATGAAATGCTTCTGCTGGTCTGATGCTGTAGTTAGGAGCACATCTTTGTTGGGTTGTGTGATTTGGGAGAGGAGCTGTCTGTCTTTTGCTCATGTGTGACTGTGTTTGAAGGAACACAGTCCAAGGGCTGAAACGGGGAATGTTCTTGCAACCAGACATAAGTTTGGTGTAAAGAAAGTCTGAGAGAGATCTGTCTGGATCGTGGGATAAATCCTGGTAGGAGTGGAGCATAACAGGACAGCTTGGTAAGGCAATGCCAATCTCCATCCCCAGCTGATTAATGAGTTTAGAATTAGTTATTCTGGGGCTTGTGGAATCCTTTGCCTAACTGCAAGAACTCTCTAGTGAGTGTGTAAGATGTGTGGTTTCCAAAGCTCTCTTACTTAGCCAAATTGAACTTCAACTATGCTGACAGAAGTTTGTTTCACTACAGAGGCCATCTCTTCTGCCAAATAGAAGTTATCTCCTCTAGATAACTTGGAAGGATAACAGCTTTTTGAAGAAAAGTTCATTGTTTTTTTTTTAACAGTTTATTTGCCTGTTTTCAGGAGTAGATGCATTTTAGCTGATGGCACTGCCCCCCAAGTCAGCCTGTGAAAGGCATATATTTAGCAAATATCAGTCGAACAATTAAACAAAAAAAAAAAAACATTGATAGCAGGACCAAATAATAGTCAGTGTCAGTGCTACTAGTCTTCCAATCTGATTTCTTTCTGTAAGTACCTGTGTACAGCTATGTAAAAATTGTCTGATTTTGAGGGCTTCTCTGTTTTTGTTCAAATAGAAGGACTTTGAGTAGTAAGTCTTCAGAAAGATCTGATTTTGTATTTGCAAAGAACATTAACTGGCAAAGGGCTAAAGCCTCCTGTGTAGGCACAAAAGGTGAAAAGGAAGTGGTTCATTACAGTCATAATTGTGCCGGAGGACAAGTTTCAGATTTTTTTTTTGTGACCTGGTTGGCATTTTGTGCCTACGTAAAAGAACAATTTGTAAAATGTTCAGTCAAAGGTTACCATGATTTCTGTGATTTCTCCTTTGCTTAACCACTCAAAATCTTTGTGCAGTGTAAGCCATTATCTAATTGGTGTCTGACAGGCAGTGCTGCACTCCATGAAGTCGTCCAGGTTTACTTAACGTCAGATTGTTAGCTTATGATTCCTTGCCTTCTTTTCCCACCTTTCTTTTTATTGACTCTTTAGATTCTTTTTCTTTTGGTTTTATTAGTTATTTTTATAATATTAATTATTCAGATTACCAAAAATGTATTTGGTTTTCTCTTAACCATATGAAGTCTAATAAGGACCAGAATCCCGATTCTGTTAAGACTTACAGAAGTGCTTAGCACTTAAAGGTGTGCTCAACTTTAACCAAGTAGTTCGCTCCCCAGAGGTGGGTGGGATTACCTTTGCAGTAGCTACGTTTCTTATGCATCTGAAGATTTGCAAGAAAGGACATACCTGACTGCTTCCCAGTTTGTGGTGAGGGCTGATTACATTTCATGGACTAATGGAACTTAGCAATAGAAAACTTTTGGATCTGAGTTAAAGATGCAGCTCTTGCTTCTTCCGGTCACACAGTCTTCTGGTTCTCCTCTGCTTGGTGTAGCCATTGCATGCTGAACAGGCGTAAATACTGCAGGTAGGGCCAAAGAGGGAAGGAGGTCCTGCACATTGTGAATCACTAACCTTCCGCTTACACTCCTCGGGTTCCTTTGATAATTCCCCTTTTACTGAGAATGAGAAGTAGCCTAGCAGCTGTGATATGGAGAAAGAGTGCCACAGATTGAATGTATGTCACTTTAAAGATCATCTGCTGGTATTGAAAAATATGTACGTGAAGAAAGATGTGTTCACTGTTCCAGATGCCAACTTTGGAAAATTTCTTTATCTTGTTCCTTGATGAATGATTCCTATTTAGCTATATACTTTAATGCGGACAATATGGGTGGTATCACTATTGTCTCTGCATAATCCAAGAAATAAGTGTACTAAGTAAATATAAAGTTCTGGGTGATTTAAGAGAATACAAAGATGGAAGAAAATACGTGAGTTTAAAATGCTAAATGCTTGAAAAGAAACTTTAGTCTGCTCTGAGCCAGCTCTTCAGTTGTCGTTTTTACATGGGATGTTTGCAAGTTGCCTTTAACTTGACAACTAGAAGAAATGTACTGTTTAAATATTAGTCATTTCAGTTACACATTAAACAGTAACATTCTTAATCCAACTATAAATATCCAAACTGTTACACTGTGCATTTATGCAAGAAGCACAGAGTTGATGGGATATCTTTTACAAATTTCAATGAATAAATAAAATAGATGTTTTATGGCATAACTGTAAATAGTATCACTGAGAGTAAAGCACTGCTATCTCATTTGTGGTATCAGTGCCCTAATTTTTAGCAGGAGTCTAGTCCCTGTTGCTTTTGTTTGCATTTTTTTGCATAAATACAATTCAGTATTTATGTTGTGGCATTTTAGATTTTTCTCAACTGTCCTGTCCAACCTTCAAGATTAAGGTGTTGCCAGCTCTTTTCCGTGTATCCTTTTCACTCCTAATATTGCTGAGGCTGCTACTGGTGTTGCTGGAGGAGATTTCCAGGCTTGTGGGAACAAAGCAGTTTAATGCTGATGTGAGAAATGGGAAGTGACCAGTGCCCTATGTGACTATTTTGCCTTTGCATACTCAAGGAAGAAGAAAACGCCAGTTTGGGCTGTTGTTCTAGTTTACAGGTGTGTGCAATAGGAGGTATGATTTAGGCTCATGTAATCTCTAAAGATTTCCCGAGCTGTGTGCACTTCTGATGACAGGATCAGCTTTCCTGGAAGGGAGGGTGGAGTCCCAAGGCTTTACCTCCTCAGGCAGAAGGTGGAAATGTAGCTGCCGCTCATCCAGTCTGCGTCGCAGTCTGCTGGGTGCCAAACTTTGGGCCATATTGTTATGTTTACTGAGCGGATCATGAAAGCTGGAGATGAAAAAATAAATTATTTGCCCCAATACCATTTTCCTTCTAAAACTGTAAGGACAGAATACTACAGAAATTTCTAGAAGCTCTTAAAGGAAGTAAATGTGATGGGAGGGGGGGAAATACCTAACTCTGGAGTGCCTATTTGATGAGTCATGTACCACTCTACTTTGTACCTATTAACAGAATTGTTTGACCTTCCCTTTCTTTGCTCTCATGTCCTCCCTATTCTATGATATCAAAGTAGTAGCTTTCTGGAAATCAGCCTGCCAGAGAAGAGGTGATTTGATTCACCGCAGTCTCTAATGTACAGCTTTATACAAACAGATAAAAATAGCCTAATTTCCTAAAAACCTGTAACATCAAAGCTGACTTAAAAACATTGCACCTAAATTTTCTGTGAGAGATACTAAAATCAGCTGGCCAAAGTGACAGAGCCTGATGTGAGCAAGCACTTTCACCATTTTCTTACATTTACTTCTGCCCAATAACCAATGATAATTCATCCTTTCTTCCATGGTGCCACCGCTAAGAGTCAGAGCAGAGACAAGGTGTCATGACAGGCACTGAAACACAAAATTAAGATTGCACTTAGTTTTATACTATAAAACTGTACAATGTGGCTCAAAATCTAACATACATAAAAAGTTGATGTGGACTAATGTCTGTAGTGGAACAATTGGGGAGGATTTTTATGTGGTGTTGTTATTAATGCCTTGTGTGATGGGATGGTTCATTTTGGCAGAATGTTTGTCCAGCTGAAAGGTTTATCAAATCCTAAAGCGACCCAATCTCTTAGTAGAAAATGTGGATTTAATTTGAATGTGAGAATTGAATGTCATATTTTCAGTGCCTATTCCTGTAAATAGATGGATTTTAGAATAGTACCATTTTGAAATTTTGCTGTATGGACTACTCAGTTTTGTCCATAAGCAAGTCCTGTGAAACATATTAATGCCAGGCATTTTCATGTGGCTGTATCCTAGTAACACTGGATACAAATGACCAGTAGGTGCTGCATAGTATTGGTAACTGATGTAATACATACAGGTAACTGTTGCCTGTGAGAATGTTTAGAAGAGAATTTGTATAAACTTAAAAATGCTGTGTGGAATCAACTCTTTGATGTAAAATGGTTTTAATTTTTTCAAGCCAGAAAGTGATGTTGTGTCTCTATTTGGAATGAAGATGTCTACTTTGGCATTTCTGATGGGAATTTTTAATGCAAATCAATTCTTCTGCCTGAATCAGTTGAATTTTTGGTGAAAAAACTTTTAGCACTAAGTTTGCATTTACATCTCATTTAGAAAATCTGATTTTTATTAATTTCCTTATATTTTTGTGTGTATTTGTAAGTCACAGAATCACAGAATGGTAGGGGTTGGAAGGGACCTCTGTGGGTCATCTAGTCCAACCCTCGAAAAGTCAAAACTGATCTTATCAACAATACACAAGTTGTGGTTATCTAATGCCATTCTGTGGCATCAGCCAAGTACTGTGGCACGGTAAGACCATATTACGTAGCCACCAAGGTGTCCCTTGGGATTCTTCCATTTGGATTATGCTGTTGATCTGTTTGTGAGAGCTGACATGGTCGAGGGTACCTGTAGTTTGAAAGAATAGTCCTGGGTGATGATGCACACTGTTCTCATTTTTGGCATGTTTTTCAATTAATACAAGTAAAATTTTAGGCACTTCATTTCACAAATCTGTCGTCTAGGCCCCGGAACATGTAAGTCCATAAATGTATGTTTTTCTAGCTGTAATGTTGTCTGTGTTTCTACAGATTGCCAGGGATGTTGTTTGTCCTTAAGTATTCAGTGCCTATTTCGTGTCTGGACCTGACTAGAAAGCAGCTGCCCCTTGCATTCTCTCCCTCTGTTTCCTGAGAGACAGAGGCCAGCAGGCACAACCCTTCTCGCTCTGCCATCCGCTGTCCCTCCACACTACACAGACTGGGTAGAGTGGGTGTCCCTGTGGAGGCTCTAGTTCCCTGCGCTTCGGACTCTTTCTCCTTCTCCTAAGAAAGCGCTCTAGTTGCTGTCTCAGGCTTGCTCAAAGGGTGCTTTCTGCAAAAATTTAAAGGTGATCATGAAGTGTTAGGTGAAATATTAGTCAGCAGCAACAGTGTTCCCCTGAGACAGGGGGAGCAAGAAGCAGCTGCCAGTAACTTAGTTCTTGCATAATGTTGTCATCTGCAGCCAGGTTCTAGCTGCTTCTCACTCCTGCACCCTGGAAAAACTGAACTGCTTCTGGCAGAAGGGCTTGCTTGAAGACAGGCGAATCAGAAAGGGTGTTGCCTTTCCAATAATTTTAAGAAAGAAAGTACTGATCGTAAGTTAGATTGGAGGTAGGGATAAGAAAAGGATATTTTTCATTCTTTCCATTGGAGATGGAACATTATACACTGTTCATGCTTTAAGGGCTTTTTCTGTATCCTGTGACTGAAAAAAAGGCACGCTATGAGTGACAATGCCTTTGGTGCAGGGACCAGAACCATCCATCCTATCATGACCACTGTGTTACGAAGCCTCCTTCTCCCTTTCTTTCCCTTTGGCAGAATTGATATTTGAATTGTGCTATGCTTGGTGGAACAGCTGCAGCGGGACTTGTGGAGATCATTCTATCGTAAAAGAGTCAATAGACTGATAGTTAAAATCTCTCATGCTAAGGAATGCTGTAGGCACAAGGCTGTTTTGTAGACAGGGCCAGGCACGAGTCTTTCTGAGCTACATCAGTTTCTGGACCTAGCCTTAAGTACTGTTATTAACGGATTTAGTCTCCTACCAGACTGGAGGTGCTAAACTGGTTCCCATTGTCATACAAAGTCATTATGGGAAGTGAAGGTTGTCACAGTGCAAATACTGGTTCCCAGGTAAGCTTTTTGCAGCTGTGCTATGGAGCAATGGGAAGAGTTGCTGAACAGGTTTCATACCAGTGGAACAGTTTCCTCTGCCTACACGGATGCGATTCCCAGGTCTTGGCTTAGCTAGCTTTTCATGTCAAGCAGTAAAAGCCATGTGAAGGCAATAAAGGACTTGTTGCTTTTGTTTCTATTGATGCATGTTAGTAACAGAAACTGGTACTTATTTCATGGAGTTGCCTTTTCCTTCCAAAAAAAACCCTCAGTTCTTGTGGGGGCCTATTCTGTCTCCCTTGCAGCGAAAGCAAAGAATAATACCGAATAATCTTATTTGCCTATGTATTTGCTGTTTGGATCCACACGAATGTTCTCTAGAGAAAATGTAGAAAACTGTTACTACAATATATGATGTCTTGTCTTGGAATAGGATATTGGATATATTGATTTGATGATCCTAAACTAACAGTGTTGCAAATAAAGATGCATGGAGCAAATAAAATGAGGTTTCGTATATATAAGGATTTTCTTGCTCTTATTAATAGTGAACAACCTAAGGGAAACAAATTTTCTGTTAGCTTATAACTAGCATACCCTTATTTTACTTTCATTTTTCCATGTCAACTTTATTTTAGAATGGACTTTAATCCTTCTCCAAATAAACCCTATTCACTTTTTATTCTAGTTCTTAAATAAAACAAAGGAGGAGGATTGATAAATGTAAGTGAAATTAAATCACAGAATCACAGAATGTTCGGGGTTGGAAGGGACCTCTGTGGGTCATCTAGTCCAACCCCCCTGCCAAAGCAGGGTCACCTACAGC
>Ga0065711_1046647_pt1 | contig 12770 bp, 19 predicted proteins | sample Hoacrofraction12_FD_59098 | JGI IMG/M metagenome (GOLD analysis project Ga0065711, IMG submission 59098) | Hoatzin crop microbial communities from Cojedes, Venezuela - Epithelial fraction 12 v2 (version 2) | ecosystem: Host-associated > Birds > Digestive system > Esophagus > Crop | place...
AATCCGATGTTTTGTGTTTACCACCAGGATGATTATTTTATTTTATTTATTTACAGGCTGCGGAGTGAAGGGCGAGCTCCTGCCGGGCCCGCCGCACCTGCAGGCTCCGGGGTTGGCTGTGGGCAGAGCGATGCTCAGCCCTCGGGCACCGCTCCAGCTGGCAGCAGCTGAGCAAAGCGCACGCCCTCGCCTCCAGCTGAAGACCCGCACCTATGGATTTCTTTTCCCAGGGGGATGAGGAAAAAGAGGAAAAAAAAAAAAAAGAAATCACATTCAAAATGCCTCTCTGCTCTTTGGGACTTGGTGGGACGAACCATGAGTGATGCTCAGTGACCCTGCCCACACAAAGCCCTTTTACTAGCACAGAGCCAGCGCCAAATTCGGGCACGATCGCACACTCCAGCACCCACTGTGCCTCCGCTGCCCGTGCCAGGGGCTGCGCGTCGCACCCGCTCGCGTCCCATCATCCTGTCGGGAACGGCACCAGCAGCCCTGAAGCCTCAGCCCTTGGGGACAGAACACCCAGCTCTGGGCACGACGCACAGGGCTTCACAGCGGGGACCCCAAGTAAAGACTGAACCCCTAAACAATCAGATCGACCTTTGATTCACCCCCCTCACCCCAGACTGAGCATCCCTCGACCGTTTCCATCAGGAACCGCTGCAGAGGCACAGGCAGAAGAGCCATCCCAGCAAACGGCAGCTCCGGGGCGTGCTGGGTGGAGGGAGGGATTGGCAGACTAGTCTCAGCTCAAAATCTGGGGCAGGGAGGGTGCTGGCTGGCTGGCTAACGTGCAAATTAATATTTATAATTAAGTGGAAAGGCCCCTGAAGGCTTGCACTGCCACCTGACTCTATGAGGGAGTCCACTTCATAATTAATACACTGGTCAAACAGCTCGCAGAAAGTAAGTTACCTGATGAATTTACCCCTTTCTTGCCCTTTTCTGCCAGTGAATCAATGCCCCTCTCTCTGCAGACAGCACCACGAGTAGCAGGATGGACTCCAGGCTCTTGGGTCCAAACCCCACTCGAGGCAAGGCCGGCCGGGTCAGGTCCCCCACCCTGAGGATGCCCCAGCAGAGCACAGCGGTCCTGCTTTGGGGATGCCAGGGGACAGGGACACAAACCAGATCCAAGTCCTGCAGAGTTCAGAGCAACCTCAAAGCCTCCATCATCTTCGCTTGCTCTTTCTAGGTTTCGGGGCCGTGACACAAGTGGATTTCACAGCTGCAAAGCTGCTGATCCTGTCTTTCCCAGCAGCTTCAAAAGCCCCGAAATGGGCACTAACAACTCCATGCGAGGTGTGATGAGGGTGAGCAACAAAAAGTGCCTCCACCAGCCTTCGATCTGGGGATGAAACGATCCCCCAAGGCCACCTCTTCCTGAAGAAGACCCCAGGATTTGGCACATGGTGGAGCATCCCCTCTGCATGCCTGCCCTGGACCTCCCTCCCACCTCCACCCCTGCAGCACCACCCAGCAGCTGCAGGATTTGGAAGGGGGAAGGAGATGTTGGTGAAACAGTTTGCACAAACAGGACCTGGACCTTAAATGCCTATAAATATCTTGAAAGTGGGTGTCAGGAGGATGGGGCCAGACTCTTTCCAGTGGTGCCCAGTGACAGGACAAGGGGCAACGGGCACAGCCTGAAGCAGAGGAAGTTCCAGCTGAACATGAGGAAGAACTTCTTCCCTCTGAGGGTGATGGAGCCCTGGCACAGGCTGCCCAGGGAGGTGGTGGAGTCTCCTTCTCTGGAGATATTCAAGACCCGCCCGGACAAGGTCCTGTGCAGCCTGCTCTGGGTGACCCTGCTTTGGCAGGGGAGTTGGACTAGATGACCCACAGAGGTCCCTGCCAACCCCGAACATTCTGTGATTCTGTGAGATTCTGGTGGAAACCTAAAGTCCTTGCCAGGAGGCTGGAGAGCCAACCCTTCAAAGAGAAACACAGCACAGATGACCATGTACCACAGCAGGAGCTGGCTGAACTCACGCCAATGGAGACATCCAAGACCCCCAGGATGTCCATCCAAGCCTGGCTGATGCCACCTCGTCACGCAAGCATGTGGTGGAAAATAATCCCTTTCCCCTTCCCTACAACCAGGTTTTTACCCCTCAACTCCTTTCCTGGAGAGAGCAGCGCCAAGTAATGGTGCACAGGGACTTTGCAGCTTGGCCTAAGGCTTTACCCCAGGCCGGGAGCTCTGCAAGGGTGTTGGGACTGTGGAAGAAGCTGCTGGGGACTGCATGGGTGGAGGGGTCCCTGGGAGGTGAGATGATGTCCCAGGGACCAGCATCCACGTGGGAAAGACTGACTCACTCCCCAGCACCATGGCTGTAGGAAACAAACCTCCGAGGAAGAGGAGCTGGGAAGGACGGGGCGAAGAGTGTGATCCCAGGCCTCGGGAAGGTGGGATGCCTGTCTCCTCCAAAGCCAGAGCTGGGGGTCCACCTATATCACCCCACCTCCCATCACCAGCCGCGCGAAGCCCGTTCCCTCATCAGCCACCCCATCCCCTCGCCGGGCCAGGAGAACGGCGCTGCCCTTTGTACGAGGTGCCGATGTCAGGCACGTCCCATAGCCGTGGTATATGGCACATGAATCATTCACAGAGCTGGGGAATTAATTATTCATCCAAACGAAAGACTAAACAGTTTAGTAATTGTCCTGGAAGGAAAGAGCTGGGAAGAGGGTGGGAGATGGGGCAGACATCAGGTTGGAGACGAGGTCCAAGAAACAGAAGGGAAGAGGAAAAAAGTCTTGTCTAGTGTGATCAAAGCATTGCTCTGCTTTTGGACTCGAGGTTGTCTTTTTACTCATCTGCGTTATAGGACAAGACCCCTTGCATGCTCCTGCAGAGTCCTCACAGTGTACAGGCTCCAGCGGAATAAACCCACTGGGACGCTGCACTTGTGCTCCAAGCCTCGTATCCACCCCCAACCTTCCCCTGCTTGGACATGCCCCATAACAGGCTGCTGGGTGCCGACATTCCAAACCACACGTGAATGCAGCAGATGAATATTCCCCACACAGGGCTTGTTCCAGCACCAGTTCAATGACCCACCCCCCCATCTCTAGACCTCTGAGACCAAAAATACCAGCTCAGACAGGCAGAGCTTGGGTTGCAGAAGGTGCACTGAATACCAGAGGGCAAAGCATCCTCGCCTCCGCCACGGGAGAGCTCAGGGGAATGGCGAAAGGGTCGCTGGGCACTTCCCAGGGTGGTCGTCCCAAAATCCAGGCAACAACCTGCCCTCCTGGTCACCACGCTCACATTGCAACCCCGCAACAAAGAGGAAAGCGGCGTCCGAGGAACCGCTCTCCTCTGCCTCACCCCAGCCATGGCTGAAAATCAGGGCATGGGGTAGAGGCTGGGCTCACGACTGCCGCTTGCCTTTGCGGGGAGAGGACTTTGGTTTTTGGGACAGCCGTCTGGGCTTGGAGAGCAGGGCTTTCCTCCACCGGCATGGGCTGGTGCCCATCTGGTCATCTCCAGGTTTGCTGAAGGCGTGGCAGGCACCACCGGCGATCATTCATTCCTGCCTTCCCTTGGCCACGCTCCACCCCACAAAACCCCATAATGAAAACCACAGTGCCCAGGGGCTTCACAAAAGGCATTCAGGTGTAGCGGCTGTTATTAAACCCTCCAAAAAACCCTGACACCAGCTCTTCCCTTTAGTGACCCCGGTGTATTTATCCTGGTTTTACAGCGGCTGCTTCCCCAGCTCCTGAGCAGCACAACTTCACAAGGGCCTTTTGATTTCCATTTTGATTCCCCCCCCCATTGTTAGAAGCATTCCCGCACCCCTTCACCTCTCACATAAGTGTTATTGTGTTACAGCTGCAACCGCTATAAAAAAAAGCCAGCACAGTGCTATGATGCTCAGGCATTGGAGTGTGTGAAGCACACACCCACCTGGGTATTTGCAGAGGGAGTTTAACCCTTCTCTGTCCATGAGCTGCTTCAAATACGGTGTAGGACAAGGCAGGCTGGTGTAGGGTCCTCGTTCTCTGTTTGTTACGCTAACGGTACCCAGGGAGCAGGGAGCTGATCCCCCAGCCGCTGCTGGCTGAAGGTACTTCAACATCTCTCCCTTTGGACCACCGATTAAGAGGTGGCTGAGCTCCCGCTGCCCTTTCTGACCATTTCTGACCAGTTTTCCCCTTTTTTGCTCCAGGGCGCACTGCATTGAGCAGGTCACAAGCCCAGCTTCAGCACCCAGCCAGGTCTGGCTCATGGATGCGCAAGGCGAGCATCCCCTGGCCCCAGGGGAAACACAGACGTTCCCCTCCCCTCCCCGGCGCTGCCTCAGAACGAGAAGAAGGTATTTTATGCACGTTTTCGGAGAAAAGTATTTTTAGCTGGGGGAGAACAGGCTGTTTTTTTCAGGCGGCAACCACAGCTTATAAACAGAGCTGGTTTACAAATGTGACTATTAGTTCCCCAATGGAAGCTTTAGCATCAGGGAGTTTTAGGTGGGCGTTGACTTCCACCGAGATGAAAAAACGTGGATTTATTGACACAAGAAGCAAACATCAGTTGAACCCAAGTCAGTGCCATCCATTCCTGCACAGGGTCCCTGGCGGCAGCAGCCCCTCGTTAGGCTAATTCACACCAGGGAGAGCATGGTGTGAGGATATCCCAATGCTCATGGAAACCCCACCACAGCGTCTGGAGCCGTGATGCCACCTGCATTAAGCAGCAAGTCCAGAAAGGAAGAGTAATACCCTGCGTCACCCTTGTAGGTACAAGGGCCAGCAAACATGATGCTGGGTCCTTCTGGGTCCATCAGGGGTGGATCCTGCTCACATGGATACCCTCTCTGGTCTGCCATCACGGGATGCATCAGCATCCCAAACCAGTCCACACAACCTCTGACGCTCACAACACCCCCTCCGCCCCAGCCACTGCTTCTTGCTAAGTTGCAAAAAGATCCCAATGACCATTAATTCTCCTGAGCTCAATAGCCTCTGTGCAGACACTCACATATTAATCAAGGGTAAATTTTTAGTCCACAAAGACGATCCTGAACCCGCCAGTCGCCCGCACACGTCCCCCGTGCAGACTTCACCACCCACCTTACGCAACCAACACAGTGCGAACCGCCAAGTGCAAACCCTCTCCCGCAAGCTGTTTGCAAGTCATTTGCAGCCGAGGATTATTTGCTGAAGAAATTTGCCAATAATTCAGCAGATCAAACAGGCAAGAGTTTCACGCTAGGGAGACGTAACCACAGCGCTGAAGAACAGCAGCTTTGCCAGCACCGCACGGCGAAAGCAAGGACTGAACAGCACAGAGGAGCCCATGACCTGGTCCAGTCGATTCCCCAGTAACCCCATCCTCCCCAAAACTGGTCACAGAATCACAGAATGGTAGGGGTTGGAAGGGACCTCTGTGGGTCATCTAGTCCAACCGTCCTGCCGAAGCAGGGTCACCTACAGCAGGCAAAGTCCAAGATGAAAAGCTGTGGTTTGTCTCCCCTACCCATCATACAACGGAATTTGCACTGAAAGCCCGGTGAGCCCATGCCAGCAGGCGCTGGCACCGCTGGACCAAAGCCGGCGGGTCACCGGACATTACCTGGAGAGGGTTTCATCCTGCTGGAGCAAGCATCAGGATGCAAGGGGGATGACGGGGGTGAAGCAGACCCCAGGGGGCTGTGCCCTGTCACCAGCAGTGTCGGGGGGACCCGGGCATCTCCCGGCAGGGCGGCCAGCACAGCACTAAGCCCTTCACGGACAATTGATTCCCTGGCACAAGGCCCGGCGCAGCACTGGAAGGAGCTGGCGAGGCTTTCGCGAGTGAGTAATTGCTGAGCGCTGACTCAGCACCGGCTCTGTTACAGTCAGCTCACCCGGAGCCGCGGGGAGGGCAGGGAGAGGTCCATGGCAAACCCTCCCCGCCCCAGCCCAGTGCTTCCCCTTGGCCCTGGCCCCACAGGATGCCCGGGCCAGGAGACGGCCGATGGGCATTTCCTGGCCGCTTTCTGTGTGCTCAGACCAGCACCGCAGCTGCACACTGAGGCTGTGACATCCCCTCTTGTTGCTACCAGGGGTCACACATCCCACACTGTCCCCAGAGACATGACCACCTTTGCCCAGCCCAGGAGCTGTGCCTGGCCGCTCTCCCCGCAGCAGAGAGCCCACCTGGCCACAGAGCCCTCCCCTGAGAGTCACTTCACAGATGCAGAAGTACCAGCAGCATCCTGTGAGATGGCTGCACCGCCCACAGGCAGCCCACTTGCTGCCCACCGAGAAGCATCACCCCACCACCAGCACACCGAGACAGCCCGCCTTCACGGGCAGAGACAGTCCCACTCCCTAGCAAGGCCATTCAGGTCTGTATTAGACCAAGGGACTCAAAACCATGCTCTCCTCAAGCCTTCTTTCAAGCACAGTCCCACCCTGCACCTCTCCACCGTGGACAAACAGCACCTATCACCACGTCCTTGGCAGCGCCAGGCTCAGCATCTCCCTTCCTCCTCCGAACACCCAAACGGGTGTCATGTTCCACGTGGTGCCACCACCCTGCAAGCCAAAAGACAGGACTGTGCAGCAAGCAACTCGGGAGGGACCCCAGGTATCTCGCCTGGCTCCTGCGCCTCAGTTTCCCAGCTAGGTCTGCAGCTCCTCAGCACCCAACCGAGCTCATGAAGTGCTGGGAGATCCACAGGCACCATTTGTTTGTACGCATCCAACCACCTCCTCTGAACATGGTGCTTCCATCGGCATGTGAAATGCAACAGCCACCATCCAGGCACTCCTTTCCCGGGCCCCCTCGGTGGCTGCAGGCACCCACCTGCCCTCCACAGAGCAAGGGGCAGGGGGGGACACCCCGGGAGGCTTCTGCTCAAGCCAACCGCCACCGTCGGCTAGCACAAGCCCAGATATCCCTGTTCATTTCTATGTCATCAGCGCAGCCTATCACAACACATGCAGGACTCAAATGTGGGCCACGTCCCCGGCAGGTGACACCACCAGTGACACAACCAGCACCTGTAAAGCTCTGTGCACTACCACCCCCAGCATCACTGGGATGAAGAAATACCACTGACAACAGCAAACCAGGGCCTTGCCCCGTGTCCTAGAGCTCATGTCCCCACCAGGTCAAGCCTCCATGCCCAGCTGCCCAATCCCACCCACAGCCCTGCACTGTCCGACTCACCCGCTGAGGACCACGATGAAGTCCATGACATTCCAGCCGTTGCGCAGGTACGAGCCCTTGTGGAATACGAACCCCAGAGCCACGATCTTAATCCCAGCCTCGAAGCAGAAAATCCCGATGAAGTAGGGCTCCGTCTTCTCCTGCCGGAGGTGAACCGGTGACACAGTGAGAGGGGGAGATGGAGCAAACGCAGCACCAGCCATTCCACATTTACCCAACTCATGTCCCATCCTACCTTTCCCAGCCCCATCCACCCCTTTGGGAGCTCTCCCTGCCCTTCCTCAGCCTGCATCAACCTTGGAAACAAAAAGTAGGTGGTACGACCCACTCAAGTTGCCCAGTCCTCCTTCCTTACCCCACTTTTTAAGGGGCTTAAACCTACCTGAACCCTTTCCATGGAAAAGGAGTAGGTGATAGCAGCCCCAGGAAGGCTGGAGGGGCTGGTCCAGGAGGAAATCTCCTGCCCAACCATCCTGAAACCAGCAGAAACTGGCTGGTAGGATGGGGTGGATTCCCTTGGCTGGTCTCCCCGCTCACACGCGGAATGGAGAGGGACAGACGCAGGGTACTTACTAATCTCCGCGACATGGGCGTCTTGTCGTCCTCAGGGAGGTGCTGCTCAAGGGCCAGCACGATGCAGTTGGCAATGATGGTCGCCAGGATCATGTACTCGAAGGGAGTGGAGGGGAGTTAAGGAGCAGAGAAGTAGATGATCCCCAACCTGCCAGCCCGCTCCTGCCAACCCCTCATTTCACCTGCTTGTTAGCCACCACCACTGCTTTCCCCGCAGGACATGCACACCCACACCCCAGCTCTCACCTCCCACTGCTGCCAGGCAGGAGAGTGAAGCCCACCTTGGTGCTGTTTGGAAACAAGGGGGGTCATGAGAACTGAGAGCCCCCAAGATCTCCCTCACTAGAGACCTGCTGAAGCTCATCACCTCCTTCGCTTTGCTGGGCTGTGAACTCTCTTGGAAGAGAGATGCTGCTTGTGGTATGAGCCCAAAAGACAGACAGAAGTATGAAGATGGACAACTAGGCTCTGACCACGTTGGGCTTCATCTGGAAAAGGGTTTGGCATGGTCCCTGGCAGTGTCAGAGAGGCTCTCCCCAGCATGGCATGCTGGTGGTTGGGGCTGGCATGTCCCTGCATGCTATGGCCCTGCTGCTTGCCTTCTCTCTTCCATCATGAAGCAGCAGGAGATAGGGCTTGGAATAGGGGTGTCATGGGCAATCAGCTGTCCTGGTCCTAAAGCATCCCTGTGAGAAGGACTGCCTGTACAGCATGAGGAAGACAGGGCATCCTGGTAGGTCCTGAGGAACCAACCCAGACCAGCTCACACTGTGCCCCATGTTGGTACAGTCGATATGCCCTGGGAACAGGACCTGGTCAGACCCTTCAGAGCCTCCTAAATCCTACAGCTTGCACACCTTCTTTAGGAGCAACGCTGCACCAGGACAAGTGGCAGCAGATGCTGGCATCAGAGGACCTGAGTGAGTGAGGAAGGGTGGTGGAGGAAAGGGCAGGCTGACCCCCAGGAGAGCACCCCAAACCCAGCTCCCTCCTGTCTTTTGACTCCTGGGGCCTGCCAGGAGCAAGGTGGGGGCACTGAGCTGCCTACTCCTGCCTGGCCCACTGCTAAGCCCCCAAAACAAAGCACTTACAAGTGACAGGACGGCCACATCTTTCCAACTTCCCACCCATCTTTACATCGTCACAATAAAAGCCCTGTTGTCCTCAATAACAAAACGAGGTGAGATTCATCAGCAGGCAGCACACCCATTCTCCACTTCCTCCATGCCAAAAATCCACAGCTATGCTACTGTCACCACTGGTGTCAGCGGCCACCCCAGGAGGGCACTGCCACCTTCCTGAGGCTCATGTCTGTGGAAGTGGGATGTGATCCCATCTGGGATTGGTTTGCCCATAAAGAAACCATCCTTGGTCCAGCCGTTCCAAGCCGGCACACGGAGCAGTGCCCCGGCTGAGCCCTTCCCCACCACACTAGGCTTCTCCAGACCCGTTTGCTTCAGAGTCACATCTCTCACACCAGGAGATGCCAAATGCCTATGCCATCTGCCCTGGGAAAAGGGATGATTTTCTCTTTCACAACATCGGCTTTTGGCCCACAAAGCCGCTGACTACAGCGAAACACTTCAAACTGGTGGCCCCAAGCCCATGGGCAAGAGAAGACATCTCAGTGCTCACCACAAGCATGGGAAACTGGAAACCATGAATTAACCCTGGTGGCAGTGACCCCATGCACGCTGCAGCTTGCGGGCAAGGTGGGAGCAGGGCTGGGCGTCGGAGCAGGTCCCCGGAGCACTGGCCAGGAGGGCCAGCCAAGAAGAGCCCTGCGGGACCTGGGATGTATTCAGCCCGGGAGGGAAAAGAGCCAGGAAAGATTCAGCCAAAGCATTTAAAAGGCCACTCAGTGAAATTAATGGTTGCTAAGTTAAAAGCAAACCAAAAGAGAGACTGCTGCAGAGCTCACCGCCGCGGGCTCGGACCTTGGTGCCAGCCGGGCATGAATCACGAGCAGCTCCCTGCCCTCAGGGGGGAGGCCAGACCCCAAAACTTTTCCTCCGAGGCTTAACTCAAGTGAGGATTTCATTGCACGGCTCCTGCAAAAGCCACGTACTTTCCCAGCTTCCCACCCCTGGCCGCACGCTTCAGCTGATATGCCGACCACAGTGCTTGGCCCCAAGCCACCGGCCTCTTTGGGGTCTTTTTGTTTCATTTTCCTGAAAGTCTGCGAGCAATTAGCACAGGCTTAAAAGAAAACAGTGTGTTAGCGGGGCGGTGCAGCCATCTCCCCAGGCACCAGGCACATTTGCCTAGATGAGAAGTGTGGGAACGGCATGGCGAGTCCGTCTGTCCGCCCAGGCACGGCTAACCCAGCCGAGCATCCCGCTCTTCTCCCCACTGCGCCGGGCGTCTGCGGCCACTGGTCCCACGGGGCAAAACACGCGGAGGGGAAAAACCCAATTTCTCCAAAGCCAGCAGCGTGGGAGCCCTGCCCAGCAGTGGCTTGGGGGCTCAGGACCACCTCTCATGGCTCAGCTCGCCCCTATATTGCCTTGCTGGCTCCAACATCTGGCTCAACAGCACAAGGGCAGTGCACATCTGTCAGCCCCAGCACGGGACCGCATCCCCGCTCCACCTCTGGTGAGCGCATGGCACATGGGTCAGCAGACACCAAGTTTAAGGGCAACAGGTCAATCGCTGCCCTAAGCAGTGACCTAAGCATAAGGTCGCTGGCAAAAGTGACTGCAAACTCCACTGCCCCAGTTTTCTGAGGACCCGAGCCTGGGTTATCGCATCTGGAGCTGGGTGTGAGCTGCAAGGCATCAGCCACACAGAAACAAGCCCCCGTAGCTCCAGCTGTGCCAGGTTTTGAGCGGTCAAGGGTAAGAAAACCCTCCCTAGGGGAAATTTGATCCACACACTTCACCTCTGCCAAGCAAGCATCCTCCCAGCTCAGCGCTGGAGCCCACTGGACAATGCTCTATTGCTCCTTTGTTTTCCCTCTCATTAGATGTCTAATTACATGACCTTCTGGCCACCCAAAATGCACAGTAGCACTTGCCTCCCTCCAAGCCCAGTAATGAAAGTCCGTCTCCCTCCAGCTTCTCCTCCTCCTTCGTCTGGCTTCTCCTGGAGGATCATTAGGGAGCCGATAAAAATAGGTTTTCTTATTGATTTATCTCCTTTACCCAACGCTCTCTCCCCTGCACCGTTGACTTGTTTCCTTAGCAACTCAGCCAATCCCAGTGCACACCACACCTGCAGCTCCACTCTTCCTTCCCAGTGCATTTGAGGTGGGGAAGGTGCTCCCAGGCCATATGGACCCCCTCTAGACCCATATCCCAGCCCACTGGGAGCAGGCACTGTGAGCAAACCCCATGCCTGGAGCTGGAGCTCCTTGGTGGGTCTAGTAGGAGGTGGTGGGGAGAACCAGGGAGATGTCCAGCCACTGGTAGATCCTTGCTTCCAGCTGTGACTCCCCTCTTCACCTCCCTCCTCGACCGGGACCCCAAACCAGTCCACCCAGAACACCTATATTGCTAACACAGGGAGCGTGCCCAGATCCAGGCCCTAAAGACAGATTTGTGGTGCTGATGGCACACTGATACAACCTCCTCAAGAGGCTGAGTGCAAGGTAAATCCCTCCCCAGATGCGGGCAAGGGCTGGGAGCTAAGGAAAACCCGCCACCATCTCTCCACTTTGGTAACCATGCCTTCTCCCCACTCCTGGGCAGGCAGGTGGAGCAGAAGAGCCAGAGGAGAAAGGCCACGTGGGCATCTCCAAAAGGGCTCTTGAGGAAGCCTACCTCAGAAGGTCAGCAAGAAGGGCAAGAACAATTTAACCCCTCACCCTGCCTCCATCACCCACCTCAGCTCCAACACCTCCTAGAAAATTAAGTCTCCATTTCCCACCGCTCCCCAGGCTTCCCCCAGGACCTGCTGCACTGAGGGCCTTTCCCTGCTCCCCAGGTGTCAATGAGAGAGTGCTTCGGTTCCTACATCCATGGACTTCATCTTGCTGGTCCCAACCCCACCACTGCTGCCTGTCCCACACAGACACAGCGTGATGGGAACAGAGATCGACCTCTCCTCAACATCATCATCCCTAGGACAGCCTGAACCCTGCTCTCAGCTCCAAACCCCAGCAGGAAAGCAAGCACCTCCTCTCCGAGGCTGTTTTCCATGAGAAACCCAAAATGTCCAACAGAGCAAAGACTATGAATAGTCCTAATTCAACTCTGGGGTTCCCCAGCCCTAGAGCACCTCCCTGGCTTGTTCCCGAGGACACGGGGGATCCTCCCCAGGAGATAAGGCTATCCAGCTGTAGAGCCATGGCCCTTCGTGGCTGTCCCCATCCCTGCGCCCTGCCACCCAGCGCTCCCAGCCCGTCTGGGCTTTGCTGGGGTTGACAGCAAGCAATGTCCAGAGGGACAAGGTGCCGACAGACCCCAAATCCTCCCACCACGCTTTGAGCATGAGCCAACTCCTGCATGCCCATTACGCACAGCAAAACAGGCTCAGGAGAGCGAGCGTGGGCTCGGGGTTGCGCTTGCGTCTCCGCACAGCTGGCAGGGAGCACCCAGACAAGGTGCTCGGCCTGCCTAAATCTCACTGCTTACGACTCCAAAACGTGGTGGTCTGGTCTCTGTCAGGGGCTCAACCGCAGGCAGTGCCAGCCAGGAGCTGGTCAGGGCAGAGCTGCCCGCACCGCTGCCGCTCCGGTAGGGATGCGGGCGGCTGCCTGCCACGTGCAATCAGCTCCACGGAGAAGCGTCTCCTTCTCCCCCACCTCACCCTGCGCTCAAAAACTGGAAATCAAATCTCTCTCCTCTTTTTTAATTTTTTTTTTAAACAAAAAAGAACCACATCATGTGATTTTCCTGCCTTAACATCAGTTTTTTAACTTTGGTTGCCACAGCAACAGGATGCAACTTGGCGTCACCATGGCAACAGCTGCCTCTGTTTAAATTCACCATCTGACAGGCAGCCTCGCTCGCTCCGGCTGTCAAAAAGATGGACCTGCCATTACACCTACTCGCCCCTCCCTAAAAAAAAAAAAAAAAAAAAAAAAAAAAAA
>Ga0065711_1046648_pt1 | contig 12770 bp, 5 predicted proteins | sample Hoacrofraction12_FD_59098 | JGI IMG/M metagenome (GOLD analysis project Ga0065711, IMG submission 59098) | Hoatzin crop microbial communities from Cojedes, Venezuela - Epithelial fraction 12 v2 (version 2) | ecosystem: Host-associated > Birds > Digestive system > Esophagus > Crop | place...
GGGGGGGGGGGGGAGAGATCTTGTGAGAGATCTGAAACCAGTAGCCCACACGACAACTAGCTTGCAGGATACTGTGCCAGTAGATACCATGAAGGCCGAATGCTTAGAACTGGAAAAAAAAATTATTTTTACGGGTGATGAGAACATCTGCAATTAGATAGGATAAAAATAATAATGGATGGGGAGGGATGTAAGTCCTCACGCTTTGGCCATCTGAGGTTGAGAAGAATCTTTCCTTATTTGGCAGCAGATCCCTATCCATGTAGGCTTTCTGTGCCGCGTAGGGATGGAAGGTCATATAAAGCAAACTCTTGTCTGAATACATGAGACAATTCCTGTGTTATACAAGAGTGTTAAAATCCTACTAATTGAAGTTTCTTTCCTAATACTGATTTCTAGCAACATTTACTTTATTGATGCAATGCACGAGTCAAAAGACAGAATAAATCTTTGAAGCCTTGTGTTACTAAAGAATATACTTTTATTTAACAGCATTACATATGATATCTTAACCACTTGCTGGACCAATGAGTTCCACGGGGTAATTTTGCATTGCATTAAAATAATTATCCGTCACCATTTGAACTTCATGTACTCTCAGATAGGTAAATTGTAGATGTTAGCAAGCCAGCATGTATTCTGAAATTGTTATGGGAAAGATTTGCATTGGGAAAATGTAGACTTCCTCCCCCTCCTTCCCTTGACAAAAATCTCCGTACTCAATAGCTGTACTGCCACATGTCATGGGGACATTGTGTAAATTACAGAGTTACACATTTGTCAGCCTAACCAACTGTCTGAAAGAATAATGTCATATTAGTTATATTTCAGCTGTAAGCCTGGCCTGTTTTAACCTTGATTTGTGTGGCAGCTAGCCATACCAACAGCTTGTGCAGGGTTGATTATAAACAACTTTGTTTTAATGTAACAAAATTCTCATTTAATTCCTGGGAGCTTGATGCAGTGGTGATCAAAGTAAATCCAGACATATCCCTGAGGTAAAGGATTAGAGTCAACTGACCAGAAAAGACAAGGTCCTGAAGATTTCGAGATTGTAAAAACTTTTGTAGGTTGTAATTCAAACTTTCTGAAGTTGGGTAGTGCGCCTGAAAATGTAGATGGAGAATTGCATTACGTGCATAGCAAGCCTTGGTATAACTTAGACCGATTTTGATTTTGTATTTTTGTGTAGAAGGACCTGTATGTTCAACCAAGTTGGGTTTTTGGGTTGTTGGGCTTTTTTTTTTTTTTTCAGAAAAGCTTTATTCATTTGGAATTGCATGTTATTTTTCCTCTACGTTATCTTTTCACAGCAAGGATGAATTTTTTTTTTCTGGAAGATATGAAACCCTTGAAATCTGTTTTCTTTGCTTGGGGTTCATCTTGGTTGGATGCTCTTGTGCTGAATCAAATGCAGATTCAGACTTGGAGGGGGAGGGTCCTGGTTTGAGGTTTTTAGGGTTTTTCTGATGCTTTGGTGGCTTCAGTGTTGTTCGGTGTTTTGTATGGGTGGATTTTTTCCTTTTCTTTTTTTCATGTTTATTATTATTTCATTTATTTTAGGGTGGATTTTATTTTGCCTTGGTTTTTTTTGTTGGGGTTTGTGTGTTTGGTTGTTCTTTTGGTTTTGTTTGTTTTGTTTATTTTCCCGGTGAGGATTATGAGTGCAGCGATGTACCTGAAAGGCTTGCTGTCTTTGCTTGGCTGGCTATTTTCAGGATGCTTAAGACAGTTTAGTATTTTTGAGATTACCACCTTGTTGCCAAGCGTCTGAGAAGCTGGGCAAGAAGTTCAAAAAAGATGGGAGGGATTAAGCTAATGTTTGTGTGTGACTATACTTGCACATCTGCTTCCTAAAGAAGGTGGGAAGAGACTATGATGTTCATTTTATGTTGAAATCAGCAATAGTCAACAAGTCCGTAAATGTCAAATTAGAGGGCTTTGGTTACCTGAACGCCAAAACCTGAGTTGAATCTTTGAGTGGTTCTTAAGCTTGTGGTAAACTGAATCAAACTACAGGAGTGATCCTTAACTTAGTTACCCAGAAAAACTCCTGCTACTTCACAGCTTTACATTCTTTCTTTGCAAATAGCTGATTTTGAACATTCCCTCTTTCCCTCATGTAGAGAAAGTACAACTCAAGAGAAAAAGAGAATCAAACATTTACACAAACTTGGTTGGTAAGGTTCAGAAAAATTTTGGGTTTTCCTCCTCCCCTGCCTCCCTAGTTCTTCAGTTCCTGATTTTTTGGTTTGAGGGCACGACAGTATAAACCATGACCTTTATTTTTCTGTGCAGTGTTGCCAAGGGAGAACTACAACGACACAGGGCTAATAATCTAAGATTGTTCATTAAAAGTTTGATATTTGTATCATAGGGCAGTAAGGTGTTGCCCATCACCCTGGTGTTAGGACTAAAGATAATTAACCCAGAGCTGCCATTTTTCATAGTTACAAATTTCCTTGACTCTGGGAAAAATGATTATGTGATTGGGGATTTCTAGTTGATAAAAACACAGGGAAAATGCACAGATGCTCACATGTACACAAAGACTTTTAAGGTCAATAACTTTTTGTTCAGTCAGAAGGTAAAAATGCAGAAATTTGCTAATATTTTATTTTTAATATATAAGATCACATAGTGGGGCTTTCTGTACCTCCTCACTAAGACTATTGCACAATCTTAGGACTTGATTTGAGACCTACATTTATTTTGTGGTTGTCAGTCCATGAGTTTTTGAAGTGGGAACCGCACAAAGATTTCTGACCTCACAAGGTAACAGAAATCACTCTTCTAAATTCCGCGTGAACTTCTGACCAATGTTCACTTCTGCTTCAGCTGTGGTATTTCCCCCTCAGTCTGGACTACTTGTGGTGTGAGTGTTTCTTGACTCCCAAGTGGAAGCATCAGTCCTGTTCCTGGGCCAAATTTTCATGGTCCTTTTAAATGCATACCATGGAAACCCAGTAAAACTCCTGCCCAACACCCACAGAAGATATCAGCTTGCAAAGGGTTCTGAGAGTTGCTTCAGGGAAAGATTTTAAGTCATTTAAAATAGTTTAACTCTTGTTCTTTTATGTTCTCATGCTTATGGCTTGCTGTTTTAAAGACCTGTTATTTTTAAGACTTCATACCAGTACTGATCAATCTTAGCTGCATGTCCCCAGATGATGTATGAAGACAGCATCTTTTATGTTTTTATGTGTCAAAGAAGACTCTGCCAAACCAAAGGCTTAATAATCTGTGAGTGCTGGGTGGGGATCTTTTTTGTTTAGCTGTGTTTGTCCTGGAGATTGTTAGGCTGAACTATTTGTTTAAAAGAAACAAAATGAAAATGAGGGGTCTGTAGCCAACTTTTCAAATGATCCTCTCGCTCGCTGGCACTGGCTGAGACAGGAAAAGTGATGGCTAGTGCTTAAAAAATCCTTCGTGCTCTCATTTTTTGGAATTTGAGCTCCTAAAGAGAGCCCTTTGCCTGCATCCTGAGATTAACCTGAGCCCTGGGGTTGCTTTCTGATCTGCACAGTCTAAAATTAATATATTGTTTGGGAGCTTAAGCTAGTTCTTGTTAAGGCATCTCCTTCGAGGTACTAGCCACCTTTAATTGTTCTTGACTTCAAAGAGTGTTGATAACTGAGTTCCATACTGGCATATCAAAACAGAAATGGACTCCGAGTTTGGGGAGGCATGCTTTCATGCGGTTTTGAACCTCTCTTTCCATTTCTTCTCTGTGAATCTCAGTTATTTCTAATACTGTGTTTGACTTTGCTGTGAACTTTTGTTTGGCAAAAGAAGGTATTTGCTTGTTTAGGGCAGGCTGAGTTTTACTGCTTTGCTTGAATTTCCTAGTGTTCTCCAAAATCACAGTGGCTTTCTTGGGAATCTTGCCAGTGTTTTAGACTTCAGATAGTGATAATAAGATTTGTATGCTCATTTGAGGCTTACATAAGGCTAAAGCTAATATTTGTGGGCATGATTAAATGTGTTTGGTATTTTGGAGGGGAGAGATGTATCTGTCTTATGAGTTATGCTTACTGCCTTGTGGGGATTCTTACGAAATGTAGCAGCAGCTCAACAGGTTATCTAGCAGAGGGAGAGTTAATGCGTAGTGCTGATACTCATAAATCAGTAGATAAATGCCTGCCTTATGCCTCTTAATAAAAACAGCAGAGAACAACAGTCTTATCAACATACACGTAATCAGTAAACAAGTGTTGTATTCATATACAAAATAGATTTTTATCATTCTTCTGCTTCAAACCACGTGACTTAGCAGTGAAGCACTTGCAGGAGACAAGTTAATCCATGTTTGACAACAGTTGCAGCCAAAAATAAAAAAAGAAAATCATGAATGCTAGCATGAGGGAGATAATTGGGGGGGTGTGAATGTCCAGATTTGGACTTGTGAACTGTCAAGCATAAAAGCCTGCTGCTTCTTCTCAGCAACTGGTACAGGCTGGTTGTAGATTGTGTGAACACCTGGACTAAATAAATGTGGCACATGCTAAGTCTTCCAACTAATAGAGAGAGATGACACCGATGCATTAATTAGCAGGCTGATCACTTGTTGTCCTTCTGCACATAGACTATTTTGATTGGTAAACGGGAAGTTGAGGGGCCAGAAAAAAGAGGAGGCTGAAATGATGTTTCCTAGGAAGAAGTGGTCTTGGAGAGGGGGAGAAGAAGGCTTAGAAAGAAGAAGATAAAGATTACAACTTGAGGGAAGATCTGGGAATTCAAGCAAGTCCTGGAGATGAGGAAGATAGGCGGAGAGGAATGTTGAGGGATGCCTGGAGACCTTGGCTGGTGATGCCCAAGATGGGTAACTGCAAGCATTGGCACAGCATGGACCAACACAATGTCCTACCCGACCTTCCCAGACCGGGGATGTTGAGACCTTGTGAACGTAACATAGATGTAGTATATGAGGTGATCAAGTAAGGTAAAAATGAAGGTCTCTGGTTCCTGAGTAACTCCTTGCACTGCCATGGTCTGCTGAAACATTAATGGATATTCAAGGGCACTCGTTAGGCAGTGGTATGTAGCACTTTTCAATGCACAAAACAAATTCTGTCTTGCAGATTTAAACACGTCATGCATACATATGCATGCACATGATATGTAGGCTCAAAGATGATGTGGAATTACAGTAATTCGATAAATGGTATTTGTAGTATGTTGTGGGTTGCAGCAATGTAATCATACGTATCTTCCAAAGGAGATTGTGGTTGCCATTTCAATGCCAGCTGACTTCTGAAAAGCACAAATAAGCTTGAAACATTTTGAATTAAATCGTACTCTGTGAAGAGTAGGTAAGATTCATTACGCCCATTCCTAATTAGGTCTTTGAATATAAATGATTTTATGTGGTATTAAATAACATATTTTGCTTTGAACTCTCAAACCTCACTCTAATCACCTTCTAGCTTTCTTTGGTACTCTTGGGTACAAACTAACCCCCTCTCTTTTTCCTCAAGTAATCCATCAAGGATTGTTAGCTGTGGGAGGAGGGCCCTTGGAGAAGGGAGTAAGTCAGTGACATAATTTGTTTCCTCTCAGAAATGTGTGTGGATGAAGAGAGCTGCATCTCTTGGTGAGTACAGAGATAAACTTTCCATGCTTTGATTAAGAGTCTTTTGATACAAATTATTTGTGTATATATTTTGCAGCTAACCCATTTTAAGGAAAAATTTGAATAAATAGAATATCTGTACTTCCTCAAAAGTGACCTCTTATTAAAAGTGAAGGAAATTGTAAGTTATTTTAAATTGCTTAACTTTGCATTGGAAAGATGTGGAAAACTAGGTGTAAGACCCTGGTCTGTATCTTGAACCTGGAATAAAGGATGACAGACATAATTATTATTTTAATACCTTCCTATATAAAAGCCGATAAACCATTTACCACCTGTTTTTCTCAGGTCTTTGAAACTCCTCCTAACGTAGGTGCCTCTCCTCCATCAGGTCCTCCTATAGCCTTCATCACTGATGGTTCAGAAAGTTAGAGGGAAGGTCTCTCTTCTCCTGCCCCCATCTCCTCACCATCCTTAGTCCGTCTTCTTCTCCAGACGTTAATTGAAATGAATGTTAAACCACAAATCTGAGCAGAATCCAAGTGTCAGACCCCTAAATCTCATCCTTTAGGGTAGCTTGGGTATATAGTAGCTGTGTTAGCCCAAGCAGATGAAAGAGATCAATCTTGTAAAGATGGCTTAGGCACTGAGCAGAACAATTTGGTCTCCTGTCATACACAGGGAGCTCTCAAACTATCGTACAAAGAGGAGAGTCGCAAGTTGTTATAGCTTCAGGTACTTTTACTTGGAGTTGAAAGAGGTTGGATCACCTGTAGTTAAATTCCAATGCTAATTGAGACACCTAACTCCCAAACCAATGCTCCCATTAAAAGCAGACCAACATTGGCTCTGAGCCATCTGAGACTAGGTTAGATTTTAAAATACATAAATATGTCTCTCTATCAACAAAGACCTTTTAAATTGGGTCAGGTGAAGCAACTGTGTAACCGTCACAAGCATGGCTTTAGTGCAATATTAGTTGTTTGGGTTTGGGTTTGGGTTTTTTTTTTCCCCTGTGCAAGTCTGTCTTAGAGATTTGTACTCATGTAATCGCTGGCCAAATGCCTGACCACGATTTCTTTCTGTCAAATGAAGACACAAATACAACAACAATTTAATTTACATGGTGCTTTTTTTTTTTTTTATGATTTACAGTGTTTTTTAGAGAAGTGCCCAAGCAGACAGTGGCCCCACTAAATTCAGTGTGGCTTTCAAAATCTGCCAGAAACCCTGGCAAATAGTCGAGCACTTTGGCGAGGCTCAGTTCTTTGCTGCTTAAAAAAATATGTAAATATATGTACTGTTATCCATTTTCAGGTAGGTTGGGTACATTCAGATCTAAATGATCTAGACTCTACTCAAGAAGTAAAGGACTGGGTATATCTTTAGTACCTGTGCTATTTACCTGTAAAAGCAATTTGAGAGGGATGATGCCCAGGTGGATGCATTATTAAATTGGGGGGACACCATCATTTGCACCAAGGTACACCACTCGGAGATGCACGTGTGAGAAACAAGGTGCTGCACACAAGCATAGTGTAGTGTATACTAATATATAAAATTGGTGCAGGTTTGAAGTGTTTGAAGTTTCTTGTATTAATACGGTGTTCGTATCACATCTCCTTTCCACTGATTGCTGGCTGAAAAAAAACCCAACCTATTTGCTGTCTCAACTGCTGAGTTCACAAAATGCTTCACTCAGCGAGTCGCACCAAATGCTTGGTATAGTTGTCAGCTGTCGGGGTTAATTGATAGAGAACTCTTCAGAAACAGACTCTTAACTCTTCTGCGGTCTGTTTCTCCTTTGTATGGATATGACACAAAAGGAAGAAAATCTTTATTAAGAATCTCATTGAACTGATAAGGTTATACAAAACAGTAACAGAGACAATGTGCCTGAAATGTGTTGTAAACCCCAACAATTTACACGTGCATATTTGGGATATCCAACATATATTGTAGAGGGCACCTGTAAGAAAAATCCTATGTGCACTCTCCCTTACCCCTTCCTCCCCTGGGCTACACCCTGCTGTTGTGTTGAAGTCTCTTTTCATCAGTCTTGATTAATACTAGGTGCTAAAAGCAAATTGGTGATAACTGCTGGTCGTGACAGCTATTGTGCAAGCTCTTGCTAATGGCAATGCTAGTTCTTTCCTGTTCTTACCTGCAGCAGCCTTCCTATTTTAATCATGGGCCCCAAGCAGAAATTGTCAATTAGATTGAGCCTTGTGGTTGTCTTTGAATAAATGTTCTTTAGCAGATAGATTTAGTGCCTTGCTACTCTATTCCCCTGGTTTCTATGTGCAATATACCTTCCATATACGCTAAAATGAAGTATCTTCCTGGGGAAAAAAGAAATCTATCCAATCACACACCAGATAAAGTGGCTACTCTGCTGAACTCAAGAAAGAAATGAGAGGGCTTGATGAATGCCTTGAGGCCAAAACAATGATTCTCTTGCTGCTTTCTCTTGGAAAAAAAAAAAGTAAGATGGAAAATCTGAGTTATTTCAATTTAAACAGTACAGAGTATTGTGGTAAAAGAGGCAAAGTCACTTCTTTTATTGCATCTACATTTGATCAATGTTTCTTGGACAGTTTTGTCCTAAGTGGGATAAGGGAAACTGGGGTCTTCCATGTAACTGGCTACAAATTGCTGATAAATGGGCCAGGATCTGTGAGGATGATGCAGGGTGGGTTGTTCCACAGACTCATGAGAGCTCTGGCAGATGCTGGATGCAAACACAGCTCAGTTGTGCTTCAAAGGATGATTGCATAGTCAGTTGTTGCCCATCTTAAAAATGATAGACAATTTGCACATAATGATGTGTGTTGGACTTGAGTGGGCTATCAAAAGGAAAGATGCTAGAGTCTGGAGTTTAGTTATGTTTAAGAAAAGTCTAGTCCAAGGCAGGGAGGGACAGAATGTCATCTTGCATCAAATTTAGGATTTTGTGAGTTTCTGATTCTTTTTTTAAAAGAAATTTCTTAGTTATCATTTACAGTGGAATTGACTGTATATGCAAGATGCTCATACACTGGGGCAAGTGAATGAGGGAAAACATCCCACTTGAAGGGAACATGGTGGGTACCAGCAGGGCATTGAGATGGGTCCAGGATCCCACAGCACTCCATGGTGCTGGGCGGGGACATGGTCATGTCAGCCATAAGAGATACAGGGAGGACTGCAATTATCTAGCTAATAGGTGGAGTCCTGAGCTGAGAGTAGCGACTGGACAGTGTGGCTAAAATTTTCACAAGAATCATAGAATGCTTTGCGTTGGAAGGGACCTTAGAGGTCATCTAGCCCAACACATGCTGCAGTGGTCAGGGACATCTTTAACTCAATCAGATTGCTCAGAGCCCCATCCACGTTGTCCTTGAATGTTTCTAGGGATGGGGCCTCTACTACCTCGCTGGGCAGCCTGTTCCAGTGTTTCACCACCTTCATTGTAAAAAATGTATTCCTTATATCTAGTCTAAATCTACCCTCCCTTAGTTTAAAGCCGTTCCTAACAGACCTGGCTAAAGAGATTGTCCCCAGAATGGTTATTCTTTTTGGTTTCGTGGTTTTTATGGTTGATTGGGGGTTTTTCTTTCTTCATTCCACCAAACTAGGAAAGAAAAAAAACAACTAACAAACTGAATAAGACTACAAAAACATGGGAAGAAGTTTATCTAGAACATATTTCAGCAGTTGTCCTGACTGTCCCTGCGTGCACCCAAAGATGCGAGTTGCTGACCGAAAACATGATATTGGGGGTTGGAGGTGGACAACAGGATTTTTTGTGCTTGGCAGCGTACGTGCATGCTCTAACACACGCTCTTCTGTGAGAGAGTATGGCTGGAGGAGGCAAAAGAGAAAGGGAATAGTTGCTACCATGATATGAATGGGTATAATCAGGTGCCTTGCCGAAGGAGACATGGAAATCCTCTGTCAGAAATGAAAATGGTAATCCAGGTCTTGTGGAGAAAAGTCTGCTGCAATAAACACAAAGTTATCCTTCCTCTTCTAGCTGCTGCTTTCCAGCTAAGTCCTCTCCTCCAAGGCCAAGGGCTTTGGTTTTACCTCAAGTAACATAATGATTGGAAAAAAAAAATGGTGCTTGGGTAAAAAGGATTAGTCACTAAGCTTCCGACCATGAGCAATGTGTAGAACAAATGCTTCTTACTGGCAATTAGTTCAAAGGTCCGTCTTGGGTTATGGGGTTTTTTGGTGGTTTTACTATTAATTAGTTTTTTAATTAATATTTGAACTTCTTTAGAATGGGAAAGACTCCGGTGCGATGCAAACTCCAGCAGTTTTGCACTGAATAAAATGGAGGCAGCATTTGCCTGTGCTTCCCCTGCAATTACAAAGCAACTCCCTTGTTTTGTTTGAATTTCTTTTGTCGTTATGAAACACAACAGGCTGGCGGCTTGATATTAAAAGCAATTGTGTTTCCATTCATGCAGATGCTAGCCTGTTTAGGTGAATTTACTAAGTCCCTAGACGTACATTTTTGTATTATTGCTGTCTCTGGGCCGTGCTGAGCATTTTAATTCTCTGAAAATAACCTCTGTTTTCCTTTCATCTCTTCATTAGCTCTTTCATCATGAGGACATGAATTTAAAAATATATATATATCTTAAAATTGTATGTAATAAAGATGTTTTTATCATTCCAATTTGTTGAGCTGTGCTTTTAAAGTTGCATGGCTTTCACAACCATAAAATGGCACAATCATTTTTGTGTTGCATTGCTTTGTACCCTGAGGTTCCATTTAAAGCAAAGCAGAGAGACGTGTTTATAGGCAGTATTGAAAGCAATGTATATGGATCTTGATGTCAGGCATATTTTATTGAAGTAAGATTAGAAAGGGATCTGATGACAAGTTCTGCACTACTGAAGTGAAATCAGAATGAGATTTTTGTGCCAAGCTGCACATTGTTAAATCAAAATTAAAGTAATACCAAGCTGTGTTGTTATTTTTGTGGCTTTTTGGTAGCGTCTTTTAAAGACAAACTTTATAGCCAATTATGAGTATTTTACAGTAAATATTCTGAGGTTTTTGGACGTGTTGGTGCATCGCAGTACACGCTCATGTTATCCCAGCTAGGCCTTCGGGTTAGGGGAATTTCTGTAGGTGTATCAGATATCTGAAGATGGCAGTTTCCTGCTATATATTGTGCATGTGTGCTTGAATTAAATCCTTGCAAGTAAAAGTAATTTCCTTTCTATATAAAATCACCCCATTAAGTACACCTAAGGTAAAAAGCCTTTTTTTATTTGATCTCTTCACATATTTTGTTAATGCTCTGAAAACAGGCAGAGAAAGTTTTGTTTTTTTTTCAAGAGGGATAGGCTTAAATTCAATCTATTTTTAAGTCAAATGCCTGGGGTTGGCTCTAGTTAATATCTGCAGTATAGGAAAGCAAAATAGCAGAACTGCAGATACTCTTTCTGTATACAATTTTGTTGTGCTGGGAGATGATGCCCTAGGAAACATAGTTTTGCTTTTGAATTTGCATTTTTGGATTTGTAGAGGGGATCCATTTCTGATTAATAGAGGGGACTTCCAAACTACTGGCTTAAATAGACTATTTGTTCTTCAGGATGCGAAGGAATCGCCTCTTAAAGGATGATCAAATTAAATACCTTGCTTCAGTGTTTGATGAACTGCTCCACAGGAACAGCTTGTAGTGTGCACATGCACTAAATTTTTTGTGATGCTACAGTATTAGTGTCTGGAAAATATAGTTACTTGAGGCTTTTGAAGCTGTGTAGTAGTATGACTCAAACTTCTTAGTGTGCTATTGCAAGAATTTGAGTATGTAAGGGAACACCAGGTTCCTATTTTAACTGCCAGCTCTGCATGTTCAGCCTGGGCTCTGAATGTCAGGCTGGATTTTTTTGTAATAATCACGGGCGTTATTATGTCTCTCACCTCTCCTTCCCATGAGACAGTAATCTTAGCAATATATGATCTAATAAATACAGATGATTTAAAATCCCAGCTGCCTGTACTCCGTCTAGTCACGGTTTAGCCACTGCCTGGTATGTGTCACGTAGTAACTGTCTTCACCTTTTTTCTTTTTTTTTTTTTGGCGGTTTCCCTTCCAGGTTTTTGCTTCTTTTCCAGTGACATTGCAAAGGATGGAGACTTTCCTGCTAAGTGTTTTATAAGGCACTCAACACAGTCAGATCTGGTTCCCATTTTAGGCCTGTAGATGTTGGCATCCCAAGCATATTCCTACTTGCTATTATTATTTCTTTAGCTTGTGGAGTTTTATAGCTCAGTCGCAGACTGCCTTCACCCACAAGGTTGAATAACATGGAGCTGCTGTGCAAAATACCCTTCTTGGGTTGGGTGGGCTTGCTGGTTCCAAAACTTTTGGTTTAATCATTGAGCGATGATTCTATATAATATATTATATGATTATATGGAGTGAATCATATATAATAAGGTTCTATATAATAACAGCATCTGTCATATGGAATTACGATTTTTGCCTGTGCACTAAAAGACTGTGAATTTGGGTTTTGTTTTGGTCTTTTTTAATGTTAACAAATTCAAGCTACAGATTAAATCCTATCTGTAGGTGAGGACTAGTAATCTTTAAAAGCTAGTTTTCTGAAAATGTGTTTCTCCGAAGGCGAGGAAGGGAGAAAACTTGCTTTAATTTTGTTTTACATTTCCAGTCATTTGGGTGGCACAGTAAAAAGGTCTTTTGCGAGCTCAGGGGGAGAAGGTAGTAAATGACTTATTGTTGTTTTAAATTTTTGGCTGTTACAACTTGAGTATCCTAGGCCCACAGATTTTTAGTTAATTTTTGGAATTTTAGCTTTTGTTTCAGTTTTTATGGAGAAATGTGCTATGTGGAGAAATTGAGGAATTTACCACCCACAAAAAACCAAGCTGAATATATGAATTAATACCAACCCTACAGTTGGCTTGTCCATTTTTAATTGGACACATACTGTTTGGGCTTGGAGAATCAATCAAAAGAAAAGACCAGGATGATATATTGTGGGGAAAGCTTTGCAGACAGTCATGTTTCCACAAGTTTGCCCAGGCAGGCAAAACTGTGGAATCCATAGCAATGACCTTGTCTGTCTGAAAGACCCCACTCCTGTGTTGTTCAATGTTAATAAAAGCATAAGAACTGGGTATTTGGGAAGCTCCTGTCCTACAAATAATGAATAGTAGTAATTGGGG
>Ga0065711_1046646_pt1 | contig 12768 bp, 7 predicted proteins | sample Hoacrofraction12_FD_59098 | JGI IMG/M metagenome (GOLD analysis project Ga0065711, IMG submission 59098) | Hoatzin crop microbial communities from Cojedes, Venezuela - Epithelial fraction 12 v2 (version 2) | ecosystem: Host-associated > Birds > Digestive system > Esophagus > Crop | place...
CTGGCTGTATGATCTTCCCAGCTGATGTCAGGGTGGTTGAAGTCCCCCATGAGAACCAGGGCCTGTGACTGTGAGGCTGCTTGCAGCTGCCTATAGAAGGCCTCATCAACCTCCTCCTCCTGGTCAGGTGGCCTGTAGTGCACACCGACAACAGCGTCGCCCTTATGAGCCTGTCCCTTAATTCTGACCCATAAGCTCTCGGCTCATTCTTCATCTGCCCCCAGGCCAAGCTGAATGCATTCCAGTTGCTCCCTCACATACAGAGCAACTCCACCACCTCCCCTTGTTGGCCTGTCTTTCCGGAAGAGTGTGTAGCCATCCATTACAGCATTCCAGTCACGCGAGTTGTCCCACCATGTCTCCGTGATTGCAATGAGATCATGGCCCTTCAATCGCACACAGATCTCTTAATTCTTCCTGCTTATTGCCCATGCTGCATGCATTAGTGTACAGACATTTCAGGGACGAACTCGAGCATGCTGGTTTCCCTGCAGGGGTGCAAGAGGATCTGCCATGTCCGTGCCCACCCTTAAGGTTGTCAGTCTTTTGCTTCTGAGCTTGGGACACAGCTGAGGAGTATTTGTCCCTGCTCTGATTAGCCACCCTTAATCCCCAGCCAGACGGGATGGCTTGAGCATTGTGACTTTGCCCCCCGCCCCCCAAGTCTTTCAATTTAAAGCCCTCCACACCAGGAGGTGTTCTTTAAGCTCACCTTGTTGTTTAAGGTTATGGCTGAGTAAATACTCTGAACCAAGTGGAACTCCAGGCAGTCAGACTTCATAGCTTGATACTGTTACCTTTTATATCATCAATCTGTCTATAAAGAATTTTTGGAAAAGCGCAGACTGAATTTTATTCAAAAATATACCAAACAACCTCTTCATACTTGGAATAATGTGCAGCCTCTCTACAGTTTTGTTACGTGTGATCAATAAAGTGAAAAAAATCTGCTTTAGCTAGGCAAAATTATTTGGTTTTCTTAGTAATAAAATGATATACATTTTTTTCCAATTTTCAGATTATCTGAATATTTCCAATTCTGTATAAAAGTTATCCTAAAATACGCTTTGATTATAATGTATATTTACCACTGTATCCCAGGTACTTCAGGTTTGCTGTTTAAAATCAGTTGTGTGCTAACTGATTCACATTTGACTGACTTTGCATTGTGGCATCTAGCTTTAATATTGTGCCTGTTTCTTTGGATTTGCAAGTGGGTACAGCTCACCTGCTAACCATGATCAGACATGTCTTAAAAGATAATCTAGCTGCGTTTTTGTTGTTTCTCTCAGAATGGGAGGTATTCCAGCTAAAAGCCATAAAGGAGAAAAGCTGCTTCTATTTATGGGTATTATTGATATTCTCCAGTCTTATAGGTGAGTTGAATTTCAAGTTTTTATTGAATAAGCTATTCTGAATGTACTTACAATGTGGAAATTTTATAAAGCAATTCTGATTTTGTTTTATGTGATTAGGTTAATGAAGAAGCTGGAACATTCTTGGAAAGCTCTGGTTTATGATGGGGTAAGTAGATTTTATTATTTTTTTGAACTGCTGCTGCTTTAGCTAATGGAATTTTACCTTAGGTTGACCAGGAAGGACCTACCTCCGGTACATTTGTAGTCAACCATCACCATGTGGTTTGCGCTGTTACTGAAATCTTTTACGTCCTTTTCCCAGTACAGGCTCTGATTTGATTTGCTGATCTTTCAAAAAGCAACTAAAATTATCGGCTTGTCCATATAACTTACACAAGACAATGGCCACTTAGCAGGACATCGATGAATCTGTAACTGAAAAATGTACATATTGTGAAAAAAAGCATTTCAAATGCTGTGAAGATTTTGCAGGATATGCCTGTATAATTCGTAACTCATAATTTCATAAATGAAATACTTAAAGTTCTTGAAGAATTGAGCTTTAAAAAGGAAAAACTTGTTAGGATTCACTTGTTTTGAGTATGCTTGAAATGTGCCATATAGTTTAACTGAGGTGTCCAGCTTCTTTCTTGACAATTTACTTGTAGTTTACTTACGGAAAATGTGACTGAGACCATTTTCAATCTTGTAGGACACTGTTTCAGTTCACCGACCAAGTTTTTATGCTGACAGATTTTTAAAGTTTATGAGTACCAGAGTTTTCAAGAAAGTTCAAGGTAAGAAAGTTGTGACTTTAAATCTTGTGGATATTTGTATAATGATTACTTTAAAATGTTCCTGTCTTGGCAATAAAAGAATCCTTTCTTCAACATCATGTAGCACTTACGTTGCCAGAAGTTGAATTTCGTCACTGGAGTTAATGGGATTGTACTCTAGTAGCAAAATTACAGAGAATTATTTGCTATGTATTTTTTGTCACATCAGGGGCATCTGAAGGTAAAACAGGTTCCCTTATATTAGCATTGATGTAAATTTTGTGATCTAATGATATGTCCAGTCCTGCATTTGTTACTCATAGGAACACATCCATTGATTTTATTTTATTTAATTTCAAAAGTAAAGATTGTTTACATACCACCTCCAGCATGTTTGAAAAGGTAGGCATTCTTCCTTTTTGATACAGATTTTTTCTGTGCTTTATCAAGGGAAAAAATCAGAAGCTGGATATTAATTAAGTCTTTTGTCTTTGTCAGTATCACCTGTTTCCCCCTTCATTTCTCCTTCCTTGATCCTTTAATTCATTCTCAAGGGTAAAATAGATATTGTTACTACCTTCGTACAGGGTGTGGTGGGTTGACCCTGGCTGGATGCCAGGTGCCCACCAAGCTGCTCTCACTCCCTCTTCTCAACTGAACAGGGGGTGAAAAATAGAACAGAAGGTGCATGGGTCGAGATAAGGACAAGGAGAGGTCACTCACCAGTTACTAATCACGGGCAAAACAGACTTGATGTGGGAAAATTAATTCAATTTATTACCAATCAAAATAGAGTAGGGTAATGAGAAATAAAACCAAATCTTAAAAACACCCTTGCCTCACCCCTCCCTGCTTCCCAGGCTCAACTTCACTCCAGATTTTCTCTACCTCCTCCCCCTAAGTGGCACAGGGGGATGGGGAATGGGGGTTATGGTCAGTTCACCACGTGTTTCTGTTGCTCCTTCCTCCGCGCTCTTCCCCTGCTCCAGCGTAGGGTCCCTCCCACAGGAGACAGTTCTCCACAAACTTCTCCAACAGGAGTCCTTCCCACAGGCTGCAGTTCTTCATGAACTGCCCCAGCATGGGTCCCTCCCACAGGGTGCAGTGCTTGAGGAACAGACTGCTCCAGTGTGGGTCACCCATGGGTCACAAGCCCTGCCAGCAAACCTCCTCTGGCATGGGCTCCTATCTCCATGGGTCCACAGGTCCTGGCAGGAGCCTGCTCATGTGCAGGCTCTCCATGGGGTCACTGCCTCCTTCGGGCATCTCCCTGCTCCAGCGTGGGGTCCTCCACGGGCTACAAGTGGATATCTGCTCCTCCATGGACCTCCATGGGCTGCAGCGGAATAGCCTGCCTTACCATGGTCTTCACCATGGGCTGCAGGGGAATCTCTGCTGTAGTGCCTGGAGCACCTCCTCCCCCTTTTTCACTGACCTTGGTTGTCATCACTGACCTTGCAGTTGTCCAACAACTGCAGAGTTGTTTCTCTCACATGTTGTCACTCCTCTCACCTGCTGCAGTTGCCCATGGTTTTTTTTTTGTTTTTTCCTTCTTAAATACGTTAGTACAGAGGCACTACCTCCATCGCAGATGGGCTCAGCCTTGGCCAGTGTTGGGTACGTCTTGGAGCCGGTTCGCATTGGCTGTGTCAGACACAGGGGAAGCTTCTGGCAGCTTCTCACAGAAGCCACCCCTGCAGCCGCCCCACTACCAAAACCTTGCCACTCAAACCCAGTAGACGGGACAAAGAAAAAAAGCCAAGAGAAACCCACAATCACTACAACGGGACGTCACTACCAAGAGTTGTCCAAAGGCTTAAGCTTAAGTCTTGCAGCAATAATTTAACTATTGATTGTCACTTCTTTCAAATAAAATGAAATCATTTCTGTAAATTAAAGTAGACCCTGAAACTGTAGATCATCTTAAGGCATTGGGGATGGTGAGTAAAATGATCCTACATATGTGAGTTCTTCCTGTATGTTGTGGTTTAACCCTGGTGGGCAATGGAGCCCCACACAGATGATCACTCACTCCCCTCCCTGTGGGGTGGGGGAGAGATTTGGAAGGGTAAAAGTGAGAAAACTCTTGGATTGAGATAAAGACGGTTTAATAGGGAAAGCAAAAATTGTATGTGCAAGCAAAGTGAAGTATGGAATTCATCCACTATCCGTCAGCAGGCAGTTGTTTAGCCATCTCCAGGAAAGCAGGGATTCATTATGCGTAGTGTTTACTTGGGAAGAGAAGTGCCATAACCGTGAACATTTTCCCCTTGCTTCTGTTGATCCCATCTGTTATTGCTGAGCATGACGTCGTGTGGTCTGGGGTGTCCCTTTTGTCGGTTGGGGTCAGCTGTCCCAGCCGTGTCCCCTCACAGCTTCGTGTGCACCCCCAGCCTGCTCGCTGGTGGGGAGGTGTGAGGCGGCCTTGATGCTCTATTAGCACAGCTCAGCAGTAACTAAAACCTTGGTATGCTATCAACACTGTTTTCATCACAAATCCAAGACACAGCACCACAGAGCTACTACAAAGAAAATTAATTCTGTCCCAGCCAAAACTGTGCACTGTACCTTCCAGAGAGTCCAAATACTGCAGTAACTACCATGTAGGCATATGAAGTTAGATTTCAGCAAAAATACTGGAGGAATAGCTACCATGTTTTGTTTCTTGATTCCAAACTGAAAAGACCAAATTAATGTTTCTTTAGTCATGTAGAGTGAGCAGTATAGATATTTTATCATAATCCACGTGCAGCTATGAAGCAAAACAACAGAATTTGAAGTATTAAGGAACAGAATTATTTTCAGACTTGATGCATTTAGACTGAATTTGAAAATTAATGGGGAAAAATTAGCTATCATTCAAGAATACATATCTTGAATTTAAGTTCATATGTTCTTATCTACCTTGAATTATAGTTCCTTCAGGTGTGATTAAGTATATTCTTATTGCACAATCAGAAAACCCCCCAAAGTTTAGAGAGTCTGCTTCTTCTATCAAAAGTTCAGATCGGGTTTTATTTTCACTAAAATTTCTACCACTGGAAGTCAGTATTTTTCACAGTATGATGGCCTTTGTTACTCTGCATTTTGTCTAAAGATAATATCACTTTTCTGAAGACCAGTATCCAGCTGTTCTTGGAAAGAATAAAATTATTTGGAGTGAGCATGTGAAACTCTGACCCTGTCCATGAAAACCAATGTTAGAGGCATGGCAGACTAGAAAAATATACACGATTAAGTCTAAAAGGGCAAGAAAGAAGAGGGAAAACTGATAACTAAGAGCAACAAGAAAAGAGAAGTTTAGGTGATAAGTGCTTTGTGAAATTACAAAATAAGAAGAAAAAGAATAGGATAGGCTGATGAAAGGAGAACGCGGAGAGTAGCTGAACTAAAAACAAATAAAAAATATTTTAAGTGGAGTGAAGGAGTCTTTAGAAGAAAAAGAGAACTTGAATTAACCCTAATTAGTGATTCCCTATATGCATGATATTTTCCTGAATAACTGTCACAACATAAGACTCTTGGAGAGTCTTATAAATATTTATGAATTGATGGATAATTTGTGTATGAGTTAGTCATGCTACTGAAAGGACATTCAGTTTGAAGTACCACAATTACAGAGAAAGATGGTGATGACTGCCGAGATGCAGTCAGTGTCCTTGCAGTGAGGAGGGCTGTAGGGAAGAACTGATAAATAAGCCAGCAAGGCAAAGATGATTGCGTGGGGTTCGCTGTGGCCTGGGCTGCTTTTTGGGGAAAAGCTGTTCTGGTCATCTGAGCGATGAGGAGATTTTCCAACAATTACGGGAAGTGGTATGAAACTTTATTATAAGACATACAGATCAGCTGGTTTAAATAGTTTGCATCCATGCTAACTTACGTCTTTACTGCCAAATTATTTTTTAAATCTGTGGAGGTGCTGTTGCATTCTTTTTTTTCCAGGAAGAGAAGGGATATATCTGCTTAGCCTCTAGGAAACAGTGTTTCACAGGAGTATTGAGCATATGGCATTGTGTTGAACTGGTGGTAGGTGTTTTGTAAATACCTTTTTGACCAGTGTTATGCTGGTCTCTTAGTGTTGTTACTAGTTATCTGGAGTGAGAAACAAGTCTATGTGGATAAAGGTAGAAAAAAATACAAATGAAGTATGGAGCTAAATGAGATTTAATGAAACAAGAATGACTACAAATGAAACAAGAATGACTACAAATATTAGTGCAAATTAACAACTTAAGGTGTTAAACGTTAAATCCTTCAGAAAAGGACGATTAATATAAAATAAAAGAATCTGATGTAATGTGACAAAATATGAAGCAAAATTCAGCTGAAAGGAGGAAGAAGCCTCCTGAGACTCAGATCTCTTAAACCGTGGAATAATTTGCCAGAGAACTGATGGGAGATCTGCTGTCTGAGACAATACTCAAAGGAACTCCTCTGCACTGATAGACAGTAAGGAGTAGACAACTTGATACTTCTGTCTGCTGGACAAAAGATATGTCTCGTGCAGCCATATATGTTTCCTGAATATATGAGTCCTTTTTTTTCCAGTTCTTTCTAGTTCTGAGTGCTAGATTTATGTCAGCACAAGAGGCAACCCATTGTGTATTTGAAAACTACAATGTACAATTAAGGACATCATGCTTAATTTTCTCTCTAGGCTTAATTTGTCTGTCTCATTTTTCCAGGCAATTAACCTGTCTTAATATCCCACTCTTACTGATCTGCTCTGCATACAAGGCTATTAATCTACTTTTATACAGATTAATGGTTCAAATCCATTATCATTCTTTTGTAAAATAAAGAATTGGGAGTCTTCCTGTCTTCAGGAACATTGTTTCTAAACTTCAGGTTAACCATTTCAGTTTGAACTCAAGCTGTGTTCTGAATGTGTGCTTTTTTTTCCTTAGTGCACAGAACAAGCCCCCATAAATAACAATAAAAACATAATAAGCAGATTCAGCCTTGGACAGAGGCTAGCTCAACAGCTATCTACTGTGTCATTTTGTAATGATATCCTGGAGCTATGCATCTGATTCTCTTTTTCAGTCTTCAGCCAAGTGGCTTCGATGCTTTTAATCTCAATTTTGTAGCAGAGCACAATATGACCTGTTGCAGTGCATCTGAAGTAACCTTGCAGGCAATGCGTGGAGGTCAGCAGCTGGCAACTGAAAAACAGAAAATGAACTGGCTGGCATCTTTCTGGAGAACTACAAGTGGGGGTCATGGTTCAGTAGTAATGGCAATGGTCAGTTCATAGAGTTTCACCCAAAATGTGATTGTAAGTAGGGAGGCCCTGGTAAGAATTATAAGGGGGATGCTCATACCTGAGTGTACAAGCCATCAACGTTTTGGAAGTGTTTCTTTTACCCAAAGATGATGTTTGACATGTGTCACTGATTTGGAAATTCTGCAGTAGCACATACATCATTATATAGCAGCAGTTCATAGCCCAAGGAAATGATCATAACCTCTCAGAATACTCCAAACGTCTTTTCAGTTTTCCTGTCTTCTGTTTTTTTCTGTATTATTGTGTCTCTGATGACATGGGTTGATACTCAACAGGAGATTTATAACTTAATGATGTTTAAGTTGATTGACTTGATTTTTTCTGTCTTATGAGCAGTAAGAAACCCCAGAAAAAGACAGAAGTACTTCACTCACAGATGAAATTATAATGACTTTGGCTTTAGTTTTAATATAGTATTTGGTAAGTGGGTTTGTATGAGGATGTGTTCTTCGTCTGTATTCAGCAACTGTAGCTTTATAGATGGCTTGCTTTTCTATGTGCTGTTAAAGATGTACAGGGAGATAAGATTACATCATTCAACACCTATGTTCATTTGGTAATGCAGCTTTAAAGTCTTCACCTTCAAAGAAACAGTGCAATTCCATCACAGCCCTAAAGGCAACATCACAAGAAATAGTATGTGCCATTAGCCAGGAGTGGAAGGATGAAAAGCATGGCATTCTTACTGAAGGACAAAGCTATGCCAGCCTTGATGATGAAGGTAATGTCTTCAAAATCAACAGCCTAAATAAAATTTTTAAAGGAATTTAGTATAAGCTCTAGAAGCCCTATAACTAGAATTTTTCCAATCTCACTGATCTTTCAAAACTTCAGAGTCAGATTATTCTCACAGAGAGAGTTGTTAGTCATATTTTGCAGAATGGAGCTTCAGGAGCAAAAGGAAGTCAGAATCAAGGTTATAGTATGACGTAAATCTTTTCGATTTCAGAGGATCCTGAAAAAATATATCCAGCCCAGGTGTCAGATTAAGGCCGGAGCCAGTGCTTTTCTTTTCACTGACTTTTAAACAAATGCGTCACATGAAGTGTTATGAAGCTCAGTTCATTGTTCCCAGAGTCTTTTTGGAGATATGTAGACTTTGCTCCTTTCAGAGCTTGTCTGCAGCCCAGGCTCAAAGGAGAAGCAGCTGCCTAATCCCATCTGAAAACTGGGCCCTGGTATGAGTCTCATGATTTAGAAGAATTCATCAGATATTCATACCACTGTTTAATATTTGGCTTCGGGGTTGCTCTGTATTCTGCTGAATGTACTGGCTAGCAGCTGAAATTCGCCCTGTAACACAAAAAAGCGTGAGTTTGGGCACGTGAATATTATGATCTCATCACTTCAAACGTATTAAGAAGCTTCAGGAAGCTGTTGAGAGCACTACATGACTCCATATACTTGCATAAAGATTCTTGGATTAAATTTGAAATGTAATTTGTTAATGTTGTTCGTTCTTTTTCTGTGTGCAGTACTAGGTTCACGCCACCGGCCAGATCTAGTGCCGAGCACTCCATCTCTGTTTGAAGCAGCTTCCTTGGCAACCACAATTTCTTCTTCTTCCTTGAATGTAGATGAGCATTGTCAATGTGACCAACCTGTGCTCTATTCTAGCAGGTAAATGCTGTTTATGTGGTAGAGGGTTCCCCACCATTTTGCTGGAAGTCTGACGATGAGTGCAATGGAAAGGGTATCTGCAAAATAAAAAGCAGAAGGGGCAAGTGTCTCTGTAGCTCAGTCTTGAGCCTCTCCAGTGAAAGAAGAGTGCCATAAGCCCACAGGATTTGTTATGTTATTTGTTTGTTATTATGTGTATTATGATTGGGGTCACAAAATAGAAAGCATAAATACAGCAAAAATGTTATAGTATACTTTGAAATTTTTGTCATACTCCAAAACAAAACTGGGAATTAATAACTTGCTTAGGCCTTGGTCTGTGCTTTCCATAAAGTAATTGCAGAGAAAAGCTATGAGTAAGTCCATGGTATTTTCCTGTAAAGATACTCCAAAATATTTCTAAAATAAATAACTTTTTAGCAGTTCTACACTTTGATTTTATGTTTAGACTTCTTTACTCTCCAGTTGTGATTCAGTCAATTAAATAACCTAAAATGTAGTACATGTTGTCAGTTATGCAATTACCCTGCACATCCTTATCTTACAAAACCAGATTGGAACTGTAATGTCTGCAGTCCAGGCTGGCATCCTTTCAATTCATCAGCACAACAGCACCCATTCTCTAACACAGTAGATCTTGCACCAGCATTTATAGATGTGTGGCTCTCTCCATGTCTTGTGTCAAAACAAATGACCTTGCCCTGTAGCCAGATCTGCCACGGGGGATGACCAGCTAATCCTTGCTCGTCGAGATGTATCGCCTTCAGCTAAGGCTCTGTGGCAATTTTTTCTCCTAACCAAGTACTGGTTGATGTCACAGTCTCAGTATGGATGATTCACAAGGGTTAGCTTCCCTGTCATAACTAGCACCTTTCTTTTAGGATTTAAGAAAGCTGCTAAGCATGCTCAGTGTTAAACTAATTTCCCCAAGATGGTTCTGGGCACTTGCAGTTTTGTTCCTACTTCTGCTTTCTGCATCAGCGCAGGGAGGCCTTTTCCTCTTCATAGCCCTAAATAATATATCCAGCTGAAGTTTTGATTATGTTTTTATGGTACATTGGAGGAACTTCAGTTCTCCCATGAGAAAAGCTGACGGAAAAACCCATGCTACAGTGATGCATTGAGTTGTCGATGTCTTAGATTTTTCTCGCTGGAGTTCTGCTTTTGAGTGTTACAAAATTATGTGATGCAGGACTCATCACTGCCATTTGTCACTGATAGACAGAAAGTCTGGAGCAATCTTTGAAACAAAGTCTGAATGAATGATTTGTTTACAATTGTGAGCCTGCTTTCAGTCTTTAAATGTCTAATTGACTGACTTTCTGCTTTGAGTTATTTAATAGAATTACAGTTTGGCACCTTCTTCATCAGGCTTTTTTCTGCTCATTCCAAGTGTCCTGGCACAAAGTAGAGAGCACACGAATTTCCTTGTAACCAGTCAGAAATCTCTGGTTTAGGATAATAAACAAAGATAACCCTGTGTGCATAGTAATAATATGGTATCTGTAGAGCTCCTTGACTCCTGTCAATGCTAACGAGTAGTATGTGCTCATACCAGTCAGAAGACAGATGCTGTTATTTGCCATATTAAAAAGAGAGCAGTAATACTTTTGGATACCTTGATGCACATGCCACATTTTTAATTTTGTTTTTTTTTCGGAATTACCCTCTGTTTCTGTCAACCATGAATGCAGTCATTCTCCAAGGAGAGGAAAATGGCATTGTGTATGAGAAAGGAGCTCAGCACTCATGGTAGGAAGCGAGGAACTGCTGCCAATGTGGTTGAGCAGGCAGAGGTGACTTGCTGAGCCAGAGCCAGCTGCTGAGGCTGTATTAAGTGAGAAGGGTTTATGTAGACCTGGCTTGGTACAAATTAGTGTAACTGATTGGTAGATAATGTAGAGCAACATTTAGGGACTTGTGATTAAAGTAAAAAAGAGAGACTGAGCAGCAGTCATAAACATTAACCTTATTAGGAGTGTTTTTCCAGACTGCTAGCTGATTGTTTTTCAGCAAGTTATTCCTCAGTCCTTGAAGAGTTAGACGAAACTCCAGGTGTTACCCAGGCAGTGTGAAGAGGAACCTGTGAAAGTAGTGAATGAAGGAGTAGTGGGGAGAGGAAAATGGCTTTCTTTCTCAGCACAAAAGCAGCTTTATCTAAAAAAGGGAAGTAAAAAGGAGAAAACAGACAAACATGACATATGTTGTTCAGCAAATGTAGGCTTTCTTGTTTGTCAGAAGACAGCTGGTTTCTGTTCTATGAAGCTGTTTCTCAGTCAAGTAGTTCTTTCATAAGCAATGTCAAGTATTCATTTAGCAAGAGAACAGAACTGACAATGTATTGCTTCTATTAAAATTTTCAAAGATTTTCCACTCCTCCTCAAGTAGGTTTATATTTGGTGCAGAGATATTTTAGTACCTAAAAGGTCTGCTTTCCACTAGAATATATGTTTAATTTTGAGTCCAAATACACTTCTTTGAAAGGGTTTATTTGCTTTATCTTAGGGAATGTAATACTTAAATATTTATATCAGGGATTATTTTTATGGCAGAAGTGATAACAGATTTTTTTCCTCCTCCAGGTAAAACTTTACCTGGAGGAAACTTCAAGGACTGAGGAATAAAACTTTCCTGATAAGTACCGATGAATTAAATTAAATATGACAAATCCAGATGTTATGAGCAGTATGACTGTTGTCTCAGTTGGCATTGCTTTTACAATTTTAAAGAGCTAAAGGAGGTTAATGCCTTTGCAGGTGCTTCTGGAAATGTTTTGAACAGCAGTTTCGAGATATGACAGATAGTCTCTTTCCGGTGTGTCTTTCAGCAGGTTTCATGGGTTCCAGTCACAAACTCAAACAAAATCCCATGATGCGTAAAGGGGTACTTCACCTGTCTGTCTTCAGAGCAATGCTAAGATACTGCGAGTTATATAACGAGGATGGCTGAATTCTTCTGCTATGTTTGAGTTTGGGAAAATAATCTGTGTGAAACCTAATTCTTGTTTCTCTTCATGTGTTCTGTACCTCCTTTCTGTAAGATGCATATGTAGTATGGACTTCTGCCTTCTCTTTCCTCTTGTTTCTGCTTTTCTGTGTATTTTTCAATTGTTTCTTTGCCTTACCTTCGCATTGCTGTTTTTCAGTGCGGACCACTTGAAATTTTGTAAGTCTTTGAGAGGTTGTAGGTTTTTTTCTCTTACACAGTCAAAAGCTTTCTGAAATGTCCAAACTTTGAACTGAAATGTTCTATGACTTGACATTCTGTCAAACAACCTTTCAAAGACAGCTTAGAAAACAAAAGTAAAATCTTCTGGTGTTTTTCAGTGGAAGGGAGTTGTAGGTGTTAGTTTTCCTGTTGTAAGGAATACTGAATCACACCTTTTGCCAGTCTGGTATTCTATGCAAACAAGCTTTTGTGTGGTAAGTTTAAATATTCTGTCTGTCCACCCACCACCCTTAGCTTCTGAAGCCTAGACAAATTTGTCTCGATCTGAATCAAAGAGGATTAACGTAATACAAGCTTCATGCAGCTGGGTGGAGGAAAAAGGCTTGAATGCTTTAATGCTAGGAACAGACGCACTGAGACACTGGGGGGATCCCCATGGGAAAGAAAGAAAAATTTGACTATGATTGAAACAACGTGTAATTGTGGCTTAAATAAAAGCAAGGCTTTCCCAGTTCTCCTGTGATGGACTTGCCTTTTTTTTTTTTTTTTTTTAATTAAA